>Ga0209812_10001013_pt1 | contig 21634 bp, 16 predicted proteins | sample JI71714BDNA_FD_187502 | JGI IMG/M metagenome (GOLD analysis project Ga0209812, IMG submission 187502) | Wastewater effluent complex algal communities from Wisconsin, to seasonally profile nutrient transformation and Carbon sequestration -... | ecosystem: Engineered > WWTP > Effluent > Algae...
GTCCAACACCACGTAATACTTGATAGGCCTCGATTAAGGCGTTGGCCTCTGTATCTTGCAGCAAACCACATGCTATTGCTGCCTCTAAGATACGAATATTATCCGTATACTGATATAACCCCGGGTACTGCTGGCTAAACGCTAAGACTAAATACTGACTAATAAATTCCAGATCAATGATCCCGCCTACGCGATGTTTGACATCATCGGCGCTTAAACCATGATGTTGACGTAATTTTTCACGCATCTGTAGTACATCGGTTTTTAACTTGCTGCTGTCACGTGGTAACGTTAACACCTGTTGTCGAATGGCTGCAAACGTAGCAAATAATGCGGGGGAGCCAACAATCATTCTTGCTCTAACTAGCGCTTGATGTTCCCAGGTCCACGCCTCGTGTAGCAAATATTGTTGATAGGTTGCGATATGAATGGCCAACAAACCTGAATTGCCTGAAGGACGCAACCGCGTATCCATTTCATACAAGACCCCGCTATTGGTTCGGGTAGTACTTAAGTGCAAAATGCGCTGCACTAGCTTCAGGTAAAACTGCATAGAATCAATACTACGCTCCCCCGAGGTGGCTGCTTGGCTTTGGCACTCATGCACAAAAACCAAATCTAAATCTGAGCCATAGCCCAGCTCTAAGCCACCTAACTTACCATAGCCTATCACGGCAAACGCCTTATGCTGATCGGTAGCACCTGCAGGTAATCCATAACGCGCCGTCATTTGCTGCCACGACAAATTTACCAGTTGCTCCACAATCACTTCGGCTAACCACGTTAAGTGATCGCTGACTTTCATAAGCGGCAGCACACCACTGATGTCGGCCGCGGCAATGCGTAATTGCTGCGCTTGTTTAAACTGCCTTAAGGTTTCCATCAGTAACTCAAGATCATCTTCCGGCACGCGCATTAAATACAAACGTAACCGATCGCGATAATCATCAATTGTCGCAACCTGATAGAGCTGCGCAGGATCAATTAACTCATCAAGCAGCATTGGGTAACGGGCTAATTGTTCTGCAACCCAACCACTTTGTGAGCACAGCAACACTAATTGCTGCAATGCCGGCGGATTTTCAAACAGTAATTCTAAATACGCGGTACGTGTCACAATTTGCTTAAACACGCCCAAAATACGCGTTAATACGGTTGCCGAGGCGTGTTGCTGTTGTAAATAATGCAACAATTGTGGCACTAATTTGGCAAGATATTCGCGTCCACGAGGCCCCACTGAACGCCGTTGGCAATCTTGCTTAAATTGCCATAGCTGCTCTAGTAATGCCTCGGCGTCTGCCGCGCTTAACCAATCAATATGCTCGGCAAGTTCAGTAATAGGTAAATCACTGTCCCACAGTAATTTCCCTAAGCCTAATTCTTGCGGTTCAATATGATCTTCAGGCTCAATCACCAATTTAAACTGCTGATGAATACGATGCATAGCCGATTCAATCGCCGCTAATAATACCGGCCAATTGGGATATCCTAAACTGGCGAGCAATTGCTGCTGGCCTTGCTGATCGGCAGGTAAGGTTTGGGTTTGTTTATCATCAATGCCTTGTAGCGCCTGCTCTACTTGCCGTAGCCATAGATAATCGGCTTGTAACTGCTCTACTTGGGCAGATGCTAATAAACCCTGCTCACACAATTGTGGCAACGCTTTTAAAATAGCGGGTTGTTGTAATTGTGGAATGCGGCCACCACGAATTAATTGTAACGTTTGTACAATAAATTCCACTTCACGAATGCCACCTGCTCCTAATTTAATGTTATCCCGCCGATTACGACGGCGATTTTCTTGCTCAATCAATTGTTTCATACGGCGTAACGATTCAATCGCAGAAAAATCAATGTAACGCCGGTAAATAAAAGGCTTTAACAGCGATTGTAGCGCGGGAGCATGGATCTGATCGGGATTAAGCACGCGGGCTTTTAGCATGGCGTAACGCTCCCACTCCCGCCCTTGCTCTTGATAGTAATCTTCAAAAGCTGCAAAACTGAGTACTAAGGGGCCACTATCGCCAAATGGCCGCAAGCGCATATCCACCCGATAACAAAAACCATCGGCAGTGACCTGATGTAACGCGGCAATCAGTTTTTGGCCAACTTTGGTAAAGAATTGTTGATGTTCGAGCGTTTTGCGCCCCCCTACAGTGTCGCCATTAGCCGGATAGGTAAAAATTAAATCGATATCAGATGAAAAATTTAACTCGCCGCCGCCTAACTTTCCCATTCCTAATAACAATAGAGGCATTGGCTGACCATGTTCATCTAATGGCGTACCGCTTAACTGGACTTGCTGCTGATAAGCCCATTGATATGCGCTATTTATTAGCACGTTGGCTAAGCGTGATACGGCCTCTAAACTCTGCTGAATGGATTGTTGTTTTAAAATATCTGCTGCCAAAATTTGCGCTAACTTGGCATTGCGATAGCGTCTTAATAATGAAAAAGCGACACTGTCGGTGAGGGGCGTATCTGATGCTAAAGGATCAATAAAGCCCTGCTCCAACGTGGTTGATAGCCAATGATGATCGCAAAACTGTGCGATCAAGTCGGGCTGTTGCTGCAAGGTACGACCAATAAAACTGCTCGCCTGCAACAACAAGCGTAATTGCTGTTGCACATGCGGCTCACGCCCAGCCGCCACTGCACTAAAACTGGCCTGCCAATAAGATGTCTCCACGGCAGAGGAATTCGCGGGTGCGGGGGTGTTCTCGGTCATGAGAGGATCCTTATGCTGATTTTAATAATAATTTTGAAAGCATTAATAACAACTGATGATAGGCCGTGCTGTTAAATACTAAGCCCCCCTCCTCTGTCAATTTGCGGGCAAGCGCTCTGGCTTCGCTTGCCAACAATTGCTGCCCGTCATCTTGCAAAATTCGTGCAAGCTGGTGTAACGCTTGTTCAGCTAACAGTAACAGATCTGGCGCACCTTCTTGTAAAAAGCAGGTTTCTATCTGTTGCAAATACCGTACATGCTCAAGCAGTTCTCCCGACTCACCCACGGGTAAGGGCCGCGGTGTAGTGATATGTTGAAAAAGCTGATAGCCCCGCGCCGCTTTACTTAACCAGCCTGTGCGCATCGGCAATGCCTTGAGTAGGAACTCGGCCAAATGAAACAACTGCTCTGCCTCGCCCTCTACTAATTCAATTTCAATTTCAGAAATGGCTTGGCGCCTCACCCCAGCGCGAACTTCACCCTGATCATACACCACCTCAAGTACGGCATTGGGTAAGGTCAATAACCAGCGTTGGCGAGTAAAGTCTGTTCGGAATAATTCTATTAACTGCTGCTGTAAAGCAGTCACGTCGGTGCCTTTAGGCCAAATCTCTTTTGGAAACGCCGCCAGCTGTGGCATCACTTCATCGCACGGTACATTGTATTCAGGGCGAATTTGTAATGCGCCGTGCTGTTGGCCTGACAATTTGATCGTTTGCTCAAAACGCCCTTGTTTTTGCCGCGTGCGCAGCCCCATGTCATGCTGGCGAAACCATTTATCTGCGGTGTCAAAATACGCATTGAGTAATGTATGGGATGTTTGGCCAGTTGGTGTTGCATAAACTTGCAATAATTCAGCTAACTGCGTAACGTCTGCCGCCCCAATTAAATACTTCAATTCCAGCTCTAAGCTCATGTTTATTTCTCCGACTTACCGGCCAACATCTGGCTATTAGCCCTTGTCAATTGCCACACAACTCCCTATCATCGCCAATAAAGCTTTAGAGCGTGTTTTTTAAATTAACTCTCAGGATACCTATGTTTAGCTTATTTCGCAGCTCTGTTCGTCCGTTATTTTTCGTCAGTCTTTTGCTGTTCTGGTTACCCGCACATAGCCAAACTGAACAAACGCCTGCGTTTATTAGTGATGCCTTAGTCGTCTATTTGCATTCTGGACCAGGCAATCAATACCGTATTATTGGCACCTTACCCGCTGGCAGCAGTGTTGTTCGGATAAGCGAACAAGATGGTTATGCGCAAATTCAATACGACTCAGACAAAACTGGCTGGGTATTAAAAGAACAATTAAGCTTTACGCCCGGTTTAAGTGCGCAGTTAAGCGAGTTACAAGCCACTTTTACGGAACAAAGCAGCCGATTAGCAGAGTTGGAGCAAAGCACCAATCAGTTACAAACGGATTTAAATCGCGTAACGTTAGAGCGCGATCAAGCCCAGCAAGAATTAGCCAAACTCAATCTCAGTGCTGAACGCTTGACCCGTGAGCTCGCACAAACACAAGCCACCTTTTGGCAACAACCGATGGTTTTAGGAGGCGCCATTTTAGTGTTTGGCCTACTTTTTGGCTTACTGTTGCCAAAACTGATCCCACATCGGCGTAACAGCGATCGTTGGATGTAATGTGATAAAGTTTTAATTAGGCGGGGTGCTGGCATCAACATGGTGTTTTAATGGCAGCCCCCTGTCGTTTTTAACCTGTTCAATCACCACATAAGTATGAGTTTGCGCTACCCCAGGTAAGTCGACAATTTGCGCCAAAATACCGCGATACGCTTCCATATTGGGCAAGCGCAATTTGAGTAAGTAATCAAAACCACCGGCAACCATATGGCATTCGGCAACTTGTGGGATCATCACCACCGCTTCTCTAAACTTATCAAAGACATCACTGGTCGTTCTATCTAGGGTGACTTGAATAAACGCGGCGGTACCATACCCCAATTTACCACTGTTTAACCGAGCACCATACCCTTCAATAAAGCCTTCTTTTTCCAGCCGTTTTACCCGATCAATACAGGGACTGGCACTTAAATTGACTTTTTTCGCCAAATCAACATTGGCAATTCGCCCTTCTTTTTGCAACGTATCAAGAATACTGATGTCAATACGGTCTAGTGCTTTGGCTTTTACGCTTTGGTTCATGGCAGCATTTTTTCGGGTTTTAGCTAATTTATACCCAATTATATACGGTTAAATTAGAAAAATAACCACCCTATACTGTAGGGTTTTCACTAAAATGCCGCAGCAAACTACAGCCTCAATTCAGGATACCTTTTATGCTGTTTAATGGTTCATTGGTCACCACCGATCCGCTTCGTCAAACTATCCGCAACCATTACCGTATTGATGAAGATCAGGTATTGGATTTTTTATTGCCTTTAGCTGAAGTGGATGCAAAAACCCGCAGCCGTGCTTGGGAAAGAGCGCGACAATTAGTGCTTTACATTCGCCAAGCACAAGTGGGTAAAGGGGGTGTAGATGCGCTATTGAACGAGTTTTCGTTGTCAACAGAAGAAGGCTTGGTACTCATGTGCTTAGCTGAAGCGCTATTACGAGTACCTGATACCACCACTGCTGATCGGCTAATTCGCGATAAACTATCACAAGGCGACTGGAGTGCCCATTTGGGTAACAGCAGCTCCGTATTTGTGAATATGTCGAGCTGGGGATTATTACTCACTGGCAAATTAGTGAATTACTCTGACGATGAGAAAAAACAACAATTTGGTTTGCTAAAACGCACCTGTGGTCGTTTGGGCGAGCCGGTGATCCGCCAAGCGGTTCGTTATGCGATGCAAATTATGGGTTCACAGTTTGTCCTTGGCACGACTATCGACAAAGCGCTGGACCGTGCTACCGAAATGGAAGCGAAAGGCTTTAGTTATTCTTACGATATGCTGGGCGAAGGCGCTCGCACTATGGCCGACGCCGATCGTTACTTTGATGCCTATATGCGGGCCATTCATGCTATTGGGACTGCCGCAAAAGGCCGTGGCCCTATCAAAAGCCCGGGTATTTCGGTGAAATTGTCAGCCATTCATCCTCGCTATGAATTTAGTCATTTAGATCGCGTACATGCCGAATTAGTCCCGCGGTTAAAACAGTTAGCACTTGCGGCAAAAGCCTACAATATTGGTTTTACCGTAGACGCTGAAGAAGCCGATCGCTTGGATATGTCATTAGACATTATTGCTACCGTATTTAGCGATCCTGAATTAGATGGCTGGGAAGGATTTGGCTTGGCCGTACAAGCGTATCAAAAACGTGGTATCCATGTCATTGAATGGCTGCGCGAATTAACCGTCAAAGTCGGCCGTAAAATGATGGTACGTTTAGTAAAAGGGGCTTACTGGGATACTGAAATTAAAGTATCGCAAGTAGAAGGCTTAGACGATTTTCCGGTATTTAGCCGCAAACCCGCTACCGATGTGTCTTATCAAGCCTGTGCTAAAAAGCTGTTAAGCTACCGTGACAGCATTTATCCACAATTTGCCACCCACAACGCCTATACCGTTGCCACTATTATTGAAATGGCCGGCGATTTAACCGGCTTTGAATTCCAACGCTTACATGGCATGGGCGATGCGCTGTACGACTTAGTCGTTGCCAATGAAAAAATCCCGTGCCGGATTTATGCCCCCGTTGGTGAACATGCCGACTTACTGGCCTATTTAGTGCGTCGTTTATTAGAGAATGGCGCCAACAGTTCTTTTGTCAATAATATTATTGATGAAAGCATTCCCGTAGAATCGTTGCTGACAGATCCTGTAGAGCTGGTTAAAAGCTGGCAGAAAAAACGTAATCAAGCTATCCCGCTACCTGCCAACCTGTACGGCACGAGCCGGCTAAACTCGCGCGGCGTAGACCTAACCGATATTAATCATCTTACGCCATTACAGCAGCATATGGCGCAATTTGCGCAAGGGCTCACAAACCAAACTGCACCGGCCAAGCACGTACCTGTTGTTAACCCTGCTAATTTACAAGAAGTGATTGGTTATTTGCAGTATGCCGATGCAGCAGCGATGCAACAATTACTGAGCCAAGCTGAACACGCCTTTACAAGCTGGTCTAAGACCAGCGTACAGGAACGCGCTACTCTGCTACGCCGTTTAGCGGATGCCATGGAGCAACACCGCGACGAATTACTCACGTTATGCGTGAAAGAAGCCGGCAAGGTACTCTCTGATGCCGTGGCGGAAGTAAGAGAAGCGATCGATTTTTGTCGTTACTACGCACATCAAGCAGAATTGCTGTTCGCACAACCGCAGCAGGCCCGTGGCGTGTTCTTGTGTATCAGCCCATGGAACTTCCCCTTAGCTATTTTTATTGGTCAAGTTGCTGCGGCCATTGTTGCCGGCAATACGGTATTAGCGAAACCCGCCGAACAAACCAGTCTGATTGCTGTACGTACGTTAGAACTGTTATCAGCATGCGGCATGCCTGAGCATGTGGTGCAGTTAGTTATTGCTCCGGGTCGTGAAGTCGGTGAGCATATAGTGCCTGATTCACGCATTCAGGGCGTAATGTTTACGGGCTCTACCGAGACCGGTTGTTGGATCGCGCGAAAACTGGCAGAGCGCGGTGGCGAACCCGTGCCGCTCATTGCCGAAACCGGTGGCCAAAACTGCATGATTGTCGATTCAACCGCGCTACCTGAGCAAGTTGTTGATGATGTTATTTCCTCTGGTTTCCAAAGTGCAGGCCAGCGTTGTTCAGCTTTACGCGTGTTGTTTTTGCAAGACGATGTGGCCGACAAAATTATTACCATGATCAAAGGCGCGATGGCTGAATTACATGTGGGCGATCCCGCTTGGTTAAGCACCGATCTTGGCCCAGTGATTGATCACAAAGCGCACGAGCGTTTAACACAACACATTCAGTATTTAAAAGACAAAGCGACGCTTCACTATGCGTGTAAGGTACCCAGTGAAGGCGAGCATTTCTTTTTTGCACCCCACCTGTTTGAAATTAGTGATTTAACAGTACTTGAGCGCGAAGTATTTGGTCCCGTTGTGCATATTATCCGTTTTAAAGCCGATGAGATTGACAAGGTGATCGCACAAATTAATGCAACTGGCTATGGCCTGACAATGGGTATTCACAGCCGCATTGAGCAACTTACCCGTAAAATTACCCGTGATATTAAAGCCGGAAATATTTACGTTAATCGCAATATGATTGGCGCCGTAGTTGGCGTTCAACCTTTTGGTGGGCGAGGCTTATCCGGTACAGGCCCCAAAGCAGGTGGTCCATTGTATTTACAACGCTTGGTTAAGGATAATCTCAGCGTCGATTGTCCAGCTTTAGACAGCGCGAAAAAAGCCCGTTTATTAGCTGAAACAACCAGCAGCGCAGTCGCCTACGCGATGCCAGCCGCCGCCGCTGCGCAACAAAAATGGGCACTAATCCCGATTCATCAACGTACCTCGGTATTACGGCAGTTTTTAGCTACACTGGCATCAAATAATGTAGTTAGCCGGCAAGAGCCTGATTTAGAACAGGTGCTTAGCATGGCGCGCAGTAAATTACAGCGAGTAGAGCTTGAGCTGTTAAGACCCATCCATTTACCGGGCCCCACAGGTGAAAGTAATACCCTTACGCTGGATCCACGCGGCGTATTGGCGTTACTACGTGATGACACCAGCCACTTTAGTCATTGGCTGCTGAGTATTATCACGGCACTGGCCGCGGGCAATGCGGTGATCACCGCTGTTGAAGAAGCAGATCTGGCAGAAGCAGAAGCCTGTATCAAGGCGTTAGTAGCTGCCGGAATGCCACAACATTTATTAGCGGTTGTGCGTTTAGATTGTGTCACAACGCTGCTGGCACATACTGAGTTAGCCGGTGCCATAATCGAAGTAAGCAGCGCCTTAAAACCCCTCGCAGCAGAATTAGTTGCTGCGCGTGAAGGCGCTATTTTACCCTTGATCACAGCTCCCGCCGACGAGCGTATGCTGCATCGTTTGGTGACAGAAAAAACCATCACCATTAATACCACCGCCGCCGGAGGTAATGCCTCCCTTATGACGATGGCTGACAATGTGGGCTAATGGCTGAAAAACCCTATGCCCGAGAAAGCCTGTAAGTAGCGGTATCGTTACAACAGCAAACATAAATTTATGTTAATTTAGCGTAAAAAAGCCCACACCCCAGTGGGCTTTTGCTATATTATTTGCCACGTGCCCATTAGTCGGGCGTCGTTGCATATTGCTACAGGACGTAATCTTCATTATGCCGTATCAAAAAGTGTCTATTGATCAACTGCAGCCGGGCAGCTATGTGGTGCAGGTGCTGGAGCAAACTGGCGAGTTAGAAATTAAACATGCCGGTTGGGTACGCAGTCGCCAAGCAATTCGGGCGTTAAAAGATCAAGGCGTGCGCGCAGTTGCCATTGATCCCGCCAAACAGCTTGTGAGCAGTACAACAGCCAAGACGGTGACACCAGAACCCGAACCCGCTGCCTTTCGTGCTATTTTTGCCGATGAACATCCCAGAGCAGAACGCTGTTTAGAACAAGGTAAAAAACTGCAACAGCAGATACTGGATGCGGCGGCCAAAGCGGAGCCTATCGATTTAAGTTTAGTGCATGAGGTCAGTGCAGGTTTCTCCGACGCCGTAGGTCGTAATCCAGATGTGTTACTGTGTCTATCTCGCATTGCCAATCAAAGTGATCTGTTACTGCAACACAGTATTAATTGCGCCGTGTATATGGCGGCCTTTGCCCGTTTTTTAAATTACCCAAAACACAAAGTACAAGCATTAATTACCGCGTCGTTACTGCATGATGTGGGAAAAGCGCAAAACCCAGCCCTGTTAACCCAACCTGATGCCGAGGCCATTAGCACCAGTTTAGCGGTGTTACAACAAAGTAGCGCCCTCGCGGGAGATATCTCGCTGTGGATCAGCCAACATTGTGCGTATCTTGATGGCAGCGGTTCGCCACCAATACAGCAGCAGCAAATTGATATGGGCAGCAGAATGCTGAACATAGTGAATTTGTATGAGCAATTAAGTGCGCCACAGCAAGGTTATGTCAATCCTTTAATTGTAGTGCGCCAATTGTTAGCCAAGGCCCCTAAGCAATTAGATAATGATCTGCTGCAGCTGTTTATCAAGTGTGTTGGCATTTACCCACCTGGCACCGTGGTAAAACTCACGACGGGTAAGCTAGCCTTGGTGCTTGAGAACAACGCAAAAAAACCGACTGCCCCTAAAGTAAAAGTGTTTTACCACAGCGTGCATCATCATCATATCCCACCCAAGGTATTAGATTTAGCACGCCAACAAGAAGAACAGATTGAGGCCTGTGTCGATCTAAAAAAATATGGGCTTGAAGTACGTAATTATCTATAAATTAAGCAGTTATCTGTAAATCACCACTCACTTAATGCGCGCATACTAAACAATTGCTGACCGAATTCGAGTAACACGTATTGGGGTGTAATCTCGCGCAAACGCACATCTGCTGTGATCCATTGCCCCTCTTGTAACGATTTACCATTCACTTTTACCCAGCGTTGCGCCGGTTGAGTAGCATACACGTGGGCTTCAAAGCGTAGCTTAGGCAATTGCCGTTGCAACGTAATATCCAAGGTTCCGATGTCTTGCGCTGGCGCAGTATGGGTGGTTATTGGATTAGCGGGTCGTTCATTTCTGTCCGCTGATTGCGCTAATGCGCTGGCAAAACGCTCGCGTAATTCGGCGGAGATTTCTGGCTCAGGCTCGGGTTCAGCTTTGGGCGTGTTGGTGGTAACCGTCACCACCGTCTGCTCGGGGGGTAAGGTTTCCATCACGGGCGGTTCGACGGGTTTCACGACAGCGGCCAGCTCTGGCAGTTTCGGCGGATTTAACGTACTGGCAATGGCTGAAGGTGACGCCGGTTTTGGCTCAGCTACCGGTTGCGGTGCTGCAACCACCGGTGTAGCAACTTGCTGCTGCAGAAGTAAAAAAAAGCCTGCTGCAAAGCCAATCCCAATTGCTAAAATTAACGCAAGCGCGATGGCGATATTTCGCCAAACGTGCGATGGCGCAGGGGCAGCTGGCTGCTGTTGTTTTAACGCCTCCATTAAAATGGACATAGAATATTACGCTCCGCGAAGTAAAGGCAGTAACTGCATAGCTAATAAAAACCCTAATAGTATACCGAATAGCGCTAACAGCGGCCATAACCAGCCAGGTAATGTCCGTGTTGTGTGCTGAGCAACTGGCGGTAAAATTTCTGCGGCGGCGCGTTGTACCTCAATGGCTTCAACTAAAGGCTGCTGTTTACTGTAGGCCGCTAATAACGCTCTATCGGCTAATAAATTCAGTAAACGCGGGATCCCGCCACTAAGCTCAAACAGTTTTTTGACGGCTTTAGCACTAAATACCGGCCGTTGGCATCCGGCTACCTGTAAACGAAAACGCACATAATGCTGTACTTCGGCGTAATTTAGCGGCAATAAATGATAACGAGCGGTGATACGTTGTGCCAATTGCCGCAAATCGTTACGTTGCAATAACTGCTGTAACTCAGGTTGCCCAATAAGAATCACTTGTAACAGCTTTTTTGTGTTGGTCTCTAAATTGGTGAGTAATCGCAGTTGTTCTAATACCGCTGGCTGCAAGTGCTGTGCTTCGTCAATAATCAAAATGGTTTTCTTGCCGGCGTCATGATTTTTTTGCAATCGCTGCGTAATTTTATCACTCAGTAATTTTAAACTGGCATCGGTTTTTTTATAGCGGATCTTTAACTCATCACAGATAGCCGCCAAGAGCTCAAGCTCTGACAACGTCGGATTTAAAATAAAAGCAACTTCCGTTTGCGCATCTAACTCTTGTAGCAAGGTGCGTGATACCGTGGTTTTACCGGTGCCTACCTCCCCTGTTAATAATACAAACCCCCCTGCATCTCCTAACCCATAACGTAAATGGGCTAATGCCTCAGTATGCCGCGGGCTTAAGTACATAAAGTCGGGGTTCGGCGCTATGGAAAATGGCGGGCTGGTTAAACCAAAAAATCCGGTATACATCGCTATCCTGTTTGTCAGCACTGCAATTTATGGCAAGAAGGGTATAATGGCAAAAAATATGCAATCAGGAAAGCATGTGCAGATATATCTTGTAGGCGGCGCGGTCCGCGACGAATTATTACAGGTGCCTTTTCACGAGAAAGATTGGGTGGTCGTGGGTGCCAGCCCTGAAGATATGCTGGCACAAGGCTATTTACAAGTTGGAAAGGACTTCCCCGTTTTTTTACATCCCAGCACCAAAGAAGAATATGCGTTAGCCCGAACGGAGCGCAAAAATGGCAAAGGCTATACTGGGTTTAGCGTGTATGCCGCAGCCGATGTGACGCTGGAGCAAGATTTAGCCCGCCGCGATCTAACCATCAACGCCATTGCTCAACGCGCTGATGGCCAACTCATTGATCCTTATGGTGGACAGCAAGATATTGCACAACGTCAGCTGCGCCATGTTTCAGCAGCCTTTGTCGAAGATCCCCTTAGAGTACTGCGCGTTGCTCGCTTTTACGCGCGCTATGCCCATTTGGGTTTTCAGGTCGCGCCTGAGACATTACAGTTAATGCATCAGCTAAGTGTAAGTGGCGAGCTGAGTACGCTTAGCCCTGAACGGGTTTGGGTAGAAACGGCGAAAGCGCTAACGACTCAAAGCCCAGCAGCCTACTTTGCGCTGCTACAGCAATGTGGAGCGCTAAAGGCCCTAATGCCCGAGCTGGCAGCACTTTGGGGGGTACCACAACCAGAAAAGTGGCATCCGGAAATTGATACCGGTGTTCATACCTTGCTGGTGCTGGAGCAGGCGGCAAAACTGTCGGATAAAATCGACATCCGCTTTGCCAGCTTAGTACATGATTTAGGCAAAGGTCTTACTCCCAGCGAGCTGCTGCCTTCGCATCATGGTCATGAGCATACGGGCTTGCCGTTGATAAACCAACTCTGTGATCGGTTACGGGTACCTAATCAATGTCGTGAGCTGGCCTTACTGGTGTGCGAATATCATCAACTTATTCACCGGGCAAAAGAACTGAAAGCCAGCACCGTATTAACTTTTTTTAATGGTATTGATCTGTGGCGTAAACCAGAGCGCTTTTATGACATGCTACTTTGCTGCACGGCCGATTTACGTGGTCGTACGGGCTTTGAACACGCGCGTTATCCTCAAGCCACTTATTTACAACACTTAGCAACGGCAGCTCAAGCAGTCTCTGCAAAACAGCTTATAGCAGAGGGGATCCAAGGCCCGGCACTCAAAGAAGCATTACAACAGGCAAGAGTAATCGCGATTAAGCATGCGCAAGCCGCTGTAACAGCGGCTGGTGATGATTTATATGACTAAATGGGGTTAGCCGTTGGTGCCCGAATAACTTAAGAAAAGAATCAAACCGATCCCCAATAACAATCGGTAGATCACGAAGGGCAACATCCCCATTCGACTGATAATTTTTAGGAAATAATGTATACACAATAGCGCACTCAAAAACGATAAAACGATGCCTAATAAGATCCCATAAATGTCGTAATTTGCTGGCTCACTCAGCAGCTTGCTGGTTTGATAACCACCACTTAGCACGATAATAGGAATGGATAGCAAAAACGAAAAACGTGCAGCACTCAGTTTATCAAGACCCAGTAACATCGCCGCAGTCATAGTGATCCCTGAGCGTGATGCCCCTGGGATCAGTGCGACTGCTTGCGCCACACCAATGAAAACAGCCTGTCGCCATGTCATATCGTTCATAGCAATATGTTGTTTTGCTGTCGCATCTGCCCACCAAAGCGCCAAACCAAACACAATGGTTGTTATGGCAATAACCCAAGGCGAACGTAAAAAGGTTTCAATTAAATCGGCCGCCAGTAAGCCCGCCAACCCCGCGGGGATGGTGGCTAAAATGACCCACCACGCTAATTTGCTGTCCGTGCTGTGTTGGCCGCCCAAGCTTTTAATCCAACCAACAGTAAGATTACTAATATCTTGTCGAAAATACAGCATTACGGCTAATAGGGTACCTACATGTACCGCGACGTCAAAAGCGATGCCTTGATCCTGCCAGCCAAAAATCGCTGAAGGCAAAATAAGATGTGCCGATGACGAAACAGGCAAAAACTCTGTTAATCCTTGGATTAACGACAAAATAATGACTTCTATAGTACTCAAGAACACTCACTCCATGAAAAAGCCACAGGCCAAATTTTTTGTATTTTCGGATACGCTTGCCAAAGTTCGGCATAAGATTGCTGCGTAACAGGATGGATTAACTGTGGCGCGATCTCTGCTAAAGGCTGTAAGACGAACGCATTTTCAGTAATTTCTGCTCGCGGCAGTTGTACAGGATTGTCACAGATGCAATCGTCATATAAGAGTAAGTCAAGATCTAAGGTGCGATTCGAAAACTTTTCAGAGCCGCGCACTCGCCCAAATTGATCTTCAATTTGCCTAAGGATACTGACGCAATCGTCTAGGCTCAGAGTTGTTTCTACCCCAACAACCATATTATAAAAGGCATAGCCACTGAATCCGACCGATTCACTTTCATACACAGATGACAACGTAAGTGCGCCAAAATGCTGCACGAGCATTCTTACGCCACCGCGTACGTTCGCGTCTCTTTCGATGTTAGAACCCACACTGATATAGATAACCGCCATTAGGCACGTTCTCCCTTGGCGTAACGGGTAATCTGCACACCTACTGTTGCAGCTTGCGCTACAGCACCTGGCTTAGAGACGGTAATCTCGACACAATTTGTCGCAAATTCTGTTAATAATAATTGCGCCACGCGCTCGGCAACAGTTTCAATTAATTCAATAGGTTGTGCTGTTATAAATTGGATAACGCGTTCAGATATTACCGCGTAGTCTAGGGTTAACCGGATATCATCCTGTTCAGCAGCCGCGCGTTGATCGGTCGCTAAATTGATATCGAGTACCAATCGCTGCTTAATGGTTTTTTCCCAGTCATACACGCCAATCACGGTATCAACCTGTAGTTGCTTGATAAAAACGATGTCCATCCAGTTAATTCCGCATTGCGTTATTTTTCGTTTCAGGTAGGCTGGCTAGGTATCAAAATACAAAACTGTTTTTTGTTACCACACTAAATTTGCTGCAATAGTATCGTAAAAATGGGTGCTGAGGAACCACGGAATGACCTTGCTGATCCTGATAATGATGGTTATCGCTTACCTGCTCGGGTCTATTTCCTCTGCTGTACTGGTTTGTCAGCTTTTTCGCCTTCCCGATCCACGTTTTCATGGCTCGGGCAACCCTGGTACAACAAATGTGTTACGTCTGGGCGGTAAACTGCCTGCCATAATGGTATTACTGTTTGATATTCTTAAAGGTACCATCCCGGTATGGGGTTCGTACTTTTTAAAAATAGAGCCTTTATGGTTGGGCGTTATTGGAATTTGCGCGTGTCTAGGACACATTTACCCGCTGTTTTTTGGTTTTAAAGGGGGTAAAGCTGTCGCAACCGCTTTTGGCGCTATGATGCCTATCGGCTTAGATCTTGCCGGCTTACTAATTGGTACCTGGCTAATAGTGGTGCTGATAACCGGTTATTCTTCTCTAGGCGCCTTATTAACCGTTGCTTTAGCCCCACTGTTTACCTGGTGGATTAAACCCCTCTACACGCTTCCCGTATTTATGCTAAGCCTATTAATTATTATTCGGCATCGCGAGAACATTTTACGTTTATACCGGCGCCAAGAAAGTAAGATTTGGGATAAATCTAAACGCGTTAGAGAGTAAAAAGTAGCTAAATCGGGCTTAAGCGATCAAGCGGCCAGCGCGGCGTTACACCAATGGTTAAATCTTGCTGTTGGCCCGCGGCTAAACGCTGATAGCCAGCAAAAGCAATCATCGCACCGTTGTCTGTGCAAAACGCTTTGCGTGGATAGAACACCTTGCCGCCCATCGCCCCTAGCATAATGCCGAGTTGTGTCCGAAGTTCTTCGTTGGCACTGACACCACCGGCAATTACCAGCCGTTTATAGCCCGTTTGCTGTAATGCCCTTCGACATTTGATTAACAACGTATCGACTACTGCTTGTTGAAACGACGCCGCAATATCCGCCTGAACTTGTGCAGTATTTCCTTCTTTTTGAATCACTAATGACGCTGCCGTTTTTAAGCCACTGAAACTAAAATCTAACCCCGGGCGATCGGTCATTGGCCTTGGAAACGTATATTTTTTAGGATCACCAAGCGTAGCGAGTTTGGCCAACAAAGGCCCGCCTGGATACTCTAAACCCATTAACTTTGCGGTTTTATCAAATGCTTCGCCCGCTGCATCATCAATCGATTCACCTAATAGGGTATAACTACCAATCCCTTCTACCGCAACTAATTGAGTATGCCCACCTGATACGAGCAATGCTAAAAAGGGGAATGCCGGTGCATCGTCCTCTAACATAGGCGCTAATAAATGACCCTCCATGTGATGAACAGCCAACGCAGGTTTTTGCCAAGCAAAGGCTAAGCTACGCCCCAGTGTAGCCCCAACCAGTAAGGCACCGGCCAATCCTGGCCCAGCCGTGTAAGCAACGCCATCGATATCCGCTGCGGTTAAACCCGCTTCCGCTAGCGCTTGTTTAATTAATGGTAAGGTTTTGCGCACATGATCGCGCGATGCCAACTCGGGCACCACACCACCATAATCGGCATGCAATGGAATTTGGCTATATAAGACATGACTTAACAGTCCTTGCTCGCCATCGTAAATGGCAATACCCGTTTCATCACAAGACGTTTCTATACCTAAAACTCGCATTATCTTGGCCTCTGCTACTGCATTGTGGGCAATTTACCGTTTTAAAACGCACACTTTTGTTTGTTGCAAACACGATTTCACTCAAAACACGCTAAATAAACCTGCACACAGTGCGCTTTTTGGTTATCATATTTGCCCTGAAAACGCGCATTGTAGCGGCTTGCCCACCCCATAGCCAGAGGATCTGATTTAAGATCACTTAAGCGCTTTACTTTGGTGGTGCTTTTTGCGTAAAATACCGCACCATTTTTAATCGTATTGGTTAACGATAACCAGTTTTGGCCTGAGGTGAGAATTTAATGCCTGTAGTTAAAGTAAAAGAAAACGAACCCTTTGACGTAGCTTTACGTCGTTTCAAGCGCTCATGCGAAAAAGCCGGCGTATTAGCTGACGTTCGCGCTAAAGAGTTCTATGAAAAACCAACATGGATTCGTAAACGCAAGAAAGCTGCTGCGGTAAAACGCCATGCGAAGAAGCTGTCTCGCGAAAATGCACGTCGTATCCGTCTGTACTAATCTACAGCACTAGGATGCCGGCATAGGGTTTTAGCTGCCGCTTGTAAGTTAAGTGGCCATCGCAAATTAACATCGTTATATTTGCAACCCTACACAATGCTTTATCTGCACACCGTGTTCCCGTAACACGGTTTGTCTTTTTCTGAAGCCTAAATAAAAAGGACAAGCGTGGCAGGACAAATACCCCGTCAATTTATCGATGATCTGCTTGCACGTACTGACATCGTAGAGCTGATTGACAAACGTGTCCCCCTTAAAAAGGCGGGTGCACGGAATTATAGTGCCTGTTGTCCCTTTCATAACGAAAAAAGCCCATCATTTACGGTCAGCCCCGATAAACAGTTTTATCATTGTTTTGGCTGCGGTGCGCATGGCAACGCCATCACCTTTATGATGGAGTTTGAACAATTAGAATTTGTTGAAGCCATTGAAGAGCTCGCAAAAGATTTACACTTAGAGATTCCGCGTGAAAAAGGATCTCAAACAAATCGCCCCGCGCCACAAGCTGATGATTATGCTCTGATGCAACAAGCGGCTGACTTTTACCAACGCCAGTTACAACACGATGCCAAAGCGCCAGAGGTGCAAGCGTATTTACAAAAACGCGGGCTTAGTGCGCAAACGATTAATGACTTTCAGCTTGGCTATGCACCAGAAAGCTGGGATGGGTTAATGAAGGCGCTGGGGGGCTACTCGGGTAAATTACAACGTGATCAGCTATACGAGTTAAAACTAACCAGCCGAAATGAAAAAGGCCGTGAGTTTGATTTTTTTCGCGATCGCTTAATGTTTCCAATCCGCGATAAGCGTGGGCGGGTTATTGCGTTTGGCGGCAGAGTGTTGGGTGACGGTCAACCCAAATATTTAAACTCACCTGAAACACGGCTGTTTCATAAAGGCCGTGAGCTTTATGGCTTATACGAAGTGCGCCAACAGCCTGGGCATCTTAATCGTATTCTCGTTGTCGAAGGCTATATGGATGTCGTCGCCCTCGCCGAGCATGATATTAAGTTTGCAGTCGCCTGTTTAGGGACTGCGACTAGTTCAGATCACATGCATACCTTGTTTCGATATGCACCTAAAGTCATTTGTTGTTATGACGGTGATCGTGCTGGGCGCGATGCGGCCTGGCGTGCGTTACAAAGCGCTCTGCCACAACTAAAAGATGGCGTAGAACTTAATTTTGTATTCTTACCCGATGGGGAAGATCCGGATTCATTAGTGCAAAAAGAGGGAAAAGCCGCATTTTTACAACGTTTAGATGCCGCGATGCCACTAAGCCAGTACTTGTTCCAGCATTTGCTGTCCGAATTTGATGCGAGCAGTGATGCCGGTAAATCTGCTTTGGCGCAAAAAGGGGCCGAGCTGATAAAACTGATCCCAGGTAGCTTCTATAAGGAACAACTCACTGAAAAGCTCGATAACTTATTGGGCAGAAAAACCCAACGGATAAAAGTGAGTAATGCACGCCCTGGCCCAAGACCCGTGACAAGCACCTTAAAAGTCACACCAATGCGCCGCGCTATTGCCTTGTTAATTCAATACCCAGCGCTCGCGACACTCATGCCTTACGCGCCAGAATTAGCAGAAGCCAATATCCCTGGCATAACGCTGTTACTGGCTGTGCAAAAGCATTTACTGGATAAGCCCGACCTAACAACAGCACAATTACTAGAATACTGGCGAGATTTGCCAGAGCATGCCATCCTATTAAAGTTAGCAACTTGGGAACATCAAATTGAACCCGAACAACTTAGCCAGGATTTCCTTGATACGTTTCACTCTATCGAGGACATGTATTTACAACAGCGCCTTGAAGCGTTAGAACGCAAAGATAAGCTTAAACAACTCACGCAAACCGAGCAACAAGAGTATGTTTTGCTGCTTAAAGCGTTAAAAAGCAAAAAACCGCGCTCAGTGAGTTAACTGCGACTGGCTAGAAAAGCCGCGCTTTGTTATAATCACTAGTTCGCATTTTTAGATTAACAACTTTGGTGGAAGATAAGTCTCTATGGAGCAAAGTCCTCAGTCGCAGTTAAAACTCCTGATCCTTAAAGGTAAAGAGCAAGGGTATCTTACCTTTGCTGAAGTGAACGATCACCTTCCACAAGACATTATCGACTCTGATCAGATCGAAGATATTATTCGGATGATCAACGATATGGGTATACAGGTGTTCGAAAGCGCCCCTGATGCCGATGATCTGATTATGTCAGATGCTGCCGCTGATGAAGATGCCGCGGAAGAAGCCGCGCAAGCATTGGTGAGCGTAGATAAAGAACTTGGCCGTACCACCGATCCGGTGCGGATGTATATGCGTGAAATGGGCACAGTGGAACTGCTGACCCGTGAAGGCGAAATTGATATTGCCAAACGCATTGAAGATGGGATTAATCAGGTACAAACCTCGGTTGCCGAGTATCCTGAAGCAATTACCTATCTGTTAGAACAATGGGATAAATACGAAGCAGAAGAAATTCGCTTAAGCGATATTGTTTCTGCTTTTATTGATCCAAATGAAGTCGATGAAGCGCCCATCATGGGTAGCAACATTGGTTCAGATCTGCCAGAAGAACATCAAGCAGATACCCCTGATACCGACGATGACAGCGATGAAGATGGCGACGCTGACAGTGACGATGGCGATACTGGCCCGGATCCTGAGCTGGCGCGCATTAAATTCACTGAATTACGCAGCCAATATGAAACTACGCGCAATTCTATTGTGCAAAATGGTCGCGAGCATCCAACAACTAAAGAAGAAATTGAAAAACTTAGCGAAGTTTTCCGTTGCTTCCGCCTAGTACCTAAACAATTCGATCGCCTCGTTAAAAACATGCGCGAAATGATGGATCGGGTACGGGTGCAAGAGCGCTTAGTGATGAAGCATTGCGTTGAATACGCCAAAATGCCGAAGAAAAACTTTGTTAAAGCCTTTACGGGTTTTGAAACTTCTACTGCGTGGTTATCAGCTGAAATCGCTGCCAATAAACCTTATTCTCCCAAGCTTTTAGAGCTACAGGAAGAACTGGTGCGCAGCATTGAAAAGCTGAAAAAAGTGGAAGAAGAAACCGGCTTAAGTATCTTTAAAATCAAAGATATTAACCGCCGGATGTCGATTGGTGAAGCCAAAGCCCGTCGCGCCAAAAAAGAAATGGTAGAAGCAAACTTACGTTTGGTTATCTCAATCGCCAAAAAATACACCAACCGTGGTTTACAATTCCTCGATTTAATTCAGGAAGGTAATATCGGTTTGATGAAGGCGGTAGATAAGTTCGAATACCGTCGCGGTTATAAGTTTTCAACTTATGCTACCTGGTGGATCCGTCAGGCGATCACCCGCTCAATCGCGGACCAGGCCCGGACTATCCGGATCCCAGTGCATATGATTGAAACCATTAACAAGCTAAACCGTATTTCACGGCAAATGCTGCAAGAAATGGGGCGTGAGCCATCACCTGAAGAATTATCAGAGCGCATGCAAATGCCTGAAGATAAAATTCGTAAGGTGCTGAAAATTGCTAAAGAGCCAATCTCCATGGAAACGCCTATCGGTGACGATGAAGATTCGCATTTAGGCGATTTTATTGAAGATTCGGGTGGTGAATCACCACTGGATTCGGCAACCATGGAAAGCCTGAAAAACGCGACTAATGAGGTTTTAGCCGGCTTAACCGCTCGCGAAGCCAAAGTACTGCGCATGCGCTTCGGTATCGATATGAATACCGATCATACGCTGGAAGAAGTAGGTAAGCAATTTGACGTAACGCGCGAGCGGATCCGGCAAATTGAAGCCAAGGCGCTGCGCAAGCTACGCCACCCTTCCCGCTCAGAAGTTTTAAAAAGCTTCTTAGACGAGTAAGCTAGGTATCCCGGTTGAGTAAAAAACCGGTAAATAGCTATCTTAATAAAGGCGCCAGCAGGCGCCTTTATTATTTCTGAGTCATAAAGCTTAAAAATGCAGCAATCAACTGCAGTTAGCTACAGTTGCTAGATGACAAACCGCATAAAAGTTTTTATACTGCCTGACAAATGGCCCCATAGCTCAGTTGGTTAGAGCGCTCGACTCATAATCGATCGGTCGCTGGTTCGAGTCCAGCTGGGGCCACCATCTCCCTCTAAAAACCCCCTTTAGAATAAGAGATATTGGCAATTCTGTCGCGCCTTCTGTCGTGCGCTTATATCCTTACCTAGTTTTATTTTGATGTCTAGTTACACTCTTTTTTTACCTTTGTTGAGCACAATAATCACCTTGCTGGCTTTGTACACATAATCTTGTTTAGTAACGATCTATTTCACGTCCGAGCTGTATTTTCTAATCTTGTGGCAAGCAATACACATAAAAAAACGCGAAATTTATATATAACGCGATTTAAATGTATATAAAACAGCAGACGCTATACATAAATTTCGATAGCACCAGCTTCAAGCACGTTAATATCCTGAATACGCGTTTCGATTTCAGCAGCCGACAACCAACTTATGCAAACGTGATGATCTGCCACTAACCACAGCCGTACTCAACATCAACATACAATGAAAGGGAAATCTTTATGCCGGTTTCAGTTTACACAAAACGCCAACAATGGTTGGCATT
>Ga0209812_10001015_pt1 | contig 21614 bp, 19 predicted proteins | sample JI71714BDNA_FD_187502 | JGI IMG/M metagenome (GOLD analysis project Ga0209812, IMG submission 187502) | Wastewater effluent complex algal communities from Wisconsin, to seasonally profile nutrient transformation and Carbon sequestration -... | ecosystem: Engineered > WWTP > Effluent > Algae...
TTCTTATTTAATTTAGAGAAGTATGAAAAGTATAAAAAATCAAAAAAATAATATTATTTATAAGGAGTGTTTGAAAAAATAAGTGGGCTTATTCTTGGTAGACCGCAAAACAACAAATACGTTGAAGAATACAACAACATCCTTCTCGACATTATCAGAGACGAACAAGGTAATGACCAGCTTCCAATCATAACGGAGATGGACTTTGGACATACCTGCCCAACAAACATTCAGTATTTTGGAAAGTGGCGTAACGGACTAATACAGAAAAACGGCAACCGGCACACAAGTCTTAAACGCGTGTAGCTCAGCGGAACAGCGATATACCCCAGTGTTGAACGAAGCCTCGGTATGGGTTTTCATAAGAGAAAGTTCCTTTCCACTATTCTCCTCATGGGCTTTCACCAACTAATAATCATCTTTGCAAAAAAAATAGCATGTTGACCAACATCATTCCGAAACTTCCTATGCGTAGCAAGGCTGTGACAAGAGAATTTTATTTAACTCAGTTAGGCTTCACCGACATGGGTCGTGCCGACTATGAAGGCTACCTGTTGGTAAAAAAAGACAATGTAGAAATACATTTTTTTGAGTTCAAAGGGCTTGACCCCAAAGAAAATTACGGACAAGTTTATATCCGTACAAACGACATTGAAGCACTTTATCAATCTATGCTAGATAATAATAACAGCATACATCCGTCAGGACATTTACAAATTAAGCCTTGGGGACAAAAAGAATTTGCAATGCTTGACCCAGACAACAATTTGCTAACCTTTGGACAAGCTATTTAATATGAAATAAAACGGCTGCCGAGTACAGATTTGACAAAACGACATCTGAAAAGCAGTGACCTGTTGAGAAACACCTTTTAGATCGTTATATTTGATGCTCAACCCTTGGCCAACTAACGTATAGGCTGATTGGAGGCGAGCTTGAGTCATCAGCAAATGGCGGACCTGCTGGCCTATTTGCAGACGGGTCTGTGAGGGATGTGTCGATGGTTGTGAATCGCGTTTTTCCTTTTGGTTCCCATGCGACGTTTGGCGAGTACCCCTTCCGGATAAGCAGTCCGGAAGGGGTATTGTATATGGATTTCTTGTCTTATGTTTTTCTTTGATAAGGAGTGAGTTACACCGGAAACTCCTTACTATAATACCCCACAAATCGCCACACCTCGGCGATGTCGTCGGCCAAAACAGGGTAGGGTGCGTAGCGCTCGTTGGTGGATTTGAGGATCAGTACGTTTTTTTCGGTGAGGTAATTAAACACTTTCTTCAAAACCACGCCCTCATCTTGCGTCACCACCACGCAGATAGTCCCATTTTTAATGGTGCGCCAATCCTCCACATACTCCACAAACACCAAGGAGCCCTCTTGCAAAGGCAGCATGGAGTCGCCTGTAACGGGAAAGACGCGGTATTTCCGGTCTTGCGATAAAAAAGGAACCTGAAAGGCCGGTAGCTGCGCAATGTAATCTTCATTCATGTAGGCATGTGGATAGCCAGCCACGGCCTTGATGGGCACGTATTCTATATTTTCCCGATTTTGCGGATCTACGGTGGTCACCAAAATACGAAGATTCTCGCTTGGCTTGACCGGCGACACCGTGGGCGTGGCTTCCCAAGAACCCGTCAGAAGTTGATCTGTCGAAATGCCAAAAAAATCCGCCATCCGAACCAAGTCCTCCAGCCGAGGTTCGGTACGTCCTTGCTCGTATGACCCGTAGGTGGACTTAGCCAGTCCCAGCCGCTCGGCTAAATCTTCCTGCGAAAGCCCCCCTTCGTATCGTTTGCGTAAGTTTTGTAGATTTTGACTGAGATTTGTCGGCATAAAACTAAGGTCGAATAAAATTTAACTCAATTTTGTAGTCAAAAAATTTGGAAAGTTGCCTTGGTTTGACTTAGTTTTGTAGTCAACAAGGTCAACGGTAGCCCACACAAATTTACAAAATGGGGCGAGAAAAACCAAAAATGTGAGCAAATATGGAGCGAATGATTGGTCATCTCGATTTGGATTGTTTTTTTGTGGCAGTCGAACGGCTGCGGGACACGCGTTTGGTGGACAAGCCTGTCATTGTAGGTGGGATGTCGGACCGCGGGGTAGTCAGTGCGTGCAGCTACGAAACCCGCCGCTTTGGGGTTCATTCGGCGATGCCCATGCGGTTGGCCCGTCAGCTTTGTCCCGAAGCGATTGTGTTGCGCGGCGATATGGAAGCATACAGCCAACATTCCGCTGCGGTGACGGAGATCATTCGGGATCGTGTACCCGTGATGGAAAAGGCATCGGTGGATGAGTTTTACGTCGATATGTCGGGCATGGATCGGTATTTTGGCAGCTGGAAGTACCTCCAGGAAGTAGGGCAGGAGATTCATCGGGAGACGGGGCTGACGATTTCCCTCGGGCTCTCGGGGAATAAGACGGTCAGCAAAGTAGCCGCCAACGAAGGCAAGCCCCACGCGCGTTCTTGGGTCGTGCAAGGAACCGAAAAAGCGTTTCTGGCCCCATTATCGATCCATAAATTGCCTTTTTGTGGGGAAGTAACCACCCAAACCTTACGGCAAATGGGGATTCATGCCGTCGGGACGTTGAGTCAGATGCCGCTGCCGCTGCTGGAAAAAACGTTTGGAAAAAATGGGCGTATCCTCTGGGAGCGGGCCAATGGGGTAGACCCTACGCCAGTTGTGCCGCTGTCTGAACCGAAGTCTTTCTCCAAAGAACGGACGTTCGATGCCGATACGACCGACTTGGTATTCTTGTACCGAACCCTAACGCGTCTCACGGAGGCCTTGGGCTTTGAACTGCGGCGCGAAGGCTATTGCACTGGGTGTATCACCGTGAAAATCCGGTACAGCTCTTTCGATACACACACCCGCCAAGTGAGTATCCCGGCAACCTCCGCCGACCACGTGCTGTTGCAGCATGTCGAAGCGATTTTTTACGACCTATACGACCGCCGCTTGCGGATTCGGCTCATCGGGGTGCGGCTGTCGAAGTTGGTTCGGGGTGTGGAGCAACTTAAGCTCTTCGACCAAAGTGCTCGCCTCGCACCCATGTACCAGGCGATGGATTATTTACGCCAAAAGTATGGCAGTCAGGCCGTCGGACGAGCGGCCGGACTTAGCCCAAGTGACCATAAACCATGTACTTGAATATGCACACGTATTTCAGCCTACGCTACGGAACACTCTCGCCCGAGCAGCTCGTCGAAGCGGCTCAGCAGCGGGGTGTGCGGCGTATGGCGCTTACGGATCGCAATGGAACGTCCGCTTTGTATGACTTCGGAAAACGATGTCTGGAGGTTGGGATACAGCCTGTGGCCGGAGTCGATGTGCAGGAAGGGTATGAATCCCGCTACATTCTCTTAGCGCAAAATGCCCAAGGATTGGCCGAAATCAATCGCTTCCGGACGGACATCGCCCAAACCCGATGTCCTTTTCCCGAAAAAGCCCCACGTTTCGAGCGCGTATGGGTCATCTATCCTTGGCGCCGCCGCGCGTTGTGTACAGAGCCCCATGAATGGATCGGCGTACGGGCTTCGGAATGCTCCTTACTCTACCAAACCTTTGCACCGGATAGGTTGGTTGCGCTACAGCCTGTCATTTACCTAGATACTCAAGGTTTTGAACTCCACCGTATCCTACGGGCTATCGACGACAATACCCTGCTGGATCATCTCCCTCCACTGGATGAACACGCCTATTTTCCATCCCCTGAAGAACTCGAACGGGACTTCGCGGAATGGCCAGCTCTGCTCCAACGAAGTCAGGAGCTACTCGACCGCTGTACCTGGGATATGGACTGGAATCAACCGCATACAAAAAATAAACAGGTGTTCTTCGCTACTCCTGCCGAAGATCACGCTCAGCTCAAATCACGTACATGGGAAGGGGCTGTCCGTCGGTATGGAGATCTCAATGATAGACTCGTGACGGACCGCATCACCAAGGAATTGGATATGATTATCGAGCTTGATTTTACTAGCTACTTCTTAATTACATACGATTTTATATTTTTTGCGAAAAGTAAGGGTTTTTTTCATGTTGGTCGAGGATCAGGGGCCAATTCCATTGTGGCGTATTGTTTGGGGATTACGGATGTGGATCCGATCGAGCTAGATCTCTATTTCGAGCGTTTTATCAATCCATTTCGGCAAAATCCGCCTGATTTTGACATTGATTTTTCGTGGGATGAACGGGATGTCGTCTTACAATATATGTTTGATCGCCATGGCCCAGAGCACGTGTGCCTTCTGGCGACGTACACAACATTTCAAGAGCAGTCGGCGTATCGCGAAGTTGCGAAAGTCCTAGGTTTGCCCAAAGCGGAGATCGATGCTTGGCTGGAGCGTCGTGAAGCGGTCGATGCGCCAACGGCTTTTATTCTTCAGTATGGCAAGCAACTTACCAACTTTCCCAATTACTTGGGTATTCATGCAGGAGGTGTCTTGGTGTCTGAAAAACCGTTGGCAAATTACACGGCTTCTATTCCGATGCCCAAGGGATTTTCTATTTGTGAGTTCGATATGTATGTGGCGGAGGAGATGGGCTTTGCGAAGTTTGATATTCTCTCGCAACGTGGGTTGGGGCATATCAAAGAGGCGGTCCAGTGGGTCAAGCGGAACCAAGGCGTGGACGTGGATATTCACGCTGTGGAGCAATTCAAGATGGATCCTTCCATTCGGGAGCAGCTTCGGCAGCATGAAACCATGGGTTGCTTTTACATCGAGTCCCCTGCCATGCGCCAATTGATCTGGAAATTGCGCTGCGATAATTACCTTACCCTTGTTGCAGCTAGCTCCATCATTCGTCCCGGCGTGGCTAGCTCAGGCATGATGCAAACGTATATCGAGTATCACCACAACCCTCAGCAAGTGACGTATCTGCACCCACTGATGCAAAATTTACTTCAAGAAACATACGGAATTATGGTTTACCAAGAAGATGTCATCAAAGTAGCGCATCATTTTGCGGGCTTGACGCTCGCCGAAGCCGATCTCCTCCGCCGGGGTATGTCGGGGAAGTTTCGTTCCCGTGCTGAATTTGAAAAAATCGCGGATCGATTTTTTGAAGAATGCCGGCGTAGAGGTTACGATGAGTACGTAACGCAAGAAGTGTGGCGGCAGATCGCTAGCTTTTCAGGCTACTCTTTCTCTAAAGCACATTCGGCTAGTTTTGCCGTGGAAAGTTACCAAAGCCTGTATCTGAAAGCCTACTATCCCTTGGAGTTTTTGGTGGCGGTGATCAATAACTTCGGTGGGTTTTACCAAACGGAATTTTACCTTCGCGAAGCCCGCCGCTGGGGGGCTACCCTCGAACTTCCGGAAATTAACCAAAGTGAGCACCTAACGAGCATCACGGAGGAGACCATCTGGATGGGTTGGGTACACATCAAAGGATTGGAACGTAAAAGCATTGAACTACTCAAACAAGCCCGGCAAGAAGGGGCCTTTCGGTCGTTTGATGACTTTTGTCGGCGGGTGCCTCTAGGGCTCGAACAGCTCATTATCCTGATCCGAATCGGCGCTTTTCGCTTCTTGAATCAATCCAAAAAGGCACTCCTATGGCTGGCGCATACGTATGCTCAGAAGCAAGCCAAAGCGACACCCGATGTTTTTGCCGGCGCAGTACCTGCCCGGACTTTCCTGTTCCCGAAACTGACCCACAGCCCGATTGAGGATATGTACGACGAACTGGAATTGCTCGGCTTTACCCTCTTCGACCCTTTTCTGATGCTGACACATCGCCCAACGGACGGGTTTGTCGCACGTGAACTTCCCGCCATGTCGGGTCGGCAAGTGGAAATACTGGGCTACTTGATTACGGTCAAATCAACCCGAACACAACGCGGGGAACGGATGTATTTCGGCTATTTCCTCGACGAAGAAGGCAACTACTTTGATACCGTGCATTTTCCACCTTCCTTGCGAAAATTCAAGTTCTCAGGCAAAGGAGTGTATCAATTGACAGGAATTGTATCGGAAACGTATGGATATCCTGCACTGACTGTCCAGTCCATGCACCGACTCCCTTTTATCTCGGACCCCCGATATCCCAGTTCGTAAGGAAATAATACCCAAAAAAATAAGAACTTGCCTCCGGATTCACATAGGAACTGAACAGTTATCTTCGCATTCGTGTTATGCCAAAAAAAGATGTCTATGAATGGATTTCGCTTCTCCGACTGGAAACCGAAAAGTACCCAAGGATCAAAATTTGACCAGTTACTCGATATTCTCCAGCAACTTCTCCTGATCTTCGCAGGGGATGCAGGTCAAGCGCTTTCCTATCTCAATGAATTAGACCGCCGCTACCAATTGACGGACGATCAATATGGCATGGCGGATTTTATCGATGAATTGAAAGCCAAAGGCTATCTTCAAGAAAATCCAACCGATGGCCAACTGCAAATGACGGCCAAAAGCGAAAAAAGTATCCGGAAACGCTCGCTGGAGGAAATATTTGGCAAATTGAAACGCGCTAAGTCCAGTGGGAATCACCATACGCCCTACACAGGAAGTGGTGATGAGTTATCCTCCGATATTCGGAGTTTTCAGTTTGGCGATACCCTAGACCAAATCTCCATGACCGAGTCGCTCCGAAATGCCCAAATCAATAGCGGGCTGGATGATCAATTCTTCTTGCAAGAAAGTGATTTGGAAGTCGTCGAACGAGAAAGTAAGATTTCAACGTCAACTGTCCTGATGATTGACATCAGCCATTCGATGATTCTGTATGGGGAAGACCGAATCACCCCTGCCAAAAAAGTGGCGCTGGCCATGGCGGAGTTGATCAAAACCCGGTATCCAAAAGATACCCTCGATATCATCGTCTTTGGGAACGATGCGTGGCAAATTCAATTAAAAGATATTCCGTACCTCGAGGTTGGTCCATACCATACCAATACTGTAGCTGGCTTGGAGCTAGCCTTGGATTTATTGCGCCGCCGCAAAACAAAAAATAAGCAAATCTTCATGATCACCGACGGTAAGCCGACCTGTCTGAAGGAAGGCCTACACTACTATAAAAATAGCTTTGGTCTCGATCGCAAAATTGTGAATAAAACGCTTACTTTAGCCGCGCAAGCCAAACGAGTCGGTATACCCATTACCACATTCATGATCGCAACGGATACATACCTCAAGCAATTTGTACAAGAATTTACCCGGGTGAATAATGGCCGGGCATATTACAGTAATTTAGATGGTTTAGGCGGTTTTGTGTTGGAGGACTTTCAACGAAATCGCCGCCGAAACATCAAATAATGTTGTGTTGAAATGACTAAAAAAGAGCGCTACAAGGCGCTAATCGCCTATTTTTCGGAACACCAACCCAATCCAGAAACGGAATTGCAATACACCAATCCGTACGAGCTTCTGGTGGCTGTGATTTTGTCGGCGCAATGCACCGACAAGCGGGTCAATATGGTAACCCCGCACCTTTTTTCGCGGTATCCTACACCACGATCGTTGGCCGCCGCTGAGTCGGATGAAGTATTTGAGTACATTCGCTCGATTTCTTATCCGAATAACAAAGCCAAACACCTCGTGGGTATGGCTAGATTACTTGTCGATGAGTTTCAGGAGGAAGTGCCTGATACGATAGCCGATCTCACCCGGATGCCCGGTGTGGGCCGGAAAACGGCCAACGTTATCGTCTCCGTCATTCATGATCAACCCGCCATGGCGGTAGATACGCACGTCTTTCGGACGTCACATCGCTTGGGGCTTGTTCCCAAAACATGCACAACGCCTTTGGCCGTGGAAAAAGAACTCATGAAAAGTTTCCCCCAAGAGAGTATTCCCAAAGCCCACCATTGGTTGATTTTACATGGCCGATATACATGTCTAGCGCGCAATCCCAAGTGTGGCGAATGTGCCTTGACTGCGCTGTGTAAATCATTTCCAGCCATCCAAAAATGGGGCATCAAAAAAGTGGATGAAGCGCTGCCTTCTATAAATTAGATTTGATCAACTTGATCGCAATGGCTAAAATAATTAACCCAAATACCTTCTGAAGCACTTCTATCGTTCCTGGACCCAGTTTTCGTTCAAGCATCTTGGAAGATTTTAAGACCAAATAAATCAAAACCAAATTAACCACAATAGCCGCTAAAATGTTGACCTCTTGGTAGGCAGCTTTCAAGGAAAGTAACGTCGTCATGGTCCCAGCACCGGCAATGATCGGAAAAGCCAACGGCACAATCGATGAGGCTCGGGCACCGATATGGGGATTATGTTTGAAAATTTCACGACCCGAAATCATCTCAAAACCAATAAACAATAAAATTATACCCCCAGCTACTGCAAACGAGTTGATATCGACACCAAATAACTTCAAAATATTGGTCCCTAAATACAAATAACCAATCATTAATCCCCCAGAAACCAACGTCGTGCGTTCTGCATGGATTCCCCCGGATTTCTTGGAAATGTTCAGAATAACCGGAATTGATCCTAAAATATCGATAACCGAGAATAAGATCAAACTGACCGAAAAGATTTCTTTGAAATTAAGTGACATGTCTTAAAAAAGGGTTTGTAATGTTTGATAGGCCTCATCAGCAATAGCCGGAAAATTGGCAATTCGAATGGTTTTTCCTTTCCATTCCCCGTAACCTCCCCCCAACGTAATGCCCAAGTGGCTAGCCGACTCCTTCCACTGCTGAATTTGATCCGGGTTCCCGACCAAGGCTTTCACGGTGGAGGAACGGACAGCCGGATTTTCGATCAAATGTAAACCTTTTTCTTCAAAAAAAACATCCAGTTGCCGTGACCTGTAGTCGATATGCGCCGAAATCTGCCGCAATGTGGGCAATTGTTTCCAAAGTTCTGCCAAAAGGTAAATCGACAAAACATTGGGGGTCGTGTGGGTTTGATTTTTATTAGCATTCTCCAAAATGGTGGGTAGGCTATTGTAATACCGCTGGTCTCGGTGTGCAAAGGCCTCCTCCTGCGCCTTGGGTGAAAGAATCATGACGGCCATGCCCGCCGGCAGACCTAAGCATTTTTGGACCGATCCAAACCAAACATCGGCCAGTGACCAATCCAGCCAACTTCCCCCCAACGAGGAGGTGGCATCAACCGCTATCCGGGTGTCGGGTAAGTCTTTCCGCCAATTTTCTAGTGTCGACATCGAAATCGCAGTACCATTGGAAGTTTCGTTTTGAACAAAACACAACCACCGTAAGTCCGAAGAAAGGGCAATGGTATCCGCTCCCTCATTCTCCAAAAAACGTGACCCCCGGAGAGTAAAGGATTGATTCGGTGAGTGAACAGCGTATTTGAACCATTTTTTACCAAACGCTCCATTGTATAAAAAGTGTACCTGATGGGATAACAACGACTGGATAATGATCTCCCAACACTCCGTAGCGGAGGAGGTAAAGACAATTTCGTATCCCGGCGGCAATTCCCATGAATCGCGCAGGGTTTGTTTTAAACCCGCATAAAGGGCCATAAACGCATCGCTGCGGTGGTTAATTTGGAGAATTCCCTCGTCATAGGCTCGGCCCATGAGGTCCCGAACCTCCGGGTAAAGAGGCGAAGGTCCGGGAAAAAAACTCAAATTGGGCATAAATATCAAGTTAAATGGGTTTCAATTGGGCCGTGAAATGACGAAGGAGTGGGGCCTCATAGGTGATTTCATATCCCCCATACGTATTCCGCTGAGCATACACTTCCTCTATGACCTCACAAACATAATCAATATGACTCTGGGTATACACCCGGCGGGGAATTGCCAACCGAACTAATTCCATCGGTGGGGCAATGTGAGCGTGGTTTTCATCGTATTTGCCGAACATGAGCGAACCAATTTCAACGCCCCGAATACCTCCCACCCAATACAGGGCATTGACTAAAGCGATTCCAGGGAATTCATGCGTAGGAATATGCGCCATGAAGGCTTTGGCATCCAGATACAACGCATGTCCGCCGGTTGGCAACAACATCGGGACGCCTGATTTTTGCAATCTCTCCCCCATATACTCAATACTGCGTAGCCGATAGGTTAAATACGATTCTTCCAAAACTTCGTCCAGACCTTGCGCAATAGCCTCTAAGTCCCGACCGGCCAGTCCGCCATACGTTGGAAAACCCTCGGTCATGATCAACAGATTCTTGGCTTGCTGAGCAAGTGTAGTGTCCCGCATGGCTAAAAATCCGCCAATATTCACCAACGCATCTTTTTTGGCACTCATCGTGCACCCATCAGCGTACGAGAACATTTCTTGGACAATGGACAACATGCTCCGGTTTTCATAACCTACCTCTCTTTTTTTGATGAAAAACGCATTTTCAGCAAACCGGCAGGCATCCAAGTAAAAAGGAATACCATGCTTTTGACAAAGTGCAGCCGTAGATCGAATATTCGCCATGGAAACAGGTTGACCGCCACCCGAGTTGTTCGTGATGGTCATGACGCACATGGGAATATGTTCTGTCCCGTGGGTGTTAAAATAGGCTTCAAGCGCGACGACATCCATATTTCCTTTGAATGGCGCAATTAAACCGGGAATTTTCCCTTCGGGGACCAAGAAGTCCAAAGCTTGAGCTCCTGTGAATTCAATATTTCCTCGAGTGGTATCAAAAAACGTATTGGAAACGAACGTTTTGCCTTGGCCGCCTAGAAGGGTACACAAAATATTTTCCGCTGCGCGTCCCTGGTGTGTGGGGATAATTTGCGAATACCCGGTAATTTCCTGAACTTTTTGTTGGAATCTGAAAAAACTACGTGAGCCTGCATACGATTCGTCACCTTCCATAATGCCCGCCCACTGTTTGGCACTCATGGCCGACGTTCCAGAATCTGTTAATAAATCAATCAAAACGTCATCCGCGCGAAGCAAAAAAACATTATGATGCGCTTCGGCTAATCGGTTTTGGCGTTCTTGTGGGGTGGTGAAATGAATCGGTTCAACCGATTTGATGCGAAAGGGTTCGATGATGGTTTTCATAAAGTGTCGAATGGGGGTAGGTGTAATCAATAAAAGTGAAAGACAAGCAATTGAACCGCCGTCCTCCTCGATCTTTTAGTATGATAAACAAAAACCACATTTCTAGACTCATGTACCCAAATGCCAAGTGGAACAAAATTAAAAAGGAGGACGATGTCCTCCAAATTTAAATTTCAACCTGTTCCGCTAATTCCGATTTCGACATCAACCACTTGGGTTTGGTGGTGCGAATATTGGCTTTCAAGTCATTCAGTAAAGTATACAAGCCAAAATACGTTCGGTTGACATACAACCCATGTTGTGAACCACGTGCTGCAGAAGCGGATTTCAGCTCAGGAACATTGGCTACATACTCAAAGAAAGCGTATACTTCGTCCACATAACTATCATCCCCAAAATGGAAGGTGGTATTGGCAAAAGGTCGACCCAGAATTTCAATCATTTGCTTGAAAAGCCCATGGAAAAAGACCTGTTGATCTGGGGTATCCTCCGGTAAAATGAACTCCAACTCTCTAAAAATAGCATCCATAGCAGGATCATCAGCTAAGATGTCCCGATTGATTAACGCAAAATAATGGGTGTAAAAATGCTCCGGAATGACCTTGATACAACCAAAATCAATAATGCCAAGACCTCCTTCGGGTGAAAAAAGGAAATTGCCTGGGTGTGGATCGGCGTGCACTTGCTTCAAATCATGAATTTGGAAATTGTAAAAATCCCAAAGTGCTTGCCCTATCTTATCGCGGATTTCTTGGGTGGGGTTGGTCAACAAAAATTCTTTCAAATGCTGGCCCTCGATCCAATCCATGGTTATGATCCGCTTACACGAATATTCAGGATAATACGACGGAAAGTAGAGATTCGGAATATGCCGGCACGCTTGGGTAATTTCAATGGAGCGTGCCAATTCTAACTCATAATCCGCTTCCTCCAATAATTTACCTTCCACTTCGGAAAAATACCGATCAATCTCCGCATCATTCAAATTTAGCAATTGAACCGCCAAAGGCCGTGCCATGCGCAAATCTGAGGATATACTATCCGCAACCCCCGGATATTGAATCTTGACAGCCAAAGTTTTCCCGTCTTTGGTTGCCCGGTGAACTTGTCCAATGGAGGCTGCATTTTCAGCTTCCCAAGCAAACTCGTCGAACATTTGGGTGGGTGACACACCAAAATGGGTTTTGAAGGTTTTCATGACCAACGGCGCCGAAAGGGGAGGCGCCGAATATTGTGACATGGAAAATTTATCCGTGTAGGCTCTCGGCAGGATATTCTTGTCCATACTCATCATCTGAGCCATTTTCAAAGCAGATCCTTTCAAGTTACTCAACGCATCGTACACGTCTTTGGCATTGGCTTCGTGAAGCGCCTCCTTGGGTAAATTGGGATCAACAAGCTTCTTGGAATAATGCTTAATGTAGTTTCCACCAACTTTTACCGTTGCTTTGACAAACTGGCTGGCACGGGCAACTTTTGAAGTAGGGATGGTTTCTTGGGACTTCATGGACGATTTTGAAATAAAAATTTACTAAGATCAAATAAGGAATCAAGTGGGGATTTACCCATCCAGTCAAAGACTGTATTGACCGACTTCTCGATCAGTGTATCGGTTTTTTCAAAGGATTTACTGTGGTCTGTCAACCAGAATTCGAAAATACCGATGGTCATCATCCAGAGTAAATCGGGATATTTGGCCATGATTTGAGGGATCGGGCGCTGTTCAACCTCGCGGGTCTCCCGGCCTTCCAACAGCAGTTCCTGAGCAAAATCTTTGTAGGCCAAGGAGGCATCCACGAGGACCAAGTTTTTGCGAACAGGTAAGGGCTTATCCCACGTTGTGCTGGCCACCAAAAAGTAGCTGCGCTGAGATTTGAGTATCTCGATCCAAGTATAATAGAAAGATAAGAGTTTTTCCCGAACACTGTAGTTTTGATAGATCTCTTCCGATCGGATTTGTTCAATCGTTTGCCGAATCGTTGATTTGACTATATCAGATTCTATTTGAGAAAATGAATTATACGATTCGTAAAAGGTAGCCTCATCTAATCCAATTTCTTTCGCAAAAGCGTAAACCGAAGGCGGTTGATGTCCCTTTTCTAAAATATACGTTTGAAAACGTGCTTGAATATCGTCGCGTGTCATGGAATTTAGGCGTAAAAATTAGATAAAAATGCAGTTGATTTATTAAAAGCGTGCAAAACAGACAAAGGAAATTTGGCTTTGGGGATACCCAACATATCGGCGTACGTCTCACCTAATAGTAAACGAGATTGCGCTTGAAAGAATTCACCAGCCAATACGCTTCCTGCCATTTCGGTATAACAAGCCATCAAGGATTTAGTTAACGCTTGGCCCACTTCGGAAGACTTAAATTGCCTTTCGGCGATGGTGCGGTCGAGCTTGTGCGCCTCCCGGGGTTGGGTGGCTAATAAACTGAGATCGATCCCCAATAAATAGCCGATTACTTTCCAAGAATGAAGGTACGCCCGCTCCTCGACTTCATCCAAACTATGGCCCAGTTTTTCCAATCCCTTGATCAATATCCATGAAAAGGCCAAATTGGTTCCCGCCATGTCTTCTTGATTGATCGGCACACCCCAAGCGGCATCCCATCGGCCGGAGTGCAACGTAAAATACCGAATGCAAGCGTGCAGTATCCGCACTTTAAACGTGATACTAAACAAGGATCCATCCTCCCAATGGTCGTAGTTCATCACCTTGCGGAGGAAATGACCTGTTTCCTTCAGTCGATTGTAGGTGTCAGATTGAATCCGCTGGGAGGCCATCAAGACTCGCGCGCCATCTTCACCTAAATAACAATAGGGTAGGGAATAGCACCCGAGAACCATACCAATTTCTTGTTGGTGCTTGATGTAAAGGTTCGTCGCACGGATTACTTCTTTTTTCTTATAGAAGGCGGGGAAATGGCTTATTTTATGGTAAAAATCCTGTAATTCTTGTGGGTAAATACCTACGTCTAGCTGAGTAAAATCACTCAACATGGGCATTAAGCCCCGTATGCCTGCGATACCGAGGCGCTCTGCTACCTGCTGCACCGCTTGATCGGCCAGTTCATCTCCTTGTTGTCGAAAAACCTCCAAGGATTGCGCTATATTGGGCTGTTGAGTCATATTCATAATCAAAATCACTAGGTCAAACATAGCGTTGATTTGAAATGTTTGGATGATCTGAAAAAATTATCCATCCCGCTAAACTTTAGGAGTTAATCCCTCAATTGTAGCAGATTTGAAGCCATTTTGGTTACCTTTGTCGCGCTTTATTCGTTAATCTTTATGCTGTATCGTCCCCCGCTTTGGCAATGGAATGGCCACCTTCAAACCATCTACCCAAGTTTGTTCCGTAAAATTGATGTGTCCTACCAAAGGGAAAGACTCAATCTACCCGATGGAGATTTTGTGGACCTGGATTGGGCACGAACCGGACAATCCCGGTTGGTCATCATTACCCATGGCCTAGAAGGTGATTCTACCCGCCATTACGTAACCGGCATGGTACAAGCGTTCCAATCCATTGGATACGATGCGATGGGTTGGAATTGCCGCAGTTGTTCCGGGGAAATCAATCGTTTACCTCGTTTTTACCACCACGGTGATGCGGGCGATCTAAGCCAAGTTATTGCCTATGCCGCCACGCAATACGATGAAATTGTATTGGTGGGATTCAGTATGGGAGGAAGTCTTACACTGCGGTATTTGGGTGAAGTACCTGAGCTCGTTTTGACTCAAGTTAAACGAGCGATAGTAGCCTCTGTCCCGCTCGATCTGCCCTCATCCGTACGTGAGTTAGACAAACCCGGCAAGCGTTTTTACATGCGCAGGTTCATCAAAAAGTTAGAAAAGAAGATTCGAGAAAAGGAACTGATGTTTCCTGGTCATCCAATTTTGTCCACCCAAGATTATCATTTGATTCAGAATTTTGAAGATTTTGATAACCGATATACGGCTCCATTGCACGGGTATGCCGATTGCCACGATTTTTACCAAAAAGCCTCGGTGAAACCCTTGCTCAAGAATATTCAAGTTCCCTCGCTCATAGTTCAAGCCGCCAACGATCCCTTTTTAACTCCTTCCTGTTTGGACCTTGGAACCTTGCCAAGCCACAGTCCGGTTCAATTGGTGCTTTCAGCCCAAGGTGGACACGTGGGATTTATGCAAGCCCATCGTACCTCCTCGTGGGTGGAGGATTTAGCCATCGCTTTTCAAACCCAAAACTAAAAGAGGCCCTTGTTTCCAAGAGCCTCTCTGCCGCGATTTAATGCCTACGGTTTAGGATTGGCCTCCGTCTATGCGTTGACGTTCGGTGTCTACGGCCGTGCCTCGACGTCTAGCTCCTTTTACTTGTTGATTCCCTAACTGGTAGGTAAAGGATAACGTGGCGCGTCGGCTTGTCCACCGATTTCCCATCGTAAAATCCATGTTTTGGTAGTTTACTCGTCCTACCCAAAACGAGGTAAGGAAAATATCCGTTACATTCAATTTAATTCGTCCCTTTTTCTCCCAAAAAGTCCGCTGAATCCCTGCATTCAAGGCATATTGTGGCTTGGTGTTCCGGAAGATACCATATACATTGGGCGAGTTGTACCAGAAGGTAACCTCGCCGCTCCAACGCTTTGGCAACGTGACGGTATGGGAACTATTGAGGGAATAGGCCCATTGGCCATTGGATAACGTACCACCCAATAAATTACCATCAGAGAACTTATTGTAGAATACATTGCCTTGATTTTGCATCATCCAACCTTTCATCACTTGCGTAGGCAAACTGGCATTGATGGAGAAGTTCTCGAACAAGGCCAAATTGCGTTGAATCGCGCGGGTCACTTGCGTGGCATCGTCTTGTTCGGTAATCTGAGCCATGAAATCATGGGTTCGAGAATAGCCAAGTCCAACGGTCAATTTATCTTTGAAAACATACGTCATCTCCAAGTTGTCTGTAAATTGAGGTTGTAAGTTCGGATTCCCTTCCTCATAGGTAAACGGATCGAGGTAGAAAATGAACGGATTCAATTGCCCATAATTCGGTCGGTCTATGCGGCGGCTGTACGAATACCGAACCGAATGGATATCCGAGATTTTATGTTGAATGAACATCGAAGGGAATAACGACAAATAATTACGCTTCAATCGTTCATCTAAGGTAATGGAGTAGCCATTGGATTGGGTGTGCTCAGCACGTAGCCCGGCCTGAATGCCTACTTTCTTCCCTTGGTAGGATAAATTGGCATAACCCGCATTGACCCACTCTTGGTACTGGAAATGATTGGTTTTTGTCGGGTCATTTTGCCAAATTTGATCCAACTGCTGCTCGAACCGGAAATTATTGTCTGTCTGGACCCAAGCCGTTTTCCATCCCGTTTCCCATTTCATCTTTTCATTCACGGGCAGCGTAATGTCCATTTTGGCAGCCAGAATTCCGATGTCTGTCGGGGTTATATTGCGTTGATTGAGCGTCGGGCGAGCGGAAAACCCAAAGAAGTCGGTCTCAAAATTCTGTTCATTTCGGTTTCGGAAATGAGAGTAATCCACATCAAATGTCAATTCCTTGCCTTTATCATCGAATACATGCCGGACGTTGAAGTTTCCAGATTGCGTTTGACGGGCCATGGTGACTTGAGAAAGCTGGTTTAATCCACCCACTTGATCCGACTGCCGGATGTCTGTTTTGTTATCCCCTTTCATGCCCCCTTGCCAAAAATTGCCATCATATAAAATACCCAAGGTCGTTTTGGGTGAAACGAAATAGTCAGTTCCCAACCGCAGTGTGGTACCTTCACCTTGGCCATTTCGCTGGGAAAATTGGTCAAAAATCGTAGTTTGATTTTCAAAATTAACACGACGAACTAAGGTATTGTCAATATACCACGTACTTCGGTTTACTCCCGCTGTTCCGTATACGTTCCATTTTTCTTTGCGATGATTCAACATCAATTGACTATTCCCGCGGTACAGATCAGGGGTGGAATTGGGAATGAAGGCATCACCTAGCGAGGCAGAAAAGGTGCCATTGGTGCCAATCGACTGATTTTTCTTCAGTTTTATGTGAATGATCCCCGAGTTACCCGATGCCTCATATTTGGCCGAAGGGTTAGTCAAGATTTCAATCGACGCGATTTGGTCAGAGGGCATATTGCGTAAATATAAGGCCAAATCAGCCTCCGACATAAAGCTTCGCTTGCCATCAATCATGATCATTACCCCTGTTTTATTTTTCAATTGAATCCGATCATTCTGGTGGTCAATGACAACCCCCGGGGCACGTTCTAGGATCTCCAAAGCGGTAGACCCACCCGCCAAGGGGCTATCGGCTACATTCAGAATGGTTTTATCCATGGTTTGTTCAATGAATGGCTTTTGCGCTCGGACAGTTACGGCCTGCAATATATTTTCTTGGGCTGCTAAGGTCATGTCGGGCAGTTGAATCTTAGGCTGGGCCACCGAGACGGCAAAGGGTTGTGAAAGCAGCGTCTGAAACCCAATCATGGAAAACGATAGACGGTAGGTCCCAGCGGCAGGAAGTACCACTTGATACGTGCCGTCAACCTGGGTGACTTCCCCCCGAACCCAAACAGAATCCTGGATTTGCAAGGCTTTCACTGTGGCAAATGGCAATCCCTCGCGCTGGGTATCCAAAACTCGGCCGGACACTTCAAAAGTTTGTTGGCTCCAAGCCAACACGGGGGTCAATATAACCCCCAGTAGGGTAAGAATCTTTTTCATTTTTGGGTATAGCTTTTTCTAATAATTTCTCAAATTTATAGTACTATGCTTAACAAGGTAGTTGTTTATACATTAGTGGATAAATTCGAGGATGAGTGGATTTTCAGAAATAAGATGGCTTACCTAAACAATAGGTTGCATCATTTCCCGTATTTTTAAGGTAAATCAATCATAACGTATTCATGAAAGCATTTTTGGTTTGGTTGTGCGTACTCGGTATGTCTGCCATGGCAGTACAGGCTCAAGTTGGGGCGGGTGCTTACGAGCGCCTAGACGGGGATAAAATTTCCCGTGTTGTCGTAGCCGATGGTTATTTAATCTGGACTGATTTTTCGATAGACCGGAAGGCATTCCTCCGAACGTGGGGTGGAAAGTACACCACCTCAGCACAAGGGCAATTGGCTGTGGAGGTAGAATTCGATTCGCAGGATCCTTTAGCTGTAGCCAGCATGCAGACGTATTCGTTCAAAGAAAAAAAGAAGGTTTGGACGATCAATGGGGAAAATTTCACCTTGGTGGAAGGAAGCCAGCGTGGTGCTATGGCGGGCAATTGGCGCATTACAGGCCGGCTTGGCGCTGACGGTACGGTAGGTCAAATGCAACCGGGCCCTCGAAAAACCATCAAGCTTCTGACCGGAAATACGTTTCAATGGGCGGCCATCAATACCGCCACGCGTGAATTTTTTGGTACGGGTGGAGGCGCTTACTCGTTTTTGGATGGAAAATATACCGAACAAATTCAGTTTTTCTCCCGAGATGCCTCGCGGGTGGGCAATCAGCTCAGCTTTGATGCCACGATAGAAGGAAAGAAATGGATACACCAAGGGCGATCGTCAAAAGGCGACCCAATTCATGAAATTTGGGAGAGGAAATAAAAATATCGGTTTGGTCATCAGTCAAACGGACTGAACCAAACCGATACAGAAGAAAATCACATTTACTGCCGTTTCGCAAAAGGAATCACCAATTTTTCGCCACGTTCTGCGAAGTTTTTGGTTTTACCGTTCGCTTTCATCAACTGCTCGACTGAAATGCCGTATTTGGTCGCGACCACGCGGAGGACATCCCCCGGACCCACGGTGTGGATCGATTGGACCGGAACGGTCAATTGCGTAATGCCAACCTTAATCGCATTGGGTTCGACGGATGGGTTCAACTTCTTCATGGTTTCCATGGAGATGTTGTAGCGCGTCGCAATACTGAATAAGGTTTCATTGGTTTGAACGACATGAGTAAACTGTGTGCTGTTGGCCGGTAGGGCAGGGGGCGTCGCGGCTGGTTTGGGTGCCGGCTCTGGTGTCGCCATTTTTTCCACCTGAGCATCCGTGACCAAACCGTCGCTCGGTAGGTCTTCTTCCTCCTCGGCAATTTTTTCCTCCGGTAAATTCTTCAACATCTCCTCGGGGGTGGTGGGCGCTAGTTCACTGATGGTAGACGGCTCATCTGAGACGTATTTCCAACCCACAAATAAAAACAAACAAATGATCCCGACTAAAATGAGCAGGACGACTAGGGGAAGACTGTTACTTTCCTCTCGAACACGTTTGGGGCTTTCTTGACTCATATCGTAGATGAATTTTGAATTTCTTCACTCATGCGATCCACTTGGGCGATTAAATCTAGTTTGAATGCGCGCAATCGGGTAGCCACCTCGGGTTGACTTATTCCCACGATTTGTGCCGCCAATATACCCGCATTTTTGGCACCATTCAAGGCCACTGTGGCAACGGGTACGCCTGTGGGCATTTGGAGGATGGATAAAACCGAATCCCATCCATCAATGGAGTTACTGGATTTGATCGGTACACCAATGACAGGCAAATGGGTGCTCGCGGCGACCATGCCAGGTAAATGGGCCGCTCCACCCGCTCCGGCAATAATCACTTGGATACCTCGATCGGCTGCATTTTCAGCGTAATCCACTAATTTTTTAGGTGTCCGGTGGGCGGATACAACATCTACCTCATAGGGGACGCCCAAGAGACGTAAATACTCCGTGGCTCCAGCCATGATGGGCCAATCGGATTGGCTGCCCATTACAATACTAACCATGAATTTCGTTGGATTTGACGTGTAAGTTTTTCTGAATATACTGGACCTTTTCGCGAAGCGTCTCTACTGAGTCACCTAAAATGGTGACATGCCCCATTTTTCGAAAAGGCTTAGTTATCGCTTTGCCATATAAATAAGGATGAATGCCCGGAATTTGGAGGATTTCCGCCAGGCCATCGTAAATCGCCGGACCTTCATGCCCTTCACTGCCGAGGATATTGACCATCGCGGCGGGGCCATGTGCTTGGGTGCTTCCTAGAGGCCAGCCCAGTATGGCTCGCCAATGCTGTTCAAATTGAGAAACATCATTGGCGCGTAACGTATGGTGTCCACTATTGTGTGGCCTGGGGGCACATTCGTTGATGATCATTTCCCCAGAAGGCAACAAAAACATTTCAACAGCCAATAGGCCAATAATGCCCAAGGCTTGAGCGGCCTCTTGCGCTATTTTTTTGGCCATTTCGCTTTGTTTTTCCGAAATTTGCGCTGGTGAGAAAAGGTATTCCACCAAATTGGCTTCGGGATGGAAAACCATCTCAACCACAGGAAAAGCCGCTGTTTCTCCGTTTATACCCCGAGCAACCACTACCGCTAATTCCTTCTCAAATGGAACGTATTCCTCAAAAAAAGACGGACCAGACAAGGCTTTGGCCAAATCAGCTGATTTTTTAAGCACCTGAACCCCACGTCCATCATACCCCCCAGTTTCAATTTTTTGAACCACCGGAAATGGACCCGCATACTGACTTACAGGCTCTTGCCAAGGAATAAATGGGGCAATGGGAAGTTGATGAGCCAAAAAGAATTCTTTTTGCACGCGTTTATTTTGAATCGTCCGCAGCACATGAGGTTGGGGAAAAACAAATTTTCCTTGCTTTTCTAAAGCTTCTAAAGCAGCTAAGTTTACATCCTCAATTTCAATGGTAATGTGCGTACAGTCTTGTCCGAACGCCAAAACCGTGGCATAATCGTGCAACGAGCCGACAAAAAAATGAGGTGTCAAAGACGCACACGATGCCCGAGGGTCTGGATCCAATACTTGAACGGAAATATCCAAGTCAATCGCTGCCTGCAGCAACATGCGGCCAAGCTGTCCGCCTCCAAGAATGCCCACACGCGGGGGGGAAGGTTGTGTCATGATTGTGTAAATATGGCAAATATACGCGATAAGACCGACTTCCCGGATTCGCGCTCAAAATAATTCTTTAAACCTAACCTATACAAATTTAACAATTTCAATCGGTGAATTTACTGGATTTGTGCTAATATTGTCCTATGGATACAACAACTTCGAAATTTATTCGCCGAGCTGGGCTCCTGTTTTTTGGTTTGGCGCTAGGGTTTTCTGGTCGGGCCCAACAACCTGTGCTGGATGCCTATGGATTTAGTCCCATCGCCTTGAATCCTGCCCTGGCCGGTGCCAAAGGGTATTTTAATTTAAATGCGGTCCTTTTTAATCAATTGAATGGAACCTTCCGGCCCAATCAAGTCGGACAAGTTTTGTCAGCAGAGGGGGTTTTCGCGAATGGAAAAACAGGGTATGGTCTGCAAGGCTTTAACTCCTCTTTGGCTAACTTTCCCAGTTCGGGTATCACGCTTGGCGGGTCACATGGATTTTCCTTGCCCAATGCCTGGCAGCTTCGGGCGGGTGTCCAAGTGGTGGGGCGCTTCCGTCCTTTTTTTAATTCAGGTTTTGATAATCGCCGGGTTTTGGATCCAAGTATCGGGGTGGGCGCGCTGTTATCTCGGGAGAACGCCTTTCTCGGCATCTCGAAACCTAGTTTAGGAAGACGCCAACCCTTATTTGACCCCCGGGTTCACCCCCTGATCGCACACGTTGGGTACTTGGCTGATTTGGGGGTGAAC
>Ga0209812_10001016_pt1 | contig 21606 bp, 21 predicted proteins | sample JI71714BDNA_FD_187502 | JGI IMG/M metagenome (GOLD analysis project Ga0209812, IMG submission 187502) | Wastewater effluent complex algal communities from Wisconsin, to seasonally profile nutrient transformation and Carbon sequestration -... | ecosystem: Engineered > WWTP > Effluent > Algae...
ACCAGGTCACTGTGATGTTCACGGATATGAAGGGCTTCACCCAAGTGGCCGAGAAGATGACGCCGGAAGAGTTGGTGAGCGAACTGGACGATTGTTTCATCCGCTTCGATGAGATCATCGGCCGCTACGGCATCGAGAAGATCAAGACCATCGGTGACAGTTACATGAGCGCCTGCGGGGTGCCCAAGTCGGACCCGAACCACGCGGTGAAGGCCGTAGCTGCCGCCGTGGAGGTGCGCGAGCTGATGAACCAATGGCACCGCGAACACGCGGCGGCCGGCAAACAACCGTGGTCGCTGCGCATCGGCCTGCACAGTGGTGCGGTGGTGGCGGGTGTGGTGGGCAAACGCAAGTTCGCCTACGACATCTGGGGCGATGCCGTGAACACCGCGAGCCGCATGGAAAGCAGCGGTGAGCCCGGCGAGGTGAACATCAGCGGTGCCACCTACGAACTGGTGAAGGACTATTTCGAATGCGAGCACCGCGGCCAGATCGAGGCCAAGAACAAGGGCCGCATCGACATGTACTTCGTGCGTCGATTGAAACCCGCTTACAGCGGCGATAAGCAAGGCACCACGCCGAACGAGGCCCTCTCAGCCAAGCTCGGCATCGCGCAGGAGCAGTTCGCGTAGCTCGGCGATCATCATCGCGGTGGCGCCCCACACCACTTCGCCCTCGAGGTCGAAGTAGGGGATCTCCACGCTGCGCCCCATGATCTGGATGAATTGTTCGCGGCGCTTGAGGATGTCTTCGCGCATCACCTGTTCCAGCGGCACTTCCAGAAGCCGGGCCACTTCCTTGGGATCAGGCTGCCACGGGCCGATGCGCTCCGCGAATCCCACATAGGGTGTCACCAGCATGCGGCTCGGTGGGATGTACACGCTGCTCAACTCCCCCAGCACGTCCACGTGGTCCGCAGCAGCACCCGTCTCCTCGGCGAACTCGCGCAAGGCAGTCTGCGTCAGGTCCGCGTCACCCGGCTCCCGTTTGCCACCGGGGAAGGAGACCTGGCCGCTGTGAACGCCATCGTACGTGGGCCGGACCATCAACAACAAATGGAGCTCATCGTCCTTCGGATAGAGTAGAGCGAGTACCGCGCTCTCCCGTGGTGGTGGGTCCAGCTGGCGTGCGCGTTCCAGATCAGGCCGTTTGTAGCCGCTCAGTTCCAGGAAGGCGTCGTGGCCGGGTAGTGGCCCGGAAAGCCGTCGCTGTAAGCGTGCGACCACATCCATCGTTACGAAGCCTTGGCGGGAAGACGCTTCAAGAGCTTCTTCGCTTCGCTCCGGTAGGTATGTGCGCTACCATCGGCGATGCGCTGTGCCGCACCACGGGCACGTTCCAGCTGGCCACCGCACACCCAGCACACCACGCGGTACCATTCGATCTGGTCGTCGTAGTGCAGCAGGTTGGCCCGGCCGAGGTGGTCCAATTGCAGTTCGGCTTTGTCCGGATCGCCCAACGCGAGGTAAGCGCTGGCGAGGTAGATGTAGCCGGTGCGGTCGGCGCGTTGGATCTTCAGGAACTTGGTGATGCTATCGCGCGCTGCTTCGTAGTTGCCCGCCGCATAAAGTGCCATGCCATCCACATACGTGGCGTTCAGGTGCGTCCTGGTCCGGTCCGAGATCATGTCCGGATACGGTTCGAAGAATTCCGCGCACAATTCCTCCTGACTGCTGCTGCCACAACCGGCGAGCACCATCGCGAACAACGATCCGAACAACCAACGCATCATGGTGCAAATCTACCCCCTATAGCGGCGACCAGTCGCGGCCGCTGCGCGATCCATCCACGCCTTTGCCCCAAAGCAGCAGACCGGCGCGGCCTGTGACATGATCCGCAGGTACGAATCCCCAATAGCGCGAATCGGCGCTGTGGTGCCTGCTGTCCCCGAGTACGAAGTAGTAGTCCTGTTCCACCACGTAATCGGTCAGTGGTCGTCCATCGATGCGGAGCACGTTCCGGTCCACGCCGAGCTCGTGCCCCTCGTAATGGCTGATCAGCCGGTCGTACAAGGGCAGGTTGTCCACGGTGATGTGTAGCGTATCGCCTTGTCGAGGTACGGTCACCGGGCCGAAGTCGTCGCCATTCCACGGGTAGCGTGGACTGAACGGGAAGATGTGCCGCTGTGCACCGCGTGCCAACCCGAGCGCATCAGCGCTAAGCACGTAGGGGAGTCGCTCGACCCGTTCAGCCAGTTCCTCGTTCAAGGGAAGCTCCACGAACGCGCGGCCAGCGCGGTGCAGTTGCAGCGGAAGACCGAGTTCCCGCAGCAGACTATCCGCGAAGCGTTCGTTGCGAAGCCGCACCAGATAGGCTTGTGTGGAGTAGGCGGAGTTCACTTCCGCCTTGTTGTTCACGAACAACTTTCCACGCCGTATCTCTACGCGGTCACCGGGCATGCCAGCGATGCGTTTCACCAGCAAGGGTCGGCGCACCATGGATACATCGTCCTTCAGCGGATCGCGGAACACCACCACATCACCACGATCGAGCCCGGTCCAGAGCGGCCAGCGTTGCACCAGCACGAGATCACCCGGCTTCAAGGTGGCGAACATGCTCGTGCTTTCCACGATCACCCAACGCACCACGAAGGCATGCAGGAAGAGCAGTAGCACCAAGGCCAGGACGAAGGCTTTCAACCACTCGTTCTGCAGCAGCCGTGAGGACCAAGACCGGATGGACGAAACCTCCGTGCGCTCAGCCGTGTTGCCCTGTTCTTCTTCCATGGGACAACGGTCGGCAGGTGCCTACTTCACCACGGTGAACAGGCGCTTCCAGCGGATACCCGTGTACGGATCCTTGGTGAACCAGACCAGCACCGCCTTGCCCACCACGTGGTCGTGCGGCACGAATCCCCAGAAGCGTGAGTCCTGCGAGCGGTGGCGGTTGTCACCCATCAACCAGAAATAATCCTGCTTGAAGGTGTAGCTCAACGCAGGCTGGCCGTTGATGAGGATCTCACCGCCACGCACTTCAAGATCGTTGTGCTCATACACGCGGATCACGCGCTCGTACAAGGGCAGCACCCGCTCGTTCAATTGCACCGTGGCGCCTTTCTTCGGGATGTAGATCGGCCCGAAGTTGTCCTCGGTCCAGTCGAAATCCGGGTGGTTCGGGAAGTAGGGTAGTTTGGCGTAGTCGTTCCCGTATCCACGCGGGTGGTCCTGGCGCGTCATGCTGATCACGTTGTCGAAGCCTTTCAGCTTCGCAGCGGCATCGGCGGTCAAGGGGATCGACGTGCCACCGTTCTCACTGGGGCCGATGTCGTCCGGGCTGATGTCCAACATGTCCTTCAAGCGGCTCTCATTGAACTTGGAGCGGAGGATGAACTCGTAGGCCAACTGACCACCCGTGGGAAGGGGTTGCTCTTGTCCATTCACGAACACGGTGCCATGGCGCACTTCCAAGGAATCACCCGCAACGGCCACGCACCGTTTGATGTAGTTCTCCTTCTTGTCCAGGGGACGAACGAGGATACCACCGGTGGGCACTTGCCGCACCTGGCCGTCCACCATGTTCAGCATGCGGAAGTTGGGGTCGTGGATCTTCTTGCGCCCGTAGTTACGCACCAACTGATAGTAGCTCTGGTTCTGGAAATTCGCTACCACCGTATCGCCTTCGGGGAAGTTGAACACCACCGCATCGCCGCGTTCGGGGGAACCGAAGCCCGGCAGGCGACGGTAGGGCTGGCTGAACCAGTTCACGAACGAGGGCGTGCTCGCCGTGAAGGGCATGGTGTGGTGGGTGAAGGGGAAGGTCACCGGCGTCATGGGCATCCGCGGGCCATAGCTCAATTTGCTCACGAAGAGGTAGTCGCCCACCAACAGGCTCTTCTCCATGGAAGGCGTGGGGATGGTGAAGGCCTCGAAGGTGAATGTGCGGAAGACCGTGGCCACGATCACCGCGAAGAGGATGGCGTCGCCCCACTGACCCAACAAACCGCGTTTGCGTTCCGACACCGGGATCGGGCCCACGTAGGTGGTGTTGGCGAAGATGGTCTGGGGCAATTTCACCCACGGCAGGAAGGTCATGATCACATGGTCCTTCACTTCGCGTTGGCCCAGGATGATGCTCGTGTTCACGTTCATGATAATGAACATGAGCAGGTTGACACCCGGTACTAGGAACAGGAAGATCCACCACCACGGTTTGCCACTGATCTTGAGCCAGACCAAGATGTTATAGCCCGGTACGAAACCGGCCCAAGCGGGTTTACCAGCCTTTTGGAAAAGCTTCCAAAGGCTGGCGAAGACCACGGCGATATAGGCGAACAGGAAGAGGTACGGGATCATGGGCAAGGTTCGCGGTCGGCGGACAGCGGACAGCGAAGGTGCGAACTAGTGCTGACTTGGACGGTCGGCCGATCGTGAAATGCTGTGAACGCCTGTACCAGTGGCCGTTAGGCGGGATGACGGGGACAGGTGCAGGAGCTCGGTCAGGAGCAGGCACTGGAGCAGGGTCAGGAGCAAGGTCAGGTGCAGGTCCAGGGGCAGGAGCAAGGGCCCGTGCAGCACCTGGCGCTGAGCAAGGCTCACAAGGAGTCCAGGACGTCGTCCATGGTGAAGAGGCCTTTGCGCCCCTTGAGCCACTCGGCCGCCACTACAGCTCCCGTAGCGAAGCCGGTGCGGTCGAAGGCTTCGTGGGTGATCACGATGCGGTCGTTGGCGCTGGTCCAGGTCACGGAGTGTTTCCCGGTCACCTCGCCGATCCGCTCGCTGAAGATGGGAACAGGTGAGGGGGCAGGAGCAGGAACAGGAGCAGGAGCAAGGGCAGGAGCAGGAGCAGGAGCATGTGCGGCCTCCTTCGCCTGCTTGACCTCATGGAGTTCATAGCCCGAATACCGCTGGGCTTTCAGGTCGATATCGCGCGCCAAGGTGATGGCCGTGCCGCTGGGCGCGTCCAATTTGTGGATGTGATGGATCTCGTCGATATGGACCCGATAGTCCGGCTGGCGGTCCATCAGACCGCCGAGCATGCGGTTCATGCGAAAGAAGAGGTTGACCCCGATGCTGAAGTTGCTTGCCCACAATAGGCTGCTTTCCGATCGCCCCACCAGAGCCTTCACCGAACCGAGTTCGTCGTACCAACCTGTGGTGCCGACCACCACCGGTACGTTGTGGGCGAGGCAAAGTCGCATGTTGTCCATGGCATGCTCGGGTCGGCTGAATTCGATGGCCACATCGCAGCCGGTCGGCGCCGTGCCCGCGTTGCGCGAATCGACCACCAAACCGATGGTATGACCGCGTTGTTCGGCGATGGCCGCGATGGCTTTGCCCATCCGTCCTGATCCGTAGAGTGCGATGCGCATGGTCGATCCGTTCCGTTCGAGCGCAAAGTAACTTTTGTTCTTGCCACGTGCACCGCGCGTCGCTGTAGCGTGAACGCCCATTCAGCCCGATCGGAACATTCGTTCCGAGTCGGCGCCTTCGCGGTCCGGCTAGGTTTGAACGCAACCAACACGCAACCCATGCTTAGACGTACACTCTCGTTGATCAGCGCTTCATTCATCGGCCTGGCCGCTTTTTCCCAACCAGGAGCACCGGACAATGGCTTCGCCGGCGATGGTACGGTCGTTTTCGGTAACGGCGACGACTACCTCTTTTCCAGTGATCTGTTCGTACGCCCTAACGGAAACATCGTCATCATTGGAAGTCGTGTCGAACTGGAGCCTACGGTACAGAACATGGCATTCTCTGAGTTCGATACAGATGGTATCCTGGTCGACCAAGGGTTCTTCGGTGCACCAGGTCGGGAGCATTTCTCCAAAGCGGCGGCACTCCAAGCCGATGGCAAGTTCATTCTGGCGGGCTACTCCTTCCCCACAGGCGATGATACCGACGCGAGCATCGAACTCATGCGTATTGATGCCACTGGCGCGCTGGACGAGACCTTTGGCGATAACGGCGTGGTGTTGACCGATGTTCCCAACGGCAGCGAAGGAGCGTTCGACGTGAGCATCCTGCCCAACGGGAAGATCATCGTCGCAGGTAGTTTCTTCGATGGAGGGACCAGTGAGCTGGTGCTCGCCCAATACCTCGCCAACGGTGCCCTGGATGCGGCCGGTTTCGGCTCCGATGGACTCGCTTTCAGCACGCTGGGAACATTCACGGATGTGGATCAGCTGGTGGTCACCGCAAGTGGCAACGTCCTGGTCTCGGGCATGACCTTCACCGATACAGATGCACCGTACATCATGGGCTTTCTTCCGAACGGGAACATCAACACGGCGTTCGGTGATCAAGGCCTTGTGATCGCCAATACCGAAGCGGGGTATGCGTATTCCACGTCCATAGCTTTGGAAGCGACGGGTACCGTCCTGCTCGGCGTGAACACCGACCCGTACGAGATCCATCGGTTCACCAGCACAGGACAGCCAGGTACAGGTTTGGGCACCAGCGGTAGTATGGTCAGTGGAGACTTCATCGATCCCGATCAGGTGATCCGCGTGCTTGCGCAACCCGATGGCCGCATCCTGGTGGGCTACACGACCAACGATGCCTTGTGGCAAGTGGAGCGTCGGCTTGCGAACGGCCAAGCTGATGGCACGTTCCAATCCTTCACGAGCCCCAATGGTCCGGTGTATTTCTCGAGCCTGGCCTTGCAGCCCGATGGCAAGGTCCTGGTCGGTGGTGATGGTTCCGTTAACCTGGTGCGTGCTTTCGCCGTGACCCGCTTGTTGAATGAATTGACCGTGGGCCTGACCGATCTGGACCTTGACCCTTCGACCACCTTGGTCTACCCGAACCCGTTGACCGATGAGGCTAGGTTCACCTTCACCGTGGCACAGCCCGCAGCGATCTCGCTCCTCTTGACCGACGTTCAAGGAAGGATCGTGCGCACCTTCACTTCCAACAGCACGCTCCAAGCAGGCGACCATACACAGGTGCTTGATCTACGTGGTCTTGCCAGCGGCGCTTACCAAGTGGTGTTGATGCAAGGAGACATGCGCACTGCCGTGCAAGTCGTGAAGGACTGAAGACGCGCACTTTCGCGCAGGAGTGACCAAGGAAAAGAAGCGCTGGTGTGGCTGGTCCACACCAGCGCTTCTTCATTTCTACGCCTACCGGACCGACAGGCTCAATGACAAGCCCAAGGCTCCGCGGGAAGCCAGTTCCCACGAGGGCGACGCGTTCAACGTCAGATCGCGGCTCACATCGAACCGCACGAAATTGGCGTCCACGCTGGCATCCACGATGTTGAGCACATAGATCAGCCCCACGGCGATGTAGCTCATGTCGCGCCACTTGCGGTAGGTGTCCGTTACGTCGAGCAATTGTTGGGCGCTCACCCGCCCGTTGAATTCGTCCGAAGTGCTGGGATCACCATCGGTGACCGCGATGTAAGCATCCTTGTAGCGACGGAACTCCTTGCCATTGCGCTGAACGAAATACAGGCTGGTGCCCAGTGCACCCCAAACGAGCGGCGCCTTCCAATACTTCCGGTTATAAAGCTGACCTGCGCCGGGGAGCACCGCGCTGAAGAGCGTTGCCCTACCTGGCGAATGCCGCTGGCGCCAATCCGAACTGTCTTTCGGTGCGGTGTTGGCCGCGGTCGCCTCGATCAGCTCGCTACCGCCGATGATCAACGGGTCGCGCACCGCGGCACTGTCCACGACAGGCGTGCTCGGCACCACCTCCACCTGGGCCGCGCAGACCACGCCCACGGCGAAGAGGAGTGAGGTGAACGAAGCCCGCATGGGGACAAAGATGGCAAGCTTCGGGCCGTGATACCTCGAACAACGGCTCGGACCGAAAAACGACAGCACTGAAGCTCAACTCTGGCAACAACTCAGAGCTCAATCCCGGATCACGGCCAGGATCTTCCGCAGTTCATCCTCGTTCTTGAACGGGATCTCGATGCGGCCTTTGCCTTCCGTGTTCTGCTTCACCACCACGCGGGTGCCGAAATGCTGGGCGAGCAATTTGCTCAGGTCCTTGTTGGGGCGCACCGGACTTCCCGAAGAAGCCCCGCGCGGACCCTTCATGGCGGCAGCACGGGCGAGCTCCTCCACCTGGCGCACGCTCAACTGGCTGGCCACGATGCGTTGGTACAGCTCCACCTGCTTGGCGGGGTCGGCGATGGCGATCAGCGCGCGCGCATGGCCCATGCCGATGGCCCGCTGGCGCAGACCCAATTGGATCTCCGGCGGCAACCGCAACAGGCGTAGGTAGTTCGTGACGGTGGTGCGGTCCTTGCCCACCTTTTCGCTCAGCTGCTCCTGGGTCAGTTTCACTTCATCCACCAACCGTTGGAAGCTGATGGCCACCTCGATGGCGTCGAGCTCCTCGCGTTGGATGTTCTCCACGAGCGCCATCTCCAACATGGCCTCGTCGTTGGCGATGCGCACATAGGCCGGCACTTCCTCCAGCCCCGCCAATTGCGAGGCGCGGAACCGCCGCTCACCGCTGATGAGCTGGTAGCGGTCGTAACCCATCTTGCGCAGGGTCACCGGTTGGATCACGCCCAGTTCCTTGATGCTCTGCGACAATTCCAGCAGCGCCTCTTCACTGAAGTGGGTGCGCGGCTGGAAGGGGTTTGCCTCGATCTGCGCGATGGGCACCATGCCGATCGGGCTTGACGCACGTGTGGGCAATGGACCGCTGCTCGGAGCCGGCTGGTCGTTACCGGACGAGGTGGTGATGTCCGTTGCCGGATCGTCCAGTAGGGCGCTCAATCCGCGGCCCAGGCCTTTCTTTTTCGTGGTCATTGTTCTGCTTCAACGGCGATGGTGCGCTCACTATCGGGGATCCGGGTAAGGCTGTTCTTCTGCAGGATCTCGCGCGCCAGGTTCAGGTAGTTCACTGCGCCTTTGCTCGTGGCGTCGTGCATGATGATCGTCTGTCCATGGCTCGGCGCTTCGCCCAGGGCCACGTTGCGGTGGATCACCGTATCGAACACGAGCTGCTGGAAGTGGGTCTTCACCTCTTCAACCACCTGGTTGGCCAGGCGCAGGCGGCTATCGTACATGGTGAGCAACATGCCTTCGATGACCAGTTCGGGATTGAGGCGCTGCTGCACGATCTTGATGGTGTTGAGCAACTTGCCCAGCCCCTCCAACGCGAAATATTCGCACTGCACCGGCACGATCACACTGTCGCTAGCGGTGAGGCTGTTCACCGTGACCAGGCCCAGGGAAGGGGAGCAGTCGATGATGATGAAGTCGTACTGGTCGCGCACCTGTTCCAGCACGTTCTTCAACTGCTGCTCCCGGTCGCGCATATCGATCATTTCGATCTCGGCACCCACCAGGTCGATGTGGCCCGGCATCAGGTCCATGTTCGGGTTGTCCGTCCCCACGATCACATCCGTAGGGGCCGCATTGTTGATGATGCACTCGTAGATGCTCGCCTTCACGGTCCGGGGGTCGAAACCCACACCGCTGGTGGCGTTGGCCTGCGGGTCGGCATCCACCAGCAGGGTGCGACGTTCCAGCACGCCCAGGCTGGCGGCCAGGTTGATGGCGGTGGTGGTCTTACCCACGCCGCCTTTCTGGTTCACGATGGAGATGATCTTGGCCATGCTTTGCGCGCCGAGGCCCGGCGCAGGCGTTCTCACAAAGGTTCTTGATGCGTGTTCCGCGACCGTGCTAAGCGTTGGGTCAACGGTTCTTGATCACAAAGAACAGGCGGCGAAGCCATCCGACCGTGTTGGTAACTCGGCGAGTTTTGAACAGGGAAGTGTGACGGCGGTGATGTATGCGTTCTGCCTCTGTAACTGTCCGTCAACCTTCAACCCCGTTCCGGCGTACAAGGTGCCTCATGCGCGCACGCCTCCTCTCCGGTCTGCTGCTGCTCCACACGGCGGTCATCGCCCAGGAGCGCTTCGGCCTGCTGCACAGCAACTTCGGTGGTACGGACATCGCCTTTCTAAACCCGGCCCGCACCGCCGGGCAATGGCCGTGGATGGATATCCGCCTGGGCGGGGTGGATGTCTCCGCGTGGAATAGCTTGGTGGCTTGGACCGGTAGGCAAGACCCCTTGCTGAGCGAGTTCGGTTCGGGCTTCGCCACGGCGGGTGAGGGCCGCTTGGTGATGCGCTCGTTGGACCTGGCCCGCACCCACCGCGCCACCGTGTCGGCCGCCGTGCTCGGGCCTGCCGTGTCCCTGGCCCTTGGGCGTGGAACCATCGGCCTGGGTGTTCGCTCCCGCGCCCACGTGAGCGCTTCAGGGGTTTCGCCGGAACTGGGCAATTTCATCTACGAAGGGCTCAACTATGCACCGCAGCATGGCACACGCTACAGCGATACCCGCATGCGGGCCTTGGGCGCAGCATGGACCGAGGCCGGTCTCAACTACGCCCACATCCTCAAGGCCGAAGGGTTCAGTTTGCTCAGCGCCGGGGTTGGGCTGAAGTATTTGATGGGACATGCCGCTGGGGCGTTCCAGATCACCGCGCTCGACTATACGGTACACGATACCGCCCGGCTCGAAATCCATGAGATGACCGCCCGCTATGGCTTTGCCTTGCCCGCCATGAACGCCGGCAACGGCTGGGGCGCCGACGTGGGCATCACCTATGAGCGTACTCTTTCCGAAGCGGACGGCTACCTGCCACACCGCGGCGGCGCCGGATGCACACCCATGCGCTATCGTTACCGCATCGGTCTGTCATTGGTCGACCTCGGGGGTATCCGCTTCCGCGGTGCCGAGGCGGGGACCATCAATGCCGGCGCCCTTAGCATCCCCGATCATGGCGATATGCGCGTCCGCGGCGTGGATGGCATCGATAGCCTGCTCGCCACGGCCACCACATGGACTCGCACGCAGGGTATGCGCATGGGCCTTCCCACGGCGGTCTCGCTTCAGTTCGATCAACGGATCAAGGACTTCGCCTACGTGGGCTTTGCAGCGGTGCAGAACGTTGCCGCCCCCACGAGCTTGCGGTTGCGCCGAGCTGGTGCGCTGGCCATCACCCCACGTTTCGAAACACGCTACCTTGAGGCGGCTCTTCCGATCGTCCTACACGAGTACGACATCGCGAAACCCACCATCGGCTTCATGCTGCGTTTCCATGGGATCGTGGTGGGCAGCGACCACATCATGCCCTTCGTGAGCAGACGCGATGTGAACGCGCTCGACCTCTACCTCCGCATCCGGTGGATGATCTTCCGCTCACCCGCCTGTGGCAATGGAAAAAAGGCGCGCTCGGGCTCGTTGGCGCACCGCAGTGGTGCGAAGGACATGGTGCCCTGCGCCACGCCAGGTGCCAAGTGACCGCTCAAGCACTAGGAGTGGTGCATGGCCTCGGCCATAATGAGGTCGAACCTCACAACCCGATCGTCACCCGCGCCACGTTGGCGCCACCCCAGATCCCCAGGCCGCCCTCCACATTGCTGTGTACCTGCACTGGCTCCGCGAAGGGGTCGCCTTGCGCATAGTTGTAACGCTCCAGTGTCCGGTAGTAGCGGTACGCCGTTTCCGAGATGCTCACCCACCGTAGTTCGAAACGGCTCGGCCGTATCAGATTCTCCAACCTCACGGCGATGGTACGCGTGGTTCCGTTGAAGAGATCGTCGCGCAGCACCGCCCGGGTGAAGTAGGTGCGTGTATCGCCGACACCCACATCGGTGCCTGCGATCAACACCTGGTCCGTGGAGGAGAAGTTCATGGGCGTGAACACCGGGTTCAGCGCAGGTACCGTGTCCAACACCCAATCACCGAGCTGCTCATCCCAAATGAAGATGATCGAATCGCTCTGCACCACGAGGCCTTCCAATAAGTAGTGGTTCTCCTGACCTCCGGGATCATCGAAGGTGAATTCCAATTCCAGCGTGGGGAATTCGAAGCCCTGACCTCCCGATGTGATCACGGTGGCCGTATCCCACTGGAGTACAGGTACCGCGAATGGCACGCGGTCCGAAGCGCTCGCCGTGCCGTAGCCCGGTGCATCCGCTTGCACGGTGATCGTGGATCCGGACGGGATGTTCGTGTTTCCGCGGTATCGCCCATCGCCTTGATGCACGAGCGTCTCCACGATGTTGCCTTGGTCATCGAGAAGCCTCACCTGTCCATCGGTGATCGCCGCCAAGGGCGCCGGATCGATCACCCCACGGCTGTTGGAGAGGTCTACGGTCACTACCGAATCGGCCGTGGCGATGCCGTTCAGGACCAGCCGCGGTGGCATGTCCTCGCCTTCGAAATCGATGTACTTGCGGCAACCCGAGCCCGCCAGCGCCAGCACGAGGAGACCAACAAATAGTCTGGAATGGTTGAGCGGGCCCATCAGAACGTGAAGTTATAGGTGGCCGAAGGGACGATCGGGAACAAGCTGATCTGGGTGAGGCGTGGACGACCCGCATCATCCACCGAGAAGTACAGGTAGAACGGGTTCTGACGACTGTACGCGTTGTAGAGTCCGAGGCTCCAAGTGCGCTCACCCCAGCGCGTTTTCTTGTGCATGTTCACACCCAGATCGAACCGATGGTAGGCCGGTGTGCGGTAATTGTTGCGCTCTTCGATGTGGTCCACCTCCGATGGGCCGAAGAAGATGTCCTGCTGGCCCAGGGTCTGGTAGCGCTCGAGGGGAAGTGTGACCGCGCTACCCGTGCCATATACCCAGACCAGCCCTACATCCACGCGCTCGTTGATGTGGTGGGTGAGGGCCACGGAAACGTCGTGCCTGCGGTCATACCGGTACGGGAACACGCGGCCCTCGTTGAGTTCTTCGAATTCGCGCTGTGTCCACGAAAGCGTATAACCGATCCAACCTGTGGTCTTGCCTTCCTTCTTCTCCAGCAGCCATTCGCCGCCGTAACTCCAGCCGTTGCCTACGGCCACGTTATTCTGCCAGTCGGTGCCGGTGGCGAGGAAGGTGGCGCCATCCTTGTACTCGATCAGGTTGCGCATGTACTTGTAGTAGGCCTCGAAAGTGCCCATGTAGGTGGCGCTGAACGAACGTGTATAGCCCACCGCCACTTGGTCCGCGAACTGGGGTTTCACCCGGTCGGTGGGTGGTACCCATAGATCCGTAGGCAACCCGATGCCCGCGTTGGTGAGCAGGTGCAGGAACTGCGCCATATTCGCGTAGGAGAGTTTCACCGACGAGTGCTCGTTCAACAGGTAGCGCCCTGAAACGCGCGGTTGAAGCGAGAGGTAGGTCGTCCCGTTCACCAGGAACCCGGAACCATGCAGCCCTGCGTTCACTTTCACCTTGCCACCGAGGGCGAACTCATCCTGTGCGTAAACGAAGAACTCCTGGGCCTTGGTCGGCGCGGAACCGTAGGTGGTGTCCTGGCTGGCCTGATCGCCTTCCTGCACGGCGCGGCTCACACCTGGCGTGAAGGTGTGTAGAATGGCGCCGCCGCCGAATTTGATGTAATGCTCCGGCACCGGCATGTAGTTGAAGTCCGTGCGCACGCTCCAGTCCTCGATGCCTGATCGGTAGGTGATGCCCCAGAACTCTTCCGAGGTAGCACCGTTCACCGTGCGGATGCTCTCCTGCTCGTTGTTCACGCGGAACCGGTAGTTGCTGTAGGTGAGGGTGGTGTTGCTGAACAAGCGCGGGTTGAACACGTAGTTCCACCGCAGCGCCCCAATGGCATTGCCCCAATCGAGCCCCGTCTCGTTCTTGTCCTCGTACGTGTCGCCGGCGTTGTTCCAGCTGTACCGGTCTCGTGCATAGAACCGGTCGCGTCCGAAATAGCCGCTTAGATACAACCGACTGCGGTCGGAGAAGCGGTGGTTCACCTTCGTGTTCAGGTCATAGAAGTAGTAGCCACCGGTGGAATTGCCGTCGGTGGAGGAGCGGATCAGCGGACGCGCCAGCACATCCAAGTAGGTGCGCCGGGCAGAGATCATGAACGAGGTGCTCTCCTTGCGCAGCGGACCTTCCAAGGTGATGCGCGAGGCGATCAGGCCGATGCCACCCTCACCGTGCAGCTTCTGATTGTTGCCTTCCTTCATCCGCAGGTCGATCACCGAACTGAGCCTGCCGCCATACTCCGCCGGGAATCCGCCTTTCGTCAGGGTGGCCGAGCGGATCGCATCGGTATTGAACACCGAGAAGAACCCGAACAAGTGGTTGGCGTTGTATACCGGCACACCGTCCAAGAGGATCAGGTTCTGGTCCGGACCACCACCGCGCACGTACAGACCCGAGCTGCCTTCCGACCCGCTCTGCACACCCGGCAACAATTGCAGGGTCTTGATCACGTCGCGCTCGCCCAACAGCACGGGGAGGCTGCGCACCTTCTCCATCGGCAATTCGATGGTGCCCATCCGCGTGCTTTCCACCTCGTCGCCGGTGCGTCTGCCCACCACTTCCACTTCGCGCAATTCCAACGAGGGACCGAGCTTCACGTGATGGGTGATGGCCCCGTTGAGCAGGGTGCGCAACTGCGCCGATTGATAGCCCACGAAGGTGAAACGCAGCGCGATACTATCGTTGGGGAGCGTCAGACTATAGAAGCCGTACACATTGGAAACGGTGCCCTTGCCCGACCGCAGGTCGAACACCGTGGCCCCGATCAAGGCCTCGCCCGAACGTTCGTCGGTGATGTAACCGGAGATCGTGCTGGTGAGCGGTTGCGCTGACGCCATGACCCCAACTGACCAAAGTGCCATGAACAGGAGCGCGCGCTGCACACGTAGGGCAAATAGCGGTCTGTGGTTCACGCGGTTCATGGAGCGATGCAAATAAAGTCAACCAACCGCAGGAGCAGTGGTCATTCACGCTTGGATCGAGGAACGGCGACAAACACCCGGAATTGTGCGACCGCCAATTGGGATCTGGTCACCATTCATCCCATTCAGTTCCATCGGTCGATGCGAGGATCGTTCAATGACCAGGGTCCTGATCAAGTGGCTGCAAGCCATGCCCGCACCGCAACTTCGTCATGGTCGATGCGGATCGGGAAGTCGGGCGGAAAGAGGCTGAAGTAGGTGTTCGCCGCCAAGGCCAACACCTTGTTCGTCACCACCACACCCACGGCTTCGATCGTTTCGCCGAACTCCGTGAAGTGATCCACCTGTAGGAGAGCCGGGTCCCACGCCGGATCGCCTTCCACCACGAATAGGATCGGCCCTTTGCGCGCGCCCAAGAACGTCCGACAGGCTTGGAGCGCCTCCCGTGTTCCTGCGGGATCGATACGCACAAGAGGCCCTATGCGCACTTCCACCAGATCACCAGTGGAATGCACCACGCGCGCCATCGCGAGGTCGATATGGGGGCGAGAATGTGTCATGGCAAGGAGAGAGACTTGCCAACGGCGAATTGAAGGTAATGGGCGGGACATCAAGGTGTTGGAATATTGTGACGAGCCGTTCCTGTGACGACCTTCGTGGTGGTTGACCTTTCAAGAATTTCAAATGCACCGGTACCGCTAGACGCCGACAGCAGGCGACAGTCCGCCTACTTTCGCAAGCTTTCCGCCACGCCCATGATGACACCAGGCCCGCTCGATCCCCATGCCGAAACCCTCATCGGTCGTTGGAATGTGGAAGGTGTACAGCTCGCCATGCCGGATCGTGCGGAATTGGTGATCAGATGGGTGGAAGAATACGAGTGGCTGGAGGGCCGTTTCTTCATCCTACACCGTGTACAAGGGCATGTGGGCGCCGAGGAGTTCAATTGCACGGAGATCATCGCCAACGAAGAGATCCATTCCTTCTACAACCACGGCAGGCACCAGGTCTGGAGTCATTGGTTTGAAGGAGATCGGTGGATGATCCAGGGCATTTGGCGCGAGGCCGGCCATCAACAGGTGCGCTGCACTAACAACCTCGTGGCTGCCGATCGACGCGAAGCACTTTGGGAAAGAAGCATCGCCCCGTTCGAGTGGGTGCCGAGCTGGCGGATCACCGCTGTGAAAGTGGTGTGACCTTCGCTGTCAGACGAAGCCACACCCGTCAAGATCCTCGTGTGAATGAATTCCATGGACACCTTCGTCACCATCGTCGATTTCACCTGGCCCACCGATGCCGTGGTGCCGCGCGGCCTTTTGGAGGATGCCGGCATCGAGACCCACCTGAAGGATGAACTCACCGTGCAGGTGTACAACCTCTATTCCAACGCGGTAGGTGGGGTGAAGCTGCAAGTGCGGGCCGCCGATGTGGAGCAGGCACGGACCATCCTGCGCGAAGCGGGCTTCCTGAAGGATGGACCACCGGAGGAGGCCGCGATCTGGTTGGAGTTGGACCGGATCACCCGCGAGATCCCGCTCCTTGGTCGCATCGAACTGCTCGCGGCACGGTTGCTCGTGCTGGTGGCCATCGTGCTCATCATCGTCATCGTGCCCATCGCGATCAGCGCGCAACCCACCTTGGCGGAGCGTATCACCGCGCACGACTGGTGCGTGCAACGCGTGCAGTACAACGACAAGGATCTGGAGGTGCGAAGCACCGACTTGCTGGTCGCGTTCGAGGAATGTCATGAACGTCTCACCTTCGGCAAGAACGGTGCGGTGGTGTTACCAGGCTTGGATACTGAGCGCCAGTCCGCCAGTTGGTCGATCCAAGACGGTAAGCTGCTGCTCGAGGAATTGGTGGCTCACGAAGTCGTGTACGGGGCGCCCTTCCTGATCACCGTGGACAACGAGTTCCTCACCCTGCGTTCGGGTACCACCACCATCTATTGCAAGCGACAGATATGGGGATGGTGAAGCAGGCGAACTCAGCACCAGCCGTGACCTGTCCGCACTGCGGCTCCACCGACATCTCCGAACCCTACTTCTCACGCAGACTCTTCGCCTGGGGCATGCTCCTGCTCGGCTTCCCATTCATTTGGTTCAAAAGGGAGCGGTGGTGTTTCGGGTGTAGTAGGGCGGTGAAGGGGGTGATTTGAAAGGTGAAAGGGAGTAGGGTGTTCTTCGGAAGATTGTGCTGAGGTATATGGTGTTCTACGGTGAAGCCTTTTGCCAAGCGGACCATTCGTTAAGCGGAGTCGGATCAGCGCCATCGGCAATGACAGCGGCGAGCTTGGGGAGCCAGGCGACATCGGGGTGTTTTTGTTTGGTGGCGCGCTGGATGTTGAGGGAAAGATCCCAGCCGAGTGAGCGCGTTCCGGAAAGGATGAGGCGCTTGACGGTGGCCAGGGCAGTGGCGCGCTCCTTGATGGGGCCGTTGGCGAGTAGGTAGAAGGCGCACTCGATCTCTACTGTGGGCTCAGGTGCATTCTTCAACGCGTTGAAAGCGCGTTGGAGCATATCGAGGCCCGTGGGCTTACCCAAGCCGAGCAAAAGACGCGCGTAGTTACCGAGGTTGTTGGCATGGTTGGGGTCGGCCGCGATGGCGCGCTTATGTAGGTCTTCAGCGGCATCATAGTCCTTGCGAATATTCATGAGGAAACCCGCGTAGTTGCTGAGGTTGGAGGAGTGGTTTGGATCTGCCGCGACGGCGCGTTTGAATAGAGTTTCGGCGGCATTGTATTCCTTCCGGATATCCATGAGGAAATCCGCGTAGTTGCCGAGGTGAGTGGCGTAGTGTGGATCGGCCGCAATGGAGCGCTTGTATAGTGCTTCTGCGGCATCGTAGTCCTTGCGGATATTCTCGAGAAATGTCGCGTAGTTGCCGAGGTTGTGGGCGTGGTTTGGGGCTGCGGCGATAGCGCGCTTATACAGAGTTTCGGCACCGTCATATTCCTTGCGGATGTCCGTGAGGTAAATTGAGTAGTTCCCGAGGATATTGGTATCGTTGGGGTCGGCCTCGATGGCGCGTTTGTATAGCGCTTCTGCCGCATCGTAATCCTTCCGGATATTCTTGAGGAACACCGCATAGTTGCTGAGGTTATTGACTTGGTTAGGGTTGGCCGCGATTGCGCGCTTGTAGAGGTCTTCTGCGACATCGGGTTTCTTGCGGATATCTTCCATGAATAGCGCGTAATTGCCAAGGGTTGCCTCGTGGTCCGGAAAATGCTCAATTGCCTTTTTGTACAGGCGTTCGGCGGCGTCCGGGTCTGACTTCTCCAAGCGGTCAGCTTCGGCGAGAAGTTTCCACAATTCAGGGAGCCCGGCCTCAGTGGAGGTGAGGGCTTGCTGGAGTGCTTCTTTATCAGGTGCGCCTTCCGGCTTTTGATCAACGGCAGCTTGGAGCGCTTTGCGCTTATCAAAGTAGTCACTGAAGATGTTAGCGAAACGATCGCCGGAGGGATCTGGGAGATTGAATTCATCCTGCAGGAGAAGCATGACCTCGTCGAACCAACCGCTTTGCACCCATGTTCCGTTGCGCTTGATCAACCAGTCGCGAATGTCCCCAGAGGGCTCATTCGGATGGACCCAATAGACGCCATAACGAAGTGCATCGCTAGGTAGGTCGCTTAGCATTTTGAGGATGCTGGCATCGCTGCCGCCATAACCCATGAAGATGATTCCCCGATCGTGCAGGATGGTTGCCGTATGCTTTTCGATCTGCTCGTCCAAGGAAGCGGTTTCCGCTTCGCTGTTGAGCGGGTTGAGGCGTAGATCGCCATGGAGCTTTACGACGAGCGGGCGCTTGCGTGTTGGGCGGATATATGCAGCGAGCGACTCATGATGGACGACAAGGGGACGAGCGTCGGTATAGAGGAAGAGCGCGTCGGAAACTAGATCGTCGAAGTTTGTGGTGAGGACCATGTTGAAATGGTCGGTATGACGTGCGATGAGCTGCGCAAGCACAGCATAGCCGTAACCGGGTGTGCGGCCTTCGCAGAGCTTTTCGATTTCGCGCTGACGCGGTTCGGGATCGAAGAATAGCATGTCGAAGACCTTGCCGTAGCACGCGGCGGGGTTTCCTGGGTCGTAGTCGGTATGGATGCTTTTGAACCACACCTCATGTTCTTTTTCGCCCTTGGCCCGAAAGTCGCGCAGACGTGGAAGCCAGATGTCTCTTACGAGTGTTGCCGCAGCAGGAATTCCGGAGGTGACGGAACAGCCCGCGCCTAGGAAGAGGGCGTACTTGCTGTCGTGCTGGTCGAAGTCCTTTAGGCGGCGGATGAACTCGAGGGTTGAAATGGAGCGGAGGGTATTTGTCATTGGACAAATGATGATTTACAAGGTTAGTGAAATACCCTCACCCTGTCGCGAGTATGTGTTCAGTAATCCCTCTTCACACGTTCAATATAAACTCAACCATTGTCTTCCTCCCTCGGAGCCCCTGTTTCCATGAAAGCACGGAGCCTCCATTGCTGGAAGCCCCGCGCCAACGATCGGTTCAGACGAGGTCTACTTCACGAAGCGACGCATCACGGTACCTTGGTCCGTATCCAGACGAACGACGTAGCTCCCCGCCGCGAGTGTGTTCAACAGGATGGGCGTGCCAGCATGGCGGGTGGAGACGACCTCACTACCGCCCATGTTGAAGACCCGGACCTGTTCCACTTGAACGTCGGGTGCGTTGATCAGGAGCATATCCGAAGCCGCGTCGTAGTTGACGTTCAGACTTGCGAGCAATTCTTCCTCGATCCCGACCACATTGCAACCGCCCGCGGGTGCCGTGGAGTAGTTGAAGACTACACCACCTGTACCACACGTGTTCACCGTGTTGCCCGTTCCTTGGTTGGATACCGCCGCTGTAGCCGTGGCGTAGATCACGTTGTTCGATCCGAAGATGCCCAACGGGATATTGCCTTTGTAGCGGACCGTGTTGCCACTACCATTGATCGAAACAAAGGCCCCAGACTCGATGTAGACCTGGTTGTTGTTGCCCGTTAACAGGTTCTGGAACGCATCACCACACACCCAGAAAGTCTGGTTGCTTCCGGAAACGGCGCCCACCGGCGTGTCACCGTCCACGATGGTGGCGTTCGCTGGGATCTGCCCCGTGCATTGGGCGAACAGGCCCAACTGGGCCAGCACGAAAGAGGAGAGGAGTATCGTTTTTGTCATGTGAATGTAGGGGTTAGTTGAAACGAATATAGACCTAGACGCAGAATATCCAAGCACTTTCTGAGCTTTGGTCGTGATCGTTCGGAGGAGCGTGGTTGCTTTATCTGTTGGGGGACTGGCACTGATCAAAGTGGTGTGTGCCCCGAGCTGTGGAATGAACTGTCTAGTGGTGTAGCGGCTTCTTCGGAAGAACCTGCCAAGATTCAAAATACACAACGCGCTACCGAACCCTAATTCTCGCGGAGGCTTTTCGGCTGGGGCATGCTCTTGCTCGGCTTCCCGTTCATCTGGTTCAAGAAGGAGCGGTGGTGTTTCAGGTGTTGCCGAGCGGTGAAGGGCGGGGTGGGGGGGGAAGGAATGGTATGTTTAGGTTCACCTGGGCTGATATGGCCAAGGGTGAGAAAGTGAAAGCCACCGTTGAACGACATTCGCTCAACGGTGGCTTCCGCGACAGTTCAGGCTTACCGGGTCAGGGTTCGCGTATGATGTCCACCTTGGTTTGGCTGGTCAAGATCTCCCATAGTTGATCCTGGTCGCTTCGTACATGAATGAGGCCTCGTTTGCCAGTAACGTTGTTCTTGAAACCAACAACCGTGCCCTCCGCAACCTGAGCGCTTTGAGGAGAACTCGACACACGCCCACCTACGCACGTCCCCGTAGGAAATATCCCATGAGGTGCCAAGTACACCACGCTGGCGTCAGCGAAATACGTACCGATAAGGGTGGAGTTGCTTTGGGCAGCAGTGAACTGCGCAGGTGTTAGTGTGGTGACATAGATAGTCGTGGAATCGGCCGCCGATAACCATGGTTGCTGGAATTGGTCCCAATACCATTCACGCGAACGAGTGAGGGGGGCGAAGAAACCGACTTCACCATAGTCACCGTCATAGATCAGGGTAATATCGATCTCTTCGGCCAAGCCTTGTGCTGTGCTTGCATTCACCGGTTGTGTCATACCGCTCGTTGTCGAAAAATAGGCGTTCGAACTGGTGAAGGTTACCGCCATGAACGAGATCGAAGATGCGGTGGGCGGAGGTGCCGGTGTCGATGGTTCTACCGGGTCATCATCTTGACAGGCGGATAGACCGATGCTTAGAATAAGGAGGAAGGTGATGTTGCGGAATGTTCTCATACTTCAAAATTACTGAGAGGCAATGAAACGTCAAACATGCCGGAGTGTCTTCCATCTTTGAGGTCCTGCTCCTCAATCTTCAGTAGAGTAGGTCCCCCTCAAAATCCCCCCATCCCAGGCCCGGCCGGCACACCACCATTCAGGTGCGCATGCAGTGCCGCTTCGTTCGGGATCAAGACGCGGCGGGCTTTGCTGCCTTCGAAGGCACCCAGGATGCCCGCGCTTTCCAACTGATCCACGATACGCCCGGCGCGGTTGTAGCCGAGCTTCAGTTTGCGTTGTATCAGGGAGGTGCTGCCTTGCTGCGTCTGTACCACCAGGCGGGCGGCTTCTTCGAACATGCTGTCGCGGTCGCCATCGTCCAGGTCCACGCCGCCTTCGCCGTCCTCGGTGGGGACCTCGGGGAGGAGCAGGGCATCGGGGTAGCCGCGCTGGTTGCCGATGAAGTCGCAGATCTTGTCCACTTCGGGCGTGTCCACGAAGGCGCACTGGATGCGGATAAGGTCGTTGCCGGTGCTCAGGAGCATGTCGCCACGGCCGATGAGCTGGTCGGCACCGCCGGCATCGAGGATGGTGCGGCTGTCGATCTTGCTCGTGACCCGGAAGGCGATACGCGCCGGGAAGTTGGCCTTGATGGTACCGGTGATGATGTTGACGCTCGGGCGCTGCGTGGCGATGA
>Ga0209812_10001018_pt1 | contig 21588 bp, 14 predicted proteins | sample JI71714BDNA_FD_187502 | JGI IMG/M metagenome (GOLD analysis project Ga0209812, IMG submission 187502) | Wastewater effluent complex algal communities from Wisconsin, to seasonally profile nutrient transformation and Carbon sequestration -... | ecosystem: Engineered > WWTP > Effluent > Algae...
TATTTATATAATAATGAAAACCGCGCTACTTCATTAACATTATCTTATTCAACAGATGATATTACTTATACGCCGGTTCCATCAGTAGATTTTACTTCATTTGCGGCACTAGATGTATTATTATATACCTTTAACCGCAGTGTTTCATTAACTGGTTTATCGATTCCAAATAATACTAATATTTATTTTAAATGGACCACCGATGATGTTGCAGGTGGCGCAGGAAACCGCGATGAAATTGGTTTAGATAATATCACATTAACTGCAGGTTCTGACCCTATTCCAACACCTACTGTATATTTTAATAATGATATTGTTTATGCGAATGAAAATGATGGCAGTTATACTTTCGATGTAAATATTGCTACACCACATGATTGTGATGCATTCATGACATTAAATGCAATTTCAACGGCTAAATCAGGTATTGATTATTCCTTCGTTTTCCCGACCATGGTTTCTTTTGAAGCTGCCGGACCTACAACACAAACTATTACTATTCCTTTAATAAATGACGCTATTCCGGAATATATGGAAGCGATGTATATCGAATTAGATAGCGTTTCTCCCGGATGTTTAATTACGGCACCGGATTTTCAATTGGTATTTATTGAGGATAGCGACGTTGCAGTGATTGGCGATTGCGAAAATTTAATTATTTCTCAATATGGGGATGGAACCGGTTTGTTAAATAACAAAGCATTAGAAATTTATAATCCAACTGATGCCAGTATTAATCTGGAAGATTATTACATACACATTTATGCAAATGGTGCTATTTCTCCAATTTATTATTTCCAATGCGCAGGTATGCTTGCTCCCGGTGATGCATACGTGATAACAACTGAAGATGCAAATCCACCATTATTAGCGCAAGCAGATACTACCGGACAAGGTGCTTATTTTAATGGCAACGATGCAGTGGTATTAAACAATGGTCCTTATATGATCGACAAAATTGGTGAGATTGGCGTTGATCCGGGTATTACAGGTTGGGTTGTTGGTGCAGGAAGTACTACTGATAATTCTTTGGTTCGTAAATCAAATGTGGTAAAAGGAAATTTAGATTGGGCGACAGCTGCTGCAGAATGGGATGTGATTGGTGCAAATAATTTTACAGGTTTAAATACCCATACTTACGATGGTTGTGGTTGTAATGCTCCTATAGGAATTTCTTTTTCAGCTATAACTAATGCTTCGTTTAAAGTTAGTTGGTTGCCTGTAACAGGTGCTACAAAATATCAGGTATGGTTCCGACCACTTGGTGTTGGTGCTCCATGGTCGAAAGTAAATTCAACTGCAACTACTAAAAAAATTGTAGGATTAGCTCCGGCAACAACTTACGAAGTAAAAATTAAAACCATTTGTGGTGCTGAAGCTTCAACTTTTTCAGCAATTGCAACCGTGCTTACTTTGCCTTTACGTGAAGGTGAATTCGAGCAATCGTTAACTATTTATCCAAATCCGGGAACGGGTGTATTTACTGTTGAATTACCGGAATCAGCCGAAATTTCATCCAACATTACCATCTATGATTTAACCGGTAAAGTTGTAATGCAACAAACCTTGAATGCAAATACCGATGTTATACAAATTGATGCTACTTCATTATCATCAGGTAATTATATCTTGCGTATGCAAACTAATAATGGCAGTTATGCTGAGATATTAGTAATCGAATAAATAAAATGATAAATTAAAAAAAAGGAGGTTGTCTGTAACAAATAACCTCCTTTTTTTGTGATTATTTTTTGTTGAATAAACTACTTGACATCAAGCAAATTTTTTAATCAACATAATCTCGTTAATTATTGCCTGCTGCATAGGTGGTATAATCCAGTGTTTTTAAAGCGCTGATTAAAAACAATTGTGTTTCAACTTCAGCAGTAAATGTGAATGCACCACCTTCATCAACTATAAAAAAATCATCTTTATCAATCAGACCTTTTTCTGTAGTAACTTGTCCGGATATTACATAAAATGCATGTGAATGGGTATCGTTGAGTGCTATGGCATGCAATTTTGGCGTTAATGTCAATTGCTGAATCGACAAACCGGGAGTCATCATTTCCAATGGAGCGCCTTCACCTTTTAACACTTTAATTGTTTTTCCCGGCTCCTCAATAATTGGAAACTCACTCGATTTATAGTCGTTATAAGTTGCAGGTTGAAGCAGCGACAAATTGATATTCGGATCAAACCATATTTGAAACATATGTGTGCCCTCAAGCATTTTTTCAGCGTGACTAATGCCATTTCCTGCGCGAATTATTTGCACATCTCCGGCTTGCAAAGGCAGCCAGGTTTTATTTTTAGTGTCGTAATGTTCAACAGTACCTGTTAACACAAAACTCACTATTTCAAAAGCTTGGTGGGGATGTAAACCAATGGTAGAAGTTACTTCAGCCCAAGCGTGTGCCCAATAAAATATATTGGAATATGGCTGCAACTTGGTATGGTCATGCGACATTTGAATGGGTTTGTTTTCCATTATTTCTCCCCCATTAAAATTCCCTTTTATTTGTTTTTGCGATGGATATATATGTATAGACATGTAATTGAATTATAAATTAAATACAATTGGCCTGCTCGAAAAGTTCATCATCGGTCCAAAACATTAAAATTTGGAAGCCCCAATTTAGTGAACATTCCCCGTTGTAGCTTGTTTTACCCCTCAATAAACAAGTATTACAATGAAATCAAAGTTACTCCTCTTACTTACCGTTGTTGCATTCCAATTAAAAGCGCAGGTAAGCACCGAAATTTACGGACTTTATCGAAATAATACGCCTCCAGAATTGTATTTGGGTAAAGTAAATACAGCAGACGGGTCCACCGAATTGTTGGGTGCTACGTTGTATGATTCATTACTCGTAGTAACAGGCTCTACATTAAATCCGTATACTAATACCTACCATGTATTGAGTGCGGACCGCTTTTTTGCAATAGATAATGTAAGTGGTGAAATAACAGATGCTGTTACGGTAACGCTGCTTATTGAAAACAGTTATATGCGCTCGGTAGTATTTAATCCTTCTGATTCGGGTTATTACGGATTAATTATTCAAACCAACGAATTAGATGCATCAATTTTGTTCGGTAAAATAGATCCACTCACCGGACTTGTAGAAGTATTATCAGATACCAGCATCACGCAATTTTTAATGCCTGGAAGAAATATTATCAACCCTTACGAAATGATTTATTACCTGCTTACTGATACACAAATAATCGGTATCGATATGTACACAGGGGATATTTATTCAACTGCTACAATTACTAATACTTATGGTGCTCAGTTTGATAATATGAGTTTTAATTGTAAGGATGAAGTTATTTATGGATTGATACCTGCTATAGATACGCAACTTGTTTTCCTTGGTAAACTGGACCCTTTTACGGGAGCTGTAGAATTAGTTTTTGAAACTGCCGTTGATACTACTTATTTTATCAGTGGATTAGGTACAGCCAATTCTGCCGTTGATCCTGTTACCAATACTTACTATTATATTTCCGCTGGTAATCTGAAAGGTATTGACCTCGGAGATGGTAGTATTACTTTTGAAAATTCTATTTACGACATGGAAGGTAGGTATTTCGGTTTATTCCATCACGTGCAGGATTGTTTTGGTGCGCAACGTACGCGATTTGCCACAGGTATTAATACAACAACGTTAGTGCAACAATTTACCTTGACACCAAACCCAACAAAAGGTTTCATCAATATATCGTTTAGCGAAAATATTCAGACTTTACAACTCATGAATACTGCTGGGCAAATTGTTTTGGCAAAAGATGTTAATGCCAAAAATATCACAATAAATACTGACTTGTTGAATCCGGGTATTTATTTCGCGAAAGGTAAAAGTTTATCCGGTAATTTACTTTCCGGAAAAATTATTGTAAAAGAGTAATTGGTTAATTAATACGCGTTAAGTAAAGCGTCGGAAGTCCCGGCGCTTTTTTTATTGTTGTTCTTCAGATTGGATTTCTTGTAAAATTTCATTTAAATCAATTTCAATATCCTGCTGACGTTGTTCCTGAATGCCTGCAATGGCAACTTGTAATCTGATGGATAATTGTGTAGCTCGCGACATATCAGCTTCCGTTAATTCAGCTTCTAATAATTGATTCATAATACCATCAATTTCATTATAAGCGGAGTCCATTTGTTGGGCATTGTATTGGCTATAATTGGTTGCCATATTTTCATACTGCTCCACCTTAGTTTCAAATTGATTTAACAATTTATCATTTTCACTTGTGCAACTTACAAGCAGCAGCGCGATAACAATTATTGGCATAATTTTTTTCATAGCAGTAGTATTGTATTTACAAAAGTAATCACTTTTTTGATTCAACAGGGTTAGTAATGCTCGATGCAGCAATATAGGCAGTTGTCCAAGCGGCTTGAAAATTAAATCCACCAGTTACGGCATCAATATTCAGCACCTCGCCGGCAAAATAAATCCCCGGCAATTTTTTACTTTGCATAGTACGTAAATCCACTTCCTCTAAGGCAACTCCGCCACAGGTGACAAATTCTTCTTTAAATGTACTTTTGCCTGTTACTTTAAATGCTGCTTGTGTGAGTGAATCGGCAAGTTTTTGCAACATGTCTTTGGATGCATCTGACCAGTTGATTTTATCGTTTATGCCGCAAAATAAACATATCGATTTCCATAATCTGGATGGCACTGCACCAATGGGATATAATTGAATATGTTTTTTTGGCGATGTAGATTTTTGAGAGATTAACAATTCGAGGCAGGACTGATAATTATATTCCGGTAAGAAATTAATTTTCAAAGTAAATTGATATTGTTTTGCTGCAAGTTGCACCGCTGCCCATGCTGATAATTTTAAAATTGCCGGTCCGCTTAATCCCCAATGTGTAATTAATAATGGTCCTGTACTGCTAATTTTTTCGCCATCAATTTTACATATAACATCCGGTACACTTACACCCATTAGTTCATCAATACGTTTGTCCTTAATATGAAACGTAAATAAACTGGGTAGGGGATTGATGATGGTATGTCCTAATTGTTGTAATATTTCCCAAATTGGTGCACTGCTGCCTGAAGCAAAAATTACAGCATCAGCAATAAAATCTCCTCCATGATTAAAATTGAGTTGCCATTGCTGATTATCCAATTGTGTGATGCCCGTCAAACCAATTTGTGTATGCAACTGCACATTGTAATGTTCTGCTTCCTGTAAAAAGCAATCAATAATTGTTTGCGAAGTATTGGTGACAGGAAACATGCGGCCATCAGCTTCAGCCTGAATTTTTACCCGCCTTTTTTCGAACCATTCAATGGTGTCGGCAGGATTAAAAACATAAAACGGTCCCAGCAATTCGCGACTACCCCTAGGGTAAAATTGAATGAGTTCTTTTGGATTGAAACAAGCGTGCGTAACATTACATCTACCACCACCTGAAACTCTTACTTTACTTAAAAACTGCGCTGCTTTTTCAAATACATGCACTTCCATGTCCGGCGACATTTCTGCAGCATTAATTGCAGCAAAAAATCCGGCAGCACCACCTCCAATAATCGCAAGCTTAAAGTTCATGGCTGTAAAGGTAATTAGCAAATTAGCTGATTAGCAAATTAGTTGATGATGAATTTAGGATATACCATGATGCTACTCAAAAACCCCATTTGTTAATTAGTTAATTAGCTGATTAGCAAATTAGCTGATGATGAATTTAGGATAAAACATGATGCTACTCAAAAACCCCATTTGTTAATTAGTTAATTAGCTGATTAGCAAATTAGCTGATGATGAATTTACGATAAACCATATTATATCCGTTTCCACATATAAAAAAGTTGATTCCTATGGAATTAGCAAATTAGCTGATTAGCAAATTAGCTGATGATGAATTTACGATAAGCCATATTATATCCGTTTCCACATATAAAAAAGCTGATTCCAATGGAATTAGCAAATTAGCTGATGATGAATTTTCGATAAGCCATATTATATCCGTTTCCACATATAAAAAAGCTGATTCCAATGGAATTAGCAAATTAGCTGATTAGCAAATTAGCTGATGATGAATTTACGATAAACCATATTATATCCGTTTCCACATATAAAAAAGCTGATTCCATAGGAATCAGCTTAAATGTATAATAATAAGATAAAACTAGATGCTACTCAAAAACCCAATTTGCTAATTTGCTAATCTGCTAATTACCTACTTTCTCCAATCATAATCCGAAATTAAATTCCACTCAAAACCCCCATTAGCTAATTTGCTAATCAGCTAATCAGCTAATTACACCGCCTTCACCTCCGCAATCAATTTCTCCAACATCGCTTTAGCATCGCCAAATAACATCCTTGTTTTGCTATCGTAAAATAATTCATTTTCAATACCGGCATAACCTTTTGCCATTGAACGTTTCATGACAATAATATTTTTAGCGGTATTCGCTTTGATAATTGGCATACCATAAATAGGTGAACCCGGATCTGTTTCTGCAGCAGGGTTAACAACATCGTTAGCACCTATTACAATTACCACATCTGTGTTTGGTAACTGAGGATTGATGTCGTCCATTTCTTTTAATTTATCGTAAGAAACATCGGCTTCTGCTAATAATACGTTCATGTGACCAGGCATACGACCTGCAACCGGGTGAATAGCGAAGTTTACTTCTACACCTTTTTCTTCCAAAACTTTTTCAAATTCGTGACAAGTATGTTGAGCTTGAGCAACTGCTAATCCGTATCCAGGAATAATAGTAACCTTTTGCGCGTAGGCACATAAAATTGCCGTATCAGTTGCATTTATTTCTCTTATCGATAATCCTTCAGTAGATTTTCCTGTTGAGGTGCTGGTACTAAATGCACCAATAATTACATTCCACAAACTTCTGTTCATGGCTTTACACATCAATACCGTTAAAATAGTACCTGCACTACCAACTAAAATACCACCGGTAAGCATTACCTGATTGTCGTATAAGAAACCGCCAAAAGCAGCAGCCACACCGGTAAATGAGTTGAGTAATGAAATTACTACCGGCATATCTGCTCCACCAATCGGCATAACAAATAATACACCGTAAATTAATGATGCACCGAAAATAATCCAGATAACATTGCTGCTCATAAATTCTACATCATAAGATGCATAACCTACTAAAGCAATAATGGCGAATATAAATGTGTTGTTAAATATCTGCTGAAACTTGCTTCCTACGTCTTTAATTTTTCCTTCTAATTTTCCGTAAGCAATCATACTACCTGCAAATGAAATAGTACCAATCATTAATCCAAGGAAAATAATAAAACGTTCACCGAAAGCTTCCGGATGATGCGTATCCATTTCCACTATACCAATTAATGCCGCACAGGCACCACCCATTCCGTTAAACAACGATACCATTTGTGGCATCTGTGTCATTTTAACTTTCATGGCAGCAAAGTAACCTACAATAGTTCCTATTGCGATACCACCGAAAATCCAGGCGAGGTTACCAATTTTTTCACCTTCTCCGTTTTGGTGAAAAAATATGGTGCCTAAAATGGCAATAGCCATCCCAATTCCGGCATAAAAATTACCTTTTTTAGCAGTGTCAGGCTTACCTAACATTTTTAAGCCCACAATAAAACTCAAGCTGCCAAGCAGGTAACAAAGTTTTAAAATATCTAAATTACTCATAGTAAATATCTTTAATCTTTATAATATTATAATTCAATTCAAATTTTATGAATAAATGTGTTAATCAGCACATAAGCACATCACCACATCAGCACATTACTTTTTCTTCTTAAACATTTGCAACATTCTATTAGTAACCACAAATCCACCCACAACGTTAAGTGTTCCAAGAATTACGGCTAAAAATCCCAATACCAATGCCAGTGTGCTATCAGCATGTCCCATTACAATAATAGAACCGATAATTACCACACCGTGAATAGCGTTGGCACCACTCATTAATGGAGTATGCAAAATGGCAGGCACATTGCTAATTACTTCTACCCCTAAAAAAGCGGCAAGAATTAAAATATAAATAACATCCCAGGTATCAAGTGTTTTTAAAAATGCACCGGTTGCTTCTAAAAGTATCATACAGTTATTATTTTCAGTTAATTGAGTTGGCTAAAAAATATTATGCAGTAACGACTGCTTTTACACGTTCGTTTTTAATTTCACCTTCGTGTGCGATACAGGTTCCTGTAACTAAATCGTCGGCAAAATTTAAATTGATATTACCATCTTTATCGATAATCAATTTGATGTAATTCAATATGTTTTTACCAAACATTTTGCTGGCATCGTAAGGCATGGTGGCTTGTAAATTACTATCGCCAATTATCGTTACACCATTTACTACAATTGTTTTTCCGTTTTCAGTTACCTCGCAGTTACCACCTGTGCTCGCAGCAAGGTCGATAATTACAGAGCCGGGTTTCATATTGGCAACAGTTTCTTTTAATAAAAGAATTGGTGCTTTACGACCAGGAATTTGTGCAGTACAAATAACCACATCCGCTTTTCCTGCGTGTTCCTGCACTTTTGCCTGTTGGCGTTTTTTGAATTCTTCGCTTTGCTCAACAGCATATCCACCTGCACCTTTGTCCTCAGTTGCACCTTCTACTTCAATAAATTTGGCACCTAATGACAGCACTTCTTCTTTAGCAGCTGTCCGCACATCACTTGCTTCAACCACAGCGCCTAAACGTTTGGCAGTGGCAATAGCCTGTAATCCGGCAATACCGGCACCTAATATCACAACTTTGGCAGGGGTGATTGTTCCTGCAGCAGTCATAAACATTGGGAAGAACTTAGGAAGATGAGTGGCAGCCGTTAAAACCGCTTTATAACCGGCTACAGTCGCCATGGAACTCAAAATGTCCATAGCCTGAGCACGAGTGGTTCTAGGTATTACATCCAGACTGAAAGCAGTTACGCCTGCCGCCTGGCATGCTTTTACAAATGCCGTATTCGACAGCGGATTGAAACCGCCAATAAGCACCTTACCCTTACAGGCAGCGAGCTCTTCGTCGTTTAAAGCATGGATTTTAATTAAAATTTGACTCTGGCTGATAACCTGCTGACGGCTGGTGATTTCGGCTCCTTTTGCCGTGTAATCCGCGTCAGGGTAGCTGGCAGCCGTTCCGGCACCTGCTTCAACCAAAATTTTTTCAGCCTTTAAGGCCTTGAGTGTGGCGATATGCTCAGGTGTGATAGCTACACGCTTATCTGCTGAACCTTCTCCCAATATCCCTATTATCATGCACGAGTTTTTTGAAGCTGCAAATATAGCGATTTAGGAGGTAAGGTTTACCACTATTTTCCCCTCAGCAAGCAGTCGCAAACGGCTGAAAGTCACTAAATTCAAGCAAATAAACAGCCTTTTTTTGTTGATAATTATGTCCCGGAATGCCGATAACTTAATCTATTTTTTACCTTTACAACATGAGTAAAATTAAACTTATCGTATTTGTTTGGATTTTGGGTTTGGGCAAGCTATTGTTCGCAACCACCATCCAATCACCCTCAAAAAACCTGACCTTATTAGTTGGTATCGACAATGCGGGAATGGTGCATTATGACCTCATTCATGCTGCAGGAACGGTTGTTCAAAATGCTAAAATGGGTTTTATACTCAAAGGAAATAGTTTGCTCGACCGTGATTTCGAATTGCTAAATGAAAACACACAAACTGTCGACAATTCATGGCAACCAGTTTGGGGTGAAGTAAGTTCGATACGCAATAATTATCAGGAATTAATTTATGCCATCCGACAAAAAAACACCGGAATACTCATCAATATTCATTTTCGTTTATTTGACGACGGACTTGGATTTAGATATGAATTTCCTGTTCAACCTAAATTAAAAGATTTTATTATTGAAGAAGAAGTAACCGAATTTAAATTAAGTGGTAACCACACCGCATTTTGGATTCCCGGCGATTATGATACCAATGAATATCCCTATACTAAAAGTAGATTAAGTGAAGTAGATGCGGTAGCTAAATCGGAACAACACCAGGAAATTGCTACCAGAACACCCATCGGAAAAAATTATGTGCAAACGCCGCTTATGCTTAAAACAGATGGCGGATTGTATATCAATATTCACGAAGCTGCGTTAATGAATTATAGCGCTATGCAATTGCGTGTAGATGCGGCTACAAATACCCTGACTGCTGCATTAGTGCCCGATGCTGTTGGAAATAAAGTGTATATGAACACACCTTGTGTAACGCCTTGGCGGACAATAGTGGTAAGCGATAAAGCAACCAATATTTTAGCCTCAAAACTCATTTTAAATTTAAATGCACCTTCTGTAATTGAAGATGTAAGCTGGATTAAACCGGTAAAATATATTGGTATTTGGTGGGACATGCACGTAGGGACTGCCACATGGAATTATTCTGATGAAAATAATATCAATTTGGAAACAACCAATTGGCAAAATTTACCTGCAAATGGAAAACATGGCGCAACAACTGAACGCGCAAAATATTGTATCGATTTTGCTGCTGAAAATGGATTTGATGCGGTATTAATTGAAGGATGGAATGTTGGTTGGGAAGATTGGTTTGGAAAATGGAAAGAAAATGTATTTGATTTTGTAACGCCTTACCCCGATTTTAATGTTGCGGAATTACAACAATATGCAGCTACTAAAAATGTTAAAATAATAATGCATCATGAAACATCTGCTTCGGTAACTAATTACGAACGTAGATTGCAGGAAGCCATGGAATTTATGTTAACGTATGGGTATCCTGCAGTTAAAACTGGTTATGTAGGAAGAATAATTCCAAGAGGAGAATATCACGATGGACAATGGATGGTAAATCATTACAATTATGTTGCAGCGCAAATGGCAAAAAATAAATTGATGCTCGATGCGCATGAACCTGTTCGCCCAACCGGATTACATCGCACCTATCCGAATTGGTTAGCTTGTGAAGCTGCGCGAGGTAATGAATTTAATGCATGGAGTAAAGGTAATCCGCCTGAACATGAAACCATTTTACCATTCACCCGATTAATGGGCGGACCAATGGATTATACGCCAGGTATTTTCCAAATTAAAATGAATTATTATAAACCAAATGCTACCGAACAAGTGCATACCACTTTGGCAAAACAATTAGCACTTTATGTAACGATGTATTCGCCATTACAAATGGCGGCAGATTTACCTGAAAATTATTTAAGGTATCCTGATGCATTTCAGTTTATAAAAGATGTTGCAGTAGATTGGCAGGATACCAAATATTTGGAAGCAGAACCCGGCGATTATATCACTGTTGCAAGAAAGGCGAAAAATAGCAGTAAATGGTTTGTAGGCGCAATTACAGATGAAAATAAACGCAATGCCACCATCAATTTAAGTTTTCTGGACGCTAATAAATTATATATCGCTACAATTTATGCAGATGGTGCTACTGCAGACTGGCAAAATAATCCTCAGCAATATCAAATAAAAAAATTCGTGGTTAAGTCGGGGCAAATTATAACTGTCCCTCTGGCAGCCGGTGGAGGATGTGCCATAAGTCTTGTTCCTGCCGCTGAGGAGGATGTGAATGGTGTTCCACAATACAAAGGGAAATGGGAAACCAATAAATAATTTTAATTTTGCAACTTAATTTACAGATATGGACGAAATAGTAGTTAAAGACAGCAATGGTGCAGTGTTACAAGATGGCGATACTGTTATGGTAGTAAAAACGTTAAAAGTTAAGGGCTCATCCATCACCATTAAACAAGGTACAATAGTGAAAAAAATACGATTGACCGACGATGAGGAATTAATTGAAGGAAAGGTAGAAGGTTCGGTAGTGGTGTTGCGTACAGAGTTTCTTAAAAAGAAATAAACCGACTGTTTGGCAATCGGTTTATTAGTTATTCCGGGAATTTTTATCGGTTATTCTTTTAATGTTTCGAACCAGATATTGGCAAATATAAAACATGGTTCGGCGCAATCACCGTGTGATGCACTTGGTGAAGGCTGATATACAGAAGTGGTAGTTGCACCTCTTGCCTCAAAAGCTGCCTGCGCATTTAATGAATTTTGATAATTCACCAATTCATCGGCACCACAGTAATACATAATCATTGGAATTGTTGGTGTCCAGTCTGTTAAATCATTATCTTTTAATGCAACTCTGAAAGGGTTATTCGCATTATTGATAAAATCGTCCAACACTTCCGGTTTGATGATATTTTTAGGAATAGATGGCATAACAGCATCCACTTCCCATCCTTCGTGGTTGCCATCAAATAATGGCGGTAATAAAGTATCATATGGTGACGCTAAATAATCGGAAGGGCTCTCATACATCTGATATACTTCATTATACGCAAACATTAAATAAGGTAAATAAAACGGAGCGCCATAAGGCTGATCGGCAATTACAAAATCGGTTTGGGCACCATCCATATCATAAGGACCACTCATCGGTGCACTTGCGGTTATGGTAAATTCTCCAACATGATTTTCTTGAATTTCTTTTGTGGTAGCCATCGCAGCATGTCCGCCTTGCGAATATCCGAATATAAATAATTGTTGATTTAATTCAGTTGATTTAGATGCTGCTAAGGTTTGGGCAGCACGTAATAAATCAATACTGGCAGTAGCTTCCGTTTTTGCGTGGCAATATAAATGTCTGCCAGGTGAATCACCCATGCCAATATAATCGGGTAAACACATTACATATCCTGCACAGCCGAATAAAATACCTAATACCAGTTCATCACTTTCATAACTTGGCACATCGTAACGATTCATTACAGTGCCGTGAGCATAATTACACAATGGGAATGCAACATCTGCACTTTTCGGTAAAACAATAGCACCAGAAGCCTGAGTTTCGTTATTAAATGCATCTACTGTTTTATAAACGATGCGATAAATATCTATCGGATAATCATTCGGATAAGTAAGTAAATCGGGATCGTACGCAGCAAGTGCAGAATCTGTTTGTGCAATCGTCCAGCTGTGTAATAATTCAATACTGATGATTTCACCCCGAAAATCAAAATCCAGTTCTTTCGGTTCTGTAATTAGTCCGTTTTTACAACCGGATACAAAAATGCTGGTAATTAACAATAACAAAGAAAAACTTAGGTGTAATTTCGGATTGGGCATGTGGTAATGTTTAGATAAAGATACTCAATTGTGACAATATGCTCAGAAAGGAAAAATATATTACGCTAATATAAAAAAAGGCACTCAAAATTTGAATGCCTTTAAATAGGTTATTGTTTGATAAATTGCTCTTGCACCCAATGCTGATTACCCGATAAAGGGTCATCAACCAATACACGTAATGTAAACATGCCGGTCGGCAAGGTGGCAACGTCTATGGCAATATTGTTATATGCAACGCCATCGGCACTTTCGCTGTGAACTAAAGCACCAATATTATTATAAACTTCAATTGTATACACATTACCTTTTGCATCGTGTCTGTAAAAATTAATTGTTTCACTTGCTGGGTTTGGATACAACATGATTCCTTCATCATTAATATGTAATGTTTCAGGTATTGTTTTTAAACTGGTGTCTGCATATAATGTGCAATTTGCCCAGGCAACACCATCTTTCACATAATTTTTCGCGAAATCAGAATTCACCATATGGGTTAATAATTTTCTGGCTTCAATATCATACATCGAATCAATTAAATGGTAACCATCTTCAGGGTTAAAAACGCTGCAAGTATATTGCACACCATCTGTTGCACGTGGTGTTTCTCCATCTACCCAAAAATATGGACCCCAGGTAATAAAGGGAGCTTTAACACCAGCGCCATAATATTTTAAAGCAGGGTCAGCATTTATCTGGCGTTCTATTAACCATTTTATCGAAAAATTATTCCAGTAAGATGAAGGTTCTGAAATAGCAGGATATTGTTCCAATAATGTATCTGCAAATCCGCCGTAATGACGACCGCTCAAATACATAATTTTCATATTGGGAAAATAATCCATCAGGATATGTAAATAAGTAATTAAATCTTCAGCAACCTGCTCAGGAGTTTCAGGAAATGTTTGAGGCGGAGCAAGCGAATCGTATTTATCGTTAAAGTACATCCAGCCAACTTGCACTTGTTCAGTGGTATAGCCTTTTTCAATAACTTTTTCGACAATAGTTTCCCAATAAGTGTCAGCGCCATCTCCAATAGCTACTTGTAATCCTTTGCCGCCAATACATAAATTCATGGCATCGAAACAAGGATTAGTATGGTAGTCATTGTCTAGGGTGTCGCGCACAATTTGGACAAATTTATTCATTATTTGTCCGGGCAACGACGGTCCATATCCTGCCATAAGGACTACACCATTATCGTAATTAATGTTGCCGGCACCGTCTAAAGGTTTGAGGTTTTTAGCATAGGTTTTCCCTTTTTTGTAATGCGTAGACAATGGGTCTTCCGAATTACTGCCAAAAGGGTACAATCCGCCTTGAAAACCTTCATAAGTGCTGGTTCCCAAATCATTTAGCGGAATTAAACCTGTTGAGTCGCTTGAACAAATTACGCCTTGTGCGTATAGGGTCTGATATGCATTGCTAAGCAGCAATAGCATGGCCAATAGTATTGGCAGTTTGTGTTTTGTGTGCATGTGATAGGTCTTGTGGATATAATAAAGATAACAGTTTTATTTAAAATATAAAAATGCCTGACAGTCTGTTAACCGCAAAAAAAGAGGAGAGTAATAAAAACCCGGTACTTTGAGCACCGGGGCGATAAACAGGTTATTGCTTAATAAATTGCTGCTGATACCACTTCAAAGTTCCTGTTGCCGAATCATCCATGGCAACACGTAAAAAATACATACCACTATTCAAATCAGCAATATCGATTGCTAAATTATTGCTTGTCACACCATCACCTGATTCCTGATAAATCAATTGACCGAGGTGATTATAAATTTCGACTGCATATAAATTACCTGACCCATTGTGGCGATAAACATAAATGTTTTCTGTCGCAGGATTAGGATATAATGTAATACCAATTGGATTTATATCAACAATGTCTGGTTGTGTTCTGTGAATGGAATCCAGATAAGGAACGCAACTAGACCATGAATCTCCATCACGCACATAAAACCTTGAAAAATCTGAATTGTAAATGTGTTGCATTAAAAATCGCGCATCACGCACATTTGTTGAGTCAGTTAAGTGGTAACCATCAGTTGTGCTGAAATCAGAACATTGATACAAGCGGTGATCATCGCTGCGTTCAATACTTCCGTCTGTCCACAAATATGGCCCCCAGGTAATAAACGGTGCTTTGATATTTGCACCAAAATATTTCAAATCAGGTGTTCCAATAATTTGTCGTTCGATAACCCATTTTACGGCAAAATTATTCCAATAAGATGATGGCTCGCTAATGGCAGGATATTGTTCTAAAGTAGTATCTGCAAATCCACCAAAATGTCTTCCACTGATGAACATAATTTTCATATTGGGAAAATGTGTCATCATCATATGCAGATAAGTGGTTAAATCATCGGCAATTTGATTAGGTGTTTCTGGAAATGACATAGTACCTGTTGTATCATACTTGTCGTTAAAATACATCCAACCCACTTGTAATTGTTCCGCTGTATAACCTTTTTCCTCAATTTTCATTAACATGTTATTCCAGTATTTCACCGAATCAGCCCCAATCGCATAGTCTAATCCTTTGCCACCGGCAGCCATGTTAATTCCATCAAAACAAATATTGGTTTTAAATTCTGTATCAGTTGTATCGCGAACAATAGGGACAAATTCATCGAGAATATGACCCGGAATAGATGGACCAAATCCGCCCATTAAAACTACACCCCGTTCATAACTAATATTGCCTAAACTATCTAAAGGTTTGAGGTTTTTAGCAAAATTTCGGCCTTTTTTATAATGCTGAGATGCAGGGAGTTCAATATTGGAACCACCGGGAAATAAACCTCCCTGGTAACCTAAATAATAACCTGAACCTAAATCAGTAAGTGGAATAAGACCAAGTGAGTCGTTGTCGCAGTTGGGGGTTTGACTGTCGACAGGTTTTGTTACCAGCAGGCATAAAGCTAGCGCTAACAAAAAGCTTGTTGTTTGTTTCATTGTGTGTATGTTTTCAAAACTAAGTTCATGCAAATCTAAGCATATGAAATAGATATTAGGTAAATGTAAATGTTAATACCGGCCATCAATTCGTTAGACAAAAAGGCTCATCAGGAATAATTGCACAGTCAATATGTCGCATTTGCTAAGCTAATCAGGTCAAAATGGCGTAAAAATCGTTGATTTTCAATCAAGTATGTTTTTTGACATAGTATTTCATGCAAGGCAATCGTGTTGAATGAATAGGGTGTATAAGTAAGGAATTTTGCCTGAGATTATCTCTTTTAAAAAACAAACCATATGAATCTGAAACAATTTACTATCAAATCGCAGGAAGTGATTCAGCAGGCTCAGCAATTGGCCATGCAATTGGATCATCAACAAATAAGCAATGAACATATTATGAAATCGCTGTTGAGTGGCGATGATGAAGTAATTGGGTATTTATTGAAAAAACTCAATGTGAACGTTCAATATGTGCAACAAAAAGTTGATGAGTTAGTAGATAACCTGCCTAAAATGCCTGGTAAAGGCGGAGAATTTATTTCCCGGGATGCCAATTTAACCATTGCTAAAAGTCAAACCTTTTTAAAAGAATTTGGCGATGAGTTTGTATCGGTTGAACACCTCTTATTGGGATTATTAACAGTAAATGATGCCGTAAGTAAATTATTAAAATCGCAAGGCGTTACCGAAAAAGATTTAAAAGCTGCAATTAAAGAATTGCGCAAAGGTTCCACCATGAATTCTCAAAGCGGAGAAAATCAGGTGAACGCTTTAAATAAATATGCAATTAATTTAAACGACAGAGCAAAAAGTGGAAAATTAGACCCTGTAATTGGTCGCGATGAAGAAATTCGACGTGTATTGCATATTCTTTCCCGACGCACAAAAAATAATCCCATTTTAGTCGGCGATCCTGGTGTGGGAAAAACAGCAATTGCTGAAGGTATTGCTCACAGAATTGTAAATAGTGACGTGCCTGAAAATTTGAAATCGAAAATTATATATTCGCTCGATATGGGTGCTTTAATTGCCGGCGCTAAATACAAAGGCGAATTTGAAGAGCGATTAAAAGCAGTTATTAAAGAAGTAATTCAAAGCGAAGGACAAATCATTTTATTTATTGATGAAATTCATACTTTAGTTGGTGCCGGCGGCGGCGGCGAAGGTGCTATGGATGCAGCTAATATATTAAAACCTGCATTAGCCCGCGGTGAATTACGTGCCATTGGTGCAACTACATTAAATGAATACCAAAAATATTTTGAAAAAGATAAAGCACTGGAACGTCGTTTCCAAAAAGTAATGGTGGACGAACCAAGTTGGGAAGATGCGATTTCTATTTTGCGCGGATTAAAAGAGCGTTACGAAAATCACCATAAAGTGCGCATTAAAGATGAAGCCATTATTGCCAGTGTTGAATTAAGTTCACGTTATATTGCCGATAGGAAATTACCGGATAAAGCCATCGATTTAATTGATGAGGCTGCAGCTAAAATGCGTTTGGAAATGGATTCGGTTCCTGAAGCACTCGATGAAATTGAACGCCGTATTCGTCAGCTGGAAATTGAGCGTGAAGCAATCAAAAGAGAAAAGGATGAAAAAAAGGTTGAGGAGCTAAGTAAAGATATTGCTGAATTGTCGGAGGAAAGAAATGCTATTAAAGCAAAATGGCAACAGGAAAAAGATATTGTAGATAAAATTCAGCAATCAAAAGGCGAAATAGAACAATATAAATTACAAGCCGAACAAGCAGAACGCGAAGGTGATTATGGTCGTGTTGCAGAATTGCGTTACGGGAAAATAAAAGAGGCAGAAAATAATGTATTAACCTTTGAAACAGAATTAAAAAAATTAGACGCCGGAAAACGTTTAATGAAAGAAGAAGTTGATGCTGAAGATATTGCTGAAATTGTCGCTAAATGGACAGGTATTCCTGTCGCTAAAATGTTGGAAAGTGATAGAATGAAATTGTTGCGACTGGAAGATGAATTACACAATAGAGTAGTAGGGCAGGACGAAGCCATTGTTGCGGTTGCAGATGCCATTCGCAGAAGCAGAGCGGGATTGCAAGACCCCAAAAAACCAATTGGTTCATTTATTTTTCTGGGAACAACCGGTGTTGGAAAAACAGAATTAGCAAAAGCAATTTCTGCTTATTTATTTAACGACGATCAGGCGATGACAAGAATTGATATGAGTGAATATCAGGAACGTCACGCAGTGTCGCGATTAATTGGTGCCCCTCCGGGATATGTTGGTTACGATGAAGGCGGGCAACTGACAGAAGCGGTGAGAAGAAAACCGTATTCAGTTATTTTATTGGATGAAATTGAAAAGGCACATCCCGATGTATTTAATATTTTATTGCAGGTATTAGATGATGGAAGATTAACCGATAATAAAGGCAGAACCGTTGATTTTAAGAATACTATTATTATCATGACAAGTAATATTGGTTCACATATTATTCAAGAGCGATTTGAAGGGGTAACAGAAAATAATTTATTAGCAACAACTGAAACTACTAAAATTGAGGTAATGGAAATGTTGCGTAAAACAATCAGGCCTGAATTCCTGAATCGTATTGATGAAATCATTATGTTCAAACCACTGTTGCGAAATGAAATTCGCGGAATTGTAAAAATACAGTTAGCCTCATTAGCGACTATGCTGGAAGAACGTTCAATCAAAATAACATTTACAGAATCACTTATCGATTGGTTAGCCAACGAAGGATTTGACCCTCAATTTGGTGCAAGACCTTTAAAAAGGGTTATTCAAAAGGAAATTGTGAATGCCTTGTCGAAAAAAATATTGGCGAGTGAGGTGGTTACTGATGATGTTATTCGGGTTGATGTGATAAATGATGTGGTGGTGTTTGAAAATACAAGTGGATAATGTAAGGTGGTTCACGCGGAGAAGGGGAGAGGGCGGAAGTGTTAGATGGAGGTTTTTTTGGGGAAGTGTGCAATAAATTTTGTATTTTTCGTTCACTTTGAAATTTAACTCCAAATATATGAAAGCCATACAGTTTAAATTCCTATTCGCTCTAGTGGTTATCATTGGTCTTTTTTCAGGATGCAAAAAATTGAATTTACCCGTTACTGTTCCGGATTGTGTGGAACGCGACATTAAACGATTTGAACGTCAAGATGGTGGTTTCGATAATGCAGTGGCTGTTTATCAATGGCTGGTAGATGGCAAAATTTATTATTACTATGCATCTGATTGTTGCGACCAGTTTAATTATTTATACGACGAGGAATGTAACCTGGTATGCGCACCTGATGGAGGTTTCGGAGGCAACGGTGATGGCAACTGTCCTGAATTTGTTGGCGACATCGCCGAGGTTTTAGTGTGGGAAAAAGAATAAGCATCCTGCCCCGCACAAAATGTTAAATATTTCCTTGAATCTGCATCCGAAACCGGTATAGATTTCTTTTGTTATTTTTATGCAAAGTTTAACTAACAATTTTGCATATGAAAAAAACAATCGGCTTAGGTTTATTATTTACACTTTTATCTTCAGCTGTTTTTAGTCAGACAGCAGACCCTTATATGTGGCTCGAAGATGTTGACAGCGAACGCTCAATGGAGTTTGTTAATCAGCACAATACCGGTTCAGTTGATGTATTAAATAAATTGCCAACTTATCAGCCTATTTATGATAAATGCCTGGAAATTTATAACTCTACCGACCGTATAGTTTATCCAACTACGTATGGCGATTTTATTTATAATTTTTGGCAGGATAAAGAACATGTTCGTGGTATTTGGCGCAGGTCGCCGAAGGCTGATTATATTGCCGGTAATCCGAAATGGGAAATATTAATGGATATCGATGCCATGTCTGAAGCGGATGGCGTAAAATGGGTGTACAAAGGTGCAGCAGGGTTGTATCCTAAATACGACCGTTTTTTAGTTAGCCTTTCAAATGGTGGTGGCGACGCAGTCGTGATTAAAGAATTCGATGTAAATAAAAAAGCATTTGTGGAAAATGGATTTACGGTCGAAGAAGCAAAAGGAGGTGTTTCATATATTGATGAAAATACTGTAATTATCAGCACCGATTTTGGTCCTGGTTCTATGACCACTTCCGGTTACCCTTCGCAAGCAAAAGTTTGGAAAAGAGGAACTGCATTAAAAGATGCAACACTGATTTATACCGGTGATATTAATGACGTTGGTGCATGGGGTGGCGTAATGCGAGATGGTGCGAAAGCATATACTATTATTTCGCGTGCCATTACATTTTATACCTCTGAAACTTATGTATGGATGGATAACAAAGCAGTTAAACTGGAATTACCGGAAGATGCTGAATCAAATGGGTTTATAAACAACCAATATATTATTGCCTTAAAATCAGATTGGACAGTACGTGGCGTTACCTATAAACAAGGCGATTTAATCAGTCTTGATTTCACCGAATTATTAAAAGGTGTTTATCAAATTCAGTTAATTTATCGCCCTGATGAATTTTCCAGTATTTCGGGTGTGTCGGCGACAAAAAATAAATTGTTACTCGAATTAATTTCTAACGTGAATGGCGAATTATATGTGTATACGTTTAGTCAAAATGTATGGACTAAAGAAAAAGTAAAAGCACCGGAATATGGTAAAATTTCTGTTGTTGATGCGGATGAATTTTCAGATAAATACTATTTTAATTTCGCGAACTTTTTAACACCTACTACTTTATATTATGCCGATGCAGCATCAGGTGATGTGAAAGCAATTAAATCGTTGCCAGCTTATTTTGATGGCAGTAAATTTAAAGTAGAACAATTTAAAGCTACTTCAGCGGATGGAACATTGGTGCCATATTTTATTGTTTCATCAAAAACGGCTGCTAATAATGGACATAATCCAACCTTATTATATGCTTACGGTGGATTTGAATCTTCTTCTTTACCTTTTTATTCCGGAACCGTTGGAACAGCTTGGTTAGAAAGAGGTGGCGTGTATGTATTAGCCAATATTCGCGGTGGTGGTGAATACGGACCAAAATGGCATCAGGCGGGATTAAAAGAAAAACGTCAAAATGTATATAACGATTTTCATGCTGTTGCTGAAGATTTAATTAAAAGAAAAATTACAGCTCCCGAACATCTTGGTATAATGGGTGGCAGTAATGGCGGTTTATTAATGGGTGTTGCATTTACACAACGTCCTGATTTGTATAAAGCTGTAGTTTGTCAGGTGCCATTGCTCGACATGGAACGTTATAATAAATTATTAGCAGGCGCAAGTTGGATGGGCGAATACGGCAATCCGGATATTCCTGAAGAATGGGCATTTATTAAAAAATATTCCCCATATCATAACCTCAAAGAAAATGAGGCTTATCCCGAAGTGTTTTTTACCACTTCTACCCGCGACGACAGGGTGCATCCCGGTCATGCGCGTAAAATGGTCGCAAAAATGGAGTCTATGGGTTATAAAGTGTACTATTACGAAAACATTGAAGGCGG
>Ga0209812_10001019_pt1 | contig 21575 bp, 15 predicted proteins | sample JI71714BDNA_FD_187502 | JGI IMG/M metagenome (GOLD analysis project Ga0209812, IMG submission 187502) | Wastewater effluent complex algal communities from Wisconsin, to seasonally profile nutrient transformation and Carbon sequestration -... | ecosystem: Engineered > WWTP > Effluent > Algae...
GAAGGCTACGAGTCCGGCTGCATAGAGCCGGTCGCCTCCGGCGAGATCGTTCCATACAATCACCATGGCGATACAGCGGGCGATCCCGATCAGGATCAGTCCGGTCATATAGCCGGGATGATCACGCAGGAAAACCACCGCGAGCAGAAACATCAGGATGGGTCCTACGATCCAGTTCTGAACCAGGGAGAGTCCCAGAATTTTTTTATTGGCAAAGACTTTGGGCAGTTCTTCATACTTCACTTTCGCCAGGGGCGGATACATCATTAGTACAAGACCTATGGCAATCGGAATATTGGTACTGCCGGATTTAAAAGAGTTGATAAATCCCTCAGCCGAGGGAAAAAAATAACCAATGGCCACCCCCACTCCCATAGCCAGGAAGATCCAGAGTGTGAGGTAACGATCGAGGAAGGAGAGTTTTTTCAAAGCAGGGAGGTTTTGATAGTAGAAAAAGGTTTAAAGAAGATTATTGGTTATTGGGGTCGCATATAGCAGAAAAAGGCTTAAAGAAAATTATTGATTATTGTGGTCGTTTAAAGCAGAAAGAGAGTTAAAGAAAGTTATTAATTATTGAGGTCGTTTAAAGCGGAATGAGAAATAAAGAAGATTATTGATTATTGTGGTCGTTTATAATAACTGAATTTCTCTGATGAATTATTAAATAATCATACAACAGACTCACTCTGCTTTAAACGACTCCAATAATTAATAATCAATAATTTTAAACCAGCTACTATGAACGGCCTCAATAATTCTTCCTAACAGCATCCGCTTCCCGGCGTACAACACTCAGCCGGTTTTTCCGCGTAAACAGTAACAGAGAAGATCCCTGTCTTACCAGCTTTAAAATCTTCCAGTTCTTTGGTGCCGAGATAATTATTGAGGATATCATCGGGGATCACGATTGGTTTTTCTTTCTGAACGGTGATATTTTTAAAACCATTCTTTTCGATCAGCCCGAGATAATCCTGTTTCTGGATGGCGCCTGACACGCAGCCCGCATACATTTCCGCGTCTTTCTGTAAAGCTTCCGGCAGTTCGCCCATCAGTACCACATCAGAGATACTGAAGTGACCGCCGGGTTTCAGTACGCGGTAAATTTCGTTGATCACGCCGTCTTTGTTGGGAACGAGGTTCAACACACAGTTACTCACGATCACGTCGGCTACGTTGGAGGTCACGGGCATTTTTTCAATATCGCCCTGGCGGAATTCTACATTATTAAAACCCCTTTTCTCTGCATTGGCCCGGGCCTTATCAATCATGGCCGGGGTGAAATCGATCCCGATTATTTTTCCGGACTCACCGGCTTCTGCACGGGCGATAAAACAATCATTGCCGGCTCCACTACCGAGGTCGATCACCGTATCACCGGCTTTTATTTTCGCAAACTGCGTTGGTAATCCACAGCCGAGTCCCAAATCCGCATCCGGGTTATACCCTTCCAGTTCGGTATAATCATCACTCATGATATTATACACTTCGGTAGAGCAGCAGCCCGATCCGCAGCAGGAGGACTGGTTGGTTTCCTTGTCCTGTAAGGCGATTTCGCTGTATTTCTGTTTTACGATTTCTTTGAGTTGTTCATCGGTTTGCATGATGATATAGTTTTAGGAATTAATTTTTTTTCTTCTTTCGTCCGCCTTCGATACGTCCCGCATTTGGATTTTCACCAGCCTTGTATTTTTTCATTAGCGGGATTACTCAGTCTGACACGAACATTTCGTTTATTAATAAATTTGGTTTAATCAGCTTTCAAATCTTTTATGCACCAGCTACTCTTCATCCTTCGAAGCGGGATGCTCGTGTCATCCTGAGTAGTCCCGCATTAGAATCTTAACAGGGTAAGAGAAGTTAGTTCATGCGGGACGTATCGAAGGGTGACAACAACTAACAACACGCCTTCTCATTCTTCACTTTCAAATGATTAAAAAGTATATTGAATTCACTGCTGAATTTTTCAAAGGCTTTCCAGTTGATGCAATAGCAGCTGCGCGGACCCTCGACGGTGCCGTTGATCAGGCCGGCGTTTTTTAATTCTTTCAGGTGCTGGGATACGGTGCTTTGGGCCAGGGGCAGTATATCCACGATTTCTCCACAGATACACTCATTTCGCTGCGCCAGTATTTTCAGGATCGCGATCCGGGCAGGATGGCTCATTGCTTTCGCAAAAGCCGCGAGGTCCTGTTCTTTCTGGGTAAACTCTTCTTTCTTGTGGAAGGCCATAGGTTAATCTTATATCGCAAATATACGATTTGGTTTTAAATGAGCAAATTTTTTTTTCGTTCATCCTTCGGTACGTCCCGCAAGAGTTAAGCACTACTGCCCTGAAAAGATTCTTTTGCGGGACTACTCAGGATGACAACAACATTCCGCTTCGTAGGACCAAAAGCAGTAAGGGTTTCGGGGATTCAAACATAGCTTTAACGGAGCCATTTAAGAAACGAAATGATGTTGTCATCCTGAGTAGACGCCATTAAATATCTTCAGGGCTGGAGAGAAAATAGTTGCGTCGTATCGAAGGATGGACGCTCAAAAAATCCCGGCCTTCGGCCGATTAACCAGGTACACCGCTTTCTGTCGGCCGCCGATATAGCGGAATCCGGTCGCATCGTAGTAACCGTCTTCTTCGAGCATGATGCGGATTTCTTTTTTCCATTCGGGAATAAATGTGGCGGCGTTGAGTTCGATGGAATAGGCAGTATTATAGTTAAGGGGAAAATCGCCGCTGCCGGGCACACCGCCCTGCTGGTCCCACAGACCAATGGTGGGTCCGGCCGCGTGACCATGAAAGCCAAGGGGATGGGTATAAATGCTGGCTTTGATGCCTTCGGTTTTTGCCTGGTTCAGCGAAGCGGCCAGGATCTGATTACCGGTACGGCCTTTCACAAAATTAGAAGTCAGGATATCCTGCAGCCGGTTTGCTTTTTCAAAAGCCTGTTGTAATGCCGGCGGCAGACTGGTCTCCCCGGGTTTAAGAATATAAGCGTGCTGTTGACAATCAGTATTGAGTCGCAGGTACGTGATGCCGATATCCACATGTAATAAATCACCGGGAATGATGACTTCATCTTTGGGCCGGTTCGAAAAACTGCGGAGGTGTTCAAAACTGGAACTGTCGCTGCGTTGTATGGCCACCGATGTGTGGAACCAGGTCTCAAGACCGTGGTCGCGGATTTTCTGGCGAAACCACCAGACTAAATCATCAGTGGTGGTAATGCCGGGCGTGATTACTTTTTCTGAAAAACCTTCTTCGATAATTTGATGGGTCATGGCCACCAGTTGCGGATAAATTTGCATTTCCCGTTCGGTACGGGTTTCGAGCCAGTTTACCGCCAGGGTTTCTGCTGAAACCACTTTGGACTTAAAGGCAGCTGGCAGTTTTTCCATGAATTCGGAATACTCCGTATGGTCAAGTCCGTCCGCATGTCCATAATTTTTCGAGATATTCACCGCGATCTGTTGCGGATTGCGCGAACGGATCAGGTCAACCAGTGCGTCCCATTGGTCAGGGAATTGCTTCATGTCCCAGGCGGCTTTGATATGTTCGTCTACATTGTAACGGGCGATGGCCAGCTTCTCCAGTTGCTTTTTGACCGGGTTATTATAAAAAACAAGGATCGTTCTCCGCCTGGCCGACAGCCATTCCGCCGGCAACATCGTTTTCAATACCGGGTCCTCATTGTATTCACGACTGATCAGCACCCACATGTCCACCTTGTTTTTTTCCATCAGTGATGGCAACAGGTTATTCAGCCTGTCCCCCATTAATTCATCCATTACACGCGCCTGCTCACGCAGGGAAAGCACCTGTGCGGATAACTGCATACTGCTGAAAAAAAGAAAGGAGAAGAGGATCTTTTTTAACATGGTGTCAATTTGATCCTAAAATAATAAAGAAAGATCAGGCGGCACTCTTTTGTTTGCCTTTCTTCAGGGCGATGATTGCGCCGCTGCCGATGATGCAGAAAATGCCCGCCCAGCTGAACCAGTCGGGGAATGGATCATTCAGTAGCAGGCCGATGAATACCGAATAAATGATATTGGCATATCCGAATACCGATACGATCCCGGCTTTGTCTGCTCCATAAGAGCGTGTAACAAAGTATTGTCCAAGCAGCGCCGAAATACCCATCAGCAGCATCCAGCCCCATTCAACCCCCTGTGGTGCATGGAAATCAATGATGAATAAACCATCGGCCTGTAAGCCGAAACCGTAATGCAGCAACATCGTAACGAGTGGTATAATGAAGCCGGCGGAGAGAAAGGAGAGCACAATGATACGGGGGTCATAGAACTTTGCCAGCCGGTTGACGGTCATATAGGCGATAGCCGAACTGATACCGGAAATCAAACCGGCTACGTGATAGTACCAGGGCAGGTGCATGACGGGTTTATAGATCAGCAGCATACCGGCAAAACCAAGGATTACCGCGAATACCACGCCTTTTCCATGATGTTCCCCAAAAACCATCCAGGAAAATACCGCGATAAACAAAGTAGACGTAAGGTTATAACTCATCGCAGTACCCAACGGAATATGCAGGATGCAATACAACAAGGTATATAAAGCCGAAGCCCCCATACAACCCCGGAAAACCAGGCGGAGCAGTTTACCACCCACTTGTACCGGCGGTTTTATAAAAAGGCCGGGTAATAAAAACAACAGCCCGATCCCGTTCCGGTAAAGGACCAGTTGTCCGGCGCTGAAACTTCCTTTCAGTGCCTTGGCCGCCCCGCCCATAATGGAAAAGCCCAGCGCCGCCAGGAGCATGAAGAAAATGCCTTTGTATCGGGGGTCTTTGAACATTACAGATGCACCAGTTTTTCCACGGCCCTTTCCAGGGTATCCTGGTTTTTAGAAAAACAGAACCGCAACACTTTATCATCCTTGCTATCCTGGTAAAAAGCAGAAACAGGAATCGTGGCCACACCGGCTTCCTTGGTGAGGCGGATCGCGAAATCCTTATCGGCTTCATCACTGATGCGGTTATACTTCGCACAGATGAAATAACTGCCATGACTCACCAACAGATCAAAACGGGTGGATTGCATCAATTGGCTGAACGCATCCCTTTTCGACTGCATAAAGGAAGAGATTCCGAGGTAGGCCTCCCGGTTTTTTAAAAAAGAAGCGAGCGCCACCTGGGAGGGAGTAAAGCAACTGAAGCAGTTGAACTGATGCACTTTCCTGAATTCCTTCATCAGCGGGGCCGGGGCAATACAATAGCCCAGCTTCCATCCGGTACAGTTATATACTTTACCAAAGGAGAAACAAACAAAACTTCGTTCCAGCAGATCCGGATAGCGAAGCATACTCTGGTGCGGAATCGCATCAAAAATCAGGTGTTCATACACTTCATCACTGATAACAAAAATACCCGTGCCGGCCGTAATGGCACGCAGGGCTTCAATATCTTTTTCACCGATCACGCTCCCAGTAGGATTGTGTGGTGAATTTATAATGATCGCTTTTGTCTTAGGGTTAATGGCTTTTTTCACCGCTTCCCAGTCAATATGATAATCGGGATAGACCAGCGGAATGCGCACGGCCACCGCACCATTGATCTCAATATTCGGGATATAACTGTCGTAAGCGGGTTCAAACACGATCACTTCATCACCCGGACGAAGGATAGCCGTAAAGGCAGAATAAATTGCATAGGTACCACCGGGTGTGATCGTGATTTCGGTATCCGGATTCACGGATGCGCCGTACAGGAAATTCACTTTTTCCGCAATCGCTTCTCGGAGGGGCATCCAGCCCGGCATCGGAGCATACTGATTGAAATTATCCTTCATGGCTTTATCCACCAGCCCGGTCAGTTCATGACTCATCGGAAAATCAGGAAAGCCCTGTCCGAGGTTTACGGCATTATACTCGGTGGCCAGTCCGCTCATGACGGTGAAGATGGTGGTGCCTACGTTTGGGAGCTTGGAGTTGATGGTGGGGGTCATATGTACTTTGTTGGTGTTCTCACCAACAAAGATATGATGCTGTTGGTGATATTACTGTTGGTGATAACACCAACAGTACTCAACAGCACGCATCCGGTTGCGGGTGTTATCACCCGCAACACTACCTCACCGTGATCCTGGCAAAGCGAAGCTCCGTCTTTGCCAGTGCGTGCATGCGCCAGGAAGGGGAGATGATTTCGCCCGTCTTGTTGTTGTTGGTGTTATCACCAACAGCATTATCACCAACAACATATGCATGCCTCGGCATCAGTATCGTCTCCTCATTATTTGCCCCCAGGATTTTCCGGGTCATTTTACCGGTGGCCAGGTCGATGGCGATCGCGTATACGGTGCTTTTCTTGCGGAAGTTGCTGATTGTTTTCACCTTTGTCCCATATTCTGCCATTACATTATTGCTGTTATGGTCATTGAACAGGAGGATGAGATTATTATTGTGAATCAGACGGGCAAAAGAAGAATAGAATGGCATACCTCCGGACTGGGCAAAGAAACTACCCTGGTCATAACCGAATCCGATCCCGCTGCCGGAACGACTGCTGCTGGTGATTTCCTCGACCTGTGACTTCGGAATATCATTTATCCAACGGATATTCCCTTCCTTATCTGCATTGATTACCAGTATATCCTTGTTGGTGAAACTATGCACATAATGCCACTGGGTACTCCACATTTTCGTTGCGTTATTATATGATTGGGTGGTATAAGAATAATAGGAATATTTAGAAATTTCACTGGAGATAACGATAGAGTTGTCCGCCGGGCTGATATCCACCGATTTGATCACATAGCTGTTGGGAAAATCCACTTCCTCATCATCGGCCTTTGCTTTTTCAGCTGCTTTTTTGCTGGCTTTACTTTCCGCATCCTCGTCGGCAGCATCTTCAATACTGTTGCCCAACATGCCGGCATTTATTTCCTTAAAGGAACTCAAGGTCATTTGTCCTTCTACCGGATTGAGTTTATTGATAAAAAACCCGTTCAACTCTTCTTTCTTAGCGTTATTGCTATAGAATCCGGCAAGTAAAAGCTCACCGGTGGGTTGTTCAACCAGTTTACCACTGATGATATAGCGGTCCGCAGCATCCATCACAATATCATTTTCTTTCCGGCCTTTATTATCATATACGGTCATTACATATTGTTTAAAGACCAGCTTCTTTTTTTTCCTTTTACCGTACTCCACTTCATCAAATTCACGGCCCATTACCACGATCTTTTTATCATTGGTGAATTTCACATCTTCCAGCTGGTAGAGTCCGGGGTTGAAGGACATGTTGATGACGGCGCTTTCTTTACGCTTCAGGGTTTTGTCCAGCACACTTACTGCCAGGGACACGCGGTCTTTGTTGGAAATATTGCTAACCATCAGGAAGGCTTTCCCGTTCTGGATGGACGTCATTTTCATATCATAGTCATCTCTTTTGCTTTCCAGGCCAAAACGACCCAGTTCCAGGAAATCTCCGTTCAGGTCGCCGGAGTTTTTATCCACTTTTGAACCCAGCACAATGAATTCCTTTGCTTTTTTATCATAATCGGTGGCAAACATGAAGAGATTGTCTTCAAGCGGCTGGAAACTATGGAAGTCGAGGCCCTTCAGCTCTTTCTTATATTCTTTATCATACACCTCCCCGAAATTCTTATCGAGTTTGATGAGTTTATAAGCATTGCCATAGGTGGCTCCGATCACGAAATAGGATTTTAGCTTTACCCGCTGTTCGGTCACATAAAGCCCGCTGTTATCAGCTGTGATAATATCCAGGTCGGTGGTTCCTTTTTTCAGTTTCATCTCTTCACCCCAGGTGAGTTTGTAGGTCTGGGAGAAGCCAAGGAAAGAAACAAAAAGGAAAGAGGCAGCAAGCACAGATTTTTTCATAATAACGGTTTGGGTATGCAAAATAGGAAAGAAAAAAATTACTTCTTCTTTGACTTCGGGGCCACGAGTGAAAATGAATGATCAATCCATTCTTTTAACATAGCATTAGAAACAGACCCGTCCACCACAATGGTGTTCCAGTGTTTTTTATTCATGTGAAAGCCGGGAAGCACACAGGGATATTCTTCCCGGAGTTCAAGGGCTTTATCCGGATCGCATTTTACATTGAAGCGGAGGTCTTCGGCATCCAGACCCACAAGCAGAAAAGCTTTGCCATTTACTTTAAAGACCAGTGTATCCGGACCAAAGGGCAGCGTTTCTTCGGCACCGGGTTTGGAGAGACAGTAGTCGCGGAGGGTTTCAATATTCATGGTTGTTCAGGACTAACGTGAATTTACGGATATAGATATCGGGGATTAATTTTTTTACAACCGGCATGTCGGTATCAAGGTAGGTGTCGCCGAATACAGACATTTCGTCTTCGGCGGGTGTTCCGGCCAGGTCTATTTCATAATGGAGTGCCGTTTTTTCCAGGTTTCCTCCATTATAGGAAGTAATGGTACCGCCATAATCCCACCCAAAACCCATAAAGCTGATTTTTTTACCATTCAGCCGCAGCAGTTCACTGAACCCGCTTTTTAATTTTAATCCTTTATCCGTGTGATACTGTGCACTGTCCTGGTAGCACATGATCATAGCTATGGCTTTATGCCAGGCCTTGTCTTTCCAGTAAATGATCGCTTCGTTGGAGGTACCTGGGAATAGCTTGGTGACATCCACGGAGTCCACACATTCAGGTCCGCAGATGCGTTCGTCTTTGAGATTGCTTTCTCCGTAAATCACTTTCAGATCCGAATAGTTCATGTCCTGTCGGATCAGCCCCCAGCTGCTGTCGGTGATGAGCAGGCTATCAACAATTGGTGACAGCGGGGTGATTACCGGTGTGGGTTCGGCGGTGGGCTTTTTGTGTTCGGTGCAGGATGCCAGGAGGATCAGAAAGCTACTGAAGAGGGCTGCTATTTTAAACCAACGTTTATTGAAAGAAACCATGTTTAAAAGTAAAGGAATATTTAGAAATGTTGGTTAGTCGTGGTTCGGCAAGCCTGCCTGTCCGGTAGGCAGGCTTCCCGCATTTGGCGGGACGGGCACCATGACAAGTAGTGCTCGTTGTCACCGAACGACAGGGGATTATTAATTATTGGGGTCGCATACAGTAGAAAGTAGCCGACAGGTTAATTATTAATTAATATCATTCCGGAATAACAAAAAATACGATTAATAAATTCAGCTACCTTAAACGACTCCAATAATCTTTACCCGGAGTCCTGCCTCTTTATGCCCCCCAAAAATTAATAATCTTTACCCGGAGACTTGCTACTGTAAGCGGCCTTAATAATTCAATATCGCCGTCGCTTCAATCTCAATCAAATACTCCGGATCGATAAGGCCCTTTACTTCGATCATGGAAGTGCAGGGTTTGATGGTACTGAAAAATTCGCCATGGGCACGGCCGTATTCTTCCCAGCGGGAGATGTCGGTGACAAACATCCGGGTGCGGACCACATCGGATAAGGAGGCGCCGGCTCTTTTTAATACCGCTTCTATTTTTTCAATAATGAAACGGGTCTGCGCGTACGCATCATTCTTACCGACGAGTTCGTTATTGGCGTCCACGGCGACGGTACCCGTCACTTCAACTGTATTACCAATCTTAACGGCGCGGCTGTAACCCACAATATCCTCCCATTTGGCGCCGGAGGAATAATTAATTCGTTCCATATTTATTTTATTTCAATATTATGTTCAGGTATCAGGCTCTCTCCGCCCATGCGCAATAAAACCTGCGCTACGGTAATCACATCTTTCTGGCAATAGGTGACGATGCGTGACAGATTCTTTTCTTTCCAGTATACTTCCCACACCATGCTTCCATCAATATCGTCTTTTGGAGTAGGTATTCCCAGTGTATGTGCTAACAGATTGAGTGAGGTATAACTTTTAAAATCTCCGAATTTCCAGAGTTCCATCGTATCGAGATGTGGAATCTCCCAGGGTTTCTTGCCTGCTATATTCAGCATGGACGGAATCGCCAGGTTGTTGATGATCATCCGTCGGCAGAGATATGGAAAGTCAAACTCCTTGCCGTTGTGGGCACATAGATGACGGCTGCCGGTAGCTGACCATTTTTTCAGCATATCAATAAAGTCAGTGAGCAGCTGCTTTTCATCATCCCCCGCAAAAGACTTCAGAATTATTTTCTTATCAACCCCAGACCCTTGTAAGAACCCGCAACTGATACAGATAATTTTTCCAAACTCTGCATAGATACCCGCCCGCGGATAGATCGTGGCGGCGGTCTCCTCCTCTTTATTCCGGATCAGGTGCTGCGCTTTCAGTTCCCATAGTTTTTTCCACTCTTCCGGTAACCCATCAAAAGAGGGTTCCTGAGGAACGGTTTCAATGTCGAGGAAGAGGGTGTTGAGGTAGGGGAACATCAATAGTTTTCACTAAGTTAAAAAAAACCCCGGCGTAAACCGGGGTCTATTTAATCAGAAAATATGTTTTTTACAGGAACCCATCCCCCATATTCCGCTTCACTTCCGCCACATATTCCTTTATCTCCTGTTCTTTTTCTTTTTTACAAATGAGGAGTACGTCTTTGGTATCCACGAGGATATAATCATTCAGTCCCTGGAGGACCACCAGTTTTTCATCCTGCACGTGTACCATACAGTTCTTGGCGTCCATTACCATCACCTTGTTCCCCTTGACGGCATTACCGAAATAATCCTTTTCCATATTCTCCCAGGCACTATGCCAGGTACCCAGGTCGCTCCAGGTGAAGCCGGCGGGAATTACATATACGTTTTCGGCTTTCTCCATGACCCCGAAGTCGATGGAGATATTAGTGCACTGCGGATAGATACGTTCCACCGCTTCTTTTTCTGTAGTGGTATTGAAACTGTCTTTTTCGGCTGCGAAGACATCATACACTTCCGGCAGATGCTTTTCAAATGCCGTCAGGATATTCTTCACTTTCCATGTAAAGATGCCGGCATTCCAGAGAAAATCCCCGCTGGCGATAAAAGCCTTGGCAATTTCCTGGTTCGGTTTTTCAGTAAACGTTTTTACCTGGTAGATTTCAGGCGCCGCCTCTTTGGTTTCATATTGAATATAACCATAACCCGTGTTCGGGTAGGTTGGTTTAATGCCGATGGTCACCAATGCATTGATGCTGCCTACAAAATCCAACGCTTTCAGGGCTGTTTTGGCAAACTCATCTTTTTCCATGATCAGGTGATCGGCAGGCGCGGCCATCATCAGCGCTTCCGGATCTTTCTTATAAAGCTTGAAGGCGATATAAGCAATGCAGGCCGCGGTGTTTTTCCGCGAAGGTTCTGCAATGATATTTTCCGCGGGAATATCGGACAGCTGGTCCGCTACGATGCCGACATATTCTTCCGAGGTAACGACATAGATATTTTCTTTCGGAACAAAATGGGTATATCGTTCAAAGGTCTGTTGTATCAGGGTCTTTCCTGTTCCGAGAATATCCAGAAACTGCTTCGGAAAATTCGTACGGCTCATCGGCCAGAAACGGCTTCCGATTCCTCCGGCCATGATGGCGACGTAGTGGTGTTTGTTCATTTTATAAGTTTAACTCTCTATTCTCTTTCTTAACCGCGGAGGGCGCGGAGAACACAGAGGAATACAAATATTCCGGAAAAGCCCCCCTTCTCGCTTCTAGCTTCTTACTTCTACCCTCTCTATATCAATCCTTCTCTTATTAAATCATGCAAATGTATGATTCCCTCATATCTTCCGTCAGTAGTAACTGCCAGCTGCGAGATTTCATTTTTTCTTAATACATCTAGGGCGCTGATGGCGAGTTCATCGGAGCCGATCGTTTTTGGATCAGGTGTCATGATATCCCCGGCTTTTACCTTTTCAATATCGCTGTTCTTTTCCAGCATCCGCCGGAGATCGCCATCGGTAATGATTCCGAGCAGGCGGTTATCCTTGTCCACCACGGCAGTAATACCCAGCCTTTTGGCGGTCATTTCCACAATCACTTCTTTCAGTGTCTGGCCGGCCAGCACCTGTGGTTTTTCATTATCCGCATACAGATCCGATACCCGGAGATAGAGCTTTTTGCCCAGGGAGCCGCCGGGATGGAATTTTGCAAAGTCGCCGGACTGGAAACCATTCAGTTCCATCAGGCAGATGGCCAGGGCATCCCCCATAACGAGCTGGGCGGTGGTGGAACTGGTGGGGGCCAGGTTATTGGGACAGGCTTCTTGTTCTACGCTGGTATTCAATACGATAGAAGCATTTCGGGCCAGGTAGGAATCAGTATTACCTACCATGGCGATCAGGGGATTGCCGAAATTGCGGAGCAAGGGTATCAGGACCTTGATCTCGGGGCTTTCACCCGACTTGCTGATCACTATGACCACGTCATCCTGTTGTACCATACCCAGGTCGCCATGGATGGCGTCGGCGGCATGCATAAATATGGAGGGGGTACCGGTGGAATTGAAGGTGGCCACGATCTTGTGGGCGATAATGGCACTTTTGCCGATGCCGCTGACCACAACACGCCCTTTTCCCGAAAAGATGGCGTTTACCGCTTTTTCGAAATCGTCATTGATAAAAGGAGCTAATCCGGCAACTGCACGGGCCTCTAAATCAATGGTTTTTAAGGCAACTTCTTTGATGGACGCCATAATAATGCGGCAAAATTATAAATTATTCAGGGGAAAGCGGATTTTCAGTTAATGCCCTCCCTTTTTTAACAATAATGGCCCCCCCGGACGGTTAAAGATTCGTAAATTCGCCGTCCTTTAATTGGGGGGATCGGAACGTGCCAGATGGAGTCGTACAGGTTTAGTAAATCATACAAAGGCTGTTTGGCCAAAATTTATCCTCAACACCCCGGAATTAACGCTTAGGAGCGGAAAAAAAACACGGTTGGACTAAACCGTTCGGGTAAAAATGATTACCTTAAAGAACCTGCATTGAACACAGTGCTACTGTCTGAAAAGACACTCCTATGATGAAAAACTAGTGAAATGGGAACTATTGTAAAGAAGCCGGCCGCTAAAAAGGCCGCAAAGACCAAAGAAAAGACCCCCGCGAAGAAAGCCCGGTTTGATCTGCACAAAGCGCTGCAGGAATACTTCGGTTTTGATAAATTCAAAGGAACACAGGAAAAAGCAATTGAATCCCTGATGGCCGGACGTGATACGTTTGTGATCATGCCCACCGGCGGAGGGAAAAGCCTGTGCTACCAGCTGCCCGCTATGGTGCTGGACGGCGTAGCCATAATTGTTTCCCCGCTGATTGCGCTCATGAAGAACCAGGTAGACCTGGTCAGGGGTTATAGCAGCAATGATGAAGTGGCGCATTTTCTCAACTCCACCCTTACCAAAAAAGAAATCAAGGAAGTACACGATGACCTGAAGTCGGGCAAAACCAAGATGCTCTATGTAGCACCGGAGACCCTCACCAAGCAGGAAAACCTCGAATTTTTTTCTGATCTGGAAGTCTCCTTTTTTGCCGTGGATGAAGCGCATTGTATTTCCGAGTGGGGACATGATTTCCGCCCGGAGTACCGTCGTCTCCGTGAGATGATGATCCAGATAAACCCCGATGTGCCGGTGATCGCACTGACCGCTACGGCCACGCCAAAAGTGCAGAGTGATATTGAAAAGAACCTCGATCTGCGTAATCCCAATATTTTTATTTCCTCGTTCAACCGGTCCAATCTCTATTATGAAGTGCTGCCCAAGATCAAGAAGGCGCAGACGGATGAGAATATTGTCCGCTTTATCAAGAGCATGAAGAAAAAGAGCGGGATTATATATACCCTGAACCGGAAGACCACGGAAGAGCTGGCTGATATATTAATGGCCAACGGAATAAAAGCGGTGGCTTACCATGCCGGGCTCGACAGCAAACTGAGGGCCGAACGCCAGGATCAGTTCCTCGGCGAGGATGTACAGGTAATCTGTGCTACCATCGCCTTCGGAATGGGCATCGATAAACCCGATATCCGGTTTGTAATCCACTATAATATTCCGAAGAGTATTGAGAACTATTACCAGGAAACCGGTCGCGCCGGCCGCGACGGACTCGAGGGAAAATGTGTGCTGTATTATTCACATAAGGATGTGAGTAAGCTGGAGCACCTGATGCGTGACAAGCCGCTGAGTGAAAGAGAGGTTGGGGCACAGCTGATTAATGAGACCGTGGCCTTTGCCGAGACCGGTGTATGTCGCAGGAAGATCCTGATGAGTTATTTCGGTGAGGAGTATGAGCCGGAGAATTGCGGACAATGTGATAACTGTAAACATCCGAAAGAAAGAATAGAAGCGAAGGATGAAGCGGTGCTGGTGTTAAAGGCCATCAAGGCACTCGATGAACGTTTTGCCACGGACTATGTGGTACAGATCATCAGTGGTAAGCTGACGCCGCAGATCCAGATGTTCCGTCATGATGTGCTGGATGTATTTGCCAGTGGGAATGACCGCGACAATCATTTCTGGAATTCACTGATCCGCCAGATGATCCTGGAAGGATTGCTGACAAAAGATATTGAAGAATACGGGGTATTGAAATTCACGAAGAAGGCGGATGCTTTTATGAAAAAGCCGAAGTCCTTCATGATCGTGCTGAATAACCTCTATGATGATGCCAATGCCGATGATGAGGAAAATGTGGAAGTCAGCACCGGTGCCACCACCGATGAGCAATTGTTTGAGATGCTGAAAGACATGCGGCAGAAAGAAGCGAAGAAAAAGAGTCTGCCACCGTTTGTTATCTTTCTTGAATCATCCCTGCAGGATATGGCCACGTTTTATCCCATCACACTGGAGGGACTGGAAAAATGCCAGGGGGTGAGCAAGGGCAAGGCGTTGAAATACGGGAAGCCCTTTGTGGAGCTGATCAAAAAATATGTCGAAGATAATAATATTGAACGTCCTGATGATTTTGTGATGAAGAGTGTGGTCAACAAGAGCGGCAACAAAGTATATATTATCCAGAACACCGATAAAAAAGTCTCCCTCGAAACCATCGCCAAGAATAAAGGCTGGCGTATGGATGAAATGCTCGAGGAAATGGAAACCATTGCCGCCAGCGGCACCAAGCTCAATCTTACTTACGCCATTGATGAAATGCTGGACGAAGACGACCAGGATGAGATCATTGAGTATTTTAAGAGTTGCGAGACGAGTTCATTGCAGGTAGCGCAGGAAGAACTGAGTGAGTATAATTTTAACTGGGAGCAGTTGAAGATTATGCGGATTAAGTTTTTGAGTGAGTACGGGATGTAGTATTGTCCATCCTTCGATACGTCCCGCATAAATTAATGTCTTTTGCCTTGTACAGTTTCTTTTGCGGGACTACTCCCCGCATATGGCGGGACAGGCAGGATGACACGATCATTTCGTTTCTTAAGATGAAAAGTTGAAATATACTAATCCTTAATGAGGATCATAATAGTTGAAACAAGTTTTGGTGCTGCTAACCCCGAAGGGGTGACACAATAATAGCCCCGGGTGCCAACCCGGGGTTCGATGATTATAAGGATGCCCCAGAACCCCGAAGGGGTGACACTTGTCCGAATTCGATACGCTCAGCCTTATAGGAGTTTCCTCAGCCCTTCAAAATCAAACCCCCTCACAAATCCATCCAGGATCCCTTTTGAATAGGCTTCGCCGGCTTTGTAACGGAACTGCACTTTAAAGAAGAGCGGTTTGGCCGGTTGTGTTTTCAGTTCGGCGGCGAGGGTGGGGTTATGCCGGTAGATAATATTGGCGTTGGGTCCGGAGAAAAAGCCGTTGAATGCCATGGATGCGCGGGTATTGCGGTCATCGAACTGCATGCGCTTGGCCGGATCCACGGTGGCGGGTTGTTGCAACCAGTTCGTATCTTTTTTCAGGAGGTCTTGTACTACTTGTTTTTTGTTGCGGATGATACCGTCCAGTTCCGTCATGGTTTTTTCCGCCTGTTGTTTGTTTTCCAGGTGCGACTGGTACATGGCTTTGTTGCCGGACTTTTGATAGTCGGCCATGTAGCGGACGGATTCATTGATTTTAATATTCATTCGTTTGGTCACGAATAATTTTTCACGATCATAAAACTCGAGCAGGCTTTCCAGGAATTCCTTGCGGCTCACGGGGAGCAGGATGGTGGTACCCGGTTTTGTGATATACCAGGTACGGAATACATCGGTATGCGGATAAAAATTATTGCCATAAGGATCATCGAAAAATCCGTTGCCGCTGTTGATCAGTTTGCCCATGGAGTCCGGCATACTCAGGTAGCGGAAAAGCGGAATGGAGAGGTAGCCCAGTTTGGGTCGGTTTACATAAAACTCATCGGTTGACGGATCCGAAGCAAAGGGAAAATGATGAATCAGTCTCGGGTTGGCAATCACATTGAAATCTACTCCGTATTCGCTGCTGTTCACTTTTTTACCGTTTACACATACGTGCTGATAGAATCCGATCTTCAACTGGTAGCTGGTGAATTTATAGACATCATAGTATCCGCCATCCGGAATATGAAACCAACTGCTCGCTTCTCCCCCTTTGAGTGTAAAGCCTTTCTTGCACAGGTTCTCCGCACCGATCAGGGTTTTCATTGCTACTGGTTTTTCCAATGCGGTAAAGGTGCCGCCGCCGATGGGGAATTTCGTATGGTCTTTTAATGAGCCGGGGATGTTGAGCAGGTCGTCCGTTTTGGTACAAGGCTGGGCGAAAGCGGTGCTGCAAAGAAGGAGGGCAATCAACAGGGATTTCATGAAAGAGTCGTTTTAGTAAAGGTGGGGAAAGGGAGGTTTTTGGAGTTCCTGTGAAAGAGGGATTTTTTTGTTTTGATACGACCGTATATACCTCACCCCCTACCCCCTCTCCTAAAGGAGAGGGGGATGGACATCCCGTACAACGATGATATCCGGTCATCAGGGTTTCAACCATTGAAAAATTTGGTACTAAGAAGACCAATGCTCAATGTTCAATTTTCAGTGATGGAGCTTATGCTGATATCTTGATTAATCACCATTATTTGCCAAATCCCCCTAAAAGACTACTTTTCTGTATGAAAAAGATTGTTTTTCTATGCTTATTCGCCTGCTGCGTGATTACAACCGCCCATTCCCAGCAGCACCTGGTAGACAGTATTACCCAGGAACTGAAAGGCACCATGTCCGATACCAACCGGGCGGTGAGTATGATGCGGCTGGCGATTGACTACGAACTGTTGGATACTGCGAAGTCAAGGCAGGCCTACCTCGAGGCCATCCGGTTTGCCAAAAGCAAGAAGCTGAAATACAACCTGGGCCGGATTTATCAGAACCTGGCATATTTATCCAGCAATGCTACCCGCTATGAAGAAGCGATTGCCATTCTGGATACCGCTATTTTGTATTACCAGCAATCGGATCATCCGAGGGCGCCAAAAATGCTGGCCAACGCGTATAATGATATCGCCGGAAAATATAAACAGATCAACGAAACCGAAACGGCCGTGGATTATTACCTCAAGGGCATCACCTTGCTGGAACAGGCGGCTTTACCGGCCGATCTGGTGACGCCCTATTGTAATATCGCCAATATGTTTGGGGAAATCGGTGAACCGAAACAGCAGAACGAGTATGCGTATAAAGCGCTGGCCGCTGCTAAAAAGACCGGGCTCGGCCAGAAAATATTCATGGCCTGTTTTACACTCGCCAATGCGTATGTCCATACTCAGCAGAATAACCTGGTCATGGCAAAAAAATATATTGATACCGCCGGCATTTATTTTGATGAACAAGCCCATATCAATAGTCCGGATATACAGGTTACCTATTACCTGATACGGGCGCAGGTGTTCCGGCAGCTGGAGCAATTTGATTCTGCGGAATTTTATTTTAAAAAATGTTATAGCGTATCCGAAAAATATAATTACAGTTTTGGTAAAGCCGAATCTCAGTTGCAGCTCGGCGGGATCTCCATTCAACAAAAAAAATATGCCGATGCCGAAAAGTACCTGCAAGGGGGTATCCGCCTGGCCGATAGCATTGGCTATTTCAACATGCTCGATGAAGGCTACCGGTATATGGCCGATGTATATGCAGCCACGGGCCGGTACAAAGAAGCCTATGAATATCATCAGAAGTATAAAGACGTGAGTGACTCGGTTACCAGCCTCGATGCCAAAAAGTATATCACAGACCTGGAGAAAAAATATGAAACCAGTAAGAAGGACAAGCAGTTATTATTACAAGAGACGCAGTTACAAAAGCGGAAGAACCTGATCTATCTGCTGATTGGCGCGTCGGTGGCTTTACTGTTGTTTTCTTTTCTGGCCTACCGCAATTATCAGCAGAAGAAAAAACTGCAGCAGCAGCGGATCAGTGAGCTGGAAGCCTTGCAACAATTAACCGCCACCGAGGCCATCTTAAAAGGAGAGGAGCAGGAAAGAACCCGGTTAGCCAAAGACCTGCATGACGGATTGGGTGGTATGTTATCCGGTATCAAGTTTTCGTTTCAGACCATGAAAGGAAATATGGTCATGACCCCCGATAACCAGCAGGCATTTGAGCGAAGCATGGATATGATCGACAGTTCCATCAAGGAAATGCGCCGCGTGGCCCATAACATGATGCCCGAGGCCCTTGTCCGTTTCGGGCTGCATACCGCATTAAAGGATTTTTGTAACGAAATCAATCAGTCGGGTGCTTTGCAGATCAGTTACCAATCCATTGGTTTGGAAAATGAACAAGTGGAACAAACCAGGGCAGTCAATATCTACCGGATCGTACAGGAGCTGATCAATAACACCCTCAAACATGCCGCCGCCAAAACCGCCATTGTGCAGGTCAGCAAGAAGGGGGATTCATTCAGCATCACCGTGGAGGACGATGGAAAAGGCTTTGATCCGAAACTGGTGCAGGAAGCAAAAGGTATTGGCTGGACCAATATCCGGAGCCGTGTGGAGTATATGAAGGGGAGCATTGATGTACAATCGGAGCCGGGGAAGGGGGTTTCGGTGCATGTGGAGCTGGGATAAAACAACAGGTACGAGGTTAGAAGTATGAAGTACGGGCCTTCTAAGCGGCATTTTCAAAAATCCATGAAAAGGCCTCAAAACACCATTTTTTGGCCGAAAACGGTTCATTTTTAGTCAAAAACAGGCAAAAATTTAATAAAACCGCGGAGGACGCGGAGGAATACAGGAGGCTCCGCAATTGCTACACCTCACCCCCTGCCCCCTCTCCTTGAGGAGAGGGGGGTGCAGATCCCGTACAACGATGAGCTCCGATCTTCTTGTTGTCGGCTATGAAAAAATTGAATAAAGCAGGGTGTGGCTACTAACCCCGACTTGTCCACCGAAGCCTTTCCTCCTTCACCAAAGGTTTCGGAGGATAATAAGCGAAGGTGGATGGCGTTGAACGATTAATAGCCCCGGGTGAAACCCGGGGTAGGCGTGCCCCCACGATCCCTGGAACCCCGAAGGGGCGAAATGATTATAGAAAAGACAGGTATAAATAATCAGGAAACCGAAAACCCAGAATGGGTGGCATTTTTATCCTACGCCCGGCCATTTAAATCTCACCCATGCCCCGAAGTGGTAATATTTATAGTCCGGTAGAATTGAAGCTGCCCGCTAACCCCGACCTGCCGACCGTAGCGTAGGTGGAAGGGGTGACACAATTATAAGCTTCAAACCTGAACGGCCCTCAAACCCAAGACAACTACCCAATACAGACGAGGCCCGGAGGCCTCGTTGAGCGACCCGTGTGCATTTCGTTGTGTCGCTGAAAGCGACATAATAAAACCCCAAAGCTGGAAGCTTTGGGGAAGCCGATGGTCAATTGTCAGCAAGAGATAAGAAGTATAGACCTCCTAAGTGCATTTTCAAAAACCATGAAAAGGCCTAAAAACATCATTTTTTGACCGAAAACGGGTCGTTTTTAGTCAAAAACAGGCAAAAATTCAATAAAAATTCTGAGGAGGTGTATTGACTCCCGACTCCGAACTACTAACTCCCGACTAATTTACAGCTCCTACTCCCAGCTCCCACAACTTCTTATTCAACCCCGGAATATCCACCGTGGTGAACTGTTCCGCCTGGGCTTTCAGTTTGCTCCATGCCGCATTCATTTCGGCCTTGCGGTCGAGGGAGGATTGGTTGACCTGCGGGATATCACTTTCGGTCTGGTTGATGAGGAAGAGATAGTTGGCGGTGAACTTATTGTCGAAATTGTCCACGTCATCGTAGGCCTTGGCTTTGCGTTGCACCATTTCCTCGTCCCAGGTTTTCATACGGGCGATGAGGGCGCTGGCTTCTTTGCGCACGGCATCGTATTGTGTACCGGCAGGTAAAGCGGCCAGCACGGACTCCAGGTTTTTGCGGGTGGCGTAGAGGGTATTGATGCGTTTATGCATATCGGTTACCCGGGCTTCCATCTCCGACATGAGCGCGGTATAGGCTTTATACTCTTCCATCGTGGTCCGGTAATCCGGATTGGCGAGGATCTTTGCGGAGGTCTCCACAGTTTTACCACCTGCTTTTAAAATAAAACGATAGGTACCCGGAATGGCTTTATGCCCGGAATAACTGCTTTCAATATAAACATCCGGCACACCGGGCATGCTGGCATGACGCAGGTTCCAGACAAAACGGTTCAGTCCTTTCTTTGCGGGCAGCGCAGGTTCGGGGCCCGGACCACCATCATATCTTTTGTAGGTACTGTCTTTCACGGAAGATAGGACGCGGATCATTTTTTGTTGGGCATCTTGTATCTCGAGGGTGATGGCTTCACCCGCTTTTATTTCCGGTAATTGATAATAAAGGGTGATGCCGGTGGCCGGATTCACACCACGGAAAGAATTAGTGCCGGTGAAACTATCATCACTACCATCCATTTCACTGTAACCGGTGAGCAGCATCATATCCTCGGGCTGGTATAAACGAAGGCTGCTGTCGGCTTTGTTGTATTGACGGAGTACGGACAGATCATCGAGGATCCAGATGGCACGACCACTGGTGGCGGCAATCAGGTTATCCCCTTTTACTTTTAAATCCTGCACGGGGGTAACCGGCAGGTTGAGCCGGAAGGGTGACCAGTCTTTACCGGCGTTCCAGGAAATGTACACGCCTGTTTCTGTACCGGCATATAATAAGTCTTTACGTACGGGATCTTCGCGGAGTACCCGGGTGAAAGCGCCAACAGGAATACCGTTATCTATTTTCGTCCATGTTTTACCATAGTCCGTGGTCTTGTATAAGCCCGGTGTTTTATCGTTGAATTTATACCGTGTTGTAGCAATATAGGCCGTGCCTTTATCGAAAGAAGAGAGTTCGATCGCATTGATCTGACATTCGGGCAAACCAGCCGGTGTTACATTGGTCCATGTTTTACAGTTGTCACGCGTGAGGTACACGAGTCCGTCATCACTGCCGGTCCAGATCACACCGGCTACCTGTGCGGATTCAGCGATATAAGCGAGCGTGCCATAATTTTCTGCACCCACCGCTTCATTGGTATAAGGCACGCCCATTTTTCCCTGCTTCGTTTTATCGTTGCGGGTGAGGTCGGGGGAGACTTCCGTCCAATGTTTACCCAGGTCATCCGTACGCAGCAATACCTGTGCACCATGATAGAACACGCGCGGATCATGTTGGGAGCAGATGATCGGGGCATTCCAGGTATAGCGGTATTTCA
>Ga0209812_10001022_pt1 | contig 21524 bp, 10 predicted proteins | sample JI71714BDNA_FD_187502 | JGI IMG/M metagenome (GOLD analysis project Ga0209812, IMG submission 187502) | Wastewater effluent complex algal communities from Wisconsin, to seasonally profile nutrient transformation and Carbon sequestration -... | ecosystem: Engineered > WWTP > Effluent > Algae...
AAGGTCTAGATCATTGTCTGGAGTATCTGAATTGCAATCGTCGTCTATGCCATTGTAAGGTATTTCAGCCGCTCCTGGATTTACATTCACATTGTTATCATCACAATCATCAGAAGCTAAATATCCATCTGCATCGTCATCAGTGGTGTCCCAAAGAGACATACATCCCAATCTAAAGTCACCAGCTTCATTGGCTAAGGTTACACCATCAAGATTCGTAATAAAATCTGGTATATCATAAACACCAAATAATTGTCCATTTTCATAAACTTGCATTTGATTGTAAAAGAAATTCATTGAAAATTGTAAATAAATATCGTCATTATTATAGTTATTGTTAGAATAGGTGTAGAAATTATTATCATTCCCTGTGAAAATTATAAAAAATCCATCCGCAGCCGATATCTTGACCTCAACCAAAATTTGAGTACCTACTGTAGACATACTCCTAAATATCAGTATATTACCAGCACCTGCGCTTATAAAATTAAGATATGCTTGGTTGACATCTTCACTACCACATGCTGTGTAAGCGCCACCATTGTGTAATACATTGGCTTTAAGCGTTGACAAATCAGACCAATTGCTATTTTGATTGCTTATAGGTCCCTGATCATAATTGTCAAAATCTTCCATAAAAAGAAGTTGGGCATTAGAAGTAAACTGACCCAAAGTAAAAATGAATGTTAAAAAAAGTAAACATGTTTTCATGATTTTATTTTTTAGAAGTGATTGATATTTATAATTGTTAATTGGATTTCCAATTTAAAATATACAGGTCGGATTTGACCTGATTTTCATAAATAGCCTGCAAGCCATATCGAAGTTTGTCGTTTGATTTTATGTGGGATTCAATAAATTCATTTGATGATGGCGGAAGGTTTTTATATTGTTCTAGACCAATGCCGGTATCTTTATACACGATAAAGAAAATTGGTTTTTTTTGAATGCTATTCCATTTAAAGCCATTTTTATCTTTATCATCAAGCCAAAATAACTTCAATTCTTCAGTGGTTTTGTTTGAGTAAGCTTTGATATTGAGTGGAAAACTCGGCTCAGATATCAAGTTTACTTTGTCAATCGATACGATGCTGTATTTATACATCTCACCATGCACCAATCCTGTGTCTTCAAATTTATTATTTTCTCGAGCCATCAACTTTTTCATTATTTTTGTGGTATCAGAAAGTAATGTTCTACTTATCTCATATGATACTACATCATTACTCGGACTATGGCTCCATTCTATAAGTGCACCGCCATCACCCAATTGGTAATGAACTATCTGAGGAGGAATGGGTGGGACCACATCCGGCTTTACTAAATGTATTGGTTCTGATTTAATACTATGATTATAACTAATATCCACCGCGCATACTGCGTAATAAACATCTTCAGTCAGCATTTTTAATTCTAAAGTATCTTTAAATGAATTTGTTTCTAGATAACCTTGCTGTAAGCAAACAAATTTATGAGAAAGATCATTGGTTCTATATACCCTATACCCAATCAACTCATCGAGCGTATCTAAAGGCCAAGTTATTGAAACGATTCCTAAGGTGTCTATGCTACCAACAACATTAATAGGCTTCATTGGTGGCTCTGAATCAGGCATGAAGTAACGAATTACATTAGAATATTTAATATTTCCCGCTGTATCAATGGCAGATATTTCGTAATAAGTTGACCTTGTTTTTGCCTTGTAAGGATCGTAATAACTATAAGTGTTTTTGTCAATGGAGGCAATAGTATCTGGCAAATTATTTATAGCAGGTCCTCTTTTAACTATAAACTTTGATAGGTCACTATCGGCTCTTCCTTGATTAAACTTCCAATGCAATGTAATGCCATTAAAATCGGTGTTATTGCCTTCTAAGGTTATATCTCCTGGTGCTGTTTTATCACTACCCCAACTTTCCACTACTTCACTAAATTCAGTCAAATCTCCAAATGGATCTATAGCTTGGACTCTATAAAAGTAATGCATATAATTATCTACACTATCTTTAAAATAATTAGTTGTATTTCTTGCCTCTGTCATTGTGATAAAAGGCCTTTCATTGAGTCTTTTGTAATTGATACCATCATTTGATCGTTCAATGTAAAATCCTGACCATCTCATTAGATCTTTGTTGTGAGGCCAAGATAGTTCGACCAGTTTTTCTTGTGAAGATGCTTGCAAAAATTTGGGCGCATCATTTATATTCCATTCTCCAAAAGTGGCAAAAACCATAGCAGTATCAACAATGAAAAGTGGGTGATCGAATGCACTATAGACTCGAAAGAATATTTTTTCGTTTTGTTTGATTTTCGTTTTTATGGTATGTCTCATTCCCATCTTTTGGGCAGCGATTGCAGAATAATCGCAAGCTAAAAGTGCAGAATAAAAAAGGTTTGACAGCATTTCAGACTCATCTTTTACTTGTTCAACTTCACTTAAGGCTGGCGATTTTGGTGTTTTGCCATACAAAGCCTGAGCGACCATCATTTGGTAAATATCTTTCTTACTACGTTCATTATTAAATGATTCGATGGGTTCAGGTTTTATGGGTGATGTATTGATTCTTTGCCAATTACCCAACTCGTAAGGGTATGTACCATTTACAATTAGTTTCTCAATCCAAACTCCAGCTTCGATATGTGGTGGTAATGCATTAGGAGATGTAGGTGCCCAACGCAATACAATGCTATCTTCAAATGTCTTAGCAACCAATCCATAGGAAAGGTCTATATCTGGGACTTTGATTTCTTGAGATTTTAGGTGAATGCAGAAGCAAAGAATAATTAATGTTATAGATATTATCGCTTTCATTTTTTATTATTTAAGTCGTTTATAAATTGTGGAAGGAAATTATTCTTCACCTTATTAAATACTTTGTTATTGAATCCATTCAAAGCATCTGCCAATCTTGCTTGGAATACAATATTTCCGTTTCCACCAAGATTTTTATCAAGATTCTTCATATTGATGATATGAGATGGTATAATAGTTGTCTTTTCATTTTCTAGGCTTTTAACTCTAGATAATTTTTCGATGGAGAACAACTGTTGTTTCTTGATAAATGCTGAAGATGATATACTATTTAAAATACTATTACTACCTGCATAAAATATGTTAGTAGGTAGTTTTTCTAAGGGCTGAAGTAAGGAATGATCTATTGAGACAACATTCCATCTAGTGCTTTCAAGCATTTTTTCAGTGATGTAGTTATTCATTAATTGTATACCTAGCTGTCCACCCATCATAGCATCTTCTCGGATTCCCGTATATTTATCTTTGGATTCTTTTGAATCAAAATAGATACTAAGAAATTCATTGACCAATTCTTGGGATTTGTTGTCAAAAGCAAAGCCTAAAAACCCATCTTCAAGTTTGGGGTCAAATTGATTTTGTTTTTCTGTGTTGAACACTTGCTTCAGATTGAAGGTATTGATGTCATGGAAACTAAATTTTTCAGCTCCATAAAATTTATAGTTATTTATCTTTGTTGTGAATGTACTTTCAGAGGTACCTCCTTTATTTATGGCGTTCAATTTACTTATATACTTAAATGTGCTATCCACACTAATAGTTAATTCTTTCATTTTTTCTTGGTAAGTTCTAAATTTGCCTGTGGTTATATACCATCTAAAAAATTCCATTTCAGAAGCACTTGAAGCTAATTTAGACTCTAAGCTTAGTGTTCTAGAATTGATATTTAGATTTAATTTGTCAAGCCCATTATAGGTGTAATTTTTTACTAAATTACGAGATGAATTCACTTGAGCAACCGCACCATCCATTCCATTTTCTGATCGCTTCTTTGCAACCAATTGTATAATTACATAACTATCTTCTGGAAACAAACCATCCCAAGTCGCAGTGGCAATCATCTCGCTAGTATTTGCTTTTAGTAGTTTCTTATTGAATGTGGTACCATTAGCTCTTTTATTCATTGTGGATACCTTTAAGAAAAAATCAAAATTCTCTTCAAATCCATTTGGAAGACACAGACTTCCTTCATTAAGAATCCGGCGATCAATTTCGAGTGTTAGATCGTTACTGCCTTCAATAAGGTTTTTTTGAACATCTAGCTTTGTACCATTATCCAATTTCATTATACTTTTATTGGTTTTAGGCATAGCGTATACCGGAGTAAATTCATTTTTTGCGCTTCTTAATGACTTAGAATTGAAGACAGGGCTCTTGCCAATCGGATTATTTTGTGTTCGATGAAATGGTGTAACATTAACCACAAGGTTATCATCGATATAACTAATGCCGCAATCGGTTGTAAATTTAAGATCTCGAGTATCCACAAATGTCTTTTTGGTTCCTTCTACATATTCAGATGCGTAATCCCATGTATTTGCCTGTGCATTTCTCCTGTCAGTAGGTACACCGGTCATTTCTGATTCTGTCACATAGCCAGCTTTGCCGCCAGACACATTTTTTGAAGCTTCACGTAGATCGTAAAGTAATACTTTAGCATCAATATGCATGGTATAGGTATTATATTTTTGCAAAACAATATCCTTATTCATGGTCATCACACTATGGTCAGCTGATAAATCAAAATCTTTTTTTGTTAAAGATAAATTATGTGGTTTTCCAGTTGCAACAGTTCCTGTACTGTTTAATGAAATATTGACATCTTCTGGTCTAATGTGATAGTACCTATATTGTCTATAATTATTTTTTTCTGAGTCAATACCAGGCACTATGATGAGAAAAGTTCTATCAAGTTCATAAGTAAATACAACGGATGGCCTTGTTAGAATAGACTGGGCCTCATCTAATGTAACCGGTTTTTTTAAATTTTTTATGTCGAATTCGACTTTAGGAAATACTTCTGCAATCAGTGGAATTTTTTCAGGGACACCCAGGTCTGTACACTCATCTCCAATGTAGAATTTCATTGCAAAACGACCTTCTACCAAACCTCCGAGCAAATTGTATTTTCCTCCTATTGCACCAGTGACATATGTGGGACTAGGGCCACCAAACTTAACATAAGCCGCCACACCTGCCTTAACAAAACTAAACTTTCCACTGAAGAAAAATAGATCAATCTCCATACCCATATCTATCTCTGCACCAAGATAAGCTTGCCCTTTAGCATAGAAATTATTAACACCCATCTTGAGTATGTTATTATGCTCATCCTTACATAAACCTTCGCCTTCCGGTAAACGATAAAATGCCAAATCAAAACCGGCCATAATATTGCCATGCAAGTAAAATACCAAAAAAGTAAAGTTTAAAGGTGCTTCAAAATTAGCACCAAAAGCAAATCCACCTTTTTGTCCACCTCTTTCTATGCTCACATTTCCTTCAGAGTCTACACTTCCATTCTCATTCTCACGATTATTGTTATTAATAATATTTGTAATAAAGGCTGGAATAGGTGGCATATCATCCATAGCTTTAATACCAGTAAGAATGGATTTGTTTCTTAATATAGATCCAGAACCACTGCCACATTGGAAGTAACCTTTAAATTCAAATTTTCCAAGTACTTTTATTTTTACTGGATCACCACCTTCCACTTTGGCATTTGTCCATGGTCGGCCCACATGAATAAACCAACTATTAGGGTCACTATAAAAATCCACATTTGCTTCGAGGCTAAAGATCCCATCTTTACTATGATTAGGTACACCCATCTTTGCAAAAAAGTTAAAGATGAGGCTTTTTTCTGTAAAATTCATCAACATTCCTATTGACAATTTTGCCATACAATTTGCTGTGCGGTCAGTTAGGTTTTCAGCAGGATTATTGATAAATCTTCCTTCAAGGTTGAAAAATATACTCTCCACTCCGCCTGTTACCATATTAAATTCTATGGTTATATCTCCATTAGCATCTATGATAGCACGAGATGGCATGGTCCCAAATAATACACCACCTTTGACAGAAAACATTCCTTTTTTGGGGCTATATTTGGTGCCTGTTAGGGATACAAATGGCTCAGCAACATTGGAGTCATGGATGTAAGGGGTAGATTTTTCTACATTTGAACCATCAAATTTTTCATTTGCTATGGACATATTGTAGAATACACCGCCGCCAAATCCGTATATACCCATGACAAGTCCTACAGGTATACCTGATGGTAAATCGACTAGACCATCAATGAAAAAATAATTATAATCCCCATTGACTTCATAGCCAAATTGGGCTTTTGCTACGACACTTACTATACTCACAATATCCATTTCCAAGGCACCCATGAAGCCATAACTACCTTGTTTATTATAATATGCAATGGTACCGTGTATACCCACTGGCCCTATCTTGGCACCTGCATCAAATTTGATTTTATTTATATCAGCATCAAAACCTTTCCAATCGGGTCTTCCGTCTTTCATTCCGAATGTCCCGTATATTACAAACTCAACTTCAGCTTTTGGTACAAAGTCTACATCGGCCACCAACTTCAACAAGGCATTAAATTTGATCCCTATTTTTCCTTCACTTAGCTTCGATGGATCCAATGATACGCCTCTTCCTTTAGCCGGATCAAGATCAATCACAAATCCTGCAATAGAATGCTGAGGTGATGATAGTCCAAAAAATGTAGCTTGAGTATCTCCCCATGAAAAGTGTGGGGCAGCAGTTTGGAATGTAAGCTTTCGAAAGTGTACTTCAGCAAGATTTACATCCGGGAAATCATCAATTTTTGTTTGTAAAGTTAATTGGCCTTGTAACACTGCTTTAGCTCCAAACGTACCATCATTTTTCCTGAAGATTTGTATGCTTGTCCCTTCTACAAGCTTACCACTGGCCCAGAATATATCGAAGTCAATATTCTCTTTAGGGAAAATATGAAATTGATAATCCAATCCACCTTGTGCTGGTTTACTCAAGGTACATGTATAATCTAATTGATTGGTGGTTTCAGCATGTGCATTGGATACTGGCAACACCACTTTGCCCTTTAGGCTACTTTGTTTAAAACTATTTTTCCAAATATCAATCTTAAATTCATCAATGGAGTAGTACCAACCATCTAAAGAACCATTTCCAATATTGAGGATATTGATAACTGAAATATTCCCAGACAGACCACCATCAAAGATTAATTTTTCTGCTTTGACTACTATTGGATTCCCATCGCCATTTGAAAATACAGCTGGCAACGTCAATCCTATTGATGGAATGTAGAAGCCTCGCCATGTAGGTTGATCAGTGGCTATTTGATCCGTATTATCTGAATTTTTATATGGACTAGGTATGCCCATTGGATTTTTTTTGTCGGAATGGTCATAATACATGGAAGTGTTATTGCCATCTGGTCCAAATATCATGTCATCAAAACCATTTATGTAGAAAGGTCTAAACTTTACATCAGCAACCCAATCACTCCAGCCGTCTTCGGTTTCACATGTCAGGGTAACACTTGCTGCGCGTTTTGTATTTGCATCGACCAATGACCCTTCTGGAAAAGTATATTCAGCACTTAAACGAAGGTTCTTAAATCCTTTTTTATCAAATGTAATGGATGTGGCTTCTTTTGGATCGCCTCCTTTGAGTTTTATACCAATAATGGGGATTTCGAAATCCTGTGATAAATAAAGTTTTGCATTACCACAGAAATCATTATTGTCCAGACAGATGCCCTGACCGATAAGGCCAACTTTGCTATTCCCATCAATAATATCTAAAACAGCCGCTGCATCAAAGTATGCTTGATCAGGTGAAAAAACCATGTTCACAATAGCTATTTTCATCACCTTTTCGTCTAGGCCAAGAGGTAATAGAAAAGCTGTTGAGTTCGCACTCTTCTTAATATCTGATAATAGTTGCTCTTTATACTTATCAAAATATTGTGAAAGTTCTTGAGTTTGTCCTGGCCCCATTTGCATTTGTCCTGGATTTATACCATCCATAGTTGGCAATAAAGAAGCAGCATCATCTCTTACCATTGCTTTGATCGTCCCACCAGTATGGATATAACTGTCGCTATCTTTCTTGATGTTAATGCCTTTAAATGATACTTTAACTTTTAATAAATTTGTATTCAGAATAGGTAGATTGATATACCCATCACCAGAGTACACACCTTCCTGATGAGAGATGTTGTTAACTTCCATTTCAAAGTTACTCGTTTGGATTTTACTTCCTCTTTGTATTTGATCAGGACTCACATTGGCAAGATTAATGGGTACAATGGCTTTACATTCACACACAGGATCAAAGTTGAATTCATTATTCATAAAATTCATTTGTCCTTGTATCATTTCAAATGTGCATACAGTGCTTAGTCCGTCATTCACCAGTGGGTACTGTCCATTTGATGCCCTTGCTTTTACAGCCCATGCATAATGGCCTGTACTAAGTTTTATTGGGTTGTTAAAGTTTAGATTATAACTGGTTATTGGGATGTCTTTAAATTCAATAATATTGGATGAATGGGTAGCAATTCCCATCTCTATTAAATCCTGTGGATTGTCATTTTCGTTCAGCTTTACAATATAAAGATCATAAAGAAATTGAAGTCCTTGCACACTAGAATTGACTGGTAACCATATGAAGTCTATGTTTTGTATTTCGTTTTTAATAACTTGACTGTTTTCCACACAACTTGGTTTAATTAATTGAGGTGGGTTTAAATAAGAAATATTAAAGCTTTTGCATCCAAGATTAGGGATGTTTAATTGTGCATCATTATTAATGTCATGGGCATCTACACATAATGTATATACGCCATCAGGCAATACACCATCTGATAATATGTTTTGCAGCGTATAATCTCCATAGTCTACATCAATATTGCTTTCGTTAAAGAAATCCAATATTTGGTTGTTACCCATTAATTGAATGGTGGCATTGGGATTGAGTATGATAGGGCTATTGGGTCTGTAGTCATCAGAAGTCATGGCAACAAATCCTGTATTGCTAGTGAGTTTGGCCTTAAGATAAATACTTTGGGAATTGCTCGTGGTATTAGTCAGCGTGATCACCACCTTATCTTTAAATCCTATATAGTCACTTAAATATGGTGTATAGGGAGGCAAGACCTGGACATTAATATTTACTGAAGAAGCTTGAGAAAAAACACTATTGCTCAAAAACAACATGATACATAATAGCAAATACCTACTTATAAGTTTAATTCTTATTTGTCGCTGGAAATGATAATTTATTGATGGCATCATCTTATTTGGTTTTTTAAAAAGTAACTGAAATGTTGGTACTGAAATATTGTTGGAAAAGACTTTTGTTTTCCACTTCTGATTTTGTGTAATTATAACTTAGATGTAGATTTGCTTTCTCTGTGAGTTTGTATGTTCCGATAATATTCATTCCGTGGGCAATCTTTTTGTCCGTATGGACCACACCAGATAGATTGACAAATCCACCTATTCCTAGTGTCAGTTGATCTTTGTTTAGAAATGGTTTGGAGACATTGGAGAATATTCCATAAGATTGGATATCGTACAGTTTGTCTGGTAATTGTACAAAGTGGGTTTTACTATTGTTATAATTTAATCCTATGCTGTAAGCAAAACTCTTGCTTTTGGTTGAATTAAAGAATATATTGCTGTAAAACGAATTAAAATTTGAATTATTAAACGGATTATTTTCATATGTCTCCGTGGTCTTTTGTGAGTTTATGTTGATGCCAATTGATGTAGAATTGGACCCATCATTTTGCATAAAATACTGTGTATTTAAATTTATATTGTTGTTTATATTCTTTATTGATATACTATCTTCTTCATGAGTCGGAGCTGATTTTACTATAAGGCCAAAGTTTGAAAAACTAATGTTTACAATTAATTTTTCACTCGGGTTGATACTGAGATTTGCGGAATAAATGCGATTATTATTCTGTAAGGCTTGTTTTTTTGAAAGATTGTTTTCTTGAATGCCAATGGAGAAATTGCCTATCACTTTATTATCCCAAAATCTGAAAGCTGGTTCAATAGAGATCTGTCGTAAATCACTGTTTTCAAACCTGAATCCCAATGATTTGTATTCAGGTTGTATTTGTTTATAACGTAATATTAGATCTATCGAAGAAAAATTAAACATTAATGCATTATCAAATGCAAAGGTTAATTGGGTAGATGAATTTGGATTTTTTTCGATTGTTCTCGCCCAATAAGGCAATTCGCTTCCTTTTGATGCTTTAATCAAGGTATCGAGATTTGCTGCATAAGTATTTCTTGTGAAAATGCTCATACCACCATGGGAAAGCATAGATACATGTTTGCCCAATCTTAAGAATATTTCTGATCCTACCGCTTTGTTTACACGTGGCTTTAGATTATATTTTGGGTTAAAATATTCAAGCGATGTCTCATCATCTTTTCCAGCAAAATAAGTAAAAAGTAGCCTAGTGCCTTTGGTTTTTATGCCTGTTTTGATGGCATATCCTTTTGTATTGTACCTTGGTGTTGCATTTTGATATCTAGTGGATGTGCTGTCAATAAATATTTTCCTTGTGACTGTTCCTGTCATGAATCCAAGATAAAACCACTTAGGGTTTATCTCTGCACCAATCCCAAAGGTATTTAATCCACTAAATGCAAACCTCGAAAAACTGACAGTATTATTTCCCAAATAAATTTTTAACCACTTATAGGATGGGGCTGCACCCAGCCTTATAAATGGATATGTAATATTCGATTTATTATTGGCGTACGTAAAGTTAAATGGCATAGAAAAACCAAAACTCTTTACAACCGGTGAAATGGAAACACCGTATGCAAATGGCGCCATGAAATTGACACTATCCGAACTAGAATAGTATGATCCGAAAAGAGATGCAGATCCATTTAATTCAAATTTTTTCTCTGATTTTAATGTAGATATATCCTGTCCATAAACCTTACCGATTGTTAAAATGGAGAATATGATGATAAAGTTAACAAGTTGACCCATTGCATTTTTATATTCTCGGGTGTTAAAAATAAATATTGCAATGGCATAAAATGCATAAATGAATTGTATCAAAACTAACTTAATGTCAATCATACAAAGCAAGTACTTGATGTTTAGGACTTCATTTTTTAATTTATGGATATTCATGGCCTAATTATATATTTTACTAGAAAAATGCCTTACCCATGTTTTCCAGAGTAGTTGACTCAAGATGAAAGAATTTTTTCTCAGAATTGTACAACGGACAGTACTATTCCTTTTGGACCGATCTGGAAAACTTATTAAATTGCTCATTGTAAAATATATTTTAATGATTAATTAATGCAAAGCTAAAATAGAAGCTGTTGAAGAATATCACTATTGATTGATTTGGGATGTTCGTTGAGTAAGTGGCAGTTTTGGGGCAAAAAGACTACTCGCTGTATTCATTTAGTGATTAAGTGATGTTTCTCTGAAAACAATCTTACCAGCATTTGCAATACAGATCGTATCAATTTTGCTCAAATGGTCTAGTATAACCAGAATTGCAGAATCGTCAAGGCCTAGTTTTGCCCCAGGTTGGATGTCTAAAGAGAATACAATGGCTTCTCCTTTTTTGATTTTTGGATATACAAATGTTGTGGTACTGACATCAGGGATGGTCACAACACTAAATTCATTTGGCACTTGATTTTTACTCCAATTTTTGGCACAATACCAATCTGTTTCCTTACCAGGCGTGCCACCTATCCAAGTTGTGCGTATTTGACCAGATAGGTCTATTAGATTCGCCATAAATAAAATGACGCCAACACATAGATTTATTTCTCACATTTTACTAAAATTTATTGTAATTATCAGTGGAATTAAATTAAAATATACTGATCAGCTTTACGGATATGACAGGATTTGTACCTTTTTTGATTGGTATTAGACCCAATCATGTATTTTGTTCGATGATTGCTTATGTTAAACTGGATTTACTCAAAATCAAACATCGCTCAAACCATTTTGCTATCAAAGGCAGATTGTACTTGAAAGCCATACAAGTAATATTTATTGAGTTACAAAACCTGAAACCAAAAGGGATGGTTTTGGCTTTAGGTGCATAAAAAGAGATGCTACTTTCAGCAGCTCGTCAAGTAATTATTATTAAACTACCAAAATTTCGATTTGCGAAAGGTCTATTATTAATTATAAAAAAGGCTATATTTTTTTATTGGTTTCTAAGCATTATTTTTAGTGGTCTGTCCATAAACTATCCCAAATCATACAACTCTTTCAAAAAATTCTGTAATGCTTTCCTTTCTTAAGCTACCTACCTTTGTCATGTAGGACATTAGGGTTACTACGCAAGCGAAAATGGAAAAGAAAAAAGAAAGTAAGACCCAAAAGAAAGTAGCAGAGGTGATGCATGAGTTTAAGGAAAAAACACTACATATAGGCAATTCTGATAAGATCGTCACTGATCCAAAACAAGCGATTGCCATTGCACTTAGTGAGGCTGAAAAACTTCCAAAATCTAAAAAATAAATCATTATGTGGAAAGAAGAAAATAATCAATTGAGACGTAGCTTTGAGTTTAAGGACTTTGTGGAAGCTTTTACTTTTATGACGGCTGTCGCTTTTGCGGCTGAAAAAATGGGACATCATCCCACTTGGACTAATGTATACAATAAAGTGGATATACAGTTATTCACACACGAGGCCAAAGATAGTGTGACGGACAAGGATGTAAAACTTTCTAAGGAAATAGACAGTATTTACAAAAAAGGATAAATATGAGACACATTTCAATTATATCATCAAGTGTGAGGGAAGGGCGAAAAAGTCACAATGTGGCGCTGTATTTTAAAAATTATCTTACAGAACATAAGTTGGCATCGACAGAAATCATTGATTTGAAGGAGTATAATTTCCCGATCTTTGATGGCACACTAAAAACAATGGATAACCCTTCTAAAAAAGTCTTGGAATATGCTGATAAGATCAAATCATCAGATGGCATTATCATCGTTACGCCAGAATATAATGGTGGATATCCTGCTAGTTTGAAAAATGCCATCGATCTATTGTATGATGAGTGGAGACACAAACCAATAGGGATTGCCACGGTTTCATCAGGTCCTTTTGGTGGTAGTCAGGCGGTCATATCGCTGCAATTTACACTATGGAAAATGATGGCATGGACGATTCCTGCGATGTTTTCTATTCCTAGTGTTGATAAAGCGTATGATGAAAACGGAAAAGCACTAGATAAAGCTAATTCTGACAAATTTGCCGCAGTGTTTATAAAAGAGTTATTGTGGTGTATCGAGGCAGATATGGCACCAAAATATGCTTGATTTCCTTCTTCTTTTGCAAACCATTAAGGCGTTAAGGGCAATTAAAATTGATGGGTATTTATTGCCACTAAGACGCTAATTCTCAAAGTTTTATTCTGACTATTTAAGGTATCCGGGCTGCGAGTCTTTTGATGTGTAGTGTTGGGTCCACTTCGAAAATATAAATTGAATGATATTCAACTCTTTTTTACCCTGGTAGATAAAGTAAATACATGATTATCATTTAATTATAAATAAATTATTTACCCTAGTTGAAAATAAGGGTTTACAGAGTAGATTCCTAAATTAAATTTTAAAATAAAATAGTATGCCGATATATAGCACCAATCCCGCAACCAATAAAGTGGATAAAATATACGAAGAAATGCCTGACACTGAGGTCGATGAAGCTATCGCAAAATCAGTAGAAACATTTGCTGACTGGAAAAATACATCTTATGCAGAGCGCGCGAGCTTATTGCACAAAGTAGCTGGTTTGTTACGTGAAAATAAAAAAGAACTTGCCCGACTGATTACCCTAGAAATGGGGAAGTTGGTGTCGCAAGCAGAAGGTGAAATCAAACTCAGTGCTGAGATTTTTGATTATTATGCCAATCATGGTGAAGCGTTTTTATCCGATACGATCCTGCATCCTGTGCATGGGCAAGCCTTGGTCAGACATAGTCCGATAGGTGTGTTACTAGGTGTACAGCCATGGAATTTTCCTTTTTATCAGGTAGCACGATTTGCCGCACCCAATATCATGGTGGGCAATACGATGCTCATCAAACATGCTTCGATAGTGCCACAGTGTGCTATTGCTATTGAGCATTTATTTTTGGAAGCTGGTGCGCCGATTGGATTGTAAACCAATTTACTTATCTCTGGAGAAAGGGCATCTGCCCTAGTGTCAGATCACAGAATCAAAGGCGTGTCGCTCACAGGAAGTGAGGCTGCTGGGGCTAGCATTGCCGCAGAAGCTGGTAAACATTTGAAAAAATCAGTGTTGGAATTGGGTGGTAGCGATGCGTTTATTGTGTTGGAAGATGCGGATATCGACAAGGCTGTGGAATGGGCTGTGGTAGGTAGAATAAATAATAATGGAGAGTGTTGTATTGCATCAAAAAGATTTATAGCCGTAGAAGAGATAGCAGACACGTTTTTTGAAAAATTACAACATAAGTTTGCCAATCTAGTAGTAGGAGATCCGATGGATTCAAAAACGGAATTGGGTCCTTTGTGTAATGTTGAAGCAGCAGTTCACATAGCCGATCAAGTGAAAAGAGCCGTGTCAGGTGGTGCTAAAATTGCATTAGGTGGCAAAAGAATGGATCAAGCAGGTGCCTATATGGAAGCTACGGTCTTGACCAATATGTTGCCCGATAATCCTGTGTATTATGAAGAGTTTTTTGGTCCTGTGGCCGTCTTTTTTAAGGTTAAAAATGAACAGGCAGCTATTGATTTGGCCAATGATTCTCCATTTGGATTGGGTGGTTCCGTGTTTACACAAGACATTGAAAGGGGCAAAAGGGTAGCAGACCAAATAGATACAGGTATGGTTTTTATTAATCATCCTACTTGGACACAAGCGGATTTGCCTTTTGGTGGCACGAAGGGTTCAGGATATGGGAGGGAACTTTCTGAATTAGGGATTTATGAATTTGTCAATAAAAAATTGATTAGGGTAAGTGAATTGAGTGATCCATTTTAGTGTTTAATCTGTAACGTTTAAGTGTTTAATGTTTAAAGAAGTAATTTCTATAATTTAAGGATATTTTAATTGAATTCAAACTCATTTTTATTAACCATTAAGGAGTTAAGGGATATTAAGATTGATGGCTTCTAATTGCCACTATGGCGCGAAGTCTCAAAGTTTTATTAAGGCTATTTAAGATGTCAGGGCTACGAATCTTTAGATGTTTTATTGTTTAATGTTTTATTCTCAGGGAGTCAAGCTGTGACGTAAGTATTATTTGAGAAAATAAATTATTCAAATACTACCTTACTTAATGACCGTGATAGTACCTACAAATTGTCTCTCACAAGCTAATGACTTAAGAATGTAAGTGTACACACCATTTGCTACGCTTCCACTCTTGTGTGTTCCGTCCCAGTCTTTTGAGCCTTCCCAAACCAAATTTCCCCATCTATCAAAAATAATAACATTAAAAAAAGATTTTAAGTCGATTCCGGGGAAATTGTCATTTACACTATCTCCGTTTGGAGAAAATATATTTGGCAATGTTGTGACTTCATCTAAAGCAACACTAACCGTTCCTTTAAATTCTCCACAATTATTGTTGACTTCATATGTATAGATTCCTGGTTCAGTTATTACAAAATTTTTGGATTGAAAAGTCTCATTCCAAAATGTCTCTCCCACATCAGTACTTAACTCCAATGGGAAATCCAAAGTTGAACACATAAAATAGCTATCCTGTGGAATATTGGGGAAGGTATCCACTTTTATGGTTATATTCTGCTCAAATTTACCACAAGTATTTTGAGCGCGTATTAGAAAAGAACCATTCAGATTTACTAATTTATCATCAGGTATTTTAACATTTAAAGCATCATAAATTTCATATGGTTTGGGAAGATTGAGTTTAAACTCTGACTGGTTACAATATGAAGTATCCTGTAAGTCTGGCAAATTAAGTAGGGTATCAACAGCAACATTAAAAATATTTATATTTGTCAAACATCCTTCTTTATAGGTTGAAAAATAAATACCTTCATCTTTGACCTTCAACTGGTCGCCTTGAATTCCAGTATTCCATACGTATTCCAGACTTGGTACAATTAAAACTATAGAATCTCCTTCACAAAATATATGATTTGATTCTTTTGTTTCTGTTATTTCTTCTTCGAAAAAAATGTTAATGGTATCTGTATATAACACTCCACAATCTCTCCAGTAATAGTAGTATTGGCCTGGACTTGTGGCACTTAAAGTTTTACCCGATGCCCCATTTGACCATTTAGCTTGATCAAGACCAGAATCTAACAAAATACTAATCGTACTACAAACTATAGTATCAGGACCAAGGTATTTACTAATTTTCCGCTCTATTATTATTTGTTTAAAATAATGTGTACTTTGTAATCCTGACCCAACTTTAGTTGGAGAATCATATTTTAGAAAAACAGGGTTAAATTCTTCATTATCAAGATCAGGATTAGCTACTTGACCGATAGCATTATTGGATGCGATAGCCAGATATATTTTACCGTCAGGGCCTTCTTCTAATGCAGTGAAGGCATAGTTTCCAGATTTTTCATATAAAATCTTATCATTAGATCTGTTTTCTAAATCAAATTTATACAAAACACACCCTGCAAAAATATCAGTTGCGTAAAGATATTTGCTATTTGGAGAAAATACAACATCATATATATCACCATCATGAATTTTTATCGGGTTACTAACGCTTCCAGTGTTTAAATCAAAATCCGCCAAAATAATACCTCTGTAACCACCTGAAAGGCCACATGTATAAGCTATTTTGTTTTGTTGATTATTAATTGATATCATCCCAATATAAGATGGACGAGAACTGTCTGATAAGTAAGAAGTCACAGGAGTGGTACTTAAACCGTTTTCCGTAAGTTCAAAAGCCTTCACATTTTGAGTATCATAGTCGCTGGTTAGTATCCAGTATCTTTTATTTGTAGGATCATATGTAGCTGTGAGACGTTCCGTAAATTGGCCTGGCACTCTGATGTTTTTTTTATTGCTCAAAACTTCGCCCTTACCATTATCACCACACAGGTCTATGACGGTATATCTTAGTTGTCCTATAATACTATTATCGATATGGTCAGCAACATAAAATATATAAACCAATTCAGAATTTTTCAAGTCTTGTAATGCTATCGGTGACTGAGCAGAAGATCCTGTATTGCCTATAAGACCACCACCATTTTTCATAGGAAGATTGTTTCTATTGTACACAGTATTTTCATCAACATAAAATAAAACGTCACCATTTTCATCAGTCAGAGTGACTCCACCTTCATCAAAGGAATGGTTTCCATTAGTAATTTTCCTAGGTGGATCATAATTAAAGTCAATTCCTGCATTGATGCCAAAATGCCAAATTTTGGAAGGTGCTTGGGAGTGTAATTCATCTATAGCTAAAAAAGAAATCATTAAAATTATAAGATATTTCATGTGTTTATTTTTATTTGATATTTAATGGTCAGATGGAATCTTTGATAAAAAATAATCATTGTGGTTTGTATAAAATAAACCATGATTATTTTTTATGTCGATTTCATGTGTTTATTTTATAAAAATTGTAATTGTAGATCAAATTTACTATTTTTTACGTAGTCAATAATTTTTTAATGCTAATATAAATCAATTTTGTTGGCATGCCCCCTAAATATTGGATTATTATCTAAATCTCAACCTTAATTTGTTTAATGTATAACGTTTAATGTTTAAAGGAAGCTGTCTTTTTACTTAACCTTAATCTTAATCTTAACCTTATCCCCAATCTTAAGCCAATCTTAAGTCCTTTTTTTTAGCTCGTATTATGGTCTGACCTACCTTTGTGGCATAAAATATCTTATCCATGATCGAGCATATTATTCGATTTAGTCTTCACAACAAGCTTCTAGTTTTTTTATTTGTCGCCATCATGTCTGGATTCGGGGTGTACGCATTGATGAATATTCCTATTGGTGCGGTACCTGATATTACCAATAATCAGGTGCAGGTGATCACTACTTCTCGTAACCTTGCTACCCAAGATGTAGAGCAATTTATTACCTATCCTGTGGAGCTGGAAATGGCAAATCTTCCTGGGGTAAAGGAATTGAGATCTGTGTCAAAGTTCGGTCTTTCTGTGGTGACGATTGTTTTTCAAGATGATATGGGAACTTATCTGCCACGTCAGTTGATTGCAGAAAAAATAAAAACGGCTTCTGAAAAAATACCTGCAGGATTCGGTACTCCAGAGATGGGACCTATCTCTACAGGACTTGGTGAGATCTATCAGTACATTCTAGACGTAAAACCAGCATTTAAAGATAAATATACAACTATGGATCTTCGTACCATTCAGGATTGGGTGGTCAAAAGACAATTGTCAGGAATTCCAGGTGTAGTGGAAGTGAATACTTGGGGTGGATTTCTAAAACAATATGAAGTGTCCATCAACCCTGAAAAATTACATGCTATGAATGTCAATATTCAGCAGATATTTTCGGCATTGGAGACCAATAATAGTATCTCAGGTGGTGCATATATTGAAAAGACCAATCAGAGTTATTTTATTCGTGGTGAAGGTTTGGTGGGTTCGCTAGAAGATATAGAGCGAATTGTGGTGGATAATAGGGGAGGCACACCTATTTTGATTAAGGATGTAGCTAGTGTTAAATTTGGAGCAGCCAATCGTTTTGGAGCGATCACTGCTAATGGCGAAGGCGAAAAAGTACTCGGTCAAGTCATGATGCTCAAAGATGCCAACTCAGGTGAAGTCATCAATAATGTTAAAAAAAGAGTGGCAGAGATTCAGTCTTCATTGCCCGAAGGTGTTTTTATCAATGGATTTCTGGAGCGCAGTGAGTTGATCGCAAAGACGACCTTTACCATTACGGAGAACTTGATTTTGGGTTGTTTGATCGTTATCATGGTGGTTGTTTTGTTATTGGGCAATTTTAGATCAGGCTTGGTGGTGGCATCGGTCATTCCGTTGAGTTTGCTTTTTGCATTGTCTATGATGTACATTTTTGGTGTAGATGCCAATCTAATGAGTCTTGGTGCCATAGATTTTGGTATTATCATCGATGGTGCTGTGATCATTGTGGAGTATATCTCCTTCCAAATGATGACCAAGACGGATCAAATCAACTTGCTGCCACAAGATCAGAAACAAGGTTTTATCGATAAAATCACCCATAATAGTGCGCACAAAATGATGCGTTCCGCAGTATTCGGGCAGATCATTATCATCATTGTTTTTATCCCGATTTTGTCGCTTTCCGGAGTAGAAGGCAAGATGTTTAAGCCGATGGCGATGACATTTTCATTTGCATTGATCGGTGCGATGTTGCTTTGTTTTACGTATGTACCGGTAGTGTCTGCCTTATTTATAAAAGGCGTCAAAGAAAATCCAAAAAACATATCTGTGAGAATGATGGCTTTTTTGACAAAACTATATACACCTACGATTACTTGGGCATTGGAATACAAAAAGGTAGTCGTAGGACTTGCCGTTGGTTTTTTGATACTGACAGGGATTTTGTTTTCTACCATGGGTGGCGAATTTGTGCCTACCTTGGATGAGGGAGATTTTGTAATCCAACCTGTATTAAAAACTGGAACATCGCTTTCTAAAACCATTGAAACAACCACGATGATAGAAAGCATCCTCAAAGAATTTCCTGAAGTTAGCCAGGTGGTCAGTCGTATCGGTGCAGCTGAAATACCTACAGACCCTATGTCGATGGAAGAAAGTGATATTATTATCAAACTCCATCCTATCAAAACGTGGACTACTGCCAAAACAAAAGATGAATTAGCAGATAAATTTACGGAAGCTTTGACATCCAAAATTCCGGGTATCGAGTATGAATTTACACAACCCATAGAGATGAGATTTAATGAGTTGATCACAGGTGTACGAGCGGATTTAGCTATTAAAATATTCGGAGAAGACCTAACAGTACTCAATAAAAAAGCTCAACAAATCAAAAAACTGATAGACAATGTGGAAGGTGCATCAGACATCGTAGTAGAGAAAGTAGAAGGATTGCCACAAATGGGCATTGTTTATGATCGACCTAAAATAGCAAAGTATGGTCTTGATATTCAGAATATTAACGATATCATGTCTATGGCATTTGCTGGTAAAACATCAGGTAATGTATTCGAAGGTGAAAAACGTTTTGACTTGGTGGTCCGATTTGACAAAGAAAATAGAAGCGATATTGATGATATCAAACGTATATTTATTCCACTACCTAATGGTGGACAAATCCCACTAGAAGAAGTCGCTAAAATCAATTATACCGAAGGTCCTGCCAAAATTTCTAGAGATAATACACAAAGAAGAATCGTCATAGGTGTCAATGTCAGGAATCGTGATTTGGAGTCAGTCGTCAATGATGTGCAAAAAATCATTCAGTCCAAAGTAGATCTACCCACAGGATACAGTGTCAGTTATGGTGGTCAATTTGAAAACTTACGTTCTGCTAGAGCGAGACTAATGATTGCTGTTCCGATCGCCTTATTACTGATTTTTTTCTTATTATATTTTGCTTTCCAATCAGTCAAAGATGCCTTATTGATTTATACTGCGATTCCGCTTTCTGCTATCGGTGGTGTATTATTATTGTGGATGCGTGACTTGCCATTTTCTATATCGGCAGGAGTAGGATTTATCGCATTATTTGGTATTGCTGTGTTAAATGGTATCGTATTGATTGAACATTTTAAAGAGTTAAAAGCACATGGTATGACCGATATCAAACAAAGAATTATATTAGGGACCCAACAACGATTAAGACCTGTGTTATTAACAGCAAGTGCGGCGGCTTTGGGCTTTTTGCCTATGGCGATCTCAACCAATGCAGGTGCGGAAGTACAGCGACCTTTGGCAACTGTAGTGGTCGGTGGATTGATCACGGCAACTTTGTTGACTTTAATTGTATTGCCAGTGTTATATGCGATTTTTGACAAAAAGTCTAAAAAGATGAATGTCCACCCAATGATTTTGATATTGATTATGTTTCTGTTTCCGTTTTTAGGACAGTCACAAAAACAGAACTTGACATTGGAAAATGCAGTTGCCCTGACATTACAAAATAATGCGGCATTAAAGAGTAGTGCGTTGATGACTGAACAATCCAAGACAAATATATCGACGGCATTTAATCCTAGTAAAACACAATTTTATTTTAGTTACGATCAGAATAATTTACCATTACTTTCGACCGCAGGTCCATTGAGGGTATTCGGTATTCAGCAACAGTTTTCGTTACCTACCGTCTATCGAAGCCAAAAGAAGTTGTACCAATCGGAATATGCTTATCAAGAAAAATATCAAAATCTGCAAGCGATCTTTCTTGAAAAGGAAGTCCATAAAGCCTTTGAAACTATACAATATCTCCAAGCTAGTTTTGATAATTTGAAAGTGGTCGATAGTCTTTACAGTCAGTTCGCAATTATAGCAGCATCAAGATATCGAAATGGTGAAAGTAATCTAGTAGAAAAACTAACAGCTGAGACCAAATCCAAACAAATAAAAACGGAGATCTCGCAGTTAAGCAATGTTATTCAAGTAGCTTATAAAACATTGAACGGTATCATGCAAAGCGCAGAAAATGAATGGGTAATT
>Ga0209812_10001023_pt1 | contig 21512 bp, 19 predicted proteins | sample JI71714BDNA_FD_187502 | JGI IMG/M metagenome (GOLD analysis project Ga0209812, IMG submission 187502) | Wastewater effluent complex algal communities from Wisconsin, to seasonally profile nutrient transformation and Carbon sequestration -... | ecosystem: Engineered > WWTP > Effluent > Algae...
TCCGGTCGATGTCGATGATCAGGGTCAGGTGCATGTCGACGGGGAACATATCGGCCATCTTGATGGTTTTTCGTTCCGACCAGACAAGTCAGCAAAAGTCGGTGAACATAAATTGTTGCTTGCCGCAGCCGAGCGGCATCTGGCAGGGTATCTTGATAAAAAGGCGAGGGCATTGGCAATGGCCGATAATGATGAGTTCAATCTGGCGGCGGATGCCGAAGGCCGTCCAGCTATAACATGGCAGGGCAATGCTATCGGCCATCTGGTAAAAGGCCGCACATTGATGCAGCCGCAATTCAAGCCGGTGCGCGCGGTCGCGGGCCTCGAAGGCGATGCCCTGCGCGCCGTGACGGAGCGGGCGGAGGCGTGGATCGCGGCGCAACTCGAAAAGCATATGGGCGGGCTGGTCGCATTGTCGGCCTTGGCACAGGATGCGGGCGTTGATGGACAAGTGCGTGCTCTGGCCGCGCAACTGGCGGACGCTGGCGGGATCGCCGGGCGTCACTATTTGGGCGACACGCTGGCCGCTTTGCCGAAGGAGTCGCGCGGCGCGGCGCGCAAGGCGGGGATCGTTTTTGGCGCGCTGGATGTTTATCATCATGCCGTGCTCAAGCCAGCCGCCGTACGCTGGCGCTCGGCGCTGTTCGCGGCGCAGTTTGAAAAGCCAATGCCGCAACTGCCGCCTGACAGCGCGGTGCATCTGAAGGAATGGAATTTCGCGTCGGTCGCCGATTGCCGCAACGCTGGCTATCGCAAAGTGGGCAATGAATATGTCCGCATCGACCTTGCCGAACGGGTGATCAAGAAGGCGCATGAAGCACGTGGACAGGAACTGGCGTTCGCGCTCGATATGACCTTTGCGACGTCTTTGGGGTTAAGCGAGGACGGGCTGAACGCGCTGATGCGCGATGCCGGGTTCAGACGCGTTGAGCCGCCGGTTGAGGCAATTGCAGAACCTCTTCCGCAGGAAGAAAATGCATCAGACGCGACTGCATCGGATGCCGGGGAGGTCAGTGAAATTGAGCCGACAGAAAATGTCGAAGCGGAAATTCAGAACCCCGCTGCTGAAGAGGCTTCGCCTGCCGCCGACCTGACGGAACCTGAAATAGAACCGATCGCTGCCGCCCAACCCCTTAACCTCACCCATTGGCGCTGGGTTGGCATCCGCAAGCCCAAGCCACGCGATCAACATCCGCATCGTCCGCAATCAGGTAAGCCGCAGCATAAAGGCAAAGGGGCGGGTCGGCCCGACCGTGCGCCGCAGCCTTCGACGCCCAAAGCTACTGCCGCACCTTCGGCACTCGCGCTGCAGCTTGCCGCGCTTCAAGAGAAAATGGGAACCAAGGGCTAATGGCATCGGCATCCGCATCGCTGCGGATCGACAAATGCCTCTGGTTTCTGCGCTTCGCCAAATCGCGCACGCTTGCTCAGTTGCGGGTCGAAGGCGGCCACATCCGCAAGAACGGAAAGCGGATCGAGAAGGCTTCCGAAACGGTGCAAGTGGGTGACGTGATCACTTTGCCCGTCGCTGATGGCGCGGTGTCGATCCGCATCCTTGCGCTGCCGACGCGCCGTGGACCGCCCGCCGAGGCGCAGGGTTGTTATGAAAATTTGTCCTGATGACACAAAATTTCTGCCTGCTCGCCATTCGCGCTGTTGACTTGGCACCATGTCTGACAATAGGCGTTGCACGGAAAGGCACTTTGCGCCGCTAATTCGAGGGGAGTATCCGACCAATGACCTATGTCGTCACCGATGCCTGCATCAAATGCAAATATATGGATTGTGTCGAGGTTTGTCCGGTCGACTGTTTCTATGAAGGCGAGAACATGCTCGTCATCAATCCCAATGAATGCATCGACTGTGGTGTGTGCGAACCCGAATGCCCGGCCGAAGCAATCCTGCCCGATACCGAAAGCGGGCTGGAAAAATGGCTTGAGTTGAACACAGTCTACAGCGCCGAATGGCCGAACATCACCTCCAGCCGCGAACCACCTGCTGACGCGGATGAATTCAAGGGCGTCGAAGGCAAGTTTGACAAATATTTCTCGTCCGAACCCGGGCAGGGCGACTGACCGATGATAACAGCGCCGCGCATGCTGACCATCGCGGCACTCGCCGCATTCGGGCTGGGGTCACCGCTTTATGCCAAGGCCCCGGCCAAGGCCGATGAGGATGCCATCCGCGCAATGATCGAGAAGGTCTATGCCGGATATATGCGGGAAATTCCCGAAGCCCCCGAAGACGGTAGCTACGCGCCCACCAATGACGCGGGCGAGGCGTTCGATGGCTATGATCTGCCAAGTACCGCGTCTTTGGATGTGCTGATCGACAAATGGTCGGCAATGATGAAAGAAACTGAAGAGCTTTACCGCCTCAACAGTTTCGACTGGTATTGCCAGTGTCAGGACAATGACAACAAAACCTCGAAAATTGTCAGCCAGACATACACGGTTGCAGGCAAAGGGCGGATCAATGCGCGGGTGGTTTTCTCGCCGGGCAGGACTCAGGAAGGCAAGGATTCGGGCGCGCCGCTGGTTTTCAATTTCAAGCGTGAAGGCAGCGCGTGGAAGCTTGATGACCTGAAATTCCACGAATTCACTACGCTGCGCAAAGGGTTGGCCGCGGACATCCGCGATGCGCAAAAAGACCTAGCCAAGCAAAAAGCGGGTAACAAATAAACAGTCAGCTATCGTTCAGGGTGAGATAGTATCACATGGATCGTCAACCGAGGGGAGACGATCATGACCAGATATAAGCAATTTCTTTCGACCGCTGTTGCGCTTGCGTTGATTGCGGGTCCCGCTGCGCCGGGTGCCAGCCGCACGCCGCCGCTGAAAAAACATCCCGTTCCCGACAATGACAGCCCGGTGCGCTGCAATGCCGATCGGATGGATGGTGATGGTGCGATTGCGGTATCGGCACAGCGCAGGGGGCAGACCAGTCCGCGTTATGCGCCGCCGCCTTATCCCGTTATGGCTCCGCCTCCTCCACCGCCGCCGCCGCCCGTTGTCGTCGGGATGCCCGCACCACAGCCCGTGACCACAGGCGCGATTTCCGAAGCCCGCAAGATCGCTCCGCCGGGCTATCCGCCGCCCTATACGCCCCCGCCGACTGAAAATCGTGAGCGTTATGAAGGCAAGGATATCGCCAGCATCAAGGCGGTCGCGCAAGAGCCGGTCTCGACCTTCTCAGTCGATGTCGATACCGGCAGCTACGCCAACGTCCGGCGCTTTCTGACGCAGGGGCAATTGCCCCCCGCCAGCGCGGTGCGGACCGAGGAACTGATCAACTATTTCCGTTATGATTATGCAGCCCCCAAGGATCGTAGCAAGCCTTTCAGCCTGACGACCGACATGGCGGTAACGCCTTGGAACAACGACACGCGGCTGTTGCGCATTGGTATCAAGGGGTTTGACGTTCCGGCAAGCGAACGACCTGCTGCCAATCTGGTCTTCCTTGTCGATGTATCCGGATCGATGAACAGCCAGGACAAATTGCCATTGGTCAAATCGGCACTGTCGATGCTTGCTGACCGGCTGGGCTCGAAGGACAAGGTTTCGATCGTGGTCTATGCCGGCGCCGCCGGGATCGTGCTCGATCCAACCAACAAGGCAGGCTATATCAAACAGGCGCTGGATTGCCTCGAAGCAGGCGGATCGACCGCAGGCGGGCAGGGGATGGAGCTGGCCTATGCGACCGCCAAGGCAAATTTCATCAAGGGCGGCGTTAACCGCGTGATCATGGCAACCGATGGCGACTTCAACGTTGGCATCTCATCGAACGACGGCATCGAAGCTATTGTCAAAAAGAACCGCGAGGCCGGGGTGACCCTGACCACGTTGGGCTTTGGTCAGGGCAATTACAACGAAGCGATGATGGAACGCGTCGCTGATGTCGGCAACGGCAATTACAGCTATATCGACAGCGCAATTGAGGCGCAAAAGGTGCTCGATGAAGAAATGGCTGCGACCATCTTCACCATCGCCAAGGATGTCAAAATCCAGATCGAATTCAACCCGCAGGCGGTAAAGGAATATCGTCTGATCGGTTATGAAAACCGACTGCTGGCCGAAGAAGATTTTGACAATGACAAGGTCGATGCTGGCGACATCGGGTCAGGGCATCAGGTAACCGCGCTGTACGAAGTCGTGCCGACCAACGCCAAAGGCTGGATGCCCGACCGCCGCTATGCCGAAAATCGCGTGCTGGAACCTTGGGGGCAGGCAAGCGAAATGGCGTGGCTCAAACTGCGCTACAAATTGCCCGATGGCGACACGTCGATGCTGATCGAACAGCCGGTACCGGTCAGTTGGCTGCGCACTGCGAAGGCACCGACGGGCGACATGGCCTTTGTCACTGCGGTCGCTGCCTATGGCCAGAAATTGCGCGGCGACAAATATCTGGGCGACTTTGGTTGGACGGGTGTGCGGTCACTCGCTGGCGACCAACGCGGCTATGTGCGCGAGGAGTTTTTGAAACTCGTCGGACTGGCCGCGAGCAAGAGCGGGAGTTAGTTCGCTACCTCGAAGCTAAGCGACTGGATCTGCACGGTTGGTGTGGGGGCGAGCAAAAGCGTTCCGTTCACCTTACCCGTCGTGCAGGTCCAGTTGAACCGTCCGGCCAATGCGCCAGTGGGTGTTATCGCCGCTCCATCATCACAATCACCCACCTTGGCCTTTGCTTCAGCAAGGGCTTTGGCCCAGTTTTCTGACGAACGATCCATCAGGAAGTTCATCGCCAATAGGGGGCGTTGGCCGTCGACTGACCCATCGCGCCAAATCGCTTTTGCCGCGCCATAGCCATCGGTCAGTAAAGCCGACGCCTCGATTGCGCGCGGCGCAATCATGCCATTCTTCCACAACAAGGTCGCAGCATCCCAGACCGGCGCTGATGGCCCGGCATAGGTGCGGTTGCTGAGCGCGAAAATGCCGACCCCTGCGTCAGGAATCAGCAGCATATGGCTGCCATAACCGGGAAAGCCGCCGCCATGGAAGGCGACCGGTCCGAGAACGCAGTCATTGCCAACCACCAGTCCCGCACCATAGGTCGGGGTGATGCGGCAATTGCTGCCCTCGGTTCCGGGACGGCCCCGGCGATGCGCGAAGCCGCCGCCATAGGTCATGGCGCGGATGGTGGCTTTGTCCGCCTTTGCATTGCCTTCGGCAGGCCATGCCGACAATAGATAGCCGATCCATTTGGCATAGTCGTTCGCACTGGTGGTGATGCCACCCATTGATCCGAACGCCCCATGCTTCATATAGGGCTCTTCGCTCCATTGTCCGTTTTCAAAACGGTAACCGATGGCGCGGTAGATTGCCGGAACATCGGCATTTTCATATGTCGTGGAATTCATTCCCAGTGGCTTGAAAACATTCGAGCCGACATAGCTGGCAAAATCCTTGCCTGATGCCTTCTGGATAATTCGCCCGAGCATTGCATAGCCGAGGTTCGAATATTCATAGCGTGTGCCGCGAACCGAATTGCGCGGGACGCCTGTTTTCAGCAACTTGGTGAACTCGGCTTCAGGCATCACTTGCTGCCGGTCGCCCCACGGATCGTCGGTGACGAAGCCAGCGGTGTGGTGCAGCAAATCCGCGACGGTGATGTCCGCGCCCCAGCTTTTGATTTCGGGCAGATATTTCCAAGCCGGATCGTCGAGCCGCAATTTGCCAGCGTCACGCAGTTTCAGGATTGCATAGCCGGTGAACGCTTTGCTCATTGACGCAATGCGAAAGCCTGTATCGGCAGTAACCGGCTGATGCTCCATATCCAGTCGCTGCGAACCAAGACCGCGCACATGGACCAGCTTGCCGTTCTTGACGATGCCCCAGACCAGCCCCGGGACATGGTTGTCGTTCATCCATTGGATGAAGCTGGAATCGAGTTCCGCATAGGCCGACTGGGTTTCTGTAACCGCCCTACTGACAGTCTCTGCTGCGGCAGGGTTGAGAGTGACGACCGACAATGCGATAGCAAAAGACAGAGTTTTCATGCGGCTAATGCTAAGCCCGGCTGCGACGAGGTCAAGCACTGCCTTATCCGTTGCAATCTGCAACCAGCTTGATACATCACCATTTAATCGGCCGATTAAGTTGCATGAGGAGGCGCTGGTGGCAAGCAAAGAGAAAACCGATTTTGATGTCCTTATCGTCGGGGCTGGACTGTCGGGTATTGCTGCGGCGGCGCATTTGACCATGCAATGCCCCGACAAAAGCTATGTCATTATCGAACAGCGCGCCGATATGGGCGGAACCTGGGATCTGTTCCGCTATCCGGGTATCCGTTCGGATTCGGACATGCACACACTGGGCTATCGTTTCAAACCATGGTTGCACGAAAAATCGATCGCCGATGGTCCCGCGATCTGGGATTATGTGCAGGAAACCGCCGACGAATATAAGATCCGCCCCAATATCCGGTTCAAAAACCGCGTGCTGACCGCCGACTGGTCAAGCGAAACCGCGCGTTGGACAGTGACGACACACGACGAAGATAGCGGCAAGAAACGCAAATTCACCGCGAACTTCCTGTTCATGTGCGCGGGCTACTATGATTATGATAAGGGCTATCGCCCCGATTTCCCCAACGAGAAAAGCTTCAAAGGGCAGATTGTCCACCCGCAGCATTGGCCTGAAGACTTGGACTATTCGGGCAAGAAAGTGGTGGTGATCGGATCTGGTGCGACGGCTGTGACGATCGTCCCGGTGATGGCAGAAACCGCCACCAGCGTCACCATGTTACAGCGCACGCCGACATGGATGGTTTCGCGTCCTGCCCAGGATAAATTGGCCAATATATTGCGCGCAATCATGCCCGAGAAAATGGCCTATGCGGTCACGCGCTTCAAAAATATTACTATGCAACGGTTCGTCTATCGGGCTGCACGCAAAGATCCGGCCAAAGTTGGCAAAAAGCTGCTCGATATGGCCAAAAAGGAACTGCCCAGCAGTTTCGATGTCGAAAAGCATCTGGTGCCGCCCTATGGTCCGTGGGAGCAGCGGCTGTGCCTGATCCCCGACAGCGATATGTTCAAAGCGCTATCGGATGGAAAAGCGCAGATCGTTACCGGACATATCGATAAGTTCACCGCAAAGGGGATCAAGCTGACATCAGGTGAAGAACTGGAGGCCGACATCATTGTCACGGCGACGGGGCTCAATCTGGTGACATTGGGCAAGGCCGAATTGCGCGTCGATGGTAAGCCCGAGCCGCTGGCCAATCATGTCAGTTACAAGGGTGTCATGTTCAGCGACATCCCCAACATGGCGAGCATTTTCGGCTACATCAACGCGTCTTGGACGCTGAAAACCGACATTGTCTGCGACTATGTCTGCCGCCTGTTAAAGGAAATGGACTATCAGCAGGCAAAGATCGCGGTGCCGCGTCTGGACGATCCCGACATGCCGCTTTTGCCCTTTGTCGATGATTTCTCATCGGGCTATTTTTCGCGTTCGATCGACAATCTGCCCAAAAATGGCGACCGCCACCCGTGGCGCACTTTGCAGGATTATCAGGCGGAAAAGAAAATCCTGACACAGGAACCTGTCGATGACGGCATCATGCAGTTCCGCCAAGCAGGGCAATGGAGTGCAGAGGAAGCCGAAGCCATGCTAGAGGCGGCAGAGTAGAAGGGCGTTCTACTCGCCGTCCTCAACCCGCGTTGTCACCGCTGCCACGCGTTTTTCCGGTTCGATTTCGGGTGAAACCAGCGCGGGTCTGCGGCGCACCAGCCAGATCAATATGCCCAGCCCGATTGCACATAACAGCGCCAGGGCGGCCATTACACCAACGATACCGTTGCGAATTTTTGAAAATTCCGTCCCTATTCCAAAAGGTTGCGGAACGTTGTTGTTGATATTCCAATAGTCGACTTCATAAGGTTCATCATCGATCCGGAAGACGCGGATTTCAGCACTGGTCCATTTGCCATCATTGTTTACGGCATAAACCAACCTTGTCTCCGAATCCTGCGGTGCCATCGACCCTTTTGGTTTCGGCAAATAGAAACGCGGAGTCATTTTTCCTGAATTTTTCAGTATCTTGTGGTCTTTTGCGAATGTCTGCTGCAATTCATCACGGGCGGTTGGGGCAACATGGCGTTCAGCCGCTTCCATCTTGCCTGCCTGCACTTCCTTGAGAAATGCGCTAGCAACCCGGTCTATCTCGTCGGGAACAACGACTTCCTTGGGTTCATTAACACCACATGCCGCGACCAAGAATGCAAACAGCATCGGCAAAAGCACCAGAAATTTTGATTGCCTCCGCATTTTGCCATCTCCCCTTTTGAGCAACGCACGCTATGGATTGCGTCATGACTGACTATAACAATTTAATCCAGCCCGATACGGGGCAATCTGCGACCACCTTGTATATTGTAAGGAAAGGCGAATTTTCTGACTGGTTGTCTGCACAACCACAGACGGTACGGATGTTGCTGGCAGTGCAGAAATGCGAGGGCGGAATTAATGACTTCGCCAGTTACCAGTTTCCGGGCGATGAAACGCAGCGTTCGGTGCTGGTCGTGGACGACCGTGATGCGTTGGGTCCTTGGGCGCTGGCCAAGGCAGCAGATGCGCTGGCAGAAGGGGTTTACCGGCTGGACGGCGCGGAAGCCGGCGACGCGATGCTCGGCTGGCTGCTCGCCCATTATCGCTTTGATGCCTTTCGCAGTGAACCCAAGGTCAAGGGGCCGCGTGTCCTGCTGGTCAATGAACCCGGACGGATTTCCGCAGCCGTTGCTATGGCAGAGGCGACGGCGCTGGTGCGCGATCTGGTCAACCGTCCCGCAGGCGATCTTGGCCCCGAACAGCTCGAACAGGAAGTGCTACGCATTGCCAAGGCGCACAAGGCGACAACGCACATCACAAAAGGCCATGCGTTGGAGGCAGGCTATCCGCTGATCCATGCCGTTGGCAAGGCGGCGTCGCGCGACCACGCTCCGCGCATGATCGAGCTGGAATGGGGCGATGAGCGGCATCCGCGCATTGCCATCATCGGCAAGGGCGTGTGCTTTGATTCGGGCGGTCTCGACATAAAGCCAGCGTCGGGAATGCGGCTGATGAAAAAGGATATGGGCGGGGCTGCACATGCCATTGCGCTCGCCGATCTGATCATGAAGGCGCATCTACCGGTGCGGCTGCACTTGTTGGTCCCGGCGGTTGAAAATGCCATTTCGGGTGGCGCATTGCGTCCGGGCGACATCGTCAAAAGCCGCGTTGGCCTCCATGTCGAGATTGACAATACCGATGCTGAGGGCCGACTGATCCTTGCCGATGCCATGACCAAGGCGGTCGAAGACAAGGCGGAGTTGATGGTCGATTTTGCCACATTGACGGGTGCGGCGCGCACGGCGCTGGGGCCAGAATTGCCAGCCCTGTTTGCCAATGTCGATGATCTGGCCTGTGCAATACTCGATGCCGCCGATGCCTCGGGCGATCCCGTTTGGCGCCTGCCATTGTGGAAACCCTATGCCGACATGCTCGACAGCGACATTGCCGATACGATGAACAGCGGTGGTGCCTTTGCGGGGGCGATCACCGCTGCATTGTTTCTGCAGAAATTTGTGCCCGACAGCACTCCCTGGGCACATCTGGATACCTATGCCTGGCGCGGCACGGCAAAGCCGGCGCGGCCCAAAGGCGGCGAGGCGTTGGGGCTGCGCGCGGTCTATCGATATTTGACGGAGCGTTATCCAGTCCGCTAAGGGCGATGCCTTATCCAAGGGGCGCGATTTTGGCGGACAAAGAAGCATATCCAAAGCGGGCAATCTATAGCCTGACCGGGCACAGTATAGAGGGCGACAAACGCACCACGCCGATCCGTGGCGATCTGGCGGATATCAAGCTCGCCGGGAAACTGTTCGCGCCGCATTATGCGGTGCCGATGCTGCGCACTGGAATTGCGCCGGTCACCGAAATCCATGCCGAACCGCATCTTAGCTCGATGCCAGTCAGCGCGCTGATGCATGGGGAAGAGTTTGCTGTGCTCGACGTCGCGGGTGAATGGGCCTGGGGCTTTTGCTTGCACGACGACTATCTCGGCTATTTACGCTTCGCCGATCTGGGCGAGGATTTCACAGCGACGCATGTGGTGAGCGCACCAGCAACATTGCTCGTGGCGCAGCCTTCGATCAAGGCCCCGGTGCTGGCACGTTATCCGATGGGCGCACAGATCGTTTGTGGCGAACCTAGCGAATGCGGCAAATATCTGGCGTGCGAAAATGGCTGGGTGCCTACAGCCCATTTGTCGGAAATAGGTAAGGTTGCGGGATCGCCCGCCGATCTGGCCGAGAAGCTGGTTGGTGTTCCCTATAGCTGGGGCGGACGCAGCGGCGATGCGCTGGATTGTTCGGGGCTAGTACAGCTGGTCTTTGGCCTGAAAGGCATCAAGGCCCCGCGCGATGCGGATATGCAACAGGCGAGTTTTGGCGAGCATTTGCCCGAGGGTGAAGCGTTGCAGCGCGGTGACCTGATCTTCTTCCCCGGCCATGTCGGGATGATGGTCGATGGCGAAAATCTGATCCACGCCAATGGTGCTGCAATGGCGGTTTCGATTGAGCCTCTAGAGGCCGCAGCAGCGCGGTTTGACAAGCATGAGGTGCCGGTGTTGGCGCGGAAGAGGGTGGGGTTGTGAACGCTCGACTCCCAATTTCCGTTCGTGTCGAGCGTAGTCGAGACACCCATAATGCGCGCGCAATCTCATGGCATCTCGACTTCGCTCGATGCGAACGGAGTTTGGGATCAAGGTAATGACCAAAACCCTCTTCATTGACGGAGCTGCCGGAACCACCGGCCTCGAAATCGCCGACCGCATGGCTGGCCGCAACGAATTCACTTTGGTCACTTTGCCCGATGACAAGCGCAAGGACGCAGCCGCCAAGCGCGAGGCGCTGAACGATGCCGATTTTGTCATCCTTTGCCTGCCCGACGATGCGGCGCAGGAGGCGGTGGCGATGACCACGACTGCCAAGACTCGCATCATCGACGCCTCAACCGCGCACCGCGTCGATCCGCATTGGGCTTACGGTTTTCCCGAACTCAGCGGCGCACAGCGCGACCGCGTTGCGGGTGCGCGGCTGGTGAGCAATCCCGGTTGCTATCCCACCGGCTTTCTGGGGCTGGTCGCTCCCTTGGTTGCCGCCGGGCTGATCCCGTCGGACTGGCCCTATTCCGTCAACGCGGTTTCGGGCTATTCGGGAGGTGGCAAGGCGTTGATCGAACGCTTTGAGGGGCGCGATGGTTCTGGGGGCGCGGACATCGGTTTTCGCGCCTATGGCCTAGACCTGCACCACAAACATATTCCCGAAATGCAGATCCACGCCGGCCTTGCGCTGCCGCCAATCTTCTCCCCCGCCGTGGTTCCGGCCTTTCGCGGAATGATGGTTGAGGTACCGCTGCCGATCTCGGTGATGCCGGGAAGCGACAGCCCCGACGAAATGCGCGCCTGCTTGTCAGAGCACTACGCCGCGTCGCCGGTGGTCCATGTCCATAACGAAATGGCGCCGAGCGAGTTGCTGATCCTCAACACGCAAAAGCCGACTGACCGGCTCGACCTTTATGTCATGGGTAGCCCCAAAGGCGACCAGGTCCGCCTGATCGCCATGCTCGACAATCTGGGCAAAGGCGCGAGTGGCGCTGCGGTGCAGAGTTTGAATATCATGGCCGGGTTGGATGAGGTGAGTGGGTTACGACTTTAGGCCCGCAAGAAATGCTTTGTTAAACGATGGGAGTTAAAAGTTGATCGATCAACCGGTTCGACTTTCATGTTTCAACAAAAGATCATCGTTGCTCCGCACAAAATACCTGACGATGCCGTTCGGCTGGAGGTGTTGCATGTTGGCGACGGCGATGGATTTCGGACCAAGCTATTGCATCAGAACGGAAAAACACAGCGTGCTGATGTGCGTTTTGCGTTTATCGACGCGCCGGAAATGAAACAGCGCGGTGGGCCGGAAGCGCGCAATTTCCTACGCTCGTTGATTGATCGGAAAATACTGGATGTCGCCGTCACCGAAAAGACGGGAACGGGTAACTGCTTCGACCATTACGGCCGTATCGTCGGCGTTCCGTTTCTAACTGAGGCGTCAACCCTCTTGTCAGCTACCGCGAGCGGCCCTCAAAGGAAGTTGTTCGGATTGCGTAGTGCGTTGGTTCGCAATATCGAGTTGGAAATGGTTTTGCATGGCTGGGCTTGGGTGCTGGAGCGTTACGGACCAGAGGGAGCCTATCGCCAAGCGCAGGAAGACGCGCGTCGGTACAAAAGAGGCATTTGGGCCTATGACAGCAATCTGGCTCCATGGGCCTTTAAGAAACAGGTTCGGGAAGGGCGATTGCCCGAAGACCGATTTCTCGCCAACTTCGGCAAGCCCGTGGCGAATGCGCTAGGCTCCAGCTGTCCGAGTTATGGATGCGGCGGCACCATGCAGCTGCGGCACGGCAAAAACGGGAAATTCCTTGGCTGCAGCAACTTTCCTCGCTGCAAAATGAAGCGGAATCAATAAGGCGGCTTATCCAGCCCCTTTGGGCTCGCGGTAAAAATCTCACACCCATCCTCGGTAATGCCGATGCTATGCTCAAACTGCGCCGACAGGCTCCGATCCCGCGTTACCGCTGTCCAGCCATCTTCCAACACCTTGCCATGCGGTTTTCCGATGTTGATCATCGGTTCGATGGTGAAGATCATGCCGGGTTTTAGTAGCGGTCCGGTGCCGGGCTTGCCTGCATGCACCACTTCGGGCGCGTCATGGAACAGGCGGCCTAGGCCGTGGCCGCAAAATTCGCGGACTACGCTATAGCGGTGTCCCTCGGCATGGCTCTGGATGGCGTGGGCAATGTCACCGATGCGGTTTCCGGGCTTGGCCTGTTCGATGCCCAGCATCAGGCATTCATAGGTCACCTCGACCAGCCGCTTTGCCTTCACCGGCACATCGCCGACCAGATACATGCGGCTGGTATCGCCGTGCCAGCCATCGATTATCGGTGTCACGTCGATATTGACGATGTCGCCATCGCGCAATTTCTTGTCAGACGGGATGCCGTGGCAGATCACATGGTTGATGCTGGTGCAGCAGCTGTGCGTATAGCCGCGATAGCCGAGCGTCGCCGGAACCCCGCCCGCGCGGATGGTCATTTCGCGGACAATATCGTCGATTTCCTGTGTGGTAACCCCCGGCACCACATGCGGCACCAACGCGTCGAGAATCTCGGCGGCCAAGCGGCCAGCGGCGCGCATTCCGGCGAAGCCTTCTTCGCCATGCAATTTGATGACCCCGTCACGGGATTGATAGGCTTCTTCAGCGGTTACAACGGCATATTGGTTCATAGAGGGCGATATAGCGCGGGTCTGGGGATTTTGCGAGACCTTAAGCCCCTCCCCCTTGTAGGGAGGGGTTGGGGTGGGGGCGCGTCGCGTCCGCGGCGCAAAAATTGATAAGGCGCTACGATTCCCTTGGCGCACAGACGTGCGCCGCCCCCACCCTTAATCCCTCCCCACAAGGGGGAGGGAGATTCGTCCTAAAACACTACCCCAACCGCAACTTAGCGGTTATGCCTATCGCATGACCACCTCCCGCATCTACACAGCCGCCCTGATCATCATCGGCGATGAAATACTGTCTGGCCGCACGCAGGACAAGAATGTCTCGCAAATCGCGCTTTGGCTCAACGTGCAGGGGATCAGGCTGAAGGAAGTGCGCGTGGTGGCCGACGATCAGGACGCGATCATAGAGGCGGTCAATACGCTGCGGACGCGCAATGATTATCTGTTCACCACTGGCGGCATCGGCCCGACGCATGATGACATCACGGTCGATGCAATAGCAGCGGCACTGGGGGTTGACGTTGTGCTGCATCCGGTCGCACAGGAAACGCTGACCCGCTATTACGAACAGCGCGGCGGCGTGACCGAGGCGCGGCTGCGCATGGCGCGGGTGCCAGAGGGCGCGGACTTGATCCCCAATCGCATGTCGGGTGCGCCGGGGATCAAATGGGGCAATATTTTCATCATGGCCGGCGTGCCGCATATTACTGCAGGAATGCTCGACGCGCTGACCGGAACGCTCGAGGGTGGTTTGCCGCTGTTGTCGCACCAGATCGGCTGCTGGTGTGCAGAAAACGAAGTTTCCACTCTGCTGGCTGACACCGAAACGGCGCATGAAGGCTGCCAGATTGGCAGCTATCCCTTCTTCCGCGAAGGTAAGGTTGGGGCCAATTTTGTTGTGCGCTCGACCGATCCATCGATGCTCAACGATTGTTGCGCGGCATTGAAGACTGGGCTTGAAGCGCTGGGCTACGCCACCACCGATGGCGGCATCTGAATTGCCAAACCCCACCGTTCAGTGTCCAGAAAGGCCGGGGGAAGCAGTTAGCGGCGCAATGAAAGTCTCTTTCCTGACCAGAGCCACAATGCTGGCCTGCTGCCTATTGCTTCCGACTGCCATATTGGCGGAAGCGGTTGCACCTGTCCCGGTTGACAAAGCTGCACCCACAAAATCAGTGGAAGTTCCGTGGCTGTACGAGGGCAGTGATGTTCCGGTCGATGCCAGCTGGAAATTCGGCAAACTTCCCAATGGCGTCCGCTATGCGGTGAAGCATAATGATGTGCCTGCGGGACAGGTTTCGATCCGCGTCCGCATCGACGCCGGTTCGCTCTACGAAGAAGATAGCGAGCAGGGTTATGCCCATCTGATCGAACATCTCGCCTTTCGCGGATCGGAACATGTTCCCGATGGCGAGGCTAAGCGCGTGTGGCAACGCTTTGGCGTGACCTTTGGCAGCGACAGCAACGCGCAGACCACGCCGACGCAGACGGTTTATCAGCTCGACCTGCCCAATGCCAAAACCGAGACGCTCGACGAATCGATGAACATCATTGCCGGAATGATCCGCAAGCCCAGCATTTCGCAAGCAGCACTGGATGCCGAACGGGCAATCGTGCTGGCCGAAATGCGCGAAAGCAGTGGCGCGCAGATGGTCTATGCCGACAAGAGTCGCGAGCATGTCTTTCAGGGACAACGCATGGCAAAGCGCTCGCCCATCGGCACACCGCAGACTTTGCTGGCGGCAAAGGCTGAAGGGCTTGCTGCCTTCCACAAGCGCTGGTACCGGCCCGAGACCAGCGTCGTGGTGCTGTCCGGCGATGCTCCAATCGAGCAGATGGAAGCCTTGGTTGCCAAACATTTTGGCGACTGGAAGGCCGCTGTCCCCGCCGTCGCGCAACCCGATTTTGGCAAACCGGTAAAGACCGGCGATAATGCCGCACTGGTCGTCGATCCGACGCTGCCTTCCATCGTTTCGCTCTATTGGGTGCGGCCTTGGGAAAAGGTACAGGACACGATTGTCTATAATCAGGGGATATTGATCAACGCGCTAGCGCAGCGGGTGATCAACCGACGGCTGGAAAGCAAGGCGCGCGACAATGCGACCTATACCGTGGCGTTGGTCAATCAGGACAAGGAGGCGCGCTCGGTCGATCTGACGACAGTTTCGTTGCGTCCGGTTGCCGGCAAATGGCGTGAAGCCATAGCCGAAGTGCGTTCGGTGATTGCCGACGCTGTTGCCGCCCCGCCCTCGCAAGACGATATCGATCGCGAACTGGCGCTGTTCCACGATGTCTTGCGCACCCAGCTTGACAGCTATCCGTTCGAAGCCGCCTCGACCCAAGCCGACGATATGGTTCGTGCGGTCGATATCCGCGAGACCATCGCCGCGCCACAGACCGTGCTGCAGGTGTTTGAGGCAATGCGTAACCAGTTCACGCCCGACCGCGTGTTCAAGGCGACGCAGGCGTTGTTTATGGGCGAAGTCCAGCGGATCGTCATGGCATCGCCCAATGCTGTCGATGGCGGCCAAACCGCGCTTGCCAAGGCTATGACCGACCCAGTGACCGCAGGCGGCAATGTGCGGCTTGCGCAGGGCAGCATCAGCTTTGCCGATTTGCCGCAATTGGGACCGCCGGGCAAAATTGCCATTTCCTCGATGAACCGCGATTTTGAAACGGTAAATCTGATATTTTCCAACGGTGTTCGCGCAATATTGTCGCCAAATAAATCGGAAAGCGGGCAGGTGCGTGTGCTGGTGCGTTTTGGCCGGGGCTTTCAGGCTGTGTCGCCCGATAAGGGAGGGCTGTTGTGGTCGGGGCCTATGGTTCTGGGTGAAAACGGCATCGGCAAATTTGATCGCAATGCGATTGATAAACTGACCAATGGCCGTCGGCTGGAGCTCAGCTTTTCGGTGGATAATGACGCGTTCGAATTCAGCGCAGCAACCCGTCCGGAGGATCTGGCTGATCAATTGAAACTGATCGCGACCAAGCTGGAATATCCCGGTTGGCACGCAGCTTCGGTCGAACGTGCCAAGGCACTCGCCAGTGCCGAATATGACAGTTATGCTATGTCGGCGATGACAATGGTGCAGCGCGACGTGCAGCAATTGGTGGCAAGTGGCGACCCGCGTTGGAAGACGCCTGCTCCGGCGGATATTGCCAAGCTCACTCCGCAGCTATTCCAAAGCTTCTGGGCGCCGATTTTGGCATCGGGGCCGGTCGAGGTGCTGGTGTTCGGCGATTTTGATCGGGACAAGGCTGTGGCTGCCTTGGAAGCAAGTCTTGGCGCAATGAAGCGCCGCAAGGCGGCGCTGGTGCCCGTCGGTGCCGACCAGATCGCCTTTCCCGCTATTCCGCCAAGCCCGGTGCGCTTGACGCATAAAGGGCCGACGGATCAGGTCGCAGCGGTGATTGTCTGGCCCACGGGCGGTGGCTTGGCCAATATTACCGAGGGACGGCAGCTGGAAATTCTTGCCGCGATTTTCCGCGACCGTCTGTTCGAAAAATTCCGCTCGGAACAGGCCGCAAGTTACAGTCCCGACATGATGGCCAATTGGCCCGATGAATTCCGCTCAGGTGGCTTCCTGATGGCCTTCAGTCAGGTAAAGCCGGAGGATGCCGAGAGCTTCCTTCGATTTTCCCGCGAAATCGCCACCGACCTTGCTGCCAACGCTGTGAGCAAGGACGAATTGCAGCGCGCGGTTGAACCAGCGAAGCAAGCCATAGAGCGGACATCGTCAGGCAATGTGTTCTGGATGAACCAGATGGAAGGCGCGAGCTTTTCACCCGAGCGCTACAAAGCGCTAACGCATTATTACAGCGACTATGCGGGCGTGACCGCCGAACAATTGCAGGCGTTGGCGAAACGCTACTTCCGTCCTGAAAAGGCGTGGACTTTACTGGTTGAACCCGAAAAGAAGTAAGTCAGCCTTCGGGAAAACGTTCGAACTCCGGCAAATTGTGCGCTTCCGCCATCCAACCGATTCGTTCGGCCGTCTGGATATGACAGCCGGCAGGCAGCGCGTCGGGATCGTCAAGCGTCGCCGACTGGATATCGACTATTCCGGGTAGATATTCGGCATTGCGATAGCTGATCCCGGTGCCGCATTTGGGACAAAATCCACGCAGCGCGGTTCCCGACGAGTTAAAGGTCGTCAGTTCACCCTGCACGAGTTTGAATTCATCCTCGGCAAACGCTGCCCATGCAACCATGGGAGCGCCTGCCGATTTGCGACAATCGCTGCAATGACACAGCGCGACATGCTGGGGTTCACCCGCAACCTCATACCGCACCGCGCCGCAATGGCATCCGCCTTCATAAGTCATCTGAACATCTCCTTCCTGTCTGCCAAAATAGCATGACAGGACTAGCGGTCAGAGAACATATTTGGAAAGATCAGCGTCTTTTGCGATTCCCGATAGCTGTTTCTCGACATATTTGGCATCGATCTTGATTGTTTCGCCCTTGCGGTCTTCGGCTTCGAAACTGACATCGTCGAGCAGTTTTTCCATCACCGTTTGCAAGCGACGCGCACCAATATTTTCGACGCTGCTGTTCACCTCGGCGGCGATGCGCGCCAATTCTTCTATGGCATCGTCCGAAAATTCCAGGGTAACCTCTTCGGTGGCGAGCAAGGCGCAATATTGTTCGGGCAGATTGGCGCGGGTTTGCGACAATATCCGGACAAAGTCCTTTTCGGACAAGGCCCGCAGTTCGACCCTGATCGGCAGGCGACCCTGTAATTCGGGCAGCATGTCGCTTGGCTTGGAAATGTGAAAGGCACCCGATGCGATAAACAGCACATGGTCGGTTTTCATCGGACCATATTTGGTTGCCACCGTGGTGCCTTCAATCAGCGGTAACAAATCGCGCTGCACGCCTTCACGACTGACCGAACCGCCACCACGCACATCGCTCACCGCGATTTTGTCAATTTCGTCGAGGAAGACAATGCCGTTCGCCTCAGCATCGGCAATGGCGGTGCGGGCAACATCATCTTGATCGAGACGCTTCTCTGTTTCCTCATCAACAAGCTTAGCCCAGGCCTCAGGGACTTTCAGTTTGCGGCGTTTCTGGTTGTTCTGGCCAAAGGCTTTGCCCATCATTTCACCGATATTGATCATGCCAACACCGCCGCCCATTCCGGGAATTTCCATCGGCATTCGTGGTGCATCGGCGACTTCGATTTCTATCTCGACATCGTCCATGTGCCGGTCGCGGATACGCTGACGAAAGGCTTCGCGCGTGGCTTCGGATGCAGTGTCTCCAGCGAGCGGCTTCAGGATACGTTCCATCGCTGCGGCCTCGGCGGCCTCGCGCACGACTTCACGGCGGCGGTCCTTCTCCAGCCGCACCGCTTCCTCGACCAGATCGCGGGCAATCTGTTCGACATCGCGGCCAACATAGCCAACCTCGGTAAATTTGGTTGCCTCTACCTTGATAAAAGGCGCGTCGGCGAGCTTGGCCAGGCGACGGCTGATTTCGGTTTTGCCACAGCCGGTCGGACCGATCATCAAAATGTTCTTGGGCGTAACTTCGTCGCGCAGTTCAGGCGACAGACGCTGCCGACGCCAGCGATTGCGCATCGCCACGGCGACGGCGCGCTTGGCGTCGTCCTGACCGACAATATGTTCGTCAAGCGCGGCAACAATCGCCTTGGGAGTAAGGTTCTGGTTCATTTTTATATTGTTTCCTGCAGATCAGCTTGCGCTGTCCATGGTTTCAACGGTCAACTGGTCGTTGGTGTAAACGCAGATCTCGGCAGCAATTTTCATGGCATGGCGCGCGAGTTTATCGGCGTCCTTTTCATAGTCCATCAGAGCACGGGCTGCGGACAGCGCATAATTGCCCCCAGACCCAATCGCGGCGATCCCGTCCAATGGCTCCAGAACATCGCCATTGCCAGTCAGGATCAAGGTCACGTCTTTATCAGCGACGATCATCATCGCCTCCAGATTGCGCAAATATTTGTCAGTGCGCCAATCTTTGGCCAGTTCAACCGCAGCGCGCATCAATTGACCACGATGCGCCTCCAGCTTCTTCTCCAGCCGTTCGAACAGGGTGAAGGCATCGGCGGTTGCACCTGCAAATCCACTGATGACGCTGCCGTCGTGCAGACGCCGCACCTTCTTTGCATTGGGCTTCATCACGGTCTGCCCCATAGAAACCTGACCGTCGCCAGCGATTACGACTTTGCCACCTTTGCGCACCGACAGGATTGTTGTTCCGTACCAGGTCGCGCTGTTGCCATGTGCTTGATTATCCATGCGCCGGATATGGGGGCAGGGACATTAGAGTGCAAGACTTGGGTCTGAACCTATCGGTGATCCGACAGTGCGCGTTCCCATTGCAGGGCATGGCTGACGATCGTGTCGAGATCGTCATATTTTGGCTGCCAGCCAAAACGCGCCACAATTTCGCGGTTGTCCGAAATGAGTGCATCGGGGTCGCCAGCGCGACGTCCCTCCAGTTTACGGACGATTTTTTGATTGGTGACGCGATCAACCGCATCAAGCACCTGCATCACCGAATAGCCATGGCCATAACCGCAATTGAGCGTGTGGCTTGTTACGCGATCTGCCATCAATGCTTGCAGTGCGATGACATGGGCAGCGGCGAGATCACTGACATGGATATAGTCACGAACACCAGTACCATCGTCGGTGTCATAGTCGGTACCATAGACGCTAACCGATTCGCGTTTGCCGAGCGCCGCCTCAACCGCGACCTTGATCAGATGGGTTGCACCGGCGGTTGACTGGCCTGTCCGACCTTGCGCGTCAGCCCCGGCAACATTGAAGTAGCGCAGCGCGCAATAGTTGAAGTCATGCGCGGCGGCGACATCGCGCAGCATATATTCGGTCATCAACTTTGACATGCCATAAGGATTGATCGGACGTTGCGGCGTGTCTTCGCTGACCGCACTGACATCAGGAATGCCATAGGTCGCCGCTGTTGATGAAAAGATGAAGTGCTTCACTTGACCGCGAATCGCCGATTCGATCAAACTGCGACTCGCAGCCGTGTTATTGCGATAATATTTCAATGGGTCTTCCACTGATTCGGGGACGACTACCGAGCCCGCGAAATGCATGATCGCGCAAATTCCATGGTCGGCGATTGTCTTTGCAACCAGTGATTCGTCAGACACATTTCCTTCGACAAAGGGCACGCCATCAGGCACCGCCCAGCGAAAGCCGGTAGCTAGATTGTCGATTACTACAGGTGTGTATCCAGCGTCCAAAAGCGCGATAACGGCATGGCTACCGATATAGCCGGCACCGCCGGTCACTAAAATGGTTTTTGCGTGTGTCATTTGGAGGTCCTAGCCGAACCAGTGTCATTTTAGAGTAAATTTCAGAAATTTTTCAGGCGCGCATCTGCAAATCAGTCGGCGCAAGGCAAAAAAAAGGCGGCTTAAAAGCCGCCCTTTTCTAAGATGTTGACCAATCAGGGGCTGGTCGGGGTATCGTCGTTGTTGCCAGCGGCAATAACGATACCTGCAATGATAGCTGCCGCAGCGAGCACAGCGACAACAACGCCGCTACCACCGCCGAGCTTGCTTTCTTCCTTTGCAACACCAGCACGCTTAGCTTGTGCAGCAGTCGCTTTTGAAGCGGGCTGAACAGCTTGAGCTACAACAGGGGCGCTGATCAGCGACGCTGCTGCAATAGCGGCGAGCGAAACTTTACCGAAACGCATTTTTAGGCTCCTTTTTTGAATGTGATATCACACACCAGCGCCTAACTGGCACAAAGCGGGCCAAAGTGCAACCCGAGATTCTCGTTGTAATTGTGAAATTACATTTCGTTTCAGTGAATGCGGCATTTTGGTCACTATCGAAAGGAGCTTCGCAAAGCGGTGTCTCGTTTCCGAAGCGAGGTTAGGTTTGCATCTCCCACTTCTGACTGGGCGCCTCGTTAAAATTAGCGATAATTGCTATTTATTATGTAAGGACTGACGATTCGATTGCTCTAAATTGTAAAGGCTTGATAGCAAAACGCATGACTTTAGTTGCTGTCCATCAGATGCGATCTCGAATCGATCCTTTCGTCAACCTCGAATGTATGATTTCGGGGATTGAGCAGGCTTCTATTGAAGGAGCGACGAGCTATTTTGCCCCTGAAATGTCTTTGTTGCTTGATCGAGATCGGAATCGGGCAGCAGTTCACATGAGCTATGAGGCCGA
>Ga0209812_10001026_pt1 | contig 21449 bp, 15 predicted proteins | sample JI71714BDNA_FD_187502 | JGI IMG/M metagenome (GOLD analysis project Ga0209812, IMG submission 187502) | Wastewater effluent complex algal communities from Wisconsin, to seasonally profile nutrient transformation and Carbon sequestration -... | ecosystem: Engineered > WWTP > Effluent > Algae...
ACTGTAAGACTAATTGTTCGGCAGTGGTCAGCGGTTGTCCTGGCTCGACCCAGTCCCAACGCGCGTCCTGCAGCTTATCCAGCAGCTGGCCCGACAAAGTAAAAGCCTGGCCGGTCGACTGATTTAAATCAGCCCTTAACTGTTCGGCCGGAGCCACAGCTACCGCGATGCGGGCGTCCGAGTGCAGACTGATCAGCGTAAGCCGGATTTGCAGCGCTGCAACAAACGCCTGATGCGGCAGGGTTGCCAGCTGAAAGCCATCACCGCGGAATATCACCGGTGTCGCAATGCCGGCAGGACAAAACCGGCTTAAACACTGTTGCAGTGCTTGCAGCAGTGCCGGATATTGCGTCGGCCCGATAGCGGAAGAGCCAACCAGATCGCCGGTCAGAATGGCGTAGGTAGTCATGGCGGTACTCCGGAAGTCTACAGGCTTTCAGCATAGCAATCTTTTAAAGGTAATCAAATTTAATTACTTTTATTAAAGTTACTGAATTTGGTTACTTGGGTAAGGCTGGGCAAGTTAAAAAAAGACCCGGCGTGGTGGTTGGTCATGCCGGGTCTGTGGTCGCCGCTGGAGCTGGCTTCAGGGCAGAAGAAAGACTAACGCATTGTTCGCTTTGACCGTCAAAGGCAGCACCGCAACGCCGGACCCGACCTGCAATGGCAGTTGATGACCGCTAAACAATTCCGTCAGCGTGACAGTACCGTTTTGTAGTTGCCATTGCTCGACCAATTCAGTAGGTAATTGCAGTTTAAAGCGCGTGGCCGCGTCAGAAAAATTGGCCACCACAATGACCCGTTGTCGCGCATCGCCACGAGCAAATGCCAGCGTTTGTTCGCTGTAGCCTGGTGTTTGCAGATGTTGTTGATGCAACGGAAACAGGGGCCCACGCAAAGCAGGGGCTGTGGCGCTAAAGTGCAGCAATGCGCGGTAAAACTCGCGTAATTCCCGTTGCGCTGGGGTCAGATTGCCGCCGTCATAGCGACCACCATTGAGCCAGCCCTGATGCGCGGGTACCCCGGCATAATCAAAAATCGTGGTCCTGCTTGGTTGACCAAAACCACTGGCCAGGGCACCGGCCTCGCCAACTTCCTGGCCAAAATACAGCATGGTTGGCGCAGTTCCAATCAATGCAGAGACCACCATGGCAGCTTTGCCTTTTTCCGCACTGCCAGCAAATTCCGGGCTGGCGATGCGCTGTTCGTCATGGTTTTCCAGAAACTTCAGCATATGCTGGTCGATGTCGCTGATCTGCTGATGTGACGCCAGCACTGCCGAGACCGTGCCTTTGCCCTGCATTAATAGTTTCAGGCTGTCGTAAAAGCCGACTTTGTCATAGAGATAATCCATTTTGCCAAGATGAATGTAATCGCGATAAAGCTGCGGTTGATAGACTTCTGCCAGCAATAAAGCTTCAGGCTTTTGCTGTTTAATCTGGCTGTTCAGATAGCTCCAGAATTCGACCGGCACCATTTCCGCCATGTCGTAGCGGAAACCATCGACGCCCAAATCTAACCAGAACTGCGTGATATCGCGAAATTTCAGCCAAGAGTCCGGTACGGACTTACCTTGCCAGAAGGCCAAATGTTCGGCGGTGGTTTTGCTGGCGAAGTCGGCAGGCAGACGGTCAAAGTCGTAGCTGCCATCTGGCTTGACGCCATAGTTGATTTTGACGGTTTCATACCAGTCATTAAAATCAGGCCGGGCGGCGCGGGCACCATTGCCGGTCCACTTGGCTGGTTTTTCGGCAAATTTGCCGTCTGCCAGCGGGTGGGCTTCGCCGCCTAATGGTGCAAATCCGGTCGGATAGGCGGGGACTTCAAAAGCCTGTCCCGGCACGTAATAGAAGTTGTTGTTGCGGGCATATTCAACGGAAGTGTCATCGTCGGCGCCAAAATCCCGCACGCCGGCCGGTTTACCTAAAGATTCATAGTGGCGGGCGACGTGGTTCGGTACGATGTCGATGAGCACCCGAATGCCATGACGATGCGCCCGTTGCAACAGTGCCTGAAATTCAGCCATCCGGTTTGCCGGATCTACTGCCAGATCCGGATTCACGCTGTAATAATCCTTGACCGCATAGGGCGAACCGGCGCGGCCTTTCACCACATCCGGGTCATCGGCACTGATGCCATAGGCACTATAGTCCGCGATCAGCGCGTGATGTGGCACACCGGTCAGCCATAAATGCGAGACACCCATCGCTTTGAGTGAGGCGAGGGCGGCATCATTGATGTCATTGAATTTGCCGACGCCATTTTCTGCCGCTGTGCCCCAGGCTTTGTTGGTCGGATTCGTGTTACCGAACAAACGGGTAAATGCCTGATAGATAACGACTTTGCCAGTAGGTGCATCGATGACGGGGGCTGGCACAGCGGCCGGCAGGGGCTCTGCCACCGGCTTGGTTGGGGCAGGGTTACAGGCGCTCAGCATCAGCGTGACAGTGCAAAGAGAAGCTAACGTTTTGAATTTCATCATAGTTTTTCATTCATATGAGATTCCGGATAGTGCATGCTAGCACGCCTTACCTGCTGTGCTCCAAGCCTTGGTCTTGCATACGTTTGCAGCAGGCTGCTACAAGGTTCACGGGTTGTAGTGCAGATCGACGCGGTCGATGTGCTCAAGCAGATAATGATTATCGACAGCATGCGGCCGTTCCAGCCGCACCGACCCGGTTTCGGTCAGCACTAACACTGCATCGCCGCTGACAAAATAGACATGATGACCAAAAAAGCTCACTGCGACGGCGAGTCCCTGCAAACGATAGCCACAGCCATAGGGCGTGTCAGCGACCACACCAAAATGTTCAGTGGTAGCAAATACGCGCAATAGTTTCTGACTCGATGGTAATGTAGGCATACTGGAAGGGACTGTCCCGCCCTGAAATGGAAGTACAGACCCTAGCATAGTCCAGCCAAATTTAACCTGCGTTTCAGAGGAGTCTTAGCAGAAAAATGTTGAAGTTAATGAATTATGTGGTTGCCGCTGGTTTTGTCGCGTTCCAGCTGCCGGCAACAGCGCTGCAATCGTCGGACACTGCGCTGTTACAGGCGCTGGCGCCTTATTGCGGTCAGGCCTTCGCCGGTCAGCTGATCTCCAATCCTGCAGAAGATGCCGATATGGTGGGACAACGGCTGATTGTGCATGTGGCCGGCTGCCGCCCCGGTGAGGTCCGCATGCCGTTTCATGTCGGCGAGGACAGGTCGCGGACTTGGGTATTACGCGAGTTACCGCAAGGCCTGCAACTGAAACACGACCACCGTCATCAGGACGGTACGCACGACGAGCTGACGATGTATGGCGGTACCGCAGTTGCCTCTGACGGGTTGGCAGTACAATTTCCTGCCGATGCCTACAGCAAACTGATGTTTCAGGCACTTGGCAGAACAGCGGCCCCGGCAAATGTCTGGTCATTTACGCTGCACCCCGGTAAGCAACTGGTTTATCGCTTAAGCCGGCCAGGCCGCGAATTTGCCGTCGCTTTTGATTTAACCCAGCCTGTCGCTTTGCCTCCACCGGCCTGGGGGCACTAGAGTCGCCACCGCTTTAGCACCGGCTCTGTTTAGCGGGAACCGGACTTGGCCACACTGGCAGTTCGGTGCTTGCTTTAGTAACATCAGGAGGCTGTCATATCGATGGCCCCTTATAACGACAACAATCACCTCAGGTGATGGAGATTTTATGAAACCACAATTTTGGTTTTCAGGAACATGGTTAGCGCTCAGTGCCTGCTTAGGTCTGGCTGCCTGCCAGAAGCAACCAGAGGCACCGGCAACAGCGCCGGTAACCGAAGCGGCGGCGCCGGCGGCTGCGACCCCAGCAGCATTACCGGATACTGAGTTCAACCCGAAGCTTGCTGAATACATCAAAACCTTATCGGGCGACGACTTTCAGGGCCGGGCCCCCGCCACCAAAGGCGAAGAAAAAACGCTGGCGTATCTGTCAGAGCAGTTCAAACGCATTGGCTTAAAACCACAACCGGATGGCAGCTACATTCAGCCGGTGCAGCTGGTACAAATCGATCCGACGGAAGTGTCAGCGATGACTTTCAGCGGCGATAAAGCGCCGGCGCCATTTAAATACCGCGACCAGATGTTTACCTGGACCACTCGCGTCACTGAATTCAGCGAAATCAAAGATTCCGAACTGGTGTTTGTTGGCTATGGCATCGTCGCGCCAGAATACGACTGGAACGACTATGAAGGCCTTGATGTTAAAGGCAAAACTGTGGTGATGTTTGTCAACGATCCGGGTTTTGCGACCCAGGATCCCAAGCTATTCACCGGGAATTCGATGACCTATTACGGTCGTTGGACTTATAAGTTTGAAGAAGCGGCCCGCCAGGGCGCTGCCGGTGCCTTGATTGTGCACGAAACTGATGCCGCCTCTTATGGCTGGCATGTGGTCGCCGGTGGTTCTGCCACCAAGTTCGACCTGATCAATCCGAATAAGAATGCCGACCGCACCGCGATTGAAGGCTGGGTGACGACCGAATCGGCCAATACTTTGTTTGGCGTGATCGGGGAAAATATCGATTCGATGCGCAAAAAAGCGCTGAGCAAAGACTTTGCGCCGATCCCGCTCGGCATCAAAGCCTCGGTCTCGGTGAAAAGCAATGTGCGTGAACTGACGTCTGGTAATGTGGTCGGCATTATCGAGGGCACTGAAAAACCGGAAGAGGCCATCTTATACATGGCGCACTGGGACCACCTTGGCCTTGATTTCGCCAATCCGAACAACAAAGTATTTAACGGCGCCCAGGATAATGCTTCTGGCACCGGTGCCTTGATTGCGATGGCAGAGTATTTTGCCGCACAGCCAAAACCAAAGCGCTCGATCGCATTTATTGCCGTGACTGCGGAAGAACGCGGGTTGTTGGGTTCAGCTTGGTATGCCAATCACCCGATTTTCCCGCTGAATAAAACAGTGGCCGGGATCAACATGGATGTGGTGAACGTCTATGGCCCGATGAAAGATATGACCGTCGTGGGGCATGGCAATTCAGAACTGGAAAACATCCTGAAAAAATACACTGAACAGCAAGGTCGCTATATCGCGCCGGAAAACAATCCGTCAGCCGGTTTCTACTACCGCTCAGACCACTTTAATCTGGCGAAAAAAGGCGTGCCGATGCTATACGCCAAAGGCGGCGTCGACAGTGTTGAGCATGGCAAAGAGTGGGGCATTGCCCAGCAGGCGGAATACACCAAATGCTGTTACCACAAAGTGGAAGATGAGTATAACGAGAATTGGGATTTACGCGGTGCACAACAGGACATGTTCCTGTATTACCGCGTCGGTCGTGAACTGGCAGACGATACCACTGCCTGGCCAAACTGGTTTGAAGGCAAAGAGTTCAGAGCCGCCCGCGATGCTTCTTTAGCGCAATAAATCATCTCGTCATAAAAAATCCCTGCCAGTTAGGGATTTTTTTTTAGCTGCATGATCAGGTTCGCAAGCCGCCAGCGCTGGTGGTCACCGGCTAGTCATCGAGTATGCCGGATGGCGTCGCAGCCGGTTTTGTCGGTTGATTTGCGGCACCTGCCTGCATGTTATGCAGTACTTTGCTCAGGGGAACGATCAGGTCACTGTGGCGCTGATGCAGATAATGATACAGGCCCGCAGTGGCCAGAACGCCGGGTATTGCTGTGATGCCGACCTGTTCGGTTTTGGCTGGCAGAACGCTCAGAACCGATTGCCGATCTTCCAGCAGGACGTCAATTTTGCCTTGCTCCAGCATGCCCACCGCTTGCTGCAGCGTCGTTACCGGCACCGGAAAGCCGGCATACCGCACCTGACTGGCCAGACGAAAGCCACGGACAAAACCGATTTTCAAGTTGGCCTGCTGCTGCCATTGGCGAAGTTCATCCAGTTGTTCGGTACGGACGAATGCCAACAGTTCAATAGTCGCCAGCTGCACCGGGACTTGCCTGAGTTCACTGAACTCTTGCTGGATCCCATCAATCCGGAACAACTCGCCATCGTACAAACCGCGATTTGCCATTTGCAGCGAACGGCCGGCCGGTAAGCGGACCAGCTCCATCTGGTAACCGAGCCGGCCATACGCCTGACGCAATTGTTGTTCAATCTGGATGGCAAATTCAGAGCGACCAAGGCTGGTCGCTATTTGCAGCTGATAGGTCTCAGACGCCGCCGCCGGTAACGGCGCCGTCCAAATCAATCCCGCTAACATGACAAGCCAGCGTATCAGCATGCGGATCCCTGCTCCATTGAGTTCATCAGCCACTGGTCACTAGCGGCCGTTAGCAAGACTATAACGATTCAGAAGCAATCTGACAGCAAATAAATGCAGATAGCCTGCAGTCGCAGGCTATCTGCTCCCTGCAGGGTCAGAATTGATAATCCTGTACCGGCATGCCCAATTTTTCCAGTTGACGCCTGAGTTGTGCGGCCGGTCCGACCACCACGATACTGAATGTCGCCGGATCCAGATGGCGTTTGGCCAATTCGTTCAGCTCTTCCAGCGTGATGTCGCGGACAATTTGATTCCGCTTCGCGGTGAAATCACTGGCCAGCTGATACTGTAAAATAGCCGCCATAAAACCAAGCTTGGCACCCGGAGTTTCATACGCCAGTGCATCGGACTGGTTGATGGCTTTACGCATAAATTCAAGCTCTTGAGGTGTCATGCCCTGTTGCTGATAACGGCTGATTTCCTTCAGAAATTCCTGAATAGATTCGGCCGTCACGTTGGCACGTACCGCGGCGGATGCACTGAAAATGCCGGCATAGCGGTCGGCTCTAAAGCCGCTGTGGGCGCCGTAGGTATAGCCTTTGTCTTCACGCAGATTCAGGTTGATCCGGCTGTTAAAGTTACCGCCAAGCACAAAGTTCATCAGACCGGCGCGGAAATACTCGCCGGTGAAGTCTCTGGTTAGGCTCCGTTTCACGATGCGGATCTCGGATTGTGGTGCCGCCGGTTTGTCGATGAGATAGATGGTACCCGGTTTGGCGATAGCCGCAGGGATCTGCACTTGCCGCTCCGGTGCCTCGCCTTGCCAGCGTTGCAGGCGGGGCTGCAGTTCAGCCAGGAGCTGCGTCTGAGGCAGGTCAGAGACCAGAATCAGTTCTGCCCGGCCAGGCTTCAACAGACGTTGTGCATAGGCTTTGACATCAGCCAGCTGTATCGTGCTGACGGACTGCAACGTGCCCTGATTCGGGTAGGCGCTGATATGATCGCCGTACATCAACTGCTGTACTGCATGTGCCGCCATAAAGCCGGCATCTTTTTGTGCATGCTGAATGCCTTGTATGGTTTGCTGGCGGATGCGGTTGAAATCTTCCGGGTTAAAAGCCGGTAACAGTAGTTTTTCCATCAGCAGTTCCAGCGTTTGCGGCAGGTTTTTGCTGAGGCTTTGTACTGAAATTTCCAGATATTGGTCATTGGCCGAAAAACTTATCGAAGAACCGAGTATTTCCAGCGCCAGACTCATTTGCTCAGTACTTTTGAGCATGGTGCCTTCATCCAGCAGCGCTGCCAGCAGCTGACTGATCCCCGCCAGTTGCGGCGTTTCGTCATAAAGGCCAAGCGGCACCCGCAGCAACAAAGAGGTGGTTGGCGTTTCCTGATTTTGCGCACCGAGCACGCGGATGCCGTTGCTCAGTTGTTGTTGCCAGGTCGCCGGTAATTCGATCGCCGGGTTTGCGCCTGCCCCTGGAATTTTGCTGCGGTCCACACTGTCCTGCACCGGACGCAGTTGCAGATCTGCCGCTTTGGTGGTCGAAGGCCCACCAAAATCATGTTGAACCGGCGTGAAGTTGTCGGCTTTGGCAATCAACTGGCGCTGACCTTTCGGCACGACGCTCATGATCACGGCTGCTTTGCCTTTTAAATACTGCTGATAAACCCGTTCGACATCGGCTTTGGTAACGTTTTGGTAGCGGGCTAAATCGGCGGCGATTAAATCTGGCTCGCCGAAGAAGGTTTCATTGGCCGCGAGCTGGCTGACTTTGCCCTCAACGCTTTGCAGGCCAAAAATACTGGCCGCCTCCATTTTTGCTTTGACTTTGTTCAGGTCATCGTCAGTAACGCCGCGCGTTTCGAACTCAGCCAGACTCTGGCGGATCTGCTGTTCAGTCTCGGCCAGCGATTTCACCGCGCCTGGCGCCGGTAAGGCTAATAACGTGAATTCGCAGGATAATTCCTGGCAGCCGTGACCGGCCTGCGCCTGCACTGCTTTTTGCGTTTTCACCAAATTTTTGTACAGCAGCGAGTTATTGCCGTTGCCCAAGATCTCGGCGAGGATATCCAGCGGTGCTTCATCGGCGTGGCGCACATACACGGTCGGGAATGCCATATAAAGCAGGGGCAGATGGACATTATCTTCCATCGAAATATAACGGTCTGATGCTAAAGTCACCGGTGTTTTTGCTGCGGGCAATACTTCAGGCCCGCGTGGGATCGCGGCAAAATATTTTTCTACCAGTGGCAGAATTTCTTCCGCTTTGACGGCGCCCCCGATCGTCAGCGTGGCATTGTTCGGGCCATACCAGCGCAGGAAAAAGGCTTTGACATCATTGACGTTGGCGCGGTTTAAGTCGGCCATATGGCCAATCACCGGCCAGGAATACGGGTGGCCGTCCGGATAAAATGCCTGATCAACCCGCTCCGACAAGCGGCCATAAGGCCGGTTATCGACGCTTTGCCCGCGTTCGTTTTTCACGGTTTCGCGCTGCACTTCAAATTTCTTTTCGGTCACGGCATCGAGTAAAAATCCCATCCGGTCGGATTCCAGCCACAGCACTTTTTCCAGTTGATTAACCGGCACTGTTTGATAGTAATTGGTGCGATCTGTGTTGGTCGACCCATTCATCTCGCCGCCGGCTTCGGTGATAATTTGGAAATGCTGTTCGTCGGCAACGTGTTCTGAACCCTGAAACATCATGTGTTCAAAAAAATGGGCAAAACCGGATTTACCGGGTTCTTCCCGGGCAGAACCGACATGATAGGTGACATCGACATGCACCAGCGGATCTGAGGCATCTTCATGCACAATCACGGTAAGCCCATTGGCCAGCTGGTACTTTTTATAGGGGATTGCCACGGCTGCAGCAGGGTTGCTGGCATCTTTGACCAGCGTGACTCCAGCTGGGATTGCTGCCACAGGAGCTGTAGGGATGCCGGATTGCTGGCAACCTGCCAGGAACAGGCTGCAACTGATAACGGATAACGCGAATATTTTCATGACCACTCCGGAAAAAGACTGCTGGATCTGCAGTCAGCAAAGACAACGACCACATGTTGCGGTGGCATTTGTCAGCACTCTAAATTTTTGAAACAAAAAAACAACATGTTGCGGCGCTGATGCGACGCCTGCCTGCGGACCTGCGGTCAAAAGCGCCGCTGCGGTGATCGCCCGAGCCAAAGCGTTGCGCTTTTCACAGTGTCCGGCCCCGCTGACTTTGCCCGTACGCGGACACAAAAAGTGTCCGCGGACAGCGGTCCTTAAACTGGTATTAATTTATCTTATTGAATTTAAACGAAAATAAAAATGGCACGCCTGCTGCAATACCTGTGCAGAATCGGGCGGTGTACGACATGCACGACCGCAGCACGGACAGAGGATAAGAGAAAAGATGATCAAAGGTACAGAGCAACAGGACGTGCGGATTGAAAAAGCTCCACAAACGCCGGTGCTGAAAATGGCCGCGGCATTTGCCGGTATCAGTTTGTTGTTATGGGGCAGTTACCAGTTGATGTTTTCCACCGGCGCCAATGCGGCGATGGTGCTGGCGCGCAGTGAAGTGCAGTTAGGCCAGGTCAGCCGCGGTGATTTTGTCCGTGATTTGGCGGTGCAGGGTAAAGTGGTGGCGGCCAACGCGCCAACGCTGGTCAGTCAGCAGGACGGCCTGGTGCGCTTTGTTAAACAACCGGGTGAAGCGGTGACGCTCGGTGATTTGCTGGCGGTGGTGGAAAGCCCGAGTTTAGAAAACGAAGTGAAACAACAACAAGCGCTGTTACTGTCGATGCAGTCCGAGCATGAACGCGCCAAATTGCTGGCCCGTGAGCAGCAGCTGGATATGCAACAAATTGAAAGCTCAGCGGCAGTCAATCTGCAGGCCGCTAAACGCGAATTGGCGCGCGCCGAGCAATCGATGCAGCTTGGCGTGATGCGTCAGATTGATTTGGATATTGCCCGCGACAAGCTGGCGCAGTCTGAACTCGAATTCAAACATGCCCGCGCCAAAGTGGCGTTAGCGGCCGACAAACTGACCTTTGAACAGAGATCCGGCGAACAAGGTCTGGCACGCCAAGCCTTAGTCGTGGCCGAGCTGGAACGTAAACTGGCGGCGCTGCAAATCAAAGCACCGGTCACTGGTCAGGTTGGTAATTGGCTGGCCACGCAGCAGACGCAGGTCCTAACCGGGCAAGGTCTGCTCACGGTCATCGATTTAAGCCAATACGAAGCTGAACTCAGTGTGCCGGAAACTTATGCCGCAGATCTATCACCGGGCCTGCCGGTCGAAATTACGCTGAACGGGCAAAAACTCAAGGGTGAGTTATCGCATGTTGCGGCAGAAGTGAAAGACAGCAATGTCACAGCCCGGGTGCGTTTTGCTGATCAAGATGCCAAAGCGCTGCGGCAAAACCAGCGGGTGTCAGGCCGCATCGTATTTGATGAACGCAAAGATGTGCTGCGGGTGGCTCGTGGTGAGTTTGTGTCCAGCGGCGGTGGTCGTGTCGGCTATCGCTTGGAGCAAGACGTGGCTGTGCGGACTCCACTGCAAGTGGGCGCCTTATCCGTGCAGTGGGTCGAAATTCTCAGCGGGGCGCAAGAAGGGGATCAGTTAGTGATCTCGAATTTGGCCGAATTTAAAGATGCTGATCGGGTTCGCTTGAACTGATCGGTAGCCATGCAGAACAAAAGTATCGTACAAGGACAAAAAATGATTCAACTTAATGATTTATCGAAAGTATTTAAAACTGAACTGATTGAAACGCATGCGCTACGCCAGATTAGTTTAACGGTCAACGAAGGCGAATTTGTCGCGCTGACCGGGCCTTCTGGTTCCGGTAAATCCACGTTGCTGAACGTGCTGGGCACACTGGAACATTTTGACGGTGGCGATTATCTGCTTGATGGCCAATCGGTCAAGGGCTTGTCTGACAAGTCCTTGTCGGCGCTTCGCAACGAAAAAATCGGCTTTATCTTTCAGGGCTTTAACCTAATCAAAGACTACAGCCTGTTCGACAATATCGAACTGCCGCTGCGTTATCGCGGTTTTAACGCGGCTGAGCGCAAGCGCCGGGTTGAGCATGCGCTGGAACAAGTCGGGCTTGCGGCACGGCGCGATTATCACCCAAGCCAATTGTCCGGCGGCCAGCAACAACGGGTTGCCATTGCCCGCGCTATAGCCGGTCAGCCGCGCATTCTGCTGGCGGATGAGCCAACCGGGAACCTCGACTCACTGATGGCGCGGCAAGTGATGGAACTGCTGGAGCAAATCAATCAAAACGGCTGCACCATCCTGATGGTCACGCATGACCCGGAACAAGCCCGCCGCGCCGGCCGGCAAGTGCAGATTATTGATGGGCATTTAAGCGATGCGTCGATGTATGACCCGCTGGCGCAAAACAGCCCGGTAGCAGTGGCTTAAGGAGAGGGTGATGGAACAGTTCCTGTATTACCTCAAAGTCAGTGTAAAAAGCATTCGCCGTGCGCCTTTGCCTTATGTGCTGACCGTGCTGATTATGGCGTTGGGGCTTGGTGTGTTTTTCGCCAATGCGACCTTTTATTACCGCTTAAACGCCGATCCGTTACCACATAAGAGCGACAAGCTGTTTTTCCCAATGATGTTGCTGGTGCCTTGGGAATGTAATGACAACACCTGTAAGCCGCCGCCGGTGCTGAGTTACGCCAATGTGCAAAAACTCAGTAATACGGACATCCCAACCGCCAAGGCTGCGATGTACAGCTCCGATGCCTACTTGCGTCTGGATACCAAACAGCCGCCGCTGCCGGTCAGCGTCCGTATCACGCAACGTGACTTTTTCCGTATGTTTGACGTGCCAGTGCTGCATGGCAGTATTTGGCCGGATGATAGCGCGCGCAACGAAATCATCCTGACCAAAGCCCTGGCGGAGAAATTGTTTGGCCAAAGTGATGTGGTCGGAAAAACCTTGTTACTAGACGATAAACCGCTCACGGTCAGCGGCGTGCTCGACAACTGGCAAATGCTGCCGCGGCTGTATGATGCCAATAGTGGCAACCATGTTGAGCCGGTCGAGCAAATCTACCTGCCGTTGGAAACCGGTTATGACATGAATTACATGTCGAACAGTCAATCCAGTACTTTTGACGATACCGACTATCGGCAGCTGTCTTCGCAGGGCCGTACCGGCGCTCTGCACCAGTTACAGTATTGGGTGCAGCTGGATACACCTGCGCAGCAACAGGCCTATCGCGACTTTATGCAAAATCTGGCCAGCACCGAAAAAGCCGCGGGCCGCCATCCTTCCATCATCAATAATCAGTTAACTTCGATGCGCAATATCGTGGCCTATTTTGGCGGTGAGTCTGGTGACATCAAAGCTTTTGCTCTGGTCACTCTGCTGTTTTTGCTGGTGTGTCTGCTAAACGCCAGTCATTTATCACTGAACCGCTACCTGAGCAATCAATACGAGTTTAGTCTGCGCCGAGCGCTCGGTGCCAGCCGCTGGCAGTTACAACAACAGATGTTCGCCGATGTGTTATTGCTGACGCTATGTTGTCTGGCTGGCGCCTTGTTGATTGGATTCGGTGGCGTTCAGCTGATGAACTATCTGTGGCCGGTGAACCGCTTATTCTCGACCTGGGATTGGCAGCTGTTACTGGGCTTGCTGCTGTTAGCACTCAGTGCCAGCTACCTCGTGACTTTATATCCATCCTTACGCGCATCATTTGGTGCCTTGAATCAGCAGTTGAAGGAGTAACCCTATGTCTTTGCATCTGATGCTGAAATCGTTAAAACGCAGAAAAGTCGTCACGGGTTTGTTGTTACTACAACTGGCAATGACGCTGGCGTTGCTGCTCAATGCAGTGATGCTGGCCAGTCAAACCCATGCCAGTCTGAATGAACCGACCGGTCTTGATATGGAGAATATCCTGCAGGTCCAGTTAAAACCGACGACGCCGGAGCTGCGCAAATATCCGGCGCTCAGCGACTTGCTCGAACGCCAGCTGGCAGGGGTACGCGCGGTGCCGGGTGTCGTCGCGGTGGCTTATAGTAATCAGGGCCCACTATTGCAGGGGGGCAACAACGGCAATGTTTTTAAAGTCGGTGCGCAAGAGCGCACCAATTTGGCGTCAGTCCCGATGTATTTTGTTTCGGCTGATTTTTTCCGGGTATTGGGCCTGACCGTGCAAAACGGTGAGTTGCCGGTCAGCCCAACCCCGTTGGATGGTAAGGTGCAATCGCCGGTGGTGCTGACACAGCAGTTGGCAGAGCATTTATTTGCAGGGGAAAACCCGGTCGGTCAGGCCGTTAATCGCGGGCCTGTGGCTGCGGTGGTCAGTAACTTCTATGGCCAGCGCTCGGCTGAGCATGTGTTTAATAACTCGGTGCAAGTGGCGCCTATGTACGGCGTAGACTGGGGCTACTCGCTGTTACTGCGGGTGGAAGCGGGCAGTGCAGATACAGTGCGGCAGCAGCTGGATCAGGTATTGCGTAACGTCGACACGAATATTGAAATCTTCTACGTCCGCTCACTGGCGGAACAACACCACCGCCTGTACCGCACCGAGTTTGGTTTGGCCGTATTGTTAACCATCCTTGCCGGGCTGATGCTGCTGGTGACGATGATTTCCAGTTATAGCAATGCGCATTTCCATGCGCTGAAATCGCAGCAGGACATTGGGATCAAGCGGGCCCTCGGCGCGAGCCGGCAGGCTATCTTCGTTGAACTGCTGGCCGAAGGGTGGCTTTGTACTTTACTCGGTACCGGCGCAGGTGTGTTTGTAGCATTGTTGTTGAATAAACTGCTAGCGACCGTCATTGTGATCCCAGCGATCCCACTGTGGTTGCCGCTGTTGGCGATCAGTGTGTTAATACTGTGTGTCACTCTGGCCACATGGTATCCTGCCAGAATCGCTACCCGGGTTTCTCCGGCAACCGCAACTAAGACTTTGTAAAGAATGGCAAAATTACTGGTAATTGATGACAACGAAGCGGTGCTGACAGCCCTGATGACCTTGTTTCAACTGGAAGGGCATCAGGTCTGGACTGTCACGACGCCGCATCAGGCGCTGGCATTGCTGGCGGCGCAGCCGATGGATTTGGTGCTGCAAGATATGAATTTTGCCAAAGGTGAGATGACCGGCGAGCAGGGCAAAACCTTGTTTTATCAGCTGCGTCGTTTGTATCCGGAGTTGCCAGTCCTGCTGATGACAGCCTGGACCGCGCTCGATATGGTGGTCGAGCTGGTCAAAGCCGGTGCTTGTGATTACATCGCCAAACCCTGGGATGACCAGCGTTTGCTGATGACGGTGCAAAACGCACTGAAATTAAAGCAACTGGAAGACCGCCAACGGGATGCCGAGCGCAAACAGCAGGAACGCTTGCAGGCCTTTATCGGCAAAGATCTCTGTGGTCTGGTGTTTGCCAGTACCGCGATGGAGCGGCTGCTGCAAATGACGCTACAGCTTGCGCCTTCGCAGGCGGCGGTGCTCATCACCGGTGAAAACGGCAGTGGCAAAGAAGGCATCGCGCAGATTTTACATGCCAACTCGCCGCGCGCCGGCAAACCACTGGTGAAGGTCAATATGGGCGCTTTGCCGGCCGATTTGATGGAAGCGGAATTGTTTGGCGCTGAGGCCGGCGCTTACACTGGCCTCACCAAAGCCCGCATCGGCCGCTTTGAAGCCGCGGATGGTGGCACCTTGTTTCTCGACGAAATTGGCAATTTGTCGTTAAGCGGTCAGATGAAGTTACTGCGGGTACTGCAAACCGGTGAATTTGAGCGTTTAGGCTCCAGTGTCACGCGGCGGGTGGATGTGCGGTTATTGTCAGCGACCAATGCCGATCTGAGCAAAGCTATCGCGCTCGGTCAGTTCCGTCAGGACTTGTACTACCGGATTAATGTGGTGCAGCTGCAGGTGCCGGCGTTACGCGAACGGGTCGATGATATTCTGCCCCTGGCACGCTATTTCCTCGCCGGGCAAAAAAGTTTAAGCCGCGAGGCGGAACCGTTGCTGTGCCAATATAGCTGGCCGGGCAATGTGCGCGAGCTGCAGAATGTCTGCCAGCGCGCGGTATTACTGAGCACTGGCAATACCATCAATGCGCTGGATTTGGGGCTCGATGCCGAGCAAACCATGAAACAACGGGCGCTCGATGATATTGCTCGTCAGGATATTGAACAGGCTTTAACTGCGCATCAGGGCGTGGTGTCGCGGGCGGCCAAAGCGCTTGGCATCACCCGTCAGGCGCTGTACCGGCGGATGGAGTTTTATGGCATCGCTGCGCCTTAAATTGAACCGGGTTGGTTTGTACAGTACCGCGGGGCTGCTGCTGGGCGCTTTTGCGCTGCTGTTGTGGCAGCTGACGCCGCTTCATCCAGGGGTTTGGCTGGCGTATACCGCCTTGGTGCTGTTGTTGTGGCTGACTTTACGCGGCTATCTCAGACAACTGGATACTGAAGTCATGGCGCTGAATCTGCAGGCCGACAGTTTGCGCGACCAGAGCTTTAACCTCAGCGCCAACCGCGAGGTGCTGCGTGAGTTAAAACCGCTGGCTGTCTCGCTCAACCAAATGTCGGCAGAGCTGGCGCAGCAACGCGCCACCTTGTATCAGCGTGAATTGTTGCTCGATACGGTGTTACAAACCAATCCCAGTGGCTTGGTGCTGACCGACGACAGTGGCCGGGTGTTGTTCAGTAATCCGGCCGCCCGGCATTTGTTAGCGCAGGGGCGTAAGTTTGACGGCAGTTTATTCAGCGAAGTGTTGCAGGATTGGCCGGAGCTGCGGGTAGCTTGTCAGGCCGGTCAGCAGGGGCTGATTCAAATCGGCGAACAGCAAAATGTCTGGCATTTGTCGGTGAGCCCGTTTCGGCTGAATCAGCGTCAGCATTTGCTGTATCAATTCAAGCCGATGACCCGCGAATTTAAACTCGAAGAAATCAAAGCCTGGAAGAAGCTCATCCGCGTCATTGGCCATGAACTGAACAACAGTCTGGCACCGATGTCGTCATTGGCCTTTTCCGGTGCCCGTTTGCTGCAAAAAGCCGACTTCAGCAGCGCAGATCAGCCGCAGCTGGCGCAAATATTTGCGGTGATTGGCGAGCGCTCACAGCAACTGAATCAGTTTTTACAGGCGTATCTCAACTTTGCCAAGCTGCCGCCGCCGCAGCCAGCGCTGGTAAATTTCCCGTCGCTCATCAATAACCTGCAGAATCAATACGAATTTGAATTACTCGGTGATTTACCGCAAAGCCCTTGGTCACTCGACAGTGCGCAGCTGGCGCAGTTGTTACTCAACTTGCTGAAAAATGCCCAGGAAGCCGGCGCGACCAGCAACGGGACCACGCTGCGTTTTCGCGAATCGCCGCGTCAGCTGGTACTTGAAGTGCAGGACGATGCCGGGGGCCTCACGGCGGAGGTGCTGCAACATGCGCTGGTGCCGTTTTATACCACCAAAGCGCAAGGCTCTGGCATTGGTCTGACGTTATGCCGCGACATCATGGAATCGCACGGCGGCAGCCTCGAGTTGTTGAATCAGCCTCCGGGTTTACTGGTGCGGCTGACTTTTCCGCGCGTGGCGGCGCAGCTGACTGCAACAACGTCTGTCAAAATCTGAGCGGCTTTGACGAGGGCTGAACGGCTCTATCAGCGCTGAACGCAGGCTGGGCAAACTGAGCCATAGCAGTTAGACTGCGCCTTCAAGTTTTAGCCATCAAGCCTTCCAGAGAATCTTATGCAAGTCCAGACAACCACTGTGGATTTAACCACGCACACAGGCCCGATGCGGGTTGCGGTCTATCAACCCAAAACAGCCAAACCTTGCCCGGCCGTATTGTTGTATTCCGAAATTTTCCAAATTACCGCCCCCATTGCGCGGATGGCAGCGATGCTGGCGGGCCAGGGCCTGCTGGTACTGGTGCCCGAAGTGTTTCATGAATTAAATCCGGCCGGCACCGTGCTGGCCTATGACGATGCCGGCAAGGATAAAGGCAATCAGGATAAATGGACCAAGCCACTTGGCCATTACGACAGCGACAACCGCGCCTTAATTAATTTTTTGGGCTCCCACCCGTTATGGAATGGCAGGCTGGGCGCGATGGGCGTTTGTATCGGTGGGCATCTGGCGCTGCGGGCAGCATTGCAGCCATTTGTTAATGCAGTTTTGTGCTTGTACCCGACCGATTTGCACAGTGACACGCTACCCGCAGGCGATGCAGGTCAGACCTTAGCCCGGGTCGGCGAAATGACCGCGCATCTGGTTTTTGTATTTGGCCGACAAGATCCGCATGTGCCGGAGGCCGGTCGTCGGAAAATCCAGCAGCAACTGCAACAAGCAGGTGTCAGTTTCGACTGGCATGAAGTCAATGCTGAGCATGCGTTTATGCGCGACGAAGGGGAGCGTTATGATCCTGCGTTGGCGCTGTGGGTCTATCAGCGGGCACGCGAGTTGTTTCTCCAGATGTAACAAAAAGTGTTTGGAAAACGCTGCAAACTTTGTTATTAATTTGTTTTTATAAAACCATAAGCGTCTAATAAATAATCAAAAGGACTTGTTAATGCGTAAAGCTGCGTCTTTTCGTCAGTTGCTGCTTGCCAGCTGTTTTAGCCTGGTAAGCACTGCCAGTCTTGCTGCCACACCAGACCTACCGGCTTTGCTGGGCAAAGACCCGGCTATTTTCGATTTTAAAATTTCACCAGATGGTCAGCATCTGGCGGCCAAGTTGATCCATGAAGACCGCATTGCTCTGGTGTTTTTTGACCGGCCAACGATGAAAATGCTCAATTCGGTCAAAATGGCCGGTGACGGTCAGGTCGGCGATTATTATTGGGTCAACAACGAGCGGGTTATTTTTAAGTTAACTCAGGTCAACCCGTGGCAGCAGGAGCCGGAATACTACGGCGAACTCTATGGCGTCAATATTGACGGCAGCAAACGTGGCTTGTTATTTGGTTATCGTGCCGGTGAGCAGCAGGTCGGCAGTAATTTCAAAGCGCGTGAAGCCCGCCGTGCCTGGGCCGAGTTCATTGACGTTGTGCCCGATGAAAACAACCGGATCCTGATTAAAAGTACGCCGATGACTTTTGACGGCGAAGCGTTTCCCGAGGTCCTTGCCATGGATATTTACACGGGCAAGTTTGTCTCGCGCGGGCGCTTACCTGTCTCCCAGGGCAATGTTGAAACGGGGCCTAATGGCCGTCCGCGGGTCGTTGCCGGCACCAACAGCAAAAACCAAACCGAGGTCTACATCAGACCTGCAGACAGCACCAGTAACGATTGGGAACAATTTCCATCACAACAGTATGGCGACACTTTTAGTCCTATTGCGGTGACCAGTGACAACAAATCCGTGTTTGTCTTTGATAACAAGAACAGTAGCCGGACCGGTGTGCATAAGTTGGATCTGACCGACGGGAAATACACTGAGGTCTATACAGATCCAAACGTCGACGTCAGTATGGTGATCCCGACCACCGATCAGCGTGCTGTGTATGGTTTACGGGTCGATGACGGGCGGCCTTCTTATATCCTGCTGACCGGCGAATATGATGAAGCCAAAGTATTTAAAGACTTACTGGCCACCTTTCCCGGTGAGAAAGTGAACATCACCAGCCGGACTGCGGACGGTAAGCATTGGGTTGTTTATGTCAGCTCAGATGTGAATCCTGGCACCTATTATTTATATGACCACGAGAAGGTCAGCCTGGCGAAACTGTCCGATTTGAAACCGCATCTGGCCGGAATCAAGTTTGCGCAGATGGAACCTATCAGTTTTGCTTCTTTTGATGGTTATAAAGTCCATGGCTATCTGACGAAAGCGCTGACGCCTTCGGCGGAAAAACCGTTAGTCGTGTTGGTGCATGGCGGACCGCATTTTGTCCGTGACCAGTGGGGCTTTGACAGTGAAGTGCAATTTCTGGCTCTGAATGGCTATAACGTGCTGCAAGTTAATTACCGTGGGTCGGGCGGTTACGGCCAAGACCACCAAAGTGCTGGCTACCGGCAGTGGGGTGGTCTGATCCAGCAAGATATTATTGCCGGAACGCAATGGGCTATCGCACAAGGTCATGGCAAAGCCGGTAATGTCTGTTTGATGGGCGCTTCTTTTGGTGGCTATTCGACCGTGCAGTCGGCGACTCTGGCGCCTGATTTGTATAAATGCGGCATTGCTGTTGCGGGTGTTTACGATTTACCCCTGATGAAAAAGAGCGGCGACATCACGAAGTTCTATTTTGGTGAGGCATTTTTACAGCAAGTTCTGGGCGATGATCCGGCGCAGTTAGCGTTATTCTCGCCGGTGCAACAAGTGTCTAAGCTCAAAGCTGAGTTGTTTATCATGCATGGTGAGCGCGATGAACGCGCCCCGTTTGAGCATGCGACCAGGTTAAAAGCGGCGCTTGATAAAGCGGGTAAACCCTACCAATGGCTGGTGTTTGATGACGAAACCCACGGTTTTTATTCAGAAACGAACCAGACTATTTACCTGAAAAACATCCAGGACTTTTTAGCAAAGCAGCTCAAACGTTGATGTCTTAAAGTCAGGTGTTCTTTGAATAATCAGCCCGCGTCATTGCGGGCTGATGGTTTTCCGGCAGCAGATAAAGCTCCAGATACGGGGCCTCTGCAGCTCCTTTATAGATAACCAGCTGAAATAAAACAGTTTACCGCCTATACTGCTGACACAGCTGCATCAGTAGCTGTATGACAAGAAAATGGCTGCTGTCATTCCCTTGTCAGAGAAGGGTGCTAATTTAGCACCGGTCACTGTAAAAGGCAGATCCATGTCGTTATTTGAACATATCCTGATTATTCTGTTACTGATTGGTATCAGTGCATTTTTTTCTATGTCTGAAATTGCGCTGGCCGCGGCGCGCAAACTCAGGCTGCGTCAGCTGGTGGCTGAAGGCGAAATCCGCGCCACTAAAGTACTGGAGCTGCAACAGCATCCCGGCAATTTTTTTACCATCGTGCAGATAGGCCTCAATGCGGTCGCTATCCTCGGCGGTATCCTCGGCGAAGCAGCATTCACCCCCTATATCGCGGATTTACTGCGCGGCGCTTATGACGGCGTCTGGCTCGACAACATCAGTTTTGGTTTGTCGGTGCTGCTGGTCACGACTTTGTTTATCTTATTCGCCGACTTGATGCCCAAGCGCCTGGCGATGCTGGCGCCTGAGCAAGTGGCCCTGGTGGTGGTGCGGCCTATTTTGGCGTTACTGGTCATTTTAAAACCATTGGTGTTTTTGTTTAACAGCGTCGCTAACGCGGTATTCCGGCTGTTTAATGTGCCGATCCACCGTAAAGATCAGATCACACCGGAAGATATCATCTCGATGGTTGATGAAGGGGCCGAGGCCGGTGTACTGCAACAGCAAGAACACAAATTGCTGGAAAACGTGTTTGATATGGACCAGCGCACTGTGACCTCCGCCATGACCACGCGCGAAAGTCTGGTGTACTTTATTCTCGGTGAGGCAGAAGAGAGCATCCGCAAGAAACTACTGGATTCGCCGCATGCGCGCTTTTTAGTGTGCGACGCCAGTCTCGATCGGGTGGTTGGTTATATCGAATCGCGCGAGTTACTGGTGCAGGTGTTAAACGGTTTGCCAATCTCCATCACCCATCCCGGCATGCTACACACCCCGCTGATTATTCCGGATACCTTGTCGTTGTACGAAGTGCTGGAGCATTTTAAAAGCAGTGGTGTGGATTTCGCCGTGATCCTCAACGAATACGCCATGGTGGTTGGCATGATCACGCTCAAAGACGTGATGAGTATTGTGATGGGTGAGTTAGTGCACTCTGAAGAAGAGCAAATCGTCAAACGCGACGACGACTCCTGGCTGGTGGAAGGTTTAACACCGCTGGATGATGTGATGCGGTCACTGGAAATTGACGCTTTCCCGGATCAGCAAAACTACGAAACCATCGCCGGTTTTATGATGTATATGCTGCGCAAAATTCCCAAGCGCACCGATTCGGTCAACTACTGCGGCTATAAGTTTGAAGTGGTCGATATCGACAGCTACAAAATCGACCAGTTGCTGGTGACCAAAATCAAAGCGGAAGAGAAAGCCTGAGTGGTCTCAGGCTTAGATTTGGCCGTTCGCCAGCTCAGAACCAATGACGATACAGGCTGGCGCCGGCGAGGATCAGGTAACTGACCGCAACGGTCGGTTTTAATCCGGCTTTGACATAGTCACCAATCAAACCCGCTATGCCCGGCCGTTGCGCCTGCCAACTGCTTTGCCATTGGCAGGCAATATCC
>Ga0209812_10001027_pt1 | contig 21448 bp, 20 predicted proteins | sample JI71714BDNA_FD_187502 | JGI IMG/M metagenome (GOLD analysis project Ga0209812, IMG submission 187502) | Wastewater effluent complex algal communities from Wisconsin, to seasonally profile nutrient transformation and Carbon sequestration -... | ecosystem: Engineered > WWTP > Effluent > Algae...
CCATTAAAAAGCGTGAAGCCGAACAAGCAGAAAAACTGCTCGCACAATTAAAGTCGGATGTGGCAAGCCGCGCGGTGACCACACAAAGCGCATTGCCAAGTGCTGGCGGTTCGCCATTAGCGTTACTCGATGAATTACAAACGCTTGACCCTGTAGGCCGCATGGTGGTCGACTTAGATCAAATTGCATTGGGTAAAGCCGATTATGATATTGAAGTAGAGCACCAAGATAGTTTATTTATTCCACGTACCCAAACCTCAGTCACCATAATGGGTGAGGTGCAACATCCTGGTTCACATCGCTTCCGCACCGGTTTAAATGTAAATGATTATTTAGCCTTAGCGGGTGGTGCACGGAAACGCGCAGATGATAAGCGAGTTTTTGTTATTCGTGCCGATGGCTCAGTCATGATCCCGAATCAAAGCCGCTGGTTTAGCGCGTCAAGTGACGAGTTAAAGCCGGGTGACACCATTATCATGCCATTGGATACTGAATACAAAGATGGCCTAAGTATGTGGGCACAAGTAACGCAGATCTTCTATCAAACAGCCGTGGCTATTGCTGCACTGAACTCATTTTAAATAACAATTAATGCCTTGTTTATTCATAACAGGGCAGTGTAGGAATGTTATGACAGAACAACAAAAGACACCACTGGCAGACGACGAAATTGATTTGCGAGAGCTTTTTAAAGCGTTATGGCAGGGTAAATGGATTATCATTGTAACAACACTGCTGTTCAGTGTAGCGGCTGTATTTTATGCGCTTAGCTTGTCCAATATTTATAAAAGTGAGGTGACACTTGCACCGGTCTCCGAAGAGTCGGGTTTAAAAATTCCTGGTCAACTAGGTGGCTTAGCTGCGCTAGCAGGCGTAAATCTAGGGGGCATGGGAGGAGGCGATAAAACGGGTTTGGCTACTGAGATTCTAAAATCAAGAGAGTTTTTAGGACGTTTTATAGAAGAGAATGATTTATTTTTGGCAATAATTGCTGCTGAAGGCTGGGATCGTGAAAGCAACAGATTGTTATACGATCCCAAAATTTATGACGTTTCAGCATCAAAATGGACAAGAAAAGCAAAAGCTCCTTTTGTAGCAAAGCCTAGCGTACTCGAAACTTACGAAGAGATACGCAAGCTAATATCAATAAACAAAGATAAAACTACTGGAATGGTCAGGCTTTCTGTTGAACATTATTCACCTTTATTAGCTAAGGAATGGTCGGAGAAGCTAGTGCAAGCGATTAACAACGAAATGCGTAGTCGTGAGTTAGTTCAAGCTGAACGTAGCATTGCCTATTTAAATAAGCAAATTGAGCAAACCAATATTGCTGATGTAAGAGCGATGTTATATTCACTAATAGAAGAACAAACGAAAACTGTAATGCTTGCAAATGTAAGAGATGAATATGTTTTTGAAACAATAGATCCAGCAGTAGTTGCTGAAAAAAAATCAAAACCAAATCGCATATTAATTATTATTTTAGCCGCCATGTTAAGTGGAATTTTAATAAGTTTTATTGTTGTAATCCGCTATTTAAATCGTCGTTCAAAATAGAGCTATTACCAAATGGATATGATTTCAGAAAAAAAATTGGGTGTCATTGGCTTAGGTTATGTGGGATTGCCATTGGCTGTAGAGTTTGGCAAAACGTATGATGTAGTAGGTTTTGATATTAATAAAACTCGTATCAACGAGTTAGCTTCTGGGAAAGATGTAACATTAGAGGTAACAACGGAAGAATTACATTCTGCCAAGCAACTTACGTTTAGTTGCGAGCTAGATGATTTAGCTGGATGTAACATTTATATTGTTACTGTTCCAACCCCAGTTGATAAAGTAAATCGCCCTGATTTAACGCCTTTACAAAAAGCCAGTGAAACCGTAGGCAAAGTATTAAAAACTGGTGATATTGTGATTTATGAATCAACAGTTTACCCAGGCGCTACAGAAGAAGTATGTGTACCTGTTTTGGAACGTATATCAGGCCTATCTTTTAATCGGGATTTTTTTGCGGGATATAGCCCAGAGCGAATTAATCCTGGTGATAAAGTTAACACGCTCACAAAAATAAAAAAGATAACCAGTGGCAGCACGCCTGAAATTGCAAACGTGGTGGATGCTCTTTATGCCAGTATTGTGACAGCAGGTACACACAAAGCTACATCCATCAAAGTGGCTGAAGCAGCTAAAGTTATTGAAAATACTCAACGCGACTTGAATATTGCCTTGGTTAATGAGTTATCTGTAATCTTTGATCGTATTGGTATTGATACCCTTGAAGTACTCGAAGCTGCTGGTAGTAAGTGGAACTTTTTACCCTTTCGTCCGGGTTTAGTCGGTGGTCATTGTATTGGTGTAGATCCTTACTACCTAACTCACAAAGCAGAAGAAGTAGGATATCACCCCCAAGTTATTCTAGCTGGCCGGAGAATAAACGACAACATGGCTCGCTATGTTGCGAGAAATACAATTAAGCTCATGTTACAGAATGGTATTGATGTTCCAAGGGCTACTGTAGGTGTCTTAGGTGTTACTTTTAAAGAAAATTGTCCTGATATTAGAAATAGTAAAGTTGCTGATTTGGTAAAAGAGTTTTCTCAGTGGGGCACTAAAGTGATCGTCGCAGATCCTTGGGCTAACAGTGAGGAAGTAAAGCATGAATATGGTTTTACCTTGGGTACTATTGATGCGTTAAACCAAGTAGATAGCATTGTTGTGGCTGTTGGTCATAACGAATTTAGAAGTTTAACAGCTGAACAGCTAAAAGCATTCGTTAAGCATAACAAGCCAGTAATTGCTGATGTTAAAAGTTTATTTAACCGTGAGACTTTGCGCGCTCAGGGTTTTACTGTTTTTCGTTTGTAGGAATTAAGTATGACGAAGAAATTTGCCCTGATTGGTGCAGCTGGTTATATTGCTCCAAGACATTTAAAAGCGATAAAAGAAACCGGTAATGAGTTGGTAGTAGCCATGGATGTTAACGACTCTGTTGGCATTATGGATAGTCATTTTCCTGATGCAGAGTTTTTTACTGAGTTTGAGCAATTTGAAGCGTATGTTGAAGACCAGAAGCTTCAAGGAAATAAGCTCGATTATGTCGCTATTTGCTCGCCAAATTATTTGCATGCACCTCATATGAAATATGCTTTAAAAAATGGTATTGATGTTATTTGTGAAAAGCCTCTGGTATTAAATGTCCGTGATTTAGAATTACTGAAACAATACGAAGCGCAATTTGGTGGAAAAGTTAACTCTATTTTACAACTGCGTTTACACCCATCAATTATTGCACTTCGTGAAAAAGTGGAGCGTTCTGCAGCGGATGAAATATTCGATGTAGAACTTACTTACATGACCTCACGGGGCAAATGGTATCTTAAATCTTGGAAAGGTGTTGATGATAAATCTGGTGGGGTTGCTACCAATATCGGAGTACATTTTTATGACATGTTGCATTTTATTTTTGGCAAAGTGTTAAAAAATGAGGTGCACTACCGAGACGATAAAACGTCAGCTGGTTACCTTGAATATGAAAAGGCCCGTGTCCGTTGGTTCTTATCTATAGATGCTGCCAATTTACCAGATAACGCTGTTCAGGGAGAAAAGCTCACTTATCGTAGTATTCGAATTGGTAATGATGAGCTGGAATTTTCTGGTGGTTTTACCGATCTGCACACGCAAAGTTATCAACGTATTTTGCAAGGTCAGGGCTATGGTGTTGAGGAGAACCGTGCCGCAATAGAAACAGTTGAAGTGATTAGAACTGCACCACTCACCGTGTCACCAGCTTTATATCATCCTTTACTTCACAAGGTGTCTAAATGAGTTTTTACAAGCATGATAGCGCGATAGTAGACGATGGCGCTCAAATTGGTGAAGGCTCTCGTATTTGGCATTTTGTTCATGTGTGCTCTGGTGCAAAAATTGGCAAAGGTGTATCACTTGGTCAAAACGTTTTTGTTGGCAATAAAGTGACCATTGGAGATAAATGCAAGATACAAAATAATGTATCAGTTTACGATAATGTGCATCTCGAAGAGGGCGTTTTTTGCGGGCCAAGTATGGTTTTTACTAATGTATACAACCCTAGGTCTTTGATTGAACGCAAAGATGAATATCGAGATACGTTAGTACGTAAAGGCGCTACTCTAGGCGCAAACTGTACCATTGTATGTGGCGTCACTCTTGGTGAGTTTTCATTTGTTGGTGCTGGTGCTGTAATTAATAAAGATGTCCCCGCTTATGCGCTTATGGTAGGTGTGCCTGCTCGGCAAGTCGGGTGGATGAGTGAATATGGTGAACGTTTAGATTTACCAGTTAACGGTAATGGTGAGACGGTATGTGCACACACTGGATCACGTTATGTTCTAAGTAATAGTGTATTAGCCAAGGTTTCTTAAGATGCAGTTTATCGATTTAGCCGCTCAGTACCAACATTTAAAAGAGCGCATAGACCAGCGAATTCAAAAAGTATTGGATCATGGTAATTATATTATGGGGCCAGAGGTTGAGGAATTAGAGCAACAACTCGCCAACTATGTAGGTGTAAAGCACTGTATTAGTTGTGCCAATGGCACTGATGCATTACAACTTGCAATGATGGTACTTAATATTAAAGCGGGTGATGCCGTTTTTTGCCCAACGTTTACTTTTTTTGCCACGGCTGAAGTAGTTGCTTATGCCGGCGCAACGCCCGTTTTTGTAGACTCTAATTCTCGCACCTTCAATATATGTCCTATGGATTTAGAGTTGCGTATAGAAAAAGTAATTGCTGAAGGAAAGTTAATACCAAGAGCTATCATTGCTGTTGATTTATTTGGACAACCTGCAAACTATCCTGCACTTGAAGCTATTGCCGCAAAGTACAATATGGTGCTAATTGAAGATGCAGCTCAGGGCTTTGGCGGCACTATTGATGGTAAGATAGCAGGTAGCTTTGGTGATATGGCAACAACAAGCTTTTTCCCAGCCAAACCTTTAGGTTGCTATGGTGATGGCGGCGCTATTTTTACCAATAATGATGAGTTTGCTGCGTTATTTCGTTCTTATCGGGTGCATGGTAAAGGCAAAGACAAGTACGATAATATTCGTATAGGTATTAATAGTCGTTTAGACACCATTCAGGCAGCAATTTTACTAGAAAAACTTGCTGAGTTTCCAACAGAGCTCATAGCACGTGATAAAGTTGCTGAGCGTTACAATGTTGAACTCTCTGGAAAGTTCGTCACACCATTCCTTCCAGATGGTTTTACCAGTTCATGGGCCCAGTACACTGTGATAAGTGAAAACAGAGAAGCTGATATGGCAGCCTACAAGGCCCAGGGTATTCCAACGATGGTTTACTACGGCACATGTATGCATCAACAAACTGCATTTGCTGGCTTAGGGTATACAGATGCTGATTTTCCAATAGCGTCGAGACTTGCTAAGCAGGTTTTTAGTCTACCTATGCATGGTTACATGAAATGAGCTCTTTAGCACAGGGATTTGCATAGCAGTACAATATGTCTGATTTTAATAAAAATATCCTAGTCTTGTTATCTGGCACAACGATAGCGCAAGCGTTGCCAATTATTTTAATGCCAGTATTAACACGATTATACAGTCCTGCTGATTTCGGTGTGCTGGCAATTTTTATTGCGGTGACAACTATACTTGGGGCTATAGCAAATGCACGTTATGAGCTTGCTATTACCTTACCGGAAACAGATGATGAAGCTATAACTGTAGCGGCTTTGGGGATCGCTATAGCATCCATTTTTAGTTTATTGTTACTAATACCTTTTGTTTTACTCAATGGAACAGTTTCATCCTTATTTTCAAACGAGGCCATTTCAGTATGGTTGTACTTTGTGCCAGTGGTAGTTTGGTTAATTGGCGTTTTCAATGTATACAACTTTCTTAATACCCGTCTAAAAAGATATAAGGACATTGCTATCTCCCATGTTTACAGATCTATTGCTATGCTTAGCATTCAATTAATCCTTGGATTCGCTAAAACTGGCTCTCTAGGTTTAGTCAGTGGGCAAATCTTTTCTCAGTTGATAGTTACATTGCGAGCGGGTTATTTTCTACCTGTAAAAATGATTTTTTGTAAGATAAAAAATTTGTCCTCATTAAAGGTAGTCGCGTTTAGGTTTAAACGCTTCTTTATCTTTATGCTACCTGCTACTTTAATGAATTCACTATCAAATAATTTTATTTCATTGTATCTACCTGTAGCTTTTTCGTTAAGTACTCTCGGTTTTTATAGCCTTGCTCAGCGAGCACTTGGTGCACCCAGTGCTCTGATAGGTTCGAGTATTGGGCAAGTTTACATGCAAGAAGCATCTGCGGAGAGGGTGAAAACAGGTGTAGTTATAAAGTCGTTCTTAAGTAGTTTAAAAAAGCTAACTGTTATTTCTATTATTATATTTATTCCTTTATTTTTTATTGTCGAAGAGCTTTTTTCATTTGTATTCGGTGAGGAATGGCGTATTGCAGGTGTTTATACCAAAATTTTGTTACCTTTTTTCGCTATAAACTTTATCGTTTCTTCGCTTAGTGTTACAGACTCTGTTATGGAGAAGCAATACTGGTATGCCATATTTAACTTTACAATGATTACTGGGTTGTTTTCAATTTTCTTATTTTATAAACCTACTAGCGTTGAATCATTTTTATATATAGTAAATGCTTTTTTATCAATATCGTATTTTTGTTATCTAATAATTATTTTTAATGTATCAAGAGGTAAGCTTTGACTTTTATTATCGTTAGCTCGTGTAAAATGATTGGTAGCGAAAATGATAATAAATAAGTCATTATTGTGCGGTATTGGTTTTTTTCTGATTTTTGTACTTTTTTCAGCTTCCAACCTAGTTGTGTCTGTTGAATCATACAAAATATTTTCTCTTATTAGATTTTTTTCATTTTTCATTGTGCTTTTTATATTCCTTTTTATCTTATTTTTTAAGATGAAAATAGATTTCTCTCTTGTTTTTTTTGTTTTTTTTATTATTTATTTTTTTGTTTTTTTTATATTTGGCGAAAGTTTAGATTTTTTCAAAAACATCAGGGATATTTTTCTGATATTTATTTCTTCAGTCATAGCCTATAATTTTCTTTCTAATTATGCTTTGAAAGATGATGAGAATTTTATTTATGCTTTTTTTATTTATTACTTTGTTGTTTTACTTATTTTATATCTAACTGATTCTTTTATTTTTGATATTCCACCGAGGTTTAATTTTAGTTTTGGAAGTGAGTTAATTGGTCGGCAAGAAACTTATAGTTTGGGAGTGTCAAATTTTTTCGGTCTCAGCGCTATTGTGTTCATGTACGGATTTGTCATGAGATATAATTATAGATGGTTGATGCTTTTTTCCAGTTTTTTTGCACTATTTTTGAGTATGTTAGGTGGCGCTAGAGGAGAATTTCTTATCGCGTTATTACTTTTCGCTTTTATTTTATTTTTTATTAAATTCAGTCTCTTAAGAGTTTTCGTCTCGTTTCTGTTCGTTACTCTAGCTGTTTTCTTTGTCACACTTCGACTCGATTTTGAAGATTTGATCGCAGGTATAGAACTATTTAATCGCTTTGAAGCTTTACAAGGTGGTGATTTATCTTCAAGAGATACACTTTTATCTCAATCTTTTTCGTTGCTCTATAATGAGCCCTTGTGTTTGTTATTTGGGTGTGGTCCGGACTTTTTTCAAAATTATTATGGTTATTCACTAGATCTGTATCCTCACAACTCGGTAGTTGAATACATTATATCGTATGGTTTTTTATCATTTTTTATTTTCTTTATTTTAGCAATACATGGTGTTTTTCGATTTGTAAAAAACTGCGGTTTTCTCACACTACCAGTTGTAATTCTTTTGTATAGTTTTCTCGTAAGCTTAAAAAGTGGTTACTTAATGGGGTCGTGGATGTTAATGGCCTTAATTTTTTCTTTCTCGGCATATTCAATATCTAAGTTCATATCTAAAGGATTATATGAGAGAAATTTTAATTAATATTCAGTACATCTATTTTAAGATCCTTGCAAAAGCAAGAGGTGTTGGTATTAAAAACTCTACCATCGGATTTGACAGTAAATTAGAGCCAGGTTCCTTTTTACTAAATTCAAATTTAGATAATCACAGTTATTGTGGTTATTATTGCTCTATTATGAATGCTAATATTGGTCGGTTTTGCTCTATTTCAAATAATGTAGTAATTGGCGGTGTAGGCCATCCAATGCACTTTGTTTCAACTAGTCCTGTTTTTTTGTCTCACAAAGATAGCGTTAAAACAAAGTTTGCGCACCATGATTTTTTACCTGAAGTTAGAACAACAATTGGTAATGATGTTTGGATTGGTGAAGGTGTTTATATTAAAGCTGGTGTAACTATCGGTAATGGTGCTGTTATAGGAATGGGGGCTGTAGTTACAAAAAATGTCCCAGATTATGCTGTTGTTGCTGGTAATCCTGCAAAAATTATTCGTTATAGATTTGACCAAGAACTTATCACTGGTTTACTTGCCTCGCAATGGTGGTTATTGCCAAGCAAAAAATTAAAAAGCCTTGGCCCCTACGTAAACGATCCGAAGGTATTTCTTGAAAAGTTAAGAGGTGAATAGTTTGCGGATCATTCATTGTTGTTTATCTTGTTTTTATATTGATGGGTATACTTATCAAGAGAATATGCTTGTACGTGAGCATGTTAGTGCTGGACATGAGGTGCTTGTTTTAGCTTCTACAGAAACTTTTGATAGCACAGGTTTAACATCTTACACTTCACCAAGTACCTATTTAGGTACTGATGGTGCTGCGGTTATTCGTTTACCATACAGTAAATGGTTACCTCATCGTGTGATGAGTAAGTTAAGGTTCCATCCAGGTGTTTATCGACTTATATCTGATTTTAAGCCAAATGTGATTGTTTTTCATGGCCCTTGTGGTGCAGAGCTTTTAACTGTTGCTAAGTATGTAAAGCAAAATACTGAAGTAAAACTTTTTGTTGATAGCCATGAAGATTTTAATAATAGTGCAAGGAGCTGGTTATCTAAGCTCATTCTCTATAGGGGCTTCTATGTTCCTATTATCCATTCAGTAAGACGTGTTGTAGAGAAATTCCTTTATATTACTTATGAAACTAAACGTTTTTGTAAAGAGCTATATGGTTTAAGTGATGAAGAACTTGAGTTTTTCCCCCTGGGTGGTGTTGTATTGAGTGATGAGGAATATAAAACTCAGCGCTTATCTGCAAGGTCAAGGTTAAACGTTCCGGATGACACAGTTTTATTTTTTCAATCTGGTAAATTTGATCATAAAAAGAAATTGCTTGAATCGCTACGCGCATTTAAAAGTGTTCAGTCTCAAAATGCTAGGTTAGTTCTTGTGGGAAGTTTTGCCTCTGCTATTGAAGCAGAAGCACAATCATTAATTGATTCTGATGCAAGAATATCCTACCTAGGCTGGGCAAATTCAGATGAACTGCTTGGACTGTTATGTGCAGCAGACGTTTATGTTCAGCCTGGCTCACAGTCTGCGACACTACAAATGAGTATTGCAGCGCGATGTGCAGTAATTATTGACGATGTTGCAAGTCATCGTGATATTTTTCGAGATAATGGTTTTTTGGTAAAGAATGAGGAGGATCTTGCAAAGGCAATGTCTGCTTGTTTGAATAGCCAGGATCAAATTGCAAATATGTCAAAAAATTCTCTAGAGTTTGCAAATCAAAAACTAAACTATGCGGTTCTTGCCGCTAGGTTGTTGAAGTAAGGGATATTGATGTCTGATAAATATGAGATATGTTCTAGATGTATAATGGATACATCAGATTCAGTAATACAGTTTGATCAAAAAGGTGAATGCGATCACTGTGGTAATTTTAGCTTAAATATTAAGCCAAATTGGCATACTGATCAGCAAGGTTATGCTGAATTAATGAAAGCTGCTGAGCGCATAAAGCATGAAGGTAAAGGTAAAGACTTTGATTGTATTATTGGCTTAAGTGGTGGATTAGATAGCTCTTATACAGCTTATGTTGCCAAGGAGATAATGGGATTACGGCCGTTGCTATTTCATGTCGATGCTGGGTGGAATACTGACCAGGCTGTTGGGAATATTGAGAAGCTTGTAGATGGTCTTGGTCTTGACCTTTACACCGAAGTCATTAATTGGGAAGAGATGAAAGATTTGCAAGTTGCATTTCTTAAATCGGGCATTGCAGATCAGGATATTCCACAAGACTGTGCATTTTTTTCTGGTTTGTACCAGTTTGCTCGTAAAAATAAGATTAAGTATGTGCTTACTGGCGGTAATTTTTCGACTGAATGTTGTCGTGAGCCCAATGAATGGGGCGCTTATCCGGGCATTGATAAAACCTTTATAACGGATATACATAAAAAATTCGGTAAACGTGAGTTAAAGTCTTTCCCGATAATTGATGTATTAGTTTACAAGGTATTTCATCATCGTATTTTAGGTATGAAGGTATTTAAGCCGTTAAATTTGGTTCCATACATTAAGAAAGATGCTGAGCAACTTTTGCAAGAAAAGTTTGGTTGGCAGCCATTCCAGCATAAACATCATGAATCTCGTTTTACACGTTTTTACGAAGATTATTGGATGCCGCGCAAGTTTGGTTTTGAAAAACGACGTGCTCATTTTTCTAGTCTTATTATGACTGGCCAGATGACAAGAGAACAGGCGCTAGAGCGTATAGCTGAACCTGAGTTGTCTGATGAATTTATGAAAAATGAATTTAAGTACGTGGCAAATAAGTTAGGTTTAACAGTCGAAGAGTTGCAAAAAATTTTTGAACAGCCAAACAAAACGTATCGTGATTACAAAAATAAATTATGGCTAATTCAACTGGGTGCTAAGTTAATCAATATGTTGGGTATTGAAAGAAGGCATTACAGATGATTGCGCTTATTGACTACGGGATTGGTAATTTACAGGCTTTTTTGAACTTGTATCAGCGTTTGCATATCCCGGTAATGGTTGCTACTACTCCTGAGCATATTGAACAGGCAGATAAATTAATTTTGCCTGGTGTTGGTCATTTTGATCATGCAATGCAATTATTTAATGCTTCGGTTATGAAAAGTGCAGTAATACGCCGAGTTACTGAAGATAAGGTACCTATTATAGGTATTTGTGTTGGCATGCAAATGTTAGCATTCTCTAGTGATGAGGGAATAGAGCCCGGTTTAGGTTGGGTACCTGGGCGTGTTCGTTCTTTAAAAAATGCGTTGTCGCATACACAGTTACCAATGCCTCATATGGGCTGGAATGATGTTTTTGCAACCCATACTGCGCCTTTATTTAAACATTTCAGCCCAGATGATACCCGCTTTTATTTTTTGCATTCTTATTATTTTGAACCTGAGAATGACGATTATTGCATGGCGAAATGTGAATATGGTATTTCGTTTAGTTGTGCGGTGAATAACGGTAATGTGTATGGTGTGCAGTTTCATCCTGAAAAAAGTCATCATTTTGGTGAGCAGTTGTTAAAGAATTTTGCGGAGTTATAACAATGCTCAGGCCTAGATTAATCCCTTGTTTGTTAATACAAGATGGTGGTTTGGTTAAAACCACTAAGTTTAAAGACGCAAAGTATGTGGGTGATCCCATTAATGCTGTGCGTATTTTTAATGAGAAAGAAGCGGACGAATTAGTGGTTATTGATATTGACGCCACTGTTCAAAAGCAAGAGCCAAATTACGAGCGAATAGGTCACTTGGCAGCTGAGTGCCGAATGCCACTATGCTACGGTGGTGGTATAAAAACAGCCGATCAAGCTAAACGAATTACTGCACTTGGTGTAGAAAAAGTAGCTATAAGTTCTGCTGCTATTGAAAACCCCGAGTTGATTTCTGAAATAGCTGCTGAGATTGGAAGCCAGAGTGTTGTAGTGGTGCTTGACGTTAAAAAGAAGCTTCTGAGTAAGCATTATGAAGTTTGGACTCACAACGGTAAGCATAATACTAAACGTAATCCAATTGATATTATTGCGGAAGTGCAGGAAAAAGGTGCTGGCGAGGTAGTAATTAACTTTATTGATCATGAAGGCACTATGAAAGGCATGCCGCTTGATGCAATAAAAATGTTTAAAGCCGTTTGTCGAGTGCCTTTTACTGTGATGGGGGGCGCTGGCTCACTAGAGGATCTTGGCAATGTTGTTGCTGAAAACGGTTTAGTGGGTGTTGCTGCAGGGAGTTTATTTGTATTTAAAGGCCCTTATCGCGCGGTTTTAATAAATTATCCGACTCAGGCGCAAAAGCGCGAAAAGATTTATGGACGGTGTCATGTTTACTAATAAAATTCTACTCATTACCGGTGGTACCGGTTCCTTCGGAAATGCAGTACTGAAGCGTTTTCTTGATACCGACATTTCTGAAATTCGTATTTTTAGTCGCGATGAGAAGAAACAAGATGATATGCGTAAAAAGTATAATCATCCCAAGCTTAAGTTTTATATCGGTGATGTGCGAGACTATAACAGTATATTAACAGCCACTCGAGGTGTAGATTTTATTTATCACGCTGCAGCCTTAAAACAGGTACCAAGTTGTGAGTTTTATCCTATGGAAGCGGTAAAAACGAATGTGCTAGGGACTGAGAACGTGTTGGAAGCGGCTATTGTAAATGGCGTATCACGCGTTGTGTGTTTAAGTACTGATAAGGCTGTTTACCCTATTAATGCTATGGGTATTTCTAAAGCTATGATGGAAAAAGTCATGGTGGCGAAAGCACGCAACCTTGACTCAAATAAAACTGTTATCTGTGGTACACGTTATGGCAACGTCATGGCATCGCGTGGCTCTGTGATACCATTATTTGTTGATTTGGTGCGAGCAGGTAAGCCGATTACTATAACTGACCCTAACATGACGCGCTTTATGATGACACTTGAGGATGCTGTTAACCTTGTTTTATACGCGTTTGAGCACGGTGATAATGGTGATATTTTTGTTCAAAAAGCGCCTGCTGCCACAATAGAGGTTTTGACCCAAGCTCTCTTGGAATTAATGAACAAAACCGATCATACCGTAAATGTTATAGGAACTAGACATGGTGAGAAGCTTTTTGAAGCTTTACTAAGCCGTGAAGAACGTGCTTGTGCAGTTGACATGGGGGATTATTACCGTGTGCCACCAGATAATCGTGACTTAAATTATGGCAAGTACTTTGATCAAGGTGACCATATTATTAATACTCTCGAAGATTATAATTCACACAATACCGAACGTTTAGATGTACTTGGCATGAAGCAGTTACTTTTAAAGCTTGATTTTATTAGAGCTATTAGTCGCGGTGAATTTGTGACAGCTGAGGATTAATTTATGAAAGTGTTAGTAACTGGTGCAAATGGATTTATCGGCAAGAACTTAATCGTTAGTTTACAACGCAATCCAGAAGTTGATATTGTAAAATTTACTCGTGAAATGTCTATTAATGACTTACCCACGATACTAAAAGATGTAGATTTTATTTTTCATTTAGCTGGCGTAAATAGACCAATTGATGAAAATGATTTTGCTATTGGCAATGCAGATTTAACTGCAGAGCTTTGTAGAGCGATACGTGAAAGTGGCCGAAAAATTCCAATATTGCTTACATCTTCTTCTCAAGCTGAACGAAATAACGCGTATGGTAGAAGTAAGCTAATGGCTGAGATGCATCTACTTAATTTGCATCTTGAAACAGGTAATAAGGTGTATATCTACCGTTTACCTAATGTATTCGGTAAATGGTGTAAGCCTAACTACAATTCAGCCGTAGCTACGTTTTGCTACAATATAAGCCGAGGTTTATCAATTCAGGTTAATGATCCTTCAACCGTATTAAACCTAGTACACATTGGTGCTGTAGTAACGTCTTTTTTAACTATTTTACGCAAACAACCAGAAGATACACTTTATATAAATGTTGATCCTGTTTACAAAGTGACATTAGGGAATCTGGTTGAACAACTTTACAAATTTAGAGATAGCAGAGAAAGTTTGGTTACAGAAGCTGTAGGTGAAGGGTTCACCCGAGTACTTTACGCCACCTATATTAGTTATATTCCGCCAGATAAGTTTAATTACAGTTTAACCAAGCATGAAGATAAACGTGGCAGTTTTGTTGAGATGCTAAAAACACGTGACTCCGGTCAGTTTTCATTTTTTACTGCGCATCCTGGGGTAACACGTGGTGGTCATTATCATCATGTTAAAACAGAGAAGTTTTTAGTGATCAAGGGTAAAGCTCGCTTTGGTTTTCGTCATATTGTTACCGATGAAGTTGTAGAAATTTTTACTAGCGGTGATCTTCCTGAAATTGTTGAAACTGTTCCTGGTTGGTCTCATGACATAACCAACATCGGTGACGATGAGTTAGTTGTAATGTTGTGGGCAAACGAGAATTTTGATCGTGAGCGTCCAGATACAGTTGCTTACAAGGTTTAAAATATGAATAAACTTAAAGTTATGTCAGTAGTGGGAACTCGCCCCGAGATCATTCGTTTATCTCGTGTGTTAGCAGCATTAGATCGGCATTGTGAGCATATTATTGTTCATACAGGGCAAAATTATGATTTTGAACTGAATGAAGTGTTCTTTAATGATCTTGGTGTGAGAAAACCGGATTACTTTTTGAATGCGGCTGGTGCAAGCGGAGCAGAAACTATTGGAAACGTTATTATCGCTGTTGATAAGGTATTGTCTGAGATAACGCCTGATGCCATGTTAGTACTTGGTGATACTAACAGCTGTATGGCTGTGATTCCTGCAAAACGCCGTAAGATTCCAACTTTTCATATGGAAGCAGGAAATCGTTGCTTTGATATGCGGGTGCCTGAAGAAATAAATCGCCGAATTGTAGATCATACTGCAGATATAAATCTCACATACAGTTCTATAGCACGTGATTATTTATTAGCAGAAGGTTTACCTGCAGATAGAGTGATCAAAACAGGTAGTCCAATGTTCGAAGTTTTGAATCACTACATGTCACAAATTGATGGGTCGGATGTGATAACGCGTCTTGGTTTATCTGCACGTGAGTTTTTTGTTGTTAGTGCACATCGCGAAGAAAATGTAGACTCACCTAATAATCTTCATAAATTGGCAAATGTTTTAAATGGTATAGCTGAAAAATACGGTTACCCTGTCATTGTATCAACCCATCCAAGAACACGTAAGCGTATTGAAGAGCAAGGTGTAGTTTTCCATCCGCTCGTACAGTTACTAAAGCCACTAGGTTTTCATGACTATAACAAGCTGCAGAAATCAGCTAAAGCTGTATTATCCGATAGCGGTACCATTAGCGAAGAATCTTCAATTATGAATTTTCCTGCTTTGAATATTCGTGAAGCGCATGAACGGCCTGAAGCTTTTGAAGAGGCTTCAGTTATGATGGTTGGTTTAGAGGCAGAACGTGTTTTTCAGGCACTGGACGTTTTGGAAACTCAGCCAAGTGGAAGTGAAAGATTATTAAGACCTGTAAATGATTACAGTATGCCAAATGTATCTGATAAGGTTGTAAGAATAATACACAGTTATCGAGATTATGTTATGCGGGTTGTATGGAAGCAATTTTAGAATGAGATTTGCACTTTTACCGGATGCTTATTTGCCATCAAGTACTTTAGTTCATGCAAAGATGTTTCATGAACTCGCACTTGAACTCCAAAAAAATGGACATCATCCAGTTGTTATAACGCCAGGCGAACCTGAGCAGGACGCGTTATTAATTGAAGATGTTTACGATGGCGTAGAAGTTTGGCGTTTTAAAACAGGACGTACGCGTGGCGTAGGAAAATTTAAGCGCGCTATTAATGAAACCTTATTGTCAATAAACGCTTGGAGAGCAATTAGGCACAAAGTTAAGCATGAGCCTTTTGATGCTTGCATAAACTATTCGCCAACCATTTTTTTTGGACCTCTTGCCAGAAAGCTAAAAGCTAGCGGTGCTTATATTTACTTGATACTTCGCGATATGTTCCCGCAATGGGTAATTGATCAGGGGATGCTTAAAGAGCACTCGCCAATTACACGTTACTTTAGATTTTTTGAGCGCCTAAATTATCAGGTGTCTGATTGTATTGGCGTAATGTCCGAAGCAAATCTTAAACTTTTTAACCGCTTACATCCCGGCTTTCCAAATGTAAAAGTGTTAATGAATTGGGCAGATACGAAGCCATTGTCGCGAGAGACGATAAGTACTGATTGGCGAAGTGAGTGGGGATTGGGCGATAAAACAGTCTTCTTTTATGGCGGTAATATTGGTCATGCGCAAGATATGACTAATTTAATGCGGCTTGCAAAATCAATGCGATCTTCACCTGATGCCCATTTTTTATTTGTGGGGCAAGGCGATGAATTTGAACTTATTCAAAAACTAAAGATAGATTGGCAATTAGACAATGTCACTATTAAACCTTCTGTTACGCAAGCTGTTTATCGTGAGTTACTAACACAAATTGATATTGGTTTATTTTCATTATCGGCTAAGCATACAGCACATAACTTCCCAGGTAAGTTGTTGGGTTACATGATTGAGTCGTTACCTATATTGGGTAGCGTTAATGTAGGTAACGATGTTATTGAACTAATTAACGATAACAATGCTGGATATGTTTTCGAAAATGGTAAAGATAGTGCTTTATTAGACGCTGCCAAAAAATTATTGGTTGATAGCTCACAGCGGTCTCGAATCGGTATGAATGCCCGTTGTTTATTGGAGCGCTATTTTTCTGTTGAGTCTGCTGTGTCGCAGATCATTGAACAAATTAGTAAAAAGGATGCTTCATGAGAGTGCTAATTACTGGGCACAATGGATTTGTTGGAAAGGCATTGGTTCAGGCCATGTCTGAATATTCTTTACATCTTGTTGGTAGAACACCACTAGAAAACACTGATTTACCATTTTTTAAAAAGCAACTGAGTGCTGACGAAAATTACAGGGATAGCTTAGAAGGCGTTAATGTAATAATTCATGCTGCCGCTAGGGTACACGTGATGGACGATACTTCTAGCGATCCTCTAGCGGCCTATCGAGCAGTAAATGTAGAAGGTACCTTGAATTTAGCTCAACAGGCTATTAATGCAGGTGTTAAACGTTTTATTTTTATAAGCTCCATTAAAGTAAACGGTGAGGCAACAATACCCGGGAAACCGTTTTCAGCGAAGGACAAAATAAACCCTTCTGATCCTTATGGCATTTCAAAAGCAGAAGCCGAGCAGGCATTACAAAAATTATGTGTTAATAGCGATATGGATCTAGTGATTATACGACCGCCATTAGTATATGGTTATGGTGTGAAAGCAAATTTTGCGGCAATGTTAAAGTTAGCAAAAAAAAACTTACCTTTGCCTTTAGGCGCTATCACTAATCGTCGTAGTATGGTTGCTTTAGATAATTTAATAGATCTTATTAAAACGTGTGTTATTCATCCACAAGCAGCTAATCAAATATTCTTAGTCAGTGATGATAGAGACTTGTCTACAACAGAGTTAGTAAAGTTGATGGTTGAAGCTCATGGAAAATCACCAAGGCTTCTAGCTGTACCGATGAGTTGGTTTTATTTATTAGGTAAACTCACAAGAAAACAAGCTGTGATATCTAGGCTTTGTGGTAGTTTGCAGGTGGACATTAATGCGACTAAATCGATTTTGAATTGGCAGCCACCTGTTTCAGTTGAGCAAGGTATTAGAAGTTGTATACCTAAAGAGGATTTATGTTAATTCGGTTGTTGGATATTGTATTTGCTTTTTTCGGGTTACTTTTTGGTTTTCCTGTGTTAATTATTTTGACGATTATTGGTTTATTTGACACAGGTTCGCCTATTTTTAGACAAGTTAGAGTGGGGCGAAATAAAAAAGCCTTTACGTTAGTTAAGTTTCGAACAATGAAAAAAGATACTGCCTCTGTTGCCAGTCATTTGGCCAGTGCGAGTGCCATTACACCTTTTGGTGGTTTTTTGCGCAAAACCAAGCTTGATGAATTGCCGCAGCTTTGGAATGTATTGTGCGGTGATATGAGCTTGGTGGGGCCACGGCCGTGTTTGTTTAATCAGGAGGAACTGATTGCAGAGCGTGAGCAGCGAGGGGTATTAAATGCGCGTCCGGGAATTACGGGTTTAGCGCAAGTCAACGAAATTGATATGTCTACTCCAGTATTACTGGCAGAAACGGACGCAAAAATGCTGGAAAATTTAACGTTAGCCAACTACTTTAAATATATAGTGCAAACGGTTGCAGGTAAGGGGAGTGGCGACAGAATTAAAAAATAGTTTGGTAAGGAAAACGTTGAGGCCACGACCTGCGCATTTTTTTGCAACACCGCCTGTTATTCTGCATCACGGTGCGGTGGATGGGGTAACGGGTTCTTGTCATGAGTATCAGCTTGCAGTCGATTACAGTATTTTAATTGATTGCGGTTTGTTTCAGGGGGATGAACAAGGTAATGGCTCAGCGTCTTCACTGTCTATTCGTTTTCCCATTGAGCAAATCCAAGCGCTGGTTGTGACGCATGTGCATATTGATCATGTTGGGCGTATTCCCTATTTGTTAGCTGCAGGCTTTACTGGGCCAATTTACTGCACTGAGGCCTCTGCCCACTTATTACCGCTAGTACTCGAAGATGCCCTTAAAGTTGGGGTAACGCGTGATGAAGCTCTTATTCAAGGGTTTATCAGTACTGTAACAAAGCAAATTGTGCCCTGTGCGTTTAAAACATGGTATTGCTTACCAGACTATCAAGGTAAACCCGCTGGGCAGTTTAGATTGCAAAAAGCGGGGCATATTTTAGGGTCTGCCTATGTAGAAATTAAGCATAAACTTAAGGCCCGCAAATCTTTTATCACGGTTTTCTCTGGCGATTTAGGAGCACCATACTCGCCCTTGTTAGTTGCGCCTAAACCACCTTACGCTGCCGATGTGATTGTGCTTGAAAGTACCTATGGCGATAAGTTTCATAGCCATCGACGTGAGCGTTTGGCGCGGTTAGAGCAAGTGTTGCTGCATGCATTGCAAGATAATGGTACGGTATTATTTCCAGCCTTTAGTATTGGTCGTACCCAAGAGTTGTTGTACGAAATTGAAAGCCTTATTTATAAATTAAAAGGGCAGCATATTCATCAGCACTTACGCTGGGATGCGTTAACGGTCATAGTCGATTCACCGCTAGCTGCAAAATTTAATACTGCTTATAATCAGTTAAGTACATGTTGGGATGATGAAGCTCGACAGCGCTTAGCGGTAGGCAGGCATCCGCTTGATTTTACTCAGTTACATACCGTTGATAGCCATGCAGAGCATTTAGCCGCTGTTAACTTGCTGGCAAGTACCGGAAAGCCAGCTATTGTTATTGCTGCCAGCGGTATGTGTGAGGGGGGGCGAGTGGTTAATTATTTAAAGGCCTTGTTGGGGCATGCCATTCACCAGGTTGTTTTTGTAGGTTATCAAGCACGTGGCACTCTTGGTGCGGCTATTCAACGTTTTGGCCCACAAAAAGGCTATGTCATCATTGATAATCAGCGTATTGATATTAATGCAGAAGTGATAACATTAAGTGGCTATTCAGCACATGCTGATAGAAAAGGCTTAATTGCCTTTGCTACAAAAGGTAAACGTGTGCCTTCTCAGGTGGTGATTGTGCATGGCGATGCGCCCGCTAAACTGGCTTTGCAGCAGGCGTTGGCACAGAGCGGTATCAATGCAAAGATTGCATCTTATATAAGCAAGTTATAGATTGACTGTGGTTTTACACAGGCCAAGAGTATTAATCGAGGAATGTCATGTCGGGTTTAAAAATTGCGGTCGCTGGCACTGGGTATGTTGGTTTATCAAATGCGATGTTATTAGCACAGCATAATACAGTAGTGGCAGTTGATATTGTTCCAGCTAAAGTTGCTTTACTGAATGACAAGCGCTCGCCAATTGAAGATAAAGAGATCAGTGATTTCTTAGCTAATAAGCATCTGAATTTTACTGCAACCTTAAGTGCGGAAGAAGCCTATACTAATGCTGATTTTGTAATTATTTCTACCCCTACAGATTATGATCCTGTTACCAACTATTTTAATACGAGCAGTGTTGAAGCGGTTATCAAAACGGTGCTTAGTGTCAATCCCAATGCCGTGATGGTGATTAAGTCTACTGTGCCTGTTGGCTTTACGAAATCAGCCTGCGAAAAGTTTGGGACGCATAATCTTATTTTCTCGCCTGAGTTTCTGCGTGAAGGGCGAGCCTTGTACGATAATTTGTATCCATCGCGTATCATCGTTGGTGAGCAGAGCGAACGAGCGAAACAGTTCGCAGCTTTGTTACAAGCTGGGGCGATTAAGCAAGATGTTCCGGTACTCTTTACCGATAGCACTGAGGCTGAAGCCATTAAGCTGTTCTCTAATACCTATTTAGCGTTACGTGTGGCTTATTTTAATGAGCTTGATAGTTATGCCGAGAGCCATGGTTTAAATTCTCGTCAGATTATTGAGGGAATTGGTTTAGATCCACGGATAGGTAATCATTACAACAACCCTAGCTTCGGTTATGGGGGGTATTGTTTACCCAAAGATACAAAACAGCTGTTAGCGAATTATAAAGATGTCCCGAATAATATTATTCAGGCGATTGTAGAGGCTAACCGCACCCGTAAAGACTATATCGCAGATGCAATTATCAAACGCCACCCTAAAATTGTTGGCGTCTACCGTTTGGTGATGAAATCGGGTTCAGATAATTTTCGTGCCTCGGCCATCCAGGGCATTATGAAGCGTATTAAAGCTAAAGGGGTCGAAGTAATCGTGTTCGAACCGGAACTTAAAGAGCCACTGTTTTTTAATAGTCGTGTGATTACCGATTTAAACGAATTTAAACAATTATCCGACGTTATCATCGCTAATCGTCGCACTGATGCGCTAGCGGATGTAGAAGCCAAAGTGTATACCCGCGATTTGTTTGGTAGTGATTAGTATGGGCATTTTTATACCCCAGCAATAAACTAATGGAGTAGTGATGAAAATTTTAGTAACTGGTGCCGCTGGTTTTATTGGGTTCCATGTGTGCCAACGATTATTAACGTTGGGGTATAATGTTGTTGGTTTGGATAATTTGAATGACTACTATTCCGTTCAACTGAAAATAGATCGTTTAGCACAACTTAAAGATGAGCCTCTTTTTCGTTTCGTTACGCTGGATCTGTCAGATAGGGTAGGCGTGGCAAAACTTTTTTCTGATGAGAATTTTGAACGTGTCATTCATTTGGGCGCTCAAGCCGGCGTGCGTTATTCATTAGAGAATCCATTGAGCTATGCTGATAGTAATGTTATTGGTACATTGACAATTTTAGAAGGTTGTCGCCATCATCAAGTTGGTCATTTAGTGTATGCGTCTTCTAGCTCTGTTTATGGTATGAATGCAAAAATGCCATTCAATACTGCGGATAATGTTGATCATCCAGTGTCGCTTTACG
>Ga0209812_10001031_pt1 | contig 21370 bp, 21 predicted proteins | sample JI71714BDNA_FD_187502 | JGI IMG/M metagenome (GOLD analysis project Ga0209812, IMG submission 187502) | Wastewater effluent complex algal communities from Wisconsin, to seasonally profile nutrient transformation and Carbon sequestration -... | ecosystem: Engineered > WWTP > Effluent > Algae...
GGGGTCGGGCAATTGCGCGGCATCAAATACCCGCATGCCCTTGCCGTCACTGACCAGACTGTTTTGCACGCCCATCATGCCGGTCACCCAGGCACCGACGGCAAACTTTTCATTCTTCGATTCGGAAACGACGCCAATCGCCGATGCACGCATCACCGCGCCCATTTCCACCGGTGGCCAGTAGGATTTTTGTTCGGTCATCCAGATGCGCATGGCGGGATCAATCGAAATATAGCGGACATCAATCCGGACCTGACCATCGCTTAATGCGGCATGGTCTTTTGTGAGAAGTTCGAAGTCGCTGTCTTTCGGTTCGTCCTGTGGGCGGGCAGCGAGGTGCAGGGCGCGGTGTTGATTGCTCATGGGGCTTCCTGGGTGAGAAAAGATTGAGTCGATTCTAAACCGGGAATGGGCAGGACGAGTTATCTGTTTGTGAAGTCGTGAAGTGGGGTGGCCATTGCCCAGCCTACAGCATTGCGTGTAATTCATGCGCCAAAGAATGCGCATCGCCGGGCCATCGGGCCGATAGATAATGTCGGTCGCGGACAACGAAGCCTGGCTTGAGATTTTTCTCGCTGTCGCGCGTCAGGGGCATCGGCCCTTCAAGAAAATCCTTCGACATGGCCAGAGCAGCAGTCACTTCAGCCTGTACGCTCTGATCGTAGGTGCGGTAATAATTTCCAAGCCATGCCCGCGTTATCTGCCATGCCAGCATTTCCTGTTTCTGCAGCAGGGCGGTGGATTTGAACCCGTGCAAGATGGATTTTCCTTCTTCTCGAAGGCTGCGTGCGGCAAGTACGACTCCGTGGCATATGGCTGCAACGGGCTTTTCCGCGGAAAAATGTTCTGCAACCAATCCCTGCAATCGTTTTGATTCCAGATACGGCTTCATGCCTTGTGCATGACCACCCGGGAGCAAAATGGCATCGAACGATTTGATATTGATGTCGGCGTAGGCAATCGGCGATAAAAATTCTGCTGACTTCTGCATTTCGGCATAGGCCGTGCGACCGTTTTTATCGGCAATAAAAAACGGCCTCAGAATACCGAGACCGTTTCCATCAATCATCCGTTGATCCGCCTGGGCCGGTTTTGCATCCGGCGTGGCAAAGACAAACTCATGTCCGTGTTGTTTCAAAAATCGAAATGGCACTGCACTTTCGGTCGGATCGAAATCCATCGACGGTAGTGGCATCAGGATTCTTGCCATCGCAAAGATTACTCGGAACGAGGACCTTTGCGATGTGCCCCCGGCTTGCCCGATTTGAATGGGCTATCGCCGAAATCGCGTTTTGGTTTGAACGACTTGCCGCCGGGACGATCCGAACCGAAAGGTTTTTTACCGCCGAATTTCTTACCGTCGGTGTCCGGTTTTTCGCTGTCTTTGGTGATGCGTAATTGCTGGCCGGCACACCACACTGTTTTCAGGTGGGTGAGTACATCTTTCGGCATGCCTTCCGGCAAATCGAGAATGGTGTGGTCCTCGAAAATTTCGATACGGCCGATATGTTTTGCATCCAGACCGGCTTCATTGGCGATGGCGCCGACGATATTGCCTGGTTTCACGCCGTGGTCGTGGCCGACTTCAATACGGTAGGTTTCCTTGCCGACGTCGGCGTCACGGGCAACGCGTTCTTTCTTTGGCATCGCCGGACGTTCGCTGCGTTCGAAACGCTCGCTACGCGGACGTTTTTCTTCATGGGCGAATCGGTCTGCGCGCGAAGGACGATTGCTTGGTGATACTTCCGGTTTTGGTTCGCGTTTTTGTTTTTCCATGACCAGCGGTACTTTGCCGCGTGCCATTTTTGCCAATGCGGCGGCAATTTCGATGGCGGGAATATTCTTCTCGCGTTCGAAATCTTCCACCACCGATTGGAACAAGCTCAAACCGCCAGCAGCGATGGTTTCGGCGATCTGGTCTTTGAATTTGGTAATGCGGACAGTGTTGATATCTTCCAGCGTCGGCAATTCCATCGGGGTAATCGGTTGCTTGGTATGACGCTCGATATTGCGCAGCAGGCTTTGTTCGCGCGGAGTGATGAAGATGATCGCATCACCGCTGCGTCCGGCACGACCAGTGCGGCCGATGCGGTGGACGTAGGATTCCGTGTCATACGGCACATCGAAGTTGATCACGTGACTGACACGATCGACGTCGAGACCACGGGCTGCGACGTCGGTTGCGACCAGAATGTCGATCTTGCCGTCTTTCAGGTTTTGAATGGTCCGCTCACGCTGCGCTTGCTGGATATCACCATTGATGGCGGCGGCAGAGAAACCGCGTGCCGACAATTTTTCAGCCAGTTCTTCGGTACCGAGTTTGGTGCGCGCGAAAATAATCATGCCGTCAAACGTTTCGGCTTCCAGAATGCGGGTGAGTGCATCGAGCTTGTGCAGGCCGCTGACCATCCAGAAACGCTGGCGGATATTGTCGGCGGTGCGGGTTTTCGCTTCGACGGTAATTTCCGACGGTGTTTTCAAATACGTTTGTGCAATGCGTTTGATCGCCGATGGCATGGTGGCCGAGAACAAGGCAGTTTGACGAACGGCAGGCATTTTCTTCAGGATGCTTTCGACGTCGTCGATAAAGCCCATGCGCAACATTTCATCGGCTTCATCCAGCACCAATGTCTTGATGTTCGAGAGGTCCAGCGTGTTCTTGTCCAGATGGTCGATCACGCGGCCGGGCGTACCCACAACGACGTGAACACCGCGACGCAGTGCCGACAATTGCGGTCCGTAACTTTGACCACCGTAAATCGGCAGCACATGGAAGCCCGGCATATGGCTGGCATATTTCTGGAATGCTTCGGCGACCTGGATCGCGAGTTCGCGGGTAGGGGCCAATACCAGAGCCTGAGGCTTGGTTTGTTGAATGTTGATCTTGTTCAAGATCGGCAGGGCAAAGGCAGCGGTCTTGCCGGTACCGGTTTGTGCCTGGCCGATGATATCGCCGCCTGCAAGGATTAACGGAATGCAGGCCGCTTGAATGGGGGAAGGAGATTCGTAACCGATATCCTTGAGAATCCGCATCAGCGGTTCGCTCAATTTGAGATCGGAAAATAGGGAGATTGGCGCTTCAGACATGGTGTACTCACAGTTTCGTTCGAGTCGCCCAATGCGATAGAACGCGGTGCATAGTTTACTCTCTTATGGGTGGAGCCGCGGCTCCATTTGGGCTTGTGGCATTATGCAGGCCAATACCTCAACGCTTCGGAGTGCTTCAAATGGCCTATTTCTGGGTTAAATCGCTACATTTGCTGTTCGTGATCGCCTGGCTGGCATCGGTGTTTTACCTGCCCCGCATACTGCTGAACATCAACGAATGCGCAGGTCAGCCGACAGTACAGGAGCGTCTGGCCCTTATGGGCAAACGTCTTTATCGCTTCGGCCATGTCATGTTTGGTTTCGCTTTCATTTTCGGCATGACGCTGTGGCTGCATTTCGGAATGAAAGGCGGCTGGCTGCACGCCAAACTTTTACTGGTTGCGTTGCTGTTTGCGTACTTTATCGCGACCGGCGTGATGCTGAAAAAATCCGCTGTCGGCGGCAAGTTGATGTCGACGACCGCACTGCGTTGGTACAACGAATTGCCTATTCTGCTCGCACTAGGTGCAATCTATCTGGTGATCGCGAAACCGTTTTGATTTTTGTAGGGGCGATTCATGAATCGCCCCTACAAATGCTTCGGCACCAACACAATCTTGCCGACTGTTTTTCCAGATTCAATTCGTGCCTGCGCTTTTCCGGCATCGGCCAGATCAAATACTTCGACCGGCAAGGGCTTCAATCGACCATCGGCGAAGTGTTCCAGCAACCACAACATGCCTTCGCGCAGCATGGTCGCGTGTTCGGAAAGAAAACTTAAATTCGCAGCGAGTACGCTGCGGTTTTCCTGCGTCATTTTCAATGGACTGAAGCGTGGCGTGCGGAGCCAATCCCAAGCCAGTTTTAGCCAATTCAATCGGCCATTATTCGGCAGCATGCTGGCGAAACCGTAGATGCAAAGTTTGCCCATGGGTGCCAGATGTTTATAGCTTTCGCCCAATGTGCTGACGCCGTTGGCATCGAAGATCGCATCGAAACCTTTCGGTGCAAGTCGTTCTGTTTCTTTCCATAAATCCTGTTCGCTTTTGACGATCACGCCATCGGCGCCCATTGCAAGGCAAGCGTCGCGTTTATGCGCGGAGCCAATGACACCGATAACGCGAACGCCTGCAAGTTTTCCGAGCTGCACCAGGGCAGACCCTACGCCACCGGCGGCAGAATGCACTAACCAGGTATCGCCAGCATTGGGATTGACTTGTCGATGCGCCATAAACCAGGCCGTCAGAAACACGGTGGGCAGGCTTGCTGCCTGTTCGAAACTCAGGTTCTCCGGCATTCGGAATAGTCGTGTTGTATCGAGCACGATATGGCTGGTGTAACCACCGAACAAAGTCACGCCGATAATCTTGTCGCCGATTTTGTATTCACTGATATCGGGATGGATTTCGATAACTTCACCGGCAATTTCAAAGCCTGGTGTAATCGGATAGCCATGCAGACGCTTGGCAGATTCATACAAGCCCATGCGGATAATACCGTCGGCATAATTCAAACCTGCCGCATGTACTTTGATCAGAACCTGATTGGATTGCAGTGCTGGTGTTTGAAACTCGGTCAGTTTCAAAACATCGTAATGCCCCGGTTTTTCAATGATTATTTTTTGCATGGAACAAATCTATCACGCGTAGCCCGGGTCATGGCTCCACCTGACCCGGGGATACTTCCCCACCATTAAAAAAGGCCGACTAATTCAAGCCGGCCCCCGAGTGCATAAGCAACTCAAACTGTTACAGATTCTTGTGTTTCCACGGGTCAGATGGAGCCATGACCCGGGCTACATCAACCGCGCTGTGCCGATGGGTCGCGCCGCTTCGGACCATTGCCTGCGCCGTGTTTTTTAGGGCCGGCGTGCGCATGCGATGCAGGCTGGCCGGTTTTACCCGGGGCAGCATGCGGGCGACGTCCGCGTTTTTGTGGTGGACGATCACCGCCCGGACGCGGGCTGTTATTCGCCGGACGACCGGAATCATTACCCATGCGAATCGCACGGCTGGCTTCGAAGCCTGGCACGGTAATCATTTCGATGTCGGCTTTCAACACGCGGTGAATTGCGCGCAGCAATTGCGCTTCTTCCGGAGCAACCAAAGAGATCGCTTCACCGGTAGCGCCGGCGCGGCCGGTACGACCAATGCGGTGGATGTAATCTTCGGCCACCATCGGCAAGTCGTAATTGATCACGACCGGCAGTTGCGGAATATCCAGACCACGGGCGGCAACGTCGGTAGCGACGAGAACGCGGGCTTTGCCGGATTTGAAATCGTTCAATGCTTTCAAACGCTGGGCTTGCGATTTGTTGCCGTGAATCGCCACGGAACGAATGCCGGCTTTTTCCAGATGTTCGGCCAGACGGTTGCAACCGTGCTTGGTTTTACCGAATACCAGGATTTGTTCCTGATAACGTTCGGCCAGCATTTGTGTCAGCAGGTCGCGTTTACGGCCGGTATCGACCGGATGTGCGCGATGGCTGACCGAGGAAGCAACGGCGTTTTGTGCCGATACTTGAACCTGGCTTGGATTTTTCAGGAAATCGATCGCGAGTTTCTTGATTTGATCTTCGAACGTTGCCGAGAACAGCAGGGTTTGACGTACTTTCGGCAAGTAGGTCAGTACGCGGCGGATGGCAGGCAGGAAGCCCATATCCAGCATGCGATCGGCTTCGTCGAGCACCAGCATCTGGACGTCGCCCAATTGCAGCGTACCTTGTTCGATGTGATCAATCAGGCGACCCGGTGTAGCCACCAGAATGTCAACGCCACGACGCAGCGCGTCGATTTGCGGGCTCATGCCGGCGCCGCCGTAAACAACGGTCGAAGGCATGCGCAGATATTTACCGTATTTACGAATGCTGTCGTGCACTTGCACGGCGAGTTCGCGGGTAGGGGTGAGGATTAGCGCGCGTGGACGACGCGATTGACGCGGCGTGGTCAGTTCACTGATGCGTTGAAGCATGGGCAAGGCAAACGCGGCAGTTTTACCGGTACCGGTTTGTGCGCCGCCGAGCAAATCGCGGCCGGCAAGAATGAGGGGAATAGCTTCGGCCTGGATCGGCGTGGCAGTGGTGTAATTACTTTCGGACAGCGCGCGCAGTAGCGCGGGCGAGAGCCCAAGCGTTTCAAAAGACATGTGTAACTCCGTTGTACCCGGAGCTTTCCCTGAAACCGTGCTCGGAGCGTAATATTTCGCCTTGGAATGAAATCAGACTAGGCGGTTTGCGCGACGAAACGTACGGGAGAGGTGGCTTGTTCGGTCCTGGGACCGCCGGCCAGCCAAGGGGACAACGAACCCGGAGCAGCAAACGGGGCGAATTATGCACTACTAGTTCGGCATTTGCCAGCTAAATATTGATTATTAAACGGGTTTTCAGATAGTTCGCCTTGATTGTCAGGTAAAAACCCCAGCTGCCATCTATACTTCCGTTCAGAAATCTACCCAACGAAGGCGTGGTATATGTCCGGAATCCGCTACCTCTGGTACCAATATCGATTGCAGGTGGCTTGCGACAAATGCGGCAATCAAATGGTATTGCAGGCGCCCACGGGTTACCCCGAATGTGAGAGTTGCGGAGCGATCAGCAAGCACACGTGGCTGGATGCCATGGATTTTTGTCGAGTTGAAGAACTTGCCAAAGGGAAAACCGGCAATAAGCATTTGATGGGCCTTATGACGGCCACATCAAGCTCGGAAGCTGTTGACGATGTGCGGTGTCATCATTGCAAAAAGACTATTCATCCTGGCGTCGATATCGCCACGGTACCGGATTACCGGTGTGAACACTGCCAGGAAAAAATATCGTTTCAGGCAATACGGTCTGTTGATGGCCTGGTTTTTTACCGTTTTTCCAGCGGTGAAAAAATGAATGGCGAAAGTGCAGCACTGATTGCCGTGCGTTGTGTTTCGTGCGGTGCTCCGATGGAAGTGGATGCACGCAAGACGCATTATCCCTGCAGTTTTTGCAAGGTGGAAAATGTCTTGCCGCCAAGTCTGCGACAAAAACGAGTGCTGGACGATATTTTTATTGGAATGAGGAAAGAAGTTTAGTCAACAGCTTCGGATGCTTGAGCAGAAATGAATTGATTTACATCAGTACGCGCTTGGCACCGACGTAAAATTTGGTCCAGTACGGCGTATTGAGTTTGTCTATACGCACCAGGCCGCCGGTGCTGGGTGCGTGCACGAATCTGCCTTCACCGACATAAATCCCGATATGGCTGACGCGGCCGCCGCGGGAGTTGAAATAGATCAGGTCTCCCGCTTGCAAATTATCGCGGTCGACGGATTTTGCATCGATATCGATCAACTCGCGAGTGGTGCGTGGCAACTTCAGTCCCGCGGCTTCGCTAAAAACAAAACCGATCAGGCCACTGCAATCGAAACCGGTTTCAGGCTGTGTCCCGCCATAGCGGTAAGGCGTACCGACCAGGCTGATCGCACGAATAATGACTTCATTGCTCACTTGGCTTAAATCACGCACTTCGGCGCTGTCGGCATCTTCCAGTCGGTGCGTTTGCATGCTTTCCACGCTTTCGCGCGGCTTTTGCGTAGTGGCACAGGCGCTGAGCATGCACATCAGAAAAGCCGAAGAAAGTCCTAAAAACCGCGATTTTGCTGGCAATAAAGTCATTGTCTGGGGATAATGCGCGTCCGAATACATGGCCCGATTTTGCCTTAGTGGGCCCATTACATTGATAAATTAGGGTTAAAAATGAAAATCGAGAAAAATTCCGTCGTGCATTTCCATTATTCCGTTGCCGAGCCTGGCATGCCGCAATTGGAAAGTTCGCATGACCGCGATGCCATGGCGATCCTGATCGGCCACGGCAATATTATTCCGGGCCTGGAAGAAGCGATGATCGGCCGTGAGGCCGGCGAAAAATTCTCGATTACGGTAACGCCCGATCAAGCATACGGCCAACGCCAGGATGGCTTGAACCAGCGTGTGCCGCGCAAGCATTTCAAAAATGCGAAGATTGCTCCCGGCATGCAAGTGGTATTGCCGACCAGCATGGGCCCGCGTCCGATGACGGTATTGAAAGTCGGTGTCAGCGTTGTCGATGTTGATTTGAATCATCCGATGGCAGGCAAGACGCTGAATTTCGAAACCGAAATCGTGTCGGTTCGCGAAGCGACCGCGGAAGAACTCGAGCACGGCCATGTTCACGGCGATGGCGGCGTGCAGCACTAAAAGTATTTAAATCAGGGAGTTTTCGGTATGAACAGCACAGTCGTCACTACCGAAATCCCCGTTTCAACTCCGGTCAAGCTTGTACGAATCGAAGCGTTGGACGTACTTCGCGGCTTTGCCTTGCTCGGCATCTTCCTGATGAATATCGAATACTTCAACCGGCCATTGCAGGAATTTGGCGAGGGTATTCCGGCGGCAACTTTTGGCTGGGATTATGCGGTTGCCCGTTTGACAGAAATTTTCGTCACCGGCAAATTCTGGGTATTGTTCTCGATGCTGTTCGGCATGGGGTTTGTTGTCATGCAGACGCAGGCGGAGCTTGATGGTCGTCCGTTCAAGAGACTTTATCTTCGTAGAACGATGGCATTAATGGTCTTCGGCCTGTTGCACATAGCATTGCTATGGTCTGGCGATATTCTGCATTCCTATGCCTTGGTGGCACTGGTATTGATGTGGCTGCCATTGATGTCCATACAAGCCTCCGCTTTCATTGGCACGATGCTTTATCTCTGCCCGGCATTTTTATTGATGCTATCGAGTTTGATGATGCCCCTGTTGAGTAAAACGGAATTGCAGGAAATCTCGAAAGACGCCGCCAATAACGCAACCGAAGCCGCAGAAGCTGCTAGGATTTATTCGACGGGAGATTATTCGCAGGTGATTGCCCAACGATGGCAGGATTTCATGCATATGCTGGCCTACGAGCAATATGTTTTTATCGGTGCGCTGGGTATTTTTCTGATCGGAGCCGCGATCATGCGATCGGGCCGTTTGCTGAATTTGAAAACCAACCGTCCTTTTTTTCTGATATCACTCACCGTTTGTGGCCTGGTCGCTTGCGTTTTGATTGGTTTAGCCAGTCTGTTCAGCGGACAGGGCATGATGACCTCGCAAGGCATGCTGGAGCAGGCACTGATGACGGTGGGTAATTTACCCTTGAGTCTTTTTTATCTTTGTACCATTGCCTATGCGATGAGCTTTCCCGTCATGGAAAAATTACTCGGATTGCTGGCGCCGGCCGGAAAAATGGCTTTGACCAACTATCTGACGCAGTCATTGATCGCCAGTTTGTTTTTTTTCGGCTACGGTCTTGGGCTCTGGGGACAGTGGGGTCGTGCGGAATTGGCCTTGTTCGTATTCTGTGTGTTTATTGCGCAAGTTATTTTCAGCCACGTCTGGCTGCGGTATTTCCGTTATGGTCCGATGGAATGGCTGTGGCGCGCGTTGACCTATTGGTCATTGCCGGCGATGCGGGTGGATGCGAGCCATACTCGCAATTAGAAGTTACAATTCTACAATGCAAAAAAACAAGCCAGATGTCCTGATTTTGGGTGGTGGAGTCATAGGCCTGGCCTGTGCTTATTACTTGCTGAAAGCCGGTCGCAGCGTCTGCGTGTTGGAGCGCGACACCATCGGTTCTGCTACCTCCTTGGGCAATTGCGGCACGATAACGCCAAGCCATATTCCACCACTTGCTGCACCGGGCATGGTGTTGAAAGCCATGAAGTGGATGCTGACTCCGGACGCTCCGTTTTACGTCAAACCGACACTGGATCCAAAACTCATCACATGGCTGCTGAAATTTGCCGGTCGCTGCAACGATAAGGACTGGCGCGTCAGTTCGCTGGCGAAAATGGGTTTGCTGCATCAATCGCGCCGCTTGATCGAAGAAATCGTGAACGAGGAAAAGCTGGACTGCGAGTTTGGTGCAACCGGCATGCACAACGTATACAAGTCGCAGGCCGGATTCGAGAAGGCGGCCAAAGAAGCCGAAGCGGTGCGTGAATTCGGCCTGGAACCACAGATTTTATCCGGCGAGGCTCTGGCGAAAGACGAGCCTGCGTTGAAGTCCGGTATGGCCGGTGCCGTGCATTATCCCGGCGACGGTCATTTGCGTCCGGATCTTTATACGGCGGAACTCGCAAGAGTTGTCAGACAGATGGGTGGCTTGATTATCGAGCAGTGCGAAGTGCTTGCCATTGAAACCGGGCACGACAAGATAGAAAAAATAACGACATGCTTGGGTGAATATCAGGCAGGGGATTATTTGTTCGCTTTGGGTCCCTGGTCGCCCGCCATGATGAAGAGTATCGGTATCGATTTGCCGGTGCAGCCGGGCAAGGGCTATTCGATCACCTACACGCGGCCTGTCATTGCGCCCAGGCGTCCGATCGTCTTGAAAGAACGGAGTGTATGTGTCACGACATGGGGGAGTGGCTATCGTCTCGGCAGTACGATGGAATTTTCCGGTTATGACGATCGCCTGAATCGTCGGCGTCTTGATGCCCTGGAACGAGGTGCGAGTGAATATCTGCATGAAGCCGTCGGTCCGCTAAAGCTGGAGGAATGGTTTGGCTGGCGACCGATGACATGGGATGATCTGCCGATTCTTGGCGCAAGCCCGAATTATAAAAATGGCTGGCTGGCAACAGGACATGGCATGCTCGGAGTCAGCATGTCGGCAGTCACAGGGCATTTGTTGGCAGATTTGATTTGCCGACGAACACCGATCATCGATCCGCTCCCTTATTCCGTACAAAGGTTTTGATCCGATGACAGACGATATTTTTCATCTTCATTCAGGCACCAGCCCCTTGCTGATCAGCCTGCCGCATGATGGTAGTGCCATTCCGGAAGCATTGCAGGCGCGGATGCAGCCCGAAGCGCGTTTGGCGCCCGATACGGATTGGCATGTCAGTCGCCTCTACGATTTTGCGAAATCACTCGGGGCTACGATTCTGCAACCGCGATATTCGCGTTACGTGATTGACCTGAACCGTCCGCCGGACGATGTCAGTTTATATCCCGGCCAAAACACCACCGGCTTGTGCCCGATGAAGCAATTCAGCGGCGACCCCGTGTATCTGGAAGGTCATTGGCCGAGCGAGCATGAAATAAGTTCTCGCATCGAGCATTACTGGCGTCCATATCACCATGCCCTGAAAACACAAATAGCGCGCCTGCATTTTCTGCATGGACGCGTGCTGGTATGGGAGGGTCACTCGATTAAATCGCGGGTGCCGTTTCTATTCGAGGGCGTGCTGCCGGATTTCAATATCGGTACGGTCGCCGGCACCAGCTGCAAACCGGAAACGCAAAATGCGATTGAGAAAATATTGTCGGAGCAAACAAGATTCACTTCGGTGAGCAATGGCCGATTCAAAGGCGGCTATATCACCCGTGAATATTGCGATGTCGCGAAGAATATCGAAACCGTGCAGTTGGAGCTTGCACAGACGACTTATATGGATGAAGACAGTCTGCAATATGACGACGCGAAAGCCGGGCATGTGCAGGCCGTGATACGAAGAATCTTCGACGCGGTTTTATAGGGTGTGCGTGTCGCGCACCCTATATTTCGAGGCTCGCCATATCGCCCTTCAATTCCAGCCAGGCTTTACGATCACTGGCACGCTTCTTAGACAACAGCATGTCCATCAACGATTTCGTTTCGGTGGCATCATCAACCGTGAGTTGCACCAGGCGGCGGGTATCGGGATGGATGGTTGATTCACGCAATTGCGAGGGATTCATTTCGCCCAGGCCTTTGAAGCGGGTCACGTTTACCTGTCCACGCATTTTCTCTTTTTCGATGCGTTCCAGCAGGATGCGTTTTTCTTCTTCGTCCAGCGCATAGAAAACCTGCTTGCCCACGTCTACGCGGAACAGCGGCGGCATGGCGACAAAGATATTGCCGGCTTTCACCAGTGCCGGGAAATGCTTGAGGAACAGGGCGCAAAGCAACGTCGCGATATGCAGGCCGTCGGAGTCGGCATCAGCCAGGATCACGACCTTGCCGTAACGCAGGCCATCGATTTTATCGACACCCGGGTCGCAACCGATCGCCACCGCCAGATCATGGACTTCATTGGAGGCCAGCACGCCGCCGCTTTCCACTTCCCAGGTATTCAGGATTTTCCCGCGTAGCGGCAGGATGGCCTGGAAGTCTTTGTCGCGAGCCTGTTTTGCCGAACCGCCGGCGGAATCACCTTCGACCAGAAACAATTCGGTGCGAGATAAGTCCTGCGAAATGCAGTCGGCCAATTTGCCGGGCAGGGCCGGGCCTTGGGTAATTTTCTTGCGGACGATTTGTTTTTCGGTTTTCAGACGGGCTGCGGCACGTTCAATCGCGATTTGCGCGATGCGTTCGCCAAGTTCAGTATGCGTATTCAACCAGAGAGAAAAGGCATCATGCGATGCGCCTTCTACAAAGCCTGCTGCTTGTCTTGATGACAATCGTTCCTTGGTTTGGCCGGAGAATTGCGGATCGGTCATTTTTACCGACAACACATAACTCACGCGATCCCAGACATCTTCCGGCGCGAGTTTCACGCCACGCGGCAGCAGATTCCGGAAATCGCAGAATTCACGCAGCGCATCGGTGAAACCGCTGCGCAGGCCATTCACGTGTGTACCGCCTTGTGCGGTAGGAATCAGGTTGACGTAGCTTTCCTGCACCAGTTCGCCTTCCGGCAACCAGGCCACGGCCCAATCCACCACTTCAGTGTCTTTGCTTAGATTGCCGACGAACAGTTCATTTGGAATATATTCGCGATTGACCAATTCGCCACGCAGATAATCGCTCAAGCCATCTTCGTAATACCATTCATTGCGTTCGCCGGTAGCTTCATCAAATAGTTTGACGGTCAGGCCGGGGCATAGTACCGCTTTCGCTCGCAACAAGTGGCGCAAGGCGCGCACGGCATATTTCGGCGTATCAAAATATTTCGGATCCGCCCAGAAACGCACGCGCGTTCCGGTATTACGTTTGCCGACGGTGTTGACGATTTCCAGCGGTGAAGTGCGATCGCCATTCTGGAATTCCATCCGGTATTCGTTGCCATCGCGTTTGATGAACACTTCGACTTTTTTCGATAGCGCGTTCACCACGCTGACGCCGACGCCGTGCAGGCCACCGGAAAACGTATAGTTTTTGTTCGAGAATTTTCCGCCTGCGTGCAGTCGGGTCAGAATCAATTCAACACCGGGAATTTTTTCTTCCGGATGGATATCCACCGGCATGCCGCGACCATCATCGCTGACTTCGCAGCTGCCGTCGGCATAAAGCGTCACTTCCACTGTTTTTGCATGGCCGGCGAGAGCTTCGTCGATCGAGTTATCTACTACTTCCTGCGCAAGATGGTTAGGGCGGGTGGTGTCGGTGTACATGCCCGGGCGGCGTTTGACCGGGTCAAGACCGGATAAAACTTCAATGTCGGCGGCGTTATAACGTGAATTCATTAGTTTCTAGCTGTTTTTGAAGATGTAGAGAGGCTGGCAGGATGGGCTTTTAAGCCATTTCGGTCAAGTTGGGTGCAGACTCGGGCCGACTCCGGTAAAATGGGGCTTTCCAGCGCCAGGATTTCCAATGACGCGTTTAATTTTTGTTACCGGTGGTGTGGTGTCCTCGCTTGGCAAGGGCATAGCCGCCGCTTCACTCGCAGCCATTCTTGAGGCTCGCGGTCTTAAAATCACGATGATGAAGCTCGATCCCTATATCAATGTGGATCCGGGCACCATGAGTCCGTTTCAGCACGGTGAGGTCTACGTCACCGATGACGGCGCCGAAACCGATCTCGATCTGGGCCATTACGAGCGTTATGTGCGTACCCGTCTGACTCGGAAGAATTCGGTCACGACCGGTCGCATTTACGAAAATGTTATTCGCAAGGAGCGTCGCGGCGATTATCTCGGCGCCACGGTTCAAGTCATTCCGCATATTACCGACGAAATCAAACGCTGCATTTTCGAAGCCACGGATGGTTTCGATGTCGCGCTGGTGGAAATCGGCGGAACCGTCGGTGACATCGAATCGCTGCCGTTTCTCGAAGCCATTCGCCAGATTCGCAGCGACCGTGGCCGTGAAAACGCCATCTTCATGCATTTGACCCTGGTGCCTTACATCGCGGCAGCGGGTGAATTGAAAACCAAGCCGACCCAGCATTCGGTAAAAGAATTGCGCACGATTGGTATCCAGCCCGATATCCTGCTTTGCCGCAGCGAGCGCCCATTGCCGGAAGGCGAGCGTCAGAAAATTGCGCTGTTCACCAACGTGGACGAACGTGCCGTGATCAGTTGCGTCGATGTGGACAACGTCTACAAATTGCCATTCTGGTTGCATGACCAAAAACTTGATCAGATCGTGATCGAGAAACTGCGTCTCGAAGAGATGGCGAAGCCAGCAGATCTATCCGAGTGGGCTGCCGCCGTCGATGCTGCCGAAAATCCGATTGATGAAGTGACCGTCGCCGTTGTTGGCAAATATGTTGACCACCAAGATGCCTACAAATCCTTGTCGGAAGCCTTGAAGCATGGTGGTCTGCGCCAGCGCACTCGCGTCCGTCTGAAATGGTTGGAATCCGAACAGGTAGAAGCCGATAACGGAAAATGCCTGAGCGATGTCGACGCTATTCTGGTACCGGGTGGTTTCGGTGATCGCGGCTTTGAAGGAAAAGTCCTCACCTCGAAATATGCCCGCGAAAACAATATTCCGTATTTCGGTATTTGTTATGGCATGCAAGCGGCAGTGGTTGATGTTGCCCGCCATCTTGCTGGCTTGCAGCACGCCAATACGACTGAAAACGACAAAAATTGCATTGACCCGGTAATCGGCTTGATCACCGAATGGCGTACCGCCAGTGGCGATATCGAAAAACGCGGCGAAGATTCCGATCTCGGCGGCACCATGCGCCTTGGCTTGCAGGAATGTCGTTTGAAAGCCGGCACCAAAGCACGCGCGATGTATGGAAAAGATGTCGTCGCCGAACGCCATCGCCATCGTTATGAATTCAATAACCGTTATCGCAACCAACTTGAAGAAGCCGGTTTGATTATTTCGGCAAAATCGATGGATGACTTGCTGGTCGAAATGATCGAGTTGCCGAATCATCCGTGGTTTGTCGCCTGCCAGGCGCATCCGGAGTTTTTATCGACGCCGCGCGACGGGCATCCCCTGTTTATCGGTTTCATCCGTGCGGCGCGTGAATACAAGGCCGGTGGCAGCTTGTTGAAAGAGGTGAGTGCGTGAGATGGCTACTGCTAGTCATGCTGTCAGCGTTTGCAGGGTGTGCAGTCAAGCCGCCGACACCCTTGTCGGATGGTCCGGTATTGATGTTTGTCGGCAAGAAGGTATTTTTTTTCGATGACAAGAAGCTCCTTCTTGACTCGAACATGAAGTCTATTGAGTTAATCGGGGGTATGGGGTTGTTTTCCGTACGTACGGACCGTTGCGGTACTCTGGATTTTATCGAAGCCTCGCCGATAGCCATGTGCAAAAACTGTTTCGAAATAAAATCCGAAGATTGCGAGTTGAAAGATATGCCTAGCAGCAAGAAACTGAGTTGGACCATTGAGGGGCAAGCAATATGAAGCTCTGCGGATTTGAAGTCGGTCTGGATAAACCATTTTTCCTGATTGCCGGTCCCTGCGTTATCGAGTCCATGCAATTGCAGATGGATGTCGCCGGCAAGCTGAAAGAAATCACCAGCCAACTCGGCATTCCGTTTATTTTCAAATCGAGTTTCGACAAGGCCAATCGTACTTCCGGCACCAGTTTTCGCGGCCCCGGTCTGGAAGAAGGCCTGAAAGTTTTGACCGAAGTGAAGAAACAAATTGGCGTACCAGTCCTGACCGATGTTCATGAATACACGCCGATGGACGAAGTGGCGAGTGTTGTTGACGTGCTGCAAACGCCGGCATTTTTGTGCCGTCAAACGGATTTCATCCAGAAAGTGGCAGCGACCGGCAAACCGGTCAATATCAAGAAAGGCCAGTTCCTGTCGCCCTGGGAAATGAAGCATGTTTCAGCGAAAGCGCAGGCAACCGGCAACCAGCAAATCATGGTCTGCGAACGTGGCGCGAGTTTCGGTTACAACAACCTGGTGTCCGACATGCGCTCACTGGTCGTGATGCGCGATACCGGTTGTCCGGTAGTGTTCGATGCAACGCACTCGGTGCAATTGCCAGGCGGTGCCGATGGCAAGAGTGGCGGTCAACGTGAATTTGTTCCTGCGCTTGCGCGTGCCGCAATTGCAGTCGGCGTTGCCGGCGTATTCATGGAAACCCATCCTGATCCGGATAATGCTTTATCCGATGGCCCGAATGCTTGGCCATTGGACAAGATGCGGGGCTTGTTGGAAACCATGTTGGCACTTGACGCAATTAGCAAGAAAAACGGTTTTTGATTTTTCAGAAATGCAATTCCATATTAATTCTATTTAAGAACAAATAAAAATGACCACCATCACCAAAATCATCGCTCGCGAAATTCTTGATTCACGCGGTAACCCGACCCTCGAAGCGGAAGTGACATTGAGCTCGGGCCATACTGGTCGCGCGGCCGTACCGTCGGGCGCTTCCACGGGCAGCAAGGAAGCCGTCGAATTACGTGATGGAGACAAGTCACGTTATATGGGCAAGGGCGTGAAAAAGGCCGTTGCCAATGTCAACACCACGATTGCAGACGCGCTGAAAGGTTTTGATGCAGCAGATCAACAAGGTCTAGACCAGAAGTTGATCAATCTTGATGGTACCGACAACAAAGGCCGGCTGGGTGCCAATGCCTTGCTGGGTGTTTCGATGGCAAATGCGCATGCTATTGCGGCATCGAAAAAACTCCCCTTGTGGGCACATCTGGCTGGCGGCAATGAAGTCACTTTGCCGGTACCAATGATGAATATCATCAATGGTGGCGCGCATGCGGATAATAATGTCGACATGCAGGAGTTCATGGTGCTGCCGGTTGGTTTCGACTCCTTCAGCGAAGCCTTGCGTGCCGGTACCGAAATTTTTCATTCGCTGAAATCGGTATTGAAATCGCGCGGTCTTTCCACATCGGTCGGTGACGAAGGCGGTTTTGCACCGGACCTGAAATCGAATGAAGAAGCACTCGAAACCATTCTGGAAGCCATCGGCAAGGCCGGTTACAAGGCGGGTGAGGACATCCTGCTGGGACTCGATGTCGCCAGTACCGAATTCTACGAAAACGGCAAATACAATTTGATGGGCGAGGGTAAACGCCTTTCATCGGAACAGTTTGTCGATTTCATGGATGGCTGGGCGAAAAAGTATCCGATCATCACCATTGAAGATGGCATGGCCGAAGATGACTGGGATGGCTGGAAACTATTGTCGGATCGTCTTGGAAATGCCGTGCAATTGGTCGGCGATGATTTGTTTGTGACGAATCCGAAAATTTTCCAGGAAGGCATCGACAAAAAAATCGCCAATGCCATCCTGATCAAGGTCAACCAGATCGGTACCTTGAGTGAAACCCTGAAAGCGATTGCCATGGCCGATGCAAATACCTATGCCGCCATCGTGTCGCACCGTTCCGGCGAAACCGAAGATACGACGATTGCCGATATCGCCGTCGCCACTACCGCAACACAAATCAAGACTGGTTCGCTTTGCCGCAGTGACCGCGTTGCGAAATACAACCAGTTGCTGCGAATCGAGCAGGCCCTCGGTGACAAGGCGCGCTATGCCGGCCGTGCGGCTTTCGTGAGTCTGAAACACTAAATCATGTCTGTACTGAGACGACTTTGGCCGTATTTGCTACTCGGGGTAATCCTGCTTTTCCTGCAGAGCAAACTTTGGCTGGGGAATACTGGCTGGCGACAGGCCGGAAAACTGGAAGAAAGGGTCCATACCCAGGCGGCCGACAATGCCCGCTTGCAACAACGCAATGACGCCTTGGCCGCCGAAGTGGAAGATCTGAAATCCGGTGAGGCGGCGGCGGAAGAACGTGCCCGCAATGAACTGGGCATGGTGAAACCTGGTGAAACCTTTTATCGCGTTGTCGATCCGCATGCCGCAAAACTTCCGGAAGAAAAAGCGGTTGTCGAAGAGGACGCGAAATGACCTGGGCGGTGGTGCCTGCGGCCGGTCGCGGCACGCGCTTCGGCAGTGAAACGCCCAAGCAATATTTGAATATCGCCGGTCGTCCCCTGATCGAACACAGCTTGCGATCCTTGCTTGCACATCCTCTGGTGGATGGTGTGATGGTGGCAATTTCCCCCGATGATCCTTACTGGGGCGGCTGGCGAGAAATGGAAGGCAAGCCGATATACACCTGTCGCGGTGGTGCCGAACGTGCAGACTCGGTGCTGTCGGCTCTTCAGGCTTTGCCGGCCGTCGTGCACGAGGATCGCTTTGTTCTGGTTCACGACGCGGCGCGACCCTGTTTGCGAGCCGTCGATTTATCGCGTTTATTGGCCATGGGTGAAGCTCATGCCATTGGTGCAATTCTCGCTGCTCCGGTGCGCGATACCATCAAGCGCAGCGAAGACGGCAAACATGTTTCCGGTACCGAAGCACGTGAAAAACTCTGGCGCGCCCTGACGCCGCAAATGTTCAGGCGCGGCGGTTTGACTCGTGCAATCGAAGCGGCCATGCGTGCCGGCTTGAATGTTACCGATGAAGCGATGGCCATGGAACGTCTGGGTTTCAAACCGCTTCTGGTGGAGGGCTCGGAAGACAATATCAAAGTCACAACTCCTTCTGATCTTGCCCTGGCCGAATTTATTCTTAGCAAGTCGTGAAGCTTTTTCGACGGGATAAGCCAGTACCACCGAATATGATCGCGACCAAAATTGATACTGCAAATCAAGGATTTTTATGCGTATAGGCAATGGCTTTGACGTGCATGCATTCGGTGATGGCGATCACGTCATGCTTGGAGGTGTGCGTATTCCGCATGCTCAGGGGCTGAAGGCACATTCGGATGGTGATGTCGTTTTGCATGCGCTTTGCGATGCCTTGCTCGGTGCGCTGGCACTCGGCGATATCGGCAAACATTTTCCACCGAACGATGAACGCTGGCGCGGCGCCGATAGTCGGGATTTGCTGAGACATTGTTTTGCGCTGGTGCAGGCAGCCGGTTGTGCACTGGGCAATGCCGATGTAACCATAATCTGCGAGCAGCCCAAGATCGCCCCGCATGGTGAACTGATGCGAAAAAATATCGCCGAAGATTGCCGCGCCGATATTCAACAGATATCGATAAAAGCGACCACGACCGAAAAACTCGGTTTTACCGGCCGAGGTGAGGGCATTGCGGCACAGGCCGTAGTCTTGCTGGTCAAGTCATGATGTTGCCGCGAGCCTATGGCGAAGCCGTGTTGAAGGGAAAGTTTCGTAGCGTTCCCGAGGATTTTCATGTCGAGGAAATCGACGCTTTCGAAGCCCATGGCGAAGGTGAACATTTGTTGCTGACGATCGAGAAACGCGGTTTGAATACCGCTTTTGTCGCGAAAGAATTATCGAAGTGGGCCGGCATTGGCGAGATGGGAATCGGCTATGCGGGTTTGAAAGATCGCCATGCTGTCACGCGTCAGCGTTTCACCGTGCATTTGCCAAAAAAAGTGGCGCCGGATTTTTCCAGCTTGAAAATCGATGGCGTGAAATTGCTTGAATCACACTGGCACCACCGGAAACTTCCGCGCGGAGCATTGGCGGGAAATCGTTTTACTTTGCTGTTGCGCGATATTGAAGGCGATGTCGGAGCGATTGAAAATCGTCTCGAAAACATCCGGGATTTCGGTCTGCCGAATTATTTTGGCGAACAGCGCTTCGGTCGTGAACGTGCCAATGTGGGAATGGCATTGAAAATGTTTGCCGGTGACCGGGTCAAACGCGAACAGCGTTCCATCTATTTGTCGGCAGCCCGTTCGGAAATTTTCAATGCCGTGCTGGCATCACGAATCGAAAATAAAAACTGGCTAAGCGCACTTGAGGGTGAAGTGTGGATGATCGACGGTACCCACAGCATTTTCGGCCCGGAGCCGCTGGACGATGCATTGAAATCGAGAGCCGACAGGCTCGAGATTCATGCCACCGGCCCGATGTGGGGGAAGGGAGAATTGAGAACACGGGCGCAGGTCGCATATTGCGAACTGGCCGTCGCCGGGGCGCACCGGGCGCTTTGCGAAGGACTTGAAGCGGCAGACATGAAACAGGAACGGCGCGCTTTGCGGATTCAGGTGCCGGATTTGAGCTGGAAATGGCCGCAAAAAGACCAGTTGGAATGCCATTTTTCGCTCCCGCCGGGAGCCTACGCCACAGAATTGCTGGCGGAGCTGGGAGACTTGCAGGAGCCATCGCAAAACCGGGCCTGAGGCACTTGCAAGTGGCGCTGGCAGGAGTAGTCTGAAATCTCGTCCATGTTCAGGAGTAATCCCATGAAACGAGTCATCGCCATTTCTCTGATGTGTATCCTCAGTTCCTGCGCCACTACCGACAGCAAAGATTCGTCCAAGATGTCCCAAGCCACGCCAAGCAAGAGCGGGTTTGATGACGGCTATATGGCCAAAGTCGAAAGTCAGGCGACCCAACGGGGTGTCGTGGTCAGATGGGTTCATCCGCCTAAAGCGCCAAAAGCCAAGAAAGACGGGAAATAAATAGTTTCCCGGATCGGCTACCGGCGCGCGAGGAGTACCAGCACCGCGCCAGTTCCGCCTTGTGCCTGCGGTGCCGAGACAAAGGCCAAGACATCGCCGCGATGACGCAATACGCGGTCCACTAGCGCCTTTAGTACCGGCGTGCTTTCGGATCGCAAACCCTTGCCGTGGATAACGCGAACGCAGTAGTGCGCTTCTTCGCGCGCCTGGTTCAAAAACTGTTTCAGGAAAACTTCTGCGTCCGCTGCACGGCAATGATGCAGGTCCAGTTCGTCCTGAATGCTTATCTGTCCACGCTTGAGTTGCTTGAACCATTTTTCCGGAACTTCCGGACGTCGATAGCTGAGCTCGTCGGCGGAATTCAGATATGCCTCGGTGACTGAGACCGAACGGGAATCCCGGAGCGCATCGGCTTCGTCGCGACGAAACATTTTCGAGTCGGCTACCGGTTTTGAACGGGGAATGCCTTGCTCCCTGATTTCGATGCGACGCACTTCGCCGATTGCCTCGCGAAACAACGCGGCATCATCTTCGTCGGGTGTCTCGTCGGGTCGTTTGCTTTTCATGATTGCGGCGCATTTCAAAACACAAGCCAGCTGGCTTCCGTTATCATGAGCATAATGAATTGAGGTAGCAATGCGAATATTGATCAGTAACGATGATGGTGTCGATGCACCGGGGA
>Ga0209812_10001038_pt1 | contig 21233 bp, 22 predicted proteins | sample JI71714BDNA_FD_187502 | JGI IMG/M metagenome (GOLD analysis project Ga0209812, IMG submission 187502) | Wastewater effluent complex algal communities from Wisconsin, to seasonally profile nutrient transformation and Carbon sequestration -... | ecosystem: Engineered > WWTP > Effluent > Algae...
AGCGATTTGACCGGGCCGCTGCGCTGGATCAGGCCCATGCCGAAGCGGCGGACGGCGGAGGCGGTTTTGCCGGGGATGGCGAAGACGCGGTTGACCGTGTCGGATGCGGTCACCACCATTAGCGTATCCACACTGCGCCAGCGGCTATAGCGATCGAGCAGTTGCGCGTCGCCATAATCGAGTCCCAGTCGCGCGCCATCGACCAACACTTCGGTCAATGCCGCGACATCGCGCAGGCCGAGATTGAGGCCCTGTCCGGCAATCGGGTGAATGCCATGCGCGGTATCGCCGACCAGCACGATGCGTTCGGCAGTGATTTTCGCACAATGGTGAAAACCCAACGGATAGCTCATCAGATCGGTCGCCATTTCGACCTTGCCGAGCATCCCGCCCATCGCCTTTTCCATTTCAGCGGCGAAGGCGCGTTTTGACAGTTTCAGATAGGCCGGGGCATCGGCGCGCGGCACCGACCAGACGATCGCCGAGCGGTGCCGTCCTTGGGAATTGTCGAGCATCGGCAGCACCGCAAAGGGGCCTGCCGCATAGAAGATTTCATAGGCAATATGGCCGTGCGGACGCTCATGGGTGATCGCGCCGACCAGAGCGTTATGATCATATTGCCAATGGGCGAAACGGATGCCTGCTTCGTCGCGCGTCGCGCTCTGCCGACCTTCGGCAACAACCAGAAGCCGCGCGCGCAATTCGGTGCCGTTGTCGAGCGTAACAGACACGCCGTCCGGTCCGCGATGCTTGGCGGTGATTTGCGCTGGCATGTGCAGCGTAATAAGCTCTTGCTTCGTGATGTGGGTGTAAATGGCCTCGCGCAACACCCGGCTTTCAAACATCTGCCCCAGAAAGCCGTCATCGGATGCGGGCACAAAATCCAGATTGCCGCGCTTCAAACCGTCGCTGACATGGATTTTGGTAATCGGGCAACCTTTGCCAGCCAGCGCATCGCCCAGCCCAATGGCCTCGTACATTGCGACACTGGAGGACGAAACCGCAAAGGTGCGGCCGTCAAAGCCGGGTTTCAGCAAGGCCGCCGGATCGGCGCGGTCGATAATGGCGCAGCTGATGCCATGGGCGGCAAGCGCGGCGGCTTGGGTCAGCCCGGCCAACCCGCCGCCGATAATGATGATGTCATGCTGTTCGATGCTCATGGAGTCGCTTCTAGGCCGATCAATAGCGACTGAAAAGTGCCGATTTTCTGCGGACTCTTGACGGGGAGTCACCCTTTGCCGCAAAAGGGCTGTATTAACCAAACAGGACTCCCAATATGGCGACGCGCCTTTCGAAAACACCGGTGGCCGATTGGCGGCAGATGATGCGCCTTTCGCTGATTCGCAGCGGCGCCTTGATCGCGGCAGGGGCGCTTGCGCTGTTCGCCTTATTCTATGCGGTTTCGCTGCTCAGCTACACGGCGGTGGATCGTGCTTTTAACAGCGCATCGGACAGCGTTTCGGGAAACTGGATGGGGCAATTGGGCGCTTATTTCGCCGATGGCAGCCTGTTTCTATTTGGTGTGCCGGCGATATTCCTGGTGCCTTTGCTGCTGGTATTCGCACGGCGGCTGTGGCGCGATGTGCCGCAGCCAACGTGGAAGCGGCAGGTGTTGATTTGCCTGCTCGGCATGTTGCTGCTCGGTTTTGGTATGTCGCATTGGCAACATGGTACAGTGGTTGGCCTGCCCGCTGGCTGGGGCGGAATCGTCTCGCTGCTCGCAGACAATGGCGCGGTGGCGTTGCTCGAAAAGGTGGGCGAAAGCTGGCGCGGGCTGTTGCGGGTATTGTTGATTGTCGGCAGCATATTGGGCGGTTTTGCGCTTGTACTGCGCTCACTGGAATTGGAACGCCCGCTGTTCCGCATTCCGGCGATCCCGTTCCCCAACTTTGGCGGAGGGCAAAAGGCAGCAGATGATGGGGCGATCGATACTGCAAAGCCTGCTCCCAAACCGGCACTAGAGCCCCCGGCGCGTCCGACGGTCGAGCCCAAAACCCGCACTCCGCTGGAAATTAAGGATCGCCCGACGGCAGCGCCCAAGGCGAGCTTTGGCACTGGTGCGCGGCAGGATGATTTCTTTGGCAGTTACAAACTGCCTTCGATCGACCTGCTTGATCCGCCGCAGCCAAGTACCGCACCCAAGCTCGACAAGGCAGCGCTCGAACAAAATGCGCGCTTCCTCGAATCGGTACTCGATGATTTCAGCGTGAAGGGCGAAGTCACAGCTGTTCGCCCCGGGCCCGTGGTCACCATGTACGAACTCGAACCCGCCCCCGGTGTCAAGGCTTCGCGTGTGATCCAGCTCGCCGAGGACATTGCGCGCAATATGTCGGCGCTATCAGCGCGCGTCTCGACCATTCCCGGTCGCACGGTGATGGGGATCGAACTGCCCAACCATAATCGCGAAGCAGTGGTCTTTCATGAAATGGTGGGTTCGACTGCCTTTGCCGATCAAAAGGGGCAATTGCCGATCATCCTTGGCAAGAATATCTCTGGCGATCCGGTGATTGCCGATTTGCAGCCGATGCCGCACTTGCTCGTCGCAGGCACCACCGGCTCGGGCAAATCGGTCGGCCTCAACTGCATGATCTTGTCGCTGCTCTACCGGCTGACGCCCGACCAGTGCCGGATGATTATGATCGACCCAAAGATGCTCGAATTGTCGATCTATGACGACATCCCGCATCTGCTTTCGCCCGTGGTGACCGAGCCTGCCAAGGCGATCCGCGCACTGAAATGGGCGGTCGAACAGATGGAAGACCGCTACCGAATGATGTCGTCAATCGGCGTGCGCAATCTGGGCGGTTTCAACGAAAAGGTGCAGGCGGCAAAAGCCAAGGGCGCGCCATTGGGGCACAAGGTGCAGGTCGGCTATGATCCGATGACCGGACTTCCGCAATATGAAGAAGAGCAGCTTGATTATCAGCTGCTGCCGCAGATCGTGATCATCGTCGACGAGCTTGCCGACCTGATGATGACAGCGGGCAAAGAGGTCGAATTCCTGATCCAGCGTTTGGCGCAAAAGGCGCGCGCTGCGGGCATTCACCTGATCATGGCGACACAGCGCCCTTCGGTCGATGTCATCACCGGCGTGATCAAGGCCAATTTGCCAACCCGCATCAGCTTCCATGTCACCAGCAAGATCGACAGCCGCACGATATTGGGTGAACAGGGGGCCGAGCAGCTGCTCGGAAAAGGCGACATGCTCTATATGGCAGGCGGCAAAGGACTGACCCGTATTCACGGCCCCTTTGTGTCAGACGATGAAGTCCGCCGCGTAGCCGACCATTGGCGCGGGCAGGGGCAGCCCGACTATATTCAGTCGGTGACCGAGGAACCTGAAGAAGGCAGTTTCGCGCTTGACGGGTTGGGCGGCGACGACAGCCCCGAAGACGCGATGTACCGCAAAGCCTGCCAGATCGTGTTCGAAAGCCAGAAGGCTTCGACCAGCTGGATCCAGCGCCAATTGCGCATCGGCTATAACAGCGCCGCACGTCTGATCGACCGGATGGAAGAGGATGGCTTTATCTCAGCTCCCAACCATATCGGCAGGCGCGAGGTGCTGCGCGACCGCAATGGTGAACCGATCTGAACCGCGGGCATCCGCACATTAACACCCCATTCAACGGCCAATTCCTAAATGCGCTGCAAAAGGAACAAGGATAAACTATGAAATATACCCTCGCTGCTCTCGCGCTCTCCCCGGTGCTGCTTGCCACCAGCGCGGCAGCACCCGCGCAATCGACCAACGATTTGTCGGCCGTGGTTGCGCACATGCAGGCGGTTTCGACAATGACCGCAAGCTTTACCCAGACTGATCGCAGCGGCAAGGCGGTGTCGGGCAAATTGCTGCTCAAGCGCCCCGGCCATATCCGGTTTGAATATCAAAAAGGTGTGCCCTTGCTGATTGTTGCCGATGGCAAGGCGCTGACGCTGATCGATTATGAAGTGAAGCAGGTCCAGCGCTGGCCGATCAAGAACAGCCCGCTTGCCGCGCTGCTTGACCCCGGCAAGGATCTGGCGCGATTTGGCAAACGCGTCGCCACCGCCGACCCCAATGTGGTCAGCGTCGAGGTGCGCGATCCCAAGCGGCCTGAATATGGTACGATCACCATGGTGTTCGTGAAACAGGCAGGCGCGCCCGGCGGGTTGACGCTGAATGGCTGGGTTTCACTCGATTCGAAAAATAACCGCACCTCGATCCGTCTCAGCGGCGTCAAATTCAACACCGCCGTCGCACAGTCAGCCTTCACCTGGAAAGACCCGCGCCCGACTCGTCGCAAGTAATTTTACGAGTGGACGACGAGTTGAGCCTGATGCCCGTCGAGACGAGAAGCTGAACCGGGCTGTTCATGTTGGCGACAGGAAAATTGGCTAGTTTAAACACATCAAAGGCTCACAGGCTGCGCGGTTTTCCCCCTGTTGCCCGTGGCACCCAGAAAGTGGGCCTTTGATATTAGCGTGACGAACGCAAGCTTGGCCCTCATCCCAAATGCCCCCGGGATGGGGGCTTTGCTTTTGTGGCTTTGCAAAGCTCTTGCTCCGATTAGCCCACATCCCTAAGCAGCGCGGCATGGCAACCACCCTTAGCATCGCTTCCTGGAACATCAACTCGGTCCGCGCGCGGATCGACATTGTCGAACGCTTTCTGCGCGAAGAAGCGCCCGACATATTGTGCCTGCAGGAAACCAAGGTGGCGGACCCGCAATTCCCCGAAGGGGTGTTCCGCCAGCTGGGCTATAACCATATGGCGATCAATGGGCAGCCGATGCACCACGGTGTCGCGATCCTCAGCAAGGTTCCGATTTCAGGGCGCAGCACGCATGATTGGCAAGCCAATGGCGAAGCGCGGCATGTCGGTGTGGAAATCGCGGGCGGCGTGCGGCTGGAAAATGTCTATGTGCCCGCAGGCGGCGATATTCCGGATCGCGAGCAAAATATTAAATTCGGGCAGAAGATGGATTTTCTGGCGCGCATGACCGAATGGTCAGGTGGGGTTGCGGTCCCAACCATTCTCACCGGTGACTTTAATGTCGCGCCGCTGGAAACCGATGTGTGGAGCCATAAGCAGCTCGTCAACGTTGTCAGCCATACTGCAATCGAGATAGAGGCGCTGTCGGAGCTGCAGGCGGCCGGGAAGTGGGTCGATCTCGCGCGCCAATTCGTCCCGCCGAGTGAAAAGCTATACACTTGGTGGAGCTACCGCGCGCAGGATTGGGATGCGTCGGACCGGGGTCGGCGGCTCGACCATATGTGGGTAACGCCAGATCTGGCCGACAAGGCGCATGCGCACATCGTCCACCGCCCTTGCCGCAGTTGGGGCAAGCCGTCGGACCATGTTCCCATCGTCACGGAGTTTCGCCTTTGAGCGAAGCCGCAGCCCGGCGGACGGCGCGCGCAATTGATGCGCTGCGTCGTGGCTGGGTGGTTGCCATTGGCGAGGGTGGCGATGCCCTTTCGTTGATGGCAATTGAAACTGGTGCAACCGCCGCTGTGTTGAGTGACGGCTCGGCCAAGGGCCTGCTGATTTCGGCAGCGCGGGCGGCGACTTTGAAACTTGGAAACCAGCTGGCCGCCGCCGATGCTGCGCTTCCCGTGGCGATTGCTGTGCCGTCTGATTGCGACGCGGGGCTAGCGCTTGCCATAGCCGACCCCTCGCTTGATCTGCGTTATCCGATGAAAGGGCCATTTGTCGCCCGTCCGCTGGGCGATGCCATGGCGGCGCGCGCAGCGATGGAACTGGCGCGCGAGGCGGGGCTGTTGCCGGCCTTTGTGTTGCTCGAGGGGGTAGAGGCTGAAGTCACATTGGCCCCGGATGACATCGCTGCCTTTCAGGACGCAGGAACGCTGCGCATTGCCGCGCGCGCGCGATTGCCTGTAGCAGCGGCCAGTAATGCCGAACTGGTTGCCTTCCGGTCGGATGCCGACGCCGCAGACCATGTTGCACTGGTGGTCGGTCAACGCGATGGCAGCGCTCCCGTCGTGCGGCTGCACAGCGAATGCCTGACCGGCGATGTGCTAGGCAGCCTGAAATGCGATTGCGGCCCGCAATTGCACGAAGCGCTGCACCAGATCGCCGATGCTGGATGGGGCATCCTGCTCTATTTGCGGCAGGAAGGGCGCGGCATCGGACTGGTCAACAAATTACGCGCCTATTCGTTGCAGGATCAAGGGTTCGACACCGTCGATGCCAATATCCGGCTGGGTTTTGCCGTCGATGCGCGTGATTTTTCAGTGGCAGCGCAAATGCTGCGCTTGCTGGCGGTGGAGGAAGTTCGGTTGCTTACCAACAATCCAGAAAAAGTCGCCGGGCTGGAGGCAGAGGGAGTCAAGGTTGTCGAGAGGCTGCCACTGCAAATCGCCGCCAATCCTCACAACGCGCATTATCTGGCGACCAAGCGCGACCGCACCGGGCACAAGCTCTAGATAACCATTTCCTCAAGTAACCGCCGCGAAACGATGCGGAGAGCATTGTCGCGCCGCTCGACTATGCCCCGCCGGACCAGCGCCGAAATTGCTCGCGAGCCTGTCTCACGGGTAGTATGAACGCTTAGCGCCAATGCCGAAATCACCGGCGCCGGTTCGATATGCCCGCGTTCGTCGGCAAGTTGCAGCAGCGCACGGTGGAACCGGCCCGAGGCACTGAGCCCGATCCGCGCCGCCATCCGGTCGAGCACCAGATCGAGCTGCCGCGCCATCAATCGCGCCAGTCCTGCACCAATCTCGGCATTTTCCCTCGCCAACTGCTCCATCCGCGTGGTGGGTATAGCCAGCATTCGGGTTTCCCCCTGCGCGCACAGGTCGGCGCGGTGGGCGGTTGCTTCGGGATAAGCACCAAAAAGCTCACCCGGACCATGCCGGGTGAGTTGCGCTTGCTGTCCTTCCGCACCGAAGATTTCGGATACCACAGCGCCCGTAAGCACAAGGAACAGACAATCAGAAGGATCGCCGCGATAGGCAATTGGCTGGCGATGGTTGAAGGTCCGTTGGAGCGTGGATTGCATCAACAATTGCGCGGTTTCGGGACTGCATCCGAAGCAGGCTGCGATTGCGGCGATATCTTCCCCCGTCGCCATGCTGCTAGCCGCTGCCTGACGATTGTGTTTTCGCGACTTCCGGACAAATCAGTGCGTAAACCTCTACCGCGCCATCGGCGGTTGCCATTTCGCCCATCGGTTCGCAGCGGCAACATAGCCCCTCGGCCAATGTCGCCATGGTGGCTTCTTTGCTTGCCAATACTACGTTTTCGCTGCTGTTGCGGACCAATGCCGTGACGCGTTCGACTAGTATGGCGCTGTCCACATCAGCGTCACAGTCGAGTGCATAAGCCGCTCCAGCCAAGCGGTTGGCCAGAACATGCGCCAGTTCCGAATTCAGGCTAACCCCCACCGGTCCATTTTGCCGGACAGCCGCAAGCGCAAAGTTCAACGCACCGTCGTTCAGGGCATTGCCAGGCAGCGCGCTCGCCGTTTCTCTCAGTTCCAGACGTACCAGATCGCGACCGCTGCAGTGCCAGACATCCTGCCGCACCGGCCCGCCTCTCGGGCCGATACGCAGCGCCTGCGCTTTGGTCTCGAATCGGCTGGCTGTTTCAACTGCCATGCCCATGGCCATGCGATCAGCCAGATTGATGGCGGCACGAGTCAGGCTGGAGTCGTTTGCGGCGACAGTTATCGAGGTCGCAGCATCAATCATCGCCTCAAAACGCGCGCCCCAAGTGGCGTCAAAAGCGACAACCGAACTGATGCGAAAGTCTGCTGGGTCGCTTGGCAAAACCACATGCAATTCGGCACCGTTCGCAAGCAGTGCTTCGGCGATCATGATATCTGACCCTGCGGCAAGCGCGCCAAAACCGCTTCCGGGCGCAATTTCGGCGACAGCTTCAAATATGGTACGCTCGGCTTCGGCATCGTGAGGAGCGATCCCCATCATCCCGCTGAAATGTAGCGCTGGCGGTGGGCGCAAGACATCAAGCCAGTCCGTTTTCTGTCGCTGATGCGACAAAATTTGTGCGAACTGGCGCAAGGTTGAGGCACGGTCCTCCCAAGCTTGCGGTGCTAGGGCAATCGCGTCTTCGAGCTGGCGTTTGGCGGCTTCCGCATTTCCAAGCAAAAGATGCGCCTCGGCAAAAGTTGCCGCGCGCCAATAAGGGGTTTCGCCTTCGTCGGGGTTGGCATTGAGTAGATCGAGTGTTTGCTGTGCGATCGCTGCCCCGTTTGCGGGATCGCCGGCGAACAGCGCCATCGCAGCGGCATTGATCAAGGGATAGCTGTTGGGACGGAGCGCGGCGGCGCGGCGGTAGGCTGCCCCCGATTGCGCAAACAGCGCCGCCCGCTCCGCCCCCGCCGCCAACCGCGCGCGGTCTTTCAACAGGCGTCCTTTGAGGGTTAGCGCTTCGACCTGTTCCACCCCATCCAGCCCCGCCGCGAGGAAGGCATCCCACGCACGCGAGGTCGCGCCGGAGCGGGCGAGGGAGAGGATGGGGGGATAGATGCTGGACATTGCTATTCCAGACTACACGAAATCGCCGTCAATTCCCCCCCGGATTGCGCACATCTGGGTCGATAGCTATCGGTATTCGATTTATAATAGTATCGGTTCCAGTCATGAATTCCAATAATTCAACGTGAATGTTGAATCTTCTAATAAAGGGATCAAAGTTTTGATTTGGCAGTTTCGGGCCATTAACTATAAAATAGGCATGTTTGCATTTTTCCAAGAGGTTCCTTGGTGCAATATGATTTCCTTTTTTGTCAAATTTTCCTGCATCAGAAAATTGCCCGCTACTTGCGTTTGCTTTATCCATCGTAAATGGTAAATAGTTTGAGCTGAATTGGATGTTTTTCAAACTGTCTGAAATTTTGAAAATTAGATATCCTATTTTGTGATGATCAGGCCATCGTACCGAAAGAAGAGTTCCAAGAGGATAATGATTTCCTGGATCAATATCTCGGTCCAAGGGTGGATCCTTTAACAAAGTTGGACTTGAAATTTCATTTCTCATTTTGTCGAGAAACTCTGTTTCATCGGCCACAGGAAATTCGAGAAACTTGCTATAAAAAAATTCAAGATTGCCATCTGCCAAGCGGCAATCAATTTCATATAGCCGAGCAAGGGATGGCTGCAGATGGCTGCCAACGTTTGAATTTGGAATCTCGACCGAATCCTCGGGATTTACTTTGATCGACGGCTGTGTTTCCATTTTTTCCTCCTAAACTTTTTGTTTTAGATCAATTCCCTCCCGGATTCCTGACATCCGGGTCGATGATTATCGGTAAAACCTGCTCGGTTCCGCTTGCCGAGCGTTGCAAGATGTCGACGTGCAGGTCGAAACCATGCTTATATTCGTCCGGCGCCGGAGGTGGGGATTTGGCAAAAAAGACCAAAGCCTTGCAGCCGTCAAAGGGTTCGCTTTCCAGCACCAGTTCGCTGCCAGCAACAATCCGTACATAGCGCAGATTGCAATAATTGGGGTTGGGCGCGGATGTCTTGCGTGTGACTGCGTCGCCCTTAGCACTGAATTGCATGTTGGAATTGTTGGGCAAGGCAAATACAATGGCGCTGGGCACATCGACGTTGAGGTCAAGCGGGGTCTCCACGACGCCCTTATTGCCGCTGGGTCGGCTCATCGGCGAAACGCGCATATTCTCAAGACGCCGAAGAAAGCGAACCAGATCAGCCTGCGTCTTGCCCTTGAAGCGGAACTGGTCGCGCGGATTTTTGAAGTTGAAATGGATTTCGTTACCCCGGCCAAAGACCGAGATCATGCCAAACACAATTTGCTCAAAGGCGGGCATGTCGGGCTGAGAGGCGATAGGATTGCCGATGCTCATGTCAGTGTTCTTTCTGCAATTTTGCCAATTCTGTTTCGATTTGTTGCCGTCTTTTTTTCCAGGTGGCATTCTGTGGGTCGGACCGGACGAGTTCGGCCGCGTCAGCGCGCAGGCTCAGCAGGGTTGATCGCGCGGCATCGCGGCGTCCGGACAGAGCGTCGAGTTTTGCTATCGCAGTCAATGCTGTGATGCGGAATTCGGCTAAATCAAGATTTCGCGGATCGTTGTTGAGCAAGCCATCAATCAACGCCAGTTGCTCCAGCCGCAATCGCTTGGCCTGCCCATTTTGCCCGTCGGCTTTCAAGGCATCGGCATGCCAGGCAAGGCTATTGGCCAAGGACAGAGTGACTTGTGGATCGCCGGGCTTGTCTTTCGCTATTTGCCTCTGGGCGTCAACGGCTTCGCCGCAGCGGGCAATTGGCTCTTTGGCAGATCTCTTCAAGTCAACGGCAAGAACACACAGATTGTTTGATGCATAGCCGATTTCAATGGCAGCTCGCCCATGTTCGCCAGGACTGCTGGAAAGCGAGCGCGCCAGGGTGAGATAGCGCCGCCAATGGGGTTTGGCTTTTTGATAGTCCTTCTTGGAATAAAGCGAATAGCCCAACCAATATTCACTTTGCGCGTGCGCGAAAATGACATCGGGTTCGGTAGGCCGTGTTTTCAGGAGGATATCAGTAATCCTGTAGGCCTTCCGGAAACTGGACTCGGCGAGTACTTTATTACCATTATTACCCGCATCCTCCCCTTGGGCCAGCAGAGCAGCGGCCTTCAGGGTTTTTCCTTTTACCGAATCCCCGCCATAATATTGCATGGCGCGTTCATTGACCGAACCCATGATGTCGAGTCGCCCAACACCCACCAATTTTTTGCGCAAATCGGTGAGCATATATTCCACCAACCCTTCAGCCTCCGCCCTTTGCCGGGCGGCCTCGTTGCGGGCCTGGATTGCGAGGGTGGTCATGATGCCCATGACTAGCATTGCCGCAAGCGCTCCTGCCGTGATCCACGTCACGCGGCGGACGCGGCGCTGGGCGTCGCGCTGGATCAGCGCATCAAGAGGTACGCCCGCAATTCCCGCGACAATTTTCAGGAAACCGAGGCTTTCGCCGTCCCCTTCTTTCCGCAAATCGGCGGCGAGCGGTTCGGTTCCACCAGCGGTCAGCGCGTCGGGGAAGGCAGTTCGATGGTCTCCGCGCACCAGTGCCGCCAATATCGGCCGTGTAGGGTGTAACGCTTTGAACAGGGCAATCTCTTCGCCGACCCAGCGCGAATCACGCGCATCAGGGGAGCAAACCACTATCAAAGCATCCGATTGGGCAATCGCGTCCCGAATGGCTGCCGAAAGGCTGGGGGCGGCGGCGAGATCCTCCCGGTCGCGGAAAATCGTCCCTATTGCTGTCTCGCCATTCGACCGCTCCAGTGCCACATGCTTGGGCAGGCGAAAGCGTTCCAGTTTGCGTTGAAGCTTGGCGGCAACATCCTTGTCGGCATGGCTATAGCTGATGAAGGCGGCGAAACGCCGTCCGTCAACTTTCGGCTCTGCGCCTTGCCCCTCCGCCATCGCATGCGTCCCCCTGCGATTCGATAGGCCAAAGTTACACGATTTTAGAGGGAGTTGAACCGCTATTTGCGCGCGAGATAAGCGGCCAGTGCTTCAGTCTGGGTCGCATCGAAATGCAGACCCAATTTGGTCCGACGCCAAAGGATATCGTCTGCAGTTTGCGCCCATTCGGTTTCCACCAAATAGTTGACCTCCGCTTCGGTCAGGCCATGACCAAAGCCGGTCCCCAGATCGCGCCACGTTTTTGCCTTACCCAGCCAGCGCCGGGCACGGGTGCCGTATTGCCTCACCAACCGCGCGACCAGTGTAGGGCTGAGGAATGGAAAATCGGTCGCGAGTTCCTGTTCAATCCGGTTGCAACCATCGATTGGAAAATCACCCCCCGGTAAGGCCGCATTGGCTGTCCAGCTACCCTTGGCAAGCTGCGGCAGCCAGCGCGAGAGTTCGCCCACGGCCCCCTCGGCCAGATGGCGGTATGTGGTGATTTTGCCGCCGAAGACGGACAGTAGCGGCGCCGCTCCGTCTGCATCGGTATCTATATCAAACCGGTATCCGCGCGAGGCGGCTTCGGGCTTGCCCGAGCCGTCATCAACCAGCGGGCGCACTCCGGCATAGCTCCAGACGACATCTTTGGGCATGACGGGTTTGCGGAAATAGGCGCTGGCCGCTTCGCACAGATAGGCAATTTCGGTTTCGCTGGCTTTGACCGGATCGCCGGATTTATGGTCGGCGTCGGTGGTACCGATCAGCGTGAAATCGCCTTCATAGGGGATTGCAAAAAAGATGCGTCCGTCGGGGTTTTGGAAAAACCAGGCTTGCGGTGTGTCGAACAGTTTCGGCACGACAATGTGCGATCCGCGCACCAGTCTGATCGCTTCGTCAGGGTCGCGTTGGTGGTCTTTTACGCGTTCCAACAGATCAAGTACAGAGGGGCCTGCTGCGTTGACCACAGCGCGTGCATTGATGGAAGTGCCGTCATTCAGCGCGACCTCCCACAAGGCGTTCTCTCGCCGGATCGATACGACTTCGGTTTTGGTCCTGATTTCCGCACCATGCTCCGCTGCGTCTAACGTGTTCAGCACAACCAACCGCGCGTCATCGACCCAGCCATCGGAATATTCGAATCCGGTTGCAAAACCGGGCTTGAGCGCTTTGCCCGCCGGCTCATGCGTCAGATCAATGGTGCGCGTCGCGGGAAGCCGTTTTCGACCGCCGATATGGTCGTAAAGAAATAGCCCCGCCCTTAACATCCAGCGTGGGCGCAGTCCTTTGCGATAGGGCAGGATGAAGCGCATCGGCCAGATGATGTGTGGCGCGATTGCCCACAGCCGCTCGCGCTCCTTCAACGATTCGCGCACCAACCCGAATTCAAAATGCTCAAGATAACGCAGGCCGCCATGGATCAGCTTGGTCGATGACGAAGACGTCCCGCTGGCCAAATCGCCGCGCTCGAACAAGATGACCTTTGCCCCGCGCCCGGCGGCATCGCGCGCAATGCCACAGCCGTTGATGCCGCCGCCGATGATTGCAATGTCGTAGGGGGCGGCGTCGCTCATACCGTGCGCTTATTGCGCTTTTGCAAGCCCCTGGCTTTCGACCAGTTCCTGCAATTCACCAGCCTCATACATTTCCATCATGATGTCGCTGCCGCCAAGGAACTCGCCTTTGACATAGAGCTGCGGAATGGTTGGCCAATCGCTATATTCCTTGATGCCCTGACGGATTTCCTGATCCTGCAACACGTCGACACTTGCATATTCGACGCCCAGATGATCAAGAATCGCGATCGCACGGCTGGAAAAACCGCATTGCGGGAACAGCGGGCTGCCCTTCATGAACAGGACAACGTCATTGCCCTTGACCAGTGTGTCGATACGTTCGTTTGCGGACATCTGCCTTGCTCCTTATTCGGGCACAGCGGTGGTCAGTTGCAGCGCGTGCAACACTCCGCCCATGCGCCCACCCAGTGCATTATACACCGCCTGATGCTGTTTGACCCGTGGCATACCTTGAAAATATGTGCTCACCACATGCGCTGCATAATGGTCGCCATCGCCGCGCAAGTCGGTAATCTCGACCTTTGCATCGGGAAGCGCAGCCTTGATCATGGCTTCAATTTCGTCAGCCGCCATCGGCATGATATGCGCCTTATACCTCTTCGATGAACTGCCGACGGGCTTCTATCAATTTGACGTCGAATGCAGCACGGACCGCGACATCGTCGGTTTCAACACCGGCATTGGTCAGGTCGCCCAGCAATTTGCGCACGACATCCTCGTCGCCTGCTTCCTCGAAATCGGCCTGAACCACCGATTTGGCATAGGCATCGGCTTCTTCGGGCGTCAGCCCCATTTGCTCGGCGGCCCAAAGGCCCAACAGCTTGTTACGGCGGGCAGTCACTTTGAACTGCAATTCTTCGTCACGGGCAAATTTGCTTTCAAAAGCACTTTCGCGGTCATCAAATGTGGTCATGCTCGAATCCTTCGACGCTACAGCGTTAAAATAGTCACGCGGCCCCTGCCAAACAAGGGCAGTGCGCGCAAGGCATTAGATGGTGACGACCAGCTTGCCGACAGCCTCGCGATTGCCCAGCATGGCTATTGCGTCGCCGCCCTTTTCCAACGGATAGCTGCCCGAAATGACCGGCTTGATCTTGCCCGCTGCATAAAGCTCGAACAATTCTGCAATATTGGCGCGGTTACGCTCTGGCTCGCGGGCGGCAAAGGCACCCCAGAACACGCCGCAGACATCGCAGCTTTTCAGCAGCGTCAGGTTGAGCGGCAGCTTGGCGATGCCAGCGGGGAAGCCGACTACAAGGAAGCGGCCTTCCCATGCGATGGAGCGGACGGCGGGTTCGGAATAATCACCACCGACCGTGTCATAGATGATGTCAAAGCCATTGGGTCCCGCTGCAGCCTTGAATTGTTCGGCCAGTGCCTTCGACTGATCCTTGTCGAACGGCTGGCGGGCGTAAACGACGACTTCGTCTGCGCCGGCGTTGCGGGCGATCTCTGCTTTGGCTTCGCTTGAGACACCGGCAACCGCGCGACCGCCCCATGCCTTGACCAGTTCGATCGCCGAAATGCCGATGCCGCCGGCACCGCCCAGCACCAGCACATTGGCCCCCGGCTTCATGTGCCCACGATCCTTCAGCGCGTGGATGCTGGTGCCATAGGTCATCAGGATCGACGCCCCGTCCTCAAACGGCATGGAGTCAGGCATTTTGTAGAGATTGTGCGATGAAACCGCGATCTTCTCGGTCAGCCCGCCGGTGCCGCAACCCGCCATGACGCGGTCGCCGACGGCAAAGCCGCTCACGCCTTCGCCCACGGCCTCGACAATTCCAGCGATTTCACCACCGGGCGCGAAGGGGCGGGGTGGCTTGATCTGGTATTTGTCCTCGATCATCAGCGTATCGGGGAAATTGATCGCACAAGCCTTGATTGCGACCACGACCTGCCCCTTTCCGGCAACCGGTTCGGGCAATTCGCCTAAGACCAGAGTGTCGGGGCCGCCAACGGCAGTGGATAACAGGGCTTTCATACTTTCTCGCTCCTCTCCGGCCTGTCACCCTGAACTTGTTTCAGGGTCCATCGTGCCGCATCAACCTTCGCTCTATGCTGAGAAATGGATGCTGAAACAAGTTCAGCATGACATTGAATTCAGGTGGTGGTCGGCACCAGCCAAGGCCGTTCAGCCCCGACCTTCGCCTCATAGGCCGAAATTACATCGCCCTGCGCCATGGTCAGCCCGACCTCGTCGAGGCCGCCCAGCAGACATTGCTTGCGGAACGGGTCAATCTCAAAACTGAAACGGTCCTGAAACGGCGTGGTCACGCTTTGGTTCTCCAGATCGATATGGATCGGGTCGGTTTGGGCAACCTCCATCAACCGGTCGATGGCTTCCTGCGGCAAGACGACGGTCAATATGCCGTTCTTGAAGGCATTGCCCGAAAATATGTCAGAAAAACTGGGCGCGATCACGGCGGTGATACCCATATCGAGCAACGCCCAAGCCGCATGTTCGCGGCTCGACCCGCAACCGAAATTGTCGCCCGCGATCAATATGGGCGAACCCGCATAGTCTGCATTGTCGAACAGATTTCCCGGTTCCTTGCGGATCGACTCAAATGCCCCACGCCCCAGTCCGGCGCGCGTGATCGTTTTCAACCAATGCGCGGGGATGATGACATCGGTGTCGATATTTTTAAGGCCAAAGGGATAGGCCTTGCCTTCGATGGTTGAGACGGGGGTCATTCCTTAGCACCTGTCACTTTTGCGTTGTTATGCTTTTCATTGAGTTTCGCTGCCAGTTGGGCAATTTTCTTAGACTTCTCTTCTATTATTTCTTCCAGGCAGAATTCATATATTTCGTAGGCGTCTAGGAGTTCTTCGTGGGTAATTCGTCGACCATGAGTTCCGGTGTTGCAAAGCCATTTCACCGACATCAAGTTTGCGCCGAGTTCGGGATGACTTTTTGAAAATAGTTCGATTTTATGGAGAAGATTGATTTCATTTCCGTCGGCTTTTGTGCTAGAAAAACCTAAATTAATCATAAGTTTATCTAGAGAATTGCGAATGCTATTTGCGCAAGAATCGGGGTTTCTCCAAAAAGTTTCAAATGACTTGATGAGCTCTCCTTTGACATCCTCATAAACCTTGTTTGGAAAGTTGATAATGTGCGGCATTGGAAACGATGTCTTGGGATAGTAGGCATCACTCCACTCCCAGTCTCCGTCTTCAATGTAATTTTGCTCCACACCGCCTGCCCCGGTCAGAAAATAAAGTTGCGCACATTTAGGATTATTACATTTCGCTTGAAGGCTAAAAATATAGTCAATCCAGTCTGGATCCCACTGACGATCTGTGCGCCAAGCCTTCGAACGCGCAGTTTCGTCTGAAATAAATGTCTTTGGCACAACCTGTAGTACGCCACTAGAGCAGGCACAGCATTGATAGGGTGGGCAATGGTGCGCATTGACTTGCGCGCGCCAAAGTTGCCTCTTCATTCCGCTAACTCCCTAACATCGCACAACCGCCCCGCAACAGCAGCCGCTGCCGCCATCGCTGGACTCACCAGATGCGTCCTGCTCCCCGGCCCCTGCCGCCCGACGAAATTGCGGTTGCTCGTTGAGGCGCAGCGTTCGCCTGCCGGTACCTTGTCGGGGTTCATTGCCAGACAGGCGGAGCAACCGGGTTCGCGCCATTCGAGGCCGGCTTCGATGAAGATGCGGTCAAGGCCCTCGGCTTCGGCCTGTTCCTTGACGAGGCCGCTGCCCGGAACGATGATCGCCCATTTGACGTTTGCGGCCTTCTTGCGACCTTTCAGCACCGCAGCGGCGGCGCGCAGGTCTTCGATGCGGCTGTTGGTGCAGCTGCCGATGAAGATATTCTCGACGGGAATGTCGGTCATCGCCATGCCGGGGGTCAGGCCCATATAGTCGAGGCTTTTTTGCGCGGCGACCTGTTTGGCGGGGTCGGCAAAGCTCATCGGATCGGGGACCACGCCGGTGATTGGCACGACATCTTCTGGCGAAGTGCCCCATGTCACGCTGGGGGCGATATCGGCAGCGTCAATCACGACCGCCTTGTCATAGGCAGCACCCGGATCGGTCGCGAGGCTGCGCCACCAGGCGACGGCTGCGTCCCAGTCTGCGCCCTTTGGGGCCATTTGGCGGCCTTTTATCCAATCAAAGGTAACATCGTCCGCCGCGATCAGGCCGGCGCGCGCGCCATGCTCGATCGCCATATTGCTGACCGTCAGGCGTCCCTCGACCGAAAGCGCGCGGATGGCGCTGCCAGTATATTCGATGACATAGCCGGTGCCGCCTGCCGCTCCCAGTACTCCGCAGATGTGCAGCACGATGTCCTTTGCGGTCACACCCGGGCCGACATCGCCCTCGACCCGCACTTCCATTGTCTTCGATTGCGACAGCAGCAGCGTCTGCGTCGCCAACACATGCTCGACCTCGCTGGTGCCGATGCCGAAAGCCAGCGCGCCGATGCCGCCATGACAGGCGGTGTGGCTGTCGCCACAGACTATGGTTGTGCCGGGCAGCGAAAAGCCCTGTTCGGGGCCGACGACATGGACAATGCCCTGTTCGCGATCAGTCGCACCGATATATTTGATGCCGAATGCCGGGGCGTTGGCCTCAAGTGCTGCAAGCTGCTGCGCGCTTTCAATATCGGCAATCGGGATGCGTTTGCCCGCCGCATCCTTGCGTGCGGTGGTCGGCAGATTATGGTCTGGAACCGCCAGCGTCAGGTCAGGACGGCGAACGGTGCGGCCAGCGGCCCGCAGCCCCTCAAACGCCTGCGGACTGGTGACTTCGTGCACCAGATGGCGGTCGATAAAGATCAGGCAAGTGCCATCTTCGCGTCGGTCAACGACGTGGGCGTCCCAGATTTTTTCGTAGAGTGTGCGAGGTTGATTCATACGAATGGTCTAAAGGCACAGCAAACCGTGCTTGGCAAGCAAGGAACTTTTGATGCGACAGTAGATGGAGCATTTTGCGCTCACGCGCGAAAAGCGGCAGGCAATCTCGCCTGCCGCCCTTTTTGCACCCTATGTGTTACTTCAAAGGCAAAAACACATCGGTAATCGCTTCCTGTTCTGCGACATCTGGAAAAAAGCTTACACGTTGGCAGTAAAGCGGAAAATCTCTCAATTCCTCGCCGCTGTCAGGCAACCATTCACGATAAAGAAACAGCGCTGCTGGCTCCAGATTGTCCGGGTTACCGGTAACGCGCAATCTTGCACAACGACCGCCCGGGATCAGGCCCGATATTATCCCGGCCGTCTCGTTGTCTAAGCTTTTGTCAGTCGCGACACAGAGATCAAGCCGGTAGTCCTCTTCTGCGGTTGTACGCGGATCGTTGTGGAAGATATTGTAGGTGGCATGTGAGGCAGGGCTCAGCCCATTGGCTTTGCGCCAATCGATAAAGCGTTCGATTGTAGAGCGGATATTCCTTGGACTTCCACGATGCTCCATGCTGACAACGGGAATGTCCGCTGTTTCAATGACGTTCACATCTTCGTTCAAATGTTGTTGGTTCATATATAATCTCCTTGTGGTTTCGAAGGGCTCGAAGGCAGAAAGCCACGGATCCCATTGGGGAGAGACACGAAATGATGAGGGCGACTGACCAAATTGCTGCCGGAACGCCCGGGCAAACGCATCAGGAGCCTCATAACCGCTATCGAACGCGATATCGGTGACGCTGCTATCGTCCCGAAAGGCGAGCCGATAGGATGCTCGTTTCATCCTAGAAAGCTGAACATAGCGATAGACCGAAATGCCGAACATTGCGGAAAATTGCCTGTGGAAATGATGTTTTGAGAATGCGGCAACGCCGCTCAGCACATCCAGACTCAAATCCGCTTCAGGATTCCGTTCAATAAAGTCGATCACTCGCTTCATTCTGGCCTGATAGTTGTTCAATGCAGCCTTCATCATTCGTATCTCCGTGGCAGGCCCAGATAGTCCCAGGGAGAGGCTGCGCGCTCGACCGATATTGCTAATTTGGCCGGTGACAAGAATTGCTTTCAGACGTGTGACTGGAAATCGTAATATTCTCCCGCTATAGCTTACACAAATGTCAACACTTGCCCATCTGTTCCCGATCAAGATACTGCCTGAAGATATCGACTTCATGGGGCATGTGAACAACAGCCGTTACCTCAACTGGGTGCAAGAAGCGGTGCTCGAACATTGGCGCAAGCTGGCCCCGCCCGATGCAGTAGCGGCACGCGCTTGGGTGGCGCTGAAGCATGAGATTACCTATCGCAAACCGGCCTTCCTCAATGACGCTGATGTTTTTGCAACGACCGTGCTTGAAAGCATACACGGGGCCCGCGCCTTCTACGAAACGGTGATCAAGCGCGGTGAGGAAGTGTTGGCCGAAGTCAAGTCGAGCTGGTGCTGCATCGATGCGCAAACATTGCGCCCGGCAAGGATCGGCAGCGAAATTACCGCCTATTTCTTTCCGAAGAGCGATTGAGGCGCTATAAGGGTGTGATGTCGCTTCTCACCATCATTCTGACCGTTATCGCCACCTTCTTTGCGATGGAGTTTGTCGCGTGGAGCGCGCATAAATATATCATGCATGGTTGGGGCTGGGGCTGGCATCGTGACCATCATGAACCGCATGACAAGATGTTCGAAAAGAATGATCTTTACGGGGTCGTCGGCGCGGCAATGAGCATTTCGATGTTCGCGGTCGGAAGTCCGATGATCATGGGCGCCAGCGCATGGGAGCCGGGGACCTGGATCGGGCTCGGCATATTCTTCTACGGCATTGTCTATACGCTGATCCATGACGGGCTGGTGCATCAGCGCTATTTTCGATGGGTGCCCAAGCGCGGCTATGCCAAGCGGTTGGTGCAATCGCATAAGCTGCACCATGCGACCATTGGCAAAGAGGGCGGGGTCAGCTTTGGCTTTGTCATCGCGCGCGATCCAGCGGTGCTGAAGCAGGAATTGAAGGCGCAGCGCGCGGCGGGAATCGCTGTGGTTCGCGATGCGCTGAATTAAGCGAACGGGGTCAGCGGCGCGTCGGTTGCGACCCGGAAGACGCGCGCCAACCCCGTTGCCATGTCACCCTTTCGGGCCAGCATGAAAGTCAGAAACTCAGCGCGTCTTGCAGGTGTTGATCCCCAACAGTTTATAGGCAGGGCAGAAACCGAAAATTCCGGTCAGCAAAGGCACAAGGCCAACCCAGCCCCACGGGGTTTGCGGGCCGACAAATACCATTGCCAGCAGCACCAATCCAACGATGACGCGAAGAGCGCGATCCACTTTTCCTTCGTTGCAGGGCATTTCCAATTCCTTCCTGTTACATCGTCCCGGCTGGAACGTTGATCTGCAGGATAGCGAGTCGGAAGCGCCATGTCGGTGACTTAGTCACCAACCTCGCTGGCCATATTTTCAAGTCGCGCAGTATCGATGATATCGATCCGCCCGCGCGTCTGCGCAATCAGCCCGTCACGCGCGAATTTGCCCAATTGACGGCTGATCGCGGCGCGGCCTGATCCGGTATCGACCGCCAGCGCCTCATGTGTCGTTTCAATCCCGCCCGTGTCATCGCGCATCCGCAACAGTGCACGGGCCAACCGTGCCTCGAAACCGATCAGCACCACATCCTCGACCAGTTGCTCCAGATCGGTGAAGCGGTGCGCCACAGCAGAGAATAATTGCGCACGAAAGGCCGGGTCCGATGCAATCAGGTCGTTGAACGCGCTGATGGGTACCAGCTCGGCATCAAGCGCGGTTTCGGCGACACCCTCCGCTGAATAACGCCGGTTTTCGACAAGGCAGCCAAAGGTTTGCAAACACACTTCGCCCGGATGGACGCGATAGAGCGTGATCTCGCGGCCATTCTCCGCGGTCAGGCTGACCCGGATTGAGCCCGAACGGACAATGACAAAGCCGGGGCACTCGTCGTCGGGGCGAAACAACACGGTTCCTGCGGGAAGCGACAACGGTTTGCCGATGGTTGGGGATGCGATGCTCATGCCTCGGGCCGATTCCACAGCCATGTCCCGCACGCAAGTGCCACGCCGAGCGGGATCAGCGACCAGGGCAGCGACAGGGTGGCAAAACCGATGGCGATGCTCAAAGCAAAGGCGGCGGTAGCAGAAATCTTTGCGCGCCTGCTGACAATGCCTTTTTCGCGCCACGCCACCAGCGTCGGACCATATCGGGGGTGGTTGAGTAGCTTTGCCTCCAGCGCCGGGCTGCTGCGTGCGAAGCAGAACGCCGCGAGGATCAGGAAAGGCACAGTCGGCAAAATCGGCAGGAACACGCCAATCGCGCCCAGCCCGACTGAAAGCATTCC
>Ga0209812_10001039_pt1 | contig 21231 bp, 8 predicted proteins | sample JI71714BDNA_FD_187502 | JGI IMG/M metagenome (GOLD analysis project Ga0209812, IMG submission 187502) | Wastewater effluent complex algal communities from Wisconsin, to seasonally profile nutrient transformation and Carbon sequestration -... | ecosystem: Engineered > WWTP > Effluent > Algae...
TGACCACCAATAATATCTTCCATATTATCTACAGAAACAATCCAACCGTCTCCACCAAAAGGAGATTTTAGTAAGTAACCAAAAATAACAGATGGATTAGTAGTAGGGTTAGTAATAATACGAACGTCACCCATTGTGTTCAAGCGAGGCGTTAATTCGCTCCGATTCTTATCTTATATTTCATTTTTGAAATTTGTTAAGAAAGAATCTGCTTTACATCACTGTAAAGATCAGACTATATCTTGACCCTTTAATTAAATATTTAATTAAAATCTTTAATTAATTAGGGCCTCTGCCGTTTCGAGGTAACTTTACCCCTACTCCCTATTCTTTTTCTTTAGTCTATCTTAAAGATTTCTTAATTTTCATAAAATTAAAGAAAAAGCGTCATAAGGATAGTCGTTCGATCTATTATACTATTATTAAACACTGTTTTTAAAATAAATCATAGAGGTTGATTATTTTCCAGTTATTTTCTCGAAATAATAATAATATAATTTGATACGGAATTATCTCATATTTATTCGTATTAACTTTCTTTTAGAATATGAGATTTCCTCCGTTTAGGCAGACTATTTTTCACTAAATTTCGTTAGTGGGAGGCAATGTTTGTTTACCACCTGGAGCCCATGTATCATAAACACCTCCAAAATATAGAGCTTTCCAAACAAGTAACCATGCACCAATACCTAAAATGATTAAGTGTGCACCTAAAATGTTTGTCATTTTATTTTTATCTTTCCAAACATATCCAAAGAAAGGAAATGTTTCCTCTAAAGTTTCTGGACCAATTAATGAATGATAAACACCACCAAATCCAAGAACTGCTGAAGAAATTAAGTGTAAAACACCTGATACAAAATAAGGAAAAGTATCAATAACTTCTCCACCAGGACCTACACCATAACCTAAAGTTGCTAGGTGAGGAAGTAAGATTAAACCTTGTTCATACATAGGTTTTTCTGGAACAAAATGCGCTACTTCGAATAAATTCATAGCTCCAGCCCAGAAAACAATAAGACCAGCATGTGCTACATGTGCACCTAGTAGTCGACCTGATAGATTAATTAATCGAGCATTTCCAGCCCACCAAGCAAAACCCGTAGATTCTTGGTCTTTTCCGCCCAGGGTTAATGTTCCATTATAAAGCGTTTCCATTTGCTAATACCTCCTTTTAAGAAAAATAGACATTATTTGATGATTAGAAAGAACTAATGAAATAGTATCCTTTAGTAATCATCCACCATTAACAAATATTTAAACTTTCTTTTAAAAAACTACTCTATAGATTTTTTAGTAAAACTTATAAATATTTAAAGTTTTAAAATATTTTTATTTACGTAAGTACAATATTTTTCAAAAATTGTTTCAATTCAATATTATATCTATGTAAATAATAAAAAAATAATGGATTTTTGGAAAAATAACATAATTTACAAACTTTATTTATTAATGATAATTATAATTAGAGAATATGAAAATTGTCAAAAAAATGCAATAGTATGTGTATATACTATTGCATTTTTTTGACAACAGTCTGAGAATGATTTTTTTTTAATAATTTTAGTATGTTATAAGTATGTTATGTTTTGTTTAAAACATAACACGCTACGGTTTTATAACATACCGGGGAGCATTTTAATATTTAATAAATATTAAATAATTATATTTATTATTCCCATTACGGTCACCTCGGAACATTAGATGTAATCCTCTAGGTGTTTTTACTATAAAAGGCAACGTCATACTGTTCCTTATGGAGTTCGAGGCATTACTACTTATGGATTTCGGATTTTCCAATTCATTCTCCGGATGTTCATTCATGTAATAATCTATAATTAACTTCAAAAGTTGACCTTCTAATGGATGGTATTTCATATCGTTAGGAGGGTCAATATCGATGATTACGAAATTTACCAAAGTGTGTCCAAGACTGGGATTAGATGAAAGATTGACCCCAACGGCCAGGTTCTCACTGTTAAAAGCATCATTACAAAGTTTTAAAATTTCAGTTGGGATCCGGGTTTGTGTGTATTTTAATAGTATTTTCTCAGCGCCCGTATCTGAAATGATATATCGGCTATGATAAAAATCATAATTCCAAGGATTCCCAGCGAGTTCATTGATAAAGGTTTCTTTATGCTGATTGACTATATTTTTCAAATGGTATTTTGACTCTAATGAATTGTATGATTGATCTAAGGGCCGTTGAAAATTATTAATGTTATGTAGAATTAATGAGTTGTTTTGAGTATTATTAAAATCCGAGCTCGCCTCGGATTCACGGTCAACAAAAGGTGTTGCATAACAACGTAAATTGTTGAGACTCCGTTTGTTTACAAATTTTAAACGTTTAAACATGAATTTCACTGCTTTGACACCGGGGTAACCCCTTAATATCAAGGGGTGTAATATTTAAAAAAATTCCCTTACCAGGCACCTTAGTATTAACGAGTCTATGCCCCTCATGGGCTAGACATAGTGTCAAATATGTTGTAAACATTCTTTTAGTCACAACTGAAACATTTTCATATTGATTACAATAATCAACGTATTTGTTATACAAAACGTCTTTATTTATTGGAAACTGAACTTCCGTTATGACGTGTTTGTTTATATAATATGCGACATGTTGCAAGCTTAAAAAATATTCACCATCACTAGTAGTTTGATTATCCGAGTATTTCCGTTTGAATACTCTATTTGTTGACAATTTCGTCCAACCAAATCTATAATTCATATCCGTATCCTATATTCAATTTCCAGGGAGTTCCGTTTTTTATTACGAAAGGCCCTGCTAAGCAACTCAAACCACCATTAAAACATTAATCTAGAGAATTCAATTATTATTATTATTAATAAAATCATTAATATTTGTAAAATTAATGATTTTATTAATTTAGTGTTGTGGTAAGAATCGAATTGAAGTGTTTTTACATTATTCTGTTCAAACTCAATGACACGACGCGTTGTGTCATTGAGTTTGAACAGCTCATAACTTAATGGATAAAGTATGACCCTCCGAAGGTCAGAATATGGGTTCGATCCCCGTTGAGCTGGATTAGATTGACGTCATATCAAGAGAAAAATAAATTAAGTAAAAAATAAATATCAACGTAAATAAATCATTATTACGGTGACTTTTATTTATTACGGTGACTTTTTGGAAGGTGAAAAAGTTTTTTTTTTCACCTTCCAAAAAGTCACCGTAATAAATAAATAAAATAAATAAAATAAATAAATTCATTCGGTCATATGTTTTCAATTCGCGACCGCGAATTGACCAAAGGTGACCGAATGATAATATACCCTTTATTATTACGGTAACATTGAATCTAATTCGCGATCGCGAATTGACCAAAGGTGGCCGTAATGAAAAAGGGTATGTTATAAATAACATATTGTTTGTTTGTTTGTTTGTTTGTTTGTTTGTTTGTTTGTTTGTTTGTTTGTTTGTTTGTTTGTTTGTTTGTTTGTTTGTTTGTTTGTTTGTTTGTTTGTTTGTTTGTTTGTTTGTTTGTTTGTTTGTTTGTTTGTTTGTTTGTTTGTTTGTTTGTTTGTTTGTTTGTTTGTTTGTTTGTTTGTTTGTTTGTTTGTTTGTTTGTTTGAGAATTAAAAGAATGTTTATAAAATCTAAGACATTTAAATATTATAATTATTTGCCGGGAACCAGGATTGAACTGGTGACACAAGGATTTTCAGTCCTCTGCTCTACCACTGAGCTATCTCGGCTTTATTACTAATTAACAATTAATTATATTAATATAGCTTTTTTCTTTTGTCAATTAATTTAATTAATTGACAAAAGAAAGTTATAATACATCTATAATTGAAGATATTTTTTTAAAATAGTATTTTTTCTATAATTTTTAATTATTATTAACGTGATTTACTTTAAAAAAACATTTTATTAAAATATATTATATAATATATCTTAATAAAATATATAAAAGGGGATATGGCGGAATCGGTAGACGCTGCGGACTTATAAAATAAAAAAATTAATTGAAATATAGAATCAATATAAACTTTCTGTTAATTTTTTTATTATTGGGCTTTTTTTAGGAAACTTAAAAACTGAATGCTCTCATATTCAGGAAAATTTTATATTATAATATATTATAAATTATCCTGAGCTAACTAGGTTAAAAATGACATATTTTATTAATACAAAATGTGTATTAGTAAAACATTCTACCTAATGGTGCAGAGACTCTAAGGGAGCTCTTCTTTAAAAAAGGGTTAGTATCGGTATTGATTATCTCAGTATTAGTCAATAAAAAAGAAGAAAGATAGAGTCCTTTTTTCAAAAAATGAAAAATTGAAAATCCGTTGATTTTTTCAATCATGAGGGTTCAAGTCCCTCTATCCCCAAAAAGTTTTACTCATTTAGAGTAGTATTTAATTACTTTGTTAATGTATAATCTGATATTGGATTTATGTAGCTAAAAAAAAAAGAACTTATGATTAACTTTTATAAATTTACATTTCGAAAAACTAACAGAAATAAATTAATTTTTTATTCATATTCAAAAGATAATCTTCATTCAAAAGTTGAATTATTAAAAGAAGAAAATTATTATAAAAATTTGCAGAAAATTAAATTGAATCAAAAACAGATATTTACTATTACAAAAAAATTTTCATTAGATTGGCATACTAAACCAAATAATAATGCAATATCAGAAAAAATTTCAAAAAATCAGAGGCTTTTAAAACTAGCATCATTTTATTCACAATTAAATTGTACTAATTTTTCAAAAAAATTTACAGCCTTAATGATCTTAAATTTAAATTGTGAAATAAAAAACAGCAAAAATCTCAAGAAAAAAAACATCGAAGAATTAAGTTTTGTATCACAGAATAAAATAAACAAAATCCCTAATATTAACGAACTAGAAAAAAATAATAAAATATTATTAAATTTAGAATATAAAGAAAAAGTTTGGTCTTCAAAGATTTTTATGCCATTTTCTAATCGTAATTATTGGTGGATTTTATTACCTACTCACAGTATTTTAACACATATTCGATACAATATATATTTAAACCGAATAACAGATATATTTCGATTTTATCAAGCTTCAATAACCTCAAAGGACTTTTTAAATTCAACTATTTTATTTGATTTTTTTCCCGAATTTTTGACGGAAAAACCTATTTATTGGTATTGGATGTTACCTTTTTTTGGATGTATTGGATTAGTAGCAAATAATTTAAATTTTTCTTTTTTTGAGAATTCTTATACAGCTTATAATTTGAAAAATTATGTAGATTTTAATGTGTATTCGAATCGTTCGAAAAATGAAATTAACAATAGTATTTCTTGGGAAATGTTTCAATTTTTTGATTATAAAAAGGTTTTATTTGATTCGTCTTTGAAATATATAAATAAATTATCATTAAATAATGACACTCTTTTTATACAAATAAAAAAAACATGGCTATCACGACAAAAAGAATATTATACTTGTAACTATGAAGATAATTTAATACGAAATCATTTTAATCAAAGTTTGAATCAATCAACGAAATTAAGAAATCTTTATTGGTGGAAAATGAATTGGGAACAAGTTAAATCTTCATCGTCACAGAATTTTATAGAACCTCAAAGTTCCTATTTATTAAAACCAAATAATCCTAATGCTTTATTAGATAATTTTAGGAAAAGTAATCAATTTTATTCATTTGATTCTTTATTTTATTCTACGTTTTCTTGGTATTGGCATAGTTTAGATACTCGAAATCTTAATGCTTTTTTTAATTTGAATAGTTCTAATATAATTAGTAAGGATTTGGAAACTAACATTAAACCCTTTTATAAAAGTTTAACAAGTTCTACTCCTAGTTTTTTTTATCCGTTTTCCATGAATTCAACATTATCTTCTAAATCTGACTTTACAATTAATGAATTTCCTTTGAAGATACAATTTCCGTGGTTACTTGATGACTTGCAAAATACTAATAAAATTAATAAGAAAAAAAATAGTCAAACAAATGAGAATTTTTATTTGTTAACTGATAAAAAATATAACATTATAGAAAATCAAAACAAAGAGAACGCACAAAATATAATGAAATTTCATATAAAAAAACTAAATTTCAAATTTCAAAAACTATTAGATTCCTATTCTTTAAAAAACAGTTATTTAAAAACGTCTAATGACATTCTTTCGGATTCTTTTTTTATTAAATTTAAAAATCTGACTAACTCAAAATCTTCTGTCCTTTTTTGTATCTCTTCTAAAAAACAATCAATAATTAATCAAAATGAATTATTAGAAAAATATAAAATGGATCAAATATTAAATCATCCACGTATATCAGATTCGAGGTTTGATAATAGTCTTTTTAAAAACAAAAACAGAATATTTTCAAATATAACTTTATATGATGAAATTGGTTGTGAAATATTTGAATCTGATTTTAATCCTATTTATAAATCGAACCTTATTGAATATAATAATGTTTTTAATGAATTCAATTTTATATCTTCTCTTATTCCCGATCATATAAATAATTTGAAAAAAAATCAAGCTATATCTTCATTTCATAAAGCGTCTTTCTTATTAAATAATTTTTTATCAAAATTTCATTTTGAATCAGGACTTAGTTATTTAACAACACAATTCTTGATTAATTATTTTTATCAAATACTAAACTTAAATAAATATAATAATCAGTTAACATTAGCGTCTTTTTCTGATTATAAAAAATTTATTCAAATTCAAAAAAATCCAATTGTAATGTCAGGTTACAATTTACCTCATTTGAGTGATGCTTTTCAAGAAAAAAATCCAATTGTAATGAATGAAATTTGTTGTTATCTTCCTCCAGATATTATTTCTAATCAATCTAAATTTAATCGGTTTTTCAAATATAATGAACAAATACAAGAATTCAAATCACATTTTAATTACATCAAAAATAAAACCTCTAGTTCAAATAAAACAATTCCTTTAATAAAAAAACAAAACCTATGTATAATAAACAAGAAATTTCCAAAAATCGATTCAAAAACAAAAAAATTTCAACATTTTTTAATTTATAATTTAATAAAAACAAAATTTAATAGTACAATGCTTGAATATCAACCAACGACATTTAAAATTAATAGAAAAAAAAATAAATATAAAAAACAATTTTTTTCTATAAAAACCAAGAATAATTATAAAATAATACAATTAGATTTTATTAACCAAAATAAATTTCTTAATGAAATATTAAACTTGAAGAATACCATTTATAAAATTAAAGAAATTCCAATCAAACAAGATAGTAAAAAGAATAATCAACTAAATTCTTCTTTATTACTACGTTATTCCGATTCTATTATCAAAGTCAAAATATCTTCTATTTTAAGAGAACTTATTATCTTAAATCAATCAAAAAAAACATTTTTTTCTTCTATTATTTTATCTGATTCAAAATTATTACCGATAAAAAGAGAACGAAAAAAAATGAACACTTTTTTAAATTTTAATATAACTCCAAAATATAGTTATGTGTCAAATCAATCAATTTTTTGGGATTATATTAATTCAACATATAATTCTTCTGGATTATTAAATACAAATAAACCTTTTATTTTGGACAAATTTAATCAATTTATAAGAAAGATTCGAATGAATCTTGTTAATCGAAATAATAATAACTTTCAAGGTTCCTATTATTTTTCGAATTTGTTATTACAAAAATATCAACGTAAAAATCAAAATTGGCCAGGAGGCTCAGATCCTCGAGGTTTTTTTTACAAAAGAATTAATAAATTAAACTTTAAACAAATAAAAAAAAAATATAATATTGATAGAACTGATAAGACTAATCCAAACGGAGTGGAAATGGCTTTAAATAAAAAATTTAATCTAAAAAACATATCTACTTCAAAGCCAGTAGCCGAATTACTATGGGAAGTTCGTACAAAACACAAAATACCAGAAGTTTTACTTATTCAGCAAACATTATTTTTCCAAAAAAAACTAGTTAGAAAATCAACAGAAGAAAATAATATAGGAAATCAATACTCTGCAATAGATCAGGGAGTAAAAGTCCAAACATTGTTGAGAAAAATGACTCAAAGACGTCATTTTCGTAAACATGTTTTTATTGATACTTTATTTCATTGGACTCGTGACGCTATTAGTTTAAGAAAAATGTTAAGAAAAGTGGATTTAAAAAATAATTGGCAAACATTTTTGAAATATATTTTCAAATCAAAAAAGAGTTTAGTATCATCATCTGATTATTATTCTAATTGGTATAAAAAAACTTTCGATAATAATAAATTCGTTAAACAAGATCTCTTATCCAACCATTTTAATACATCCTTTAATAAAAATTCAGAGAAATTAATAAAAACTGAAAATATTCGACCCTTTTTTTCTACATTAAGTCAAACTAAAAATAATAAAAAATTTTTTGAATGTAAAAATAATATTTATTTGATTTTAAAAAATTTTTATAAGAACGTACCAATGGATTTTGAGTTATCAAAAAATAATAGTAAAAGTACTAAAAAATTTTTTGATAATTATGGTTTTAAAACTAAAGAAAGTATTTCTAATTTGAAAATTTTATCTTTAAAAAAACAAAATAATGTTTTAAATAATCCATTAATTCTTCCGGAATGGAGAATTTTTAATAGTATTACATTATTAGACATTTTTACTCAACCGCAATTAAATAAATTTTTAGAAATACGTGATAATATTCATTTTAAATCATCCTTTATTGATAATAATTTATTAGATCCATCATTCAGAATTTTAATAAATCAAGTAAATGGTAATCAAGACCATTATTTTTCTAATCGACTAAATTCTTATAAATTTATTAATCAAAAACATTTTTCAAAGATAAGCTTTCCATTCTATAACACAATATTTAAAATTGAAAATAAAAATAATAGTAAACATTCAATTGAATTTGTAAATAAAAAATTAAATAATCATGAAAAAAAACAAACCTCTTTTCCATTATTTTCTAATTATAATAATAATTTTTTACTAACTAAAAATAAAAATTATTATTATAAAACAAAATTTCAATTAAAATATTTTAATTATTTTTTTAATTTCTCTAATGTTTTCTATTTTTCTCCATATTATTCAAATAGAAAATATAAAGTGAATAGATTTTTTGAAAGAAATAATTATTTAAATTTATTACAAAAAAAACTATTAGAAAAAAACACTCAAAAAGATCAATTAAATTATTATTCAACTAACTTATCAGTACGTCAGCATTTACTGTATCAAAAAATTTATTTTACCAATATTTTTTGGAATTCAACGGATTTTGTTTTAAATACTAATTCCACTATTTTTAAAGAAAATCAAATAGTTAAAAATTTTATCACTCAAAATTGGGTTTTTAAAACACGACCTATTTATTATCATCATTTTTTTGATAAAGAATTAAATCTTAATTTTAATAATTTATTAGCAACTTTATCTACATGGCAATCTAAATTTCAAATTAAACGGGATTTAATTTTACAAATCTTTTATATTTATTTAGACCATGCTGCGGCTTTTCTAAATTATGTTATAAAACATTTAATATTAGATAATCTTATTAACCAAATCCAACATTGGAGTTTTTTCAAAGAAATATCAATTCTTCCAGAAAAGGAATATATAAAAATAAATTCATTAAATTTAGAAAAAGACTTTATAAATCAACCGAGTTGGTCTTTTAACTTATTTAATCATATCAAAACACGATATCCGCATTTATATAATCACATTCAATTAATAAATCAATCAAATGTTAATGATCTTCAGACATTTAATACATTAACCAGAACTCCACAATTGCAGTCAAAAACTGAAATTATTATTTCACCTAATTTTAAAACACAATTACCATTAATAGACTCATTTAAACTTCATTCTGGGAAAAATGTCGAATTTTTAAAAAGTTATAATATTTTTTCGAATATTTATAATCATTCTATAAATATACAACCAATAGATCGATCTATTCTTAATAAACTATCATCAGAAAGTCTAATAATCCGAAATAGTACTTTATTTTGTCAAAAATGGATTCAAAATAGGAAACTTTCTAATTTTTTAAAAATAGAGTTTTTAAAAAAACAACAAAAATTAAGACAAATTTTAAATATTATACAATTAAAAGATGATCAAATAGAAACAGACTCTGGTAATATTTTTTTTACCGAGACTACTTCTAAAAGAAAAGATTTTATTAAGAAAAATACAATAAGTTTTAAAAGACGTTCTGGTTTTTTATTTAGTCGTTCATTAATGACTCGGAACTTTAATAGTTTTTCATCTTTTTCAAAAGTTACTCAAACATCTTTTTCAGTTTATTTAAATACAAATTTGGAAAATATTTCAATTAGAAATTTGCTTTTTTTTATTCAATTATTATTACTTCATATTTGTTTAATTTTTTCTTTAATTACTATCTATCAATCAGCCTTTCATTTTTGTTTCAAATCATTTATCAGTATATTCATAATACTAATCCATTACTTTTTAAATATAAAATATAGATTTAAACGATTAATTAAGTATGTTTATCAAAGTACAATTCAATCTCCTCTAACAACACTTCGAGAATATTTTTTATCTTCTGATTCATTTCATCGTAAAGTCTTCGTTTTTTTCAATAATTTATCAACAGCAACTTTTTATAATAAATTTTCTATTTGGGGTAAAATTTATAAAAGTTCAATTCCTTCATTAACTAATTTTTTATTTAAAAATCCATTTTTTCATTCAAATCATTTAAACCAAATATTCTTTGTTAGCAATTCAAAACATTTTTTAATTTCTTCCCAAAAAAATAAAAAATCCAATAATTTGAAATCTTTTTTTTATGATACTAAATTAAATGAAATTCGAAATAGAAAGGAATTTAGTTTAAATTTGAAATTAAATTTAATTTCAAAAGGAAATTTATTAAAAACAGTTAGTCAAAAAAAAGACAATAATCGTATGTCATTATTACGAAATGCCAATTTTATTCAAAAGACTGATTTTATGAAACTTCAGAATGATACTCCCAATCAGACAAAATTTGTTCAACAGGCAAATCATATACTTCCTTGGGAAAAAGAACAGTTAAATATAAATAAAAAAATATTATTAAAAGGTTTAATTAAAAATAAAAAAATAATTAAAACTAAGGATTCTTCTATTTTCCAATTGAGTCTAAAATTATTAAAATGGAATATAGGTGTAATTTTATTAATTGGTGAATCAGAAATATTTGCTGAATTAGAACCTTATAGAGAAATGCATTGGTATTTTTTAAAACGATTACCTATTTTTTTAAGATCAAATACATATTTAGAAGATCCTATTAATATGTATGATTATCAAGCAGATGAAAAATTACGTAAGTTTAAAGAACAATTTAAAAAATCAACAGAAATTTTTCAAAAACGTCAAAATACTATTGAAAGAAAAACGGAAAGAAATCGTAAAAAAGAACATGTAGATAATTCTGAAAGAATGAAAATCTTAAATAGTAGTGAGATACAAAATCTTAAATTAATGAATAAAAAATACTCTACTAATAAAAACTTTTTAATTAAAAACAATCAAAACAATTCCGATAATATAATTTTATTCATTAAATCCGAAAAATCATTACAAATTGATGGATATTTTAATAAAATCAAATTCTTCTTAAATAATTTTGATTTTATTCGAAAAAAAATTAGTAGAGGTCAACCTTTTTGGAAACCATTATTTTCTTTTTTAGCTTATACGTTTTTTATTAGTCGATTAGCAAAACTGAACCGTCGATTTAGAGATTCAGTTTTAACTATAAATTATATTTGGGTACCTTTTGGCCCATTGAATTCTATTTTATATTCTTTTTTATGGAAAAACTGGGTATTAAATTTTTCGACTGTATTACACAATGAAAATAAGTTTTTCAATAAATTAGAAATATTAACAAAAAGATCAAAGAAAAAAGACTTTTTAAACTCTTCATATACTATAAGTAAATTAGATTTTTCGAAAATTCAACAATCACAATTAAGATTAAATCAAAATTATAATTTAAAAACAATATCATCTTATTGTTCTCCTTTTCAACTAACATCATTTATTCCAAATAAAAGTAATCATTTTGAATTCAAACAATTTTTATATGAACTAAAAATAATTTGGGAAAATATAAATTATCAGAATAATGTATTTTCTCATTTTTCCCCGCCATTATTAAATCGTGTTTTTTTATGGAATTTTATTAAATTTGAAAAAAAATATCAACGCGCCGTTTCAAAATGGAGTAAACTTGAAACTAATAAAAGAAATAGTTTTGATTTATTTCCAATAGATTCTGACCGTGTTATTCCGAAAAATCATCTAAATTCTAGTAATATTATGACAAAATATAGATCTATTTATATTAATAATGAAGAACAGAGTTCTCAAAATAGATATATTCATTATCAAACCTACGATCCTAAAGTACGTCTTTATCGTTTTTACACAAATTTTTCAAAAAATTTATCTGATATTGGAATTATTCAAGACGCAAAAAATGTTCATCCATTATTTGGTTCATTACTTTGTGAAATATATTCTGGCTTATTTTCATCTACGGTAAGAAATAGAACACAATCTTCTGGTATTTATCATAAAACTTTCCCTAGACAATTGTCTTATTTTTCATCAACAAAAAATATTTTATTAGTTGGGAATACAAATTCTTCTAATTTTGTTTTATTAGTTCAGGCTTTCGCTGCGGAAACAGGTTTAAAACTTTTTATGGAGGATGCAAAACGATTACGAAGATTAGGCCGACGTGGCATAAATAAATCAACAAAACGTTTAGAAAAATTATTTGAAATTGCGCAAGCTTACTCCCCTAGTATTGTTTTTTTAGAAGATATTGACGTTATTGGTTCAAAAAGAAGAGTAACTAAAATAAATGAAGAAGACGATGATGAAGATATGGCAATTCGTTCTTTCTTTTCCAAATCCATTTATCGCAAACAACATAATTATAAATCATTACGTCAATCTTTTATTCATCAGAATTTTTTTATTAGTAATGAAGAAAGCCATCGAAATACACAAAAATCGATTATCCCAGAAAGCCCAATTCCATCGAATCTTATTGAATATCAATTAACTCGAAGAAAAGCATTTTCAAATTATTTTTCTAATACATCTAATTCATCTTACAAAACTTTTATTACAAAATTTAATGCATTAAAGAACGCAACATCAATAACTGGGAATAATGATATTTCGTCTTCACCAACAAATACTGTCATTATTTGGAAATTACTAAAATCTAAATTAGTTACACCTAAAAAAACAATAAAAGAAACCCCTTGGGAACACATTGCTGTTGATTCGATGCGAAGTATACCATTAATTACTTATTCAATAAGAGTCAAGGTAGCTAAGTTAACAATGTTAGCTATATATACTATGAATACTCAATTAAGGCTTGTAAAAGACTTAATTAAATTACTAGAAAAACTTCACTATGAAAGTTATAAAGGTTTTATTGTATTTGCTACTACTAATAAATTATCAATATTAGATCCATCTTTGAGACGTCCGGGACGTTTTGACGAAACAGTGTATTTACCATCATTGACAGTCAATCCTAATTATCAACGTTTTAGTTCAATTCATTTTCTGAATGTTTTATCTGTTGATTCAAAAGATTTTGTTAATTTTTCTCGAACATTTAATATGTTAAATTCCATGAACTTTGCGATTGATTGGAATTTAAATAGTGTATATGGAAATGTGTTGATTCAAGATAATTCCGAAAGGATTTTTTATCCTACAAAAACCTCATTACGTGATTTAATCAATTTGACGGCTGATAATATTTATAATCAAAATATTTTAATGCAAAATGATAATAATATTTATAAAAATTTTATTCCATTTGATATTTTAGGTAATATAGGATTACAAAAACATCATTTCTCTATTTATTCTAAATCAGCTCTTTTACTTTCTTTAGCATATTCTAAGGCTGGTCAATTAATTATTAAACTTTTTTTCCAAGAGAGAAAGTTTCAAGGACCTGCTAATAATATCAATGCAAATAACAGTATCAAGTTTATACCATTTAATTCTGAAAATAATCAATTAACTATTTGGCCAAATTCAAATATTATGAATCAATTCAAAAAAATTAATATTTCCTATAATAATCAAAATAGAAATATCAAAAATTCTTTAATATATTATTTTGCAGGTAAAATTGGAGAATATTGTTTCTTTTCTTTGTATAATAATCAAAACCATTTTCAAACAAATATTATTAATTTAAACAAAAAAACAAGAATTATTAATAAAAAAAATACATTTGGTCTTCGAAGTTTACATGGTATTCAACCAAACTGGAAAAATATGAATTCAGTTATTTTTTCTTTTATTCGTACAAGTTGTCTTTATTCGAAAAATCATCTAACGTCAAAACTTTTTTATTTGGATGATGTTTTTAAAAAACGTCAGAGAATTTTTTCTGAAAATTTTGGACCTTCTTTATTATTTGAATATTTCAATCTTAATAAAGAATCTTTTTTAAAAAGAAATACCATCCCTTTAGACGAACATCTTGAAAAACAGCAAAATCAAAAATATTTATTGAATTTACAGCAAAAACCGTTACGAAAATACTTATTTAATTCGAATTTAAATAAAATATCTATTCCAAATGCATTATTAAGAGAAACAGACAAAGTTCAGGAAAAAAATTATCAACGATTAGCTCTTTTTCGAATATTATTTAATGAATTAGGATCATTAGATTCAATAAGTCTCAGACCAACAGCCATGAATTATTATTATGACACAAAAATTTCTCAAAAACAAAGATTCAGAAAATATACATATAAATGGTGGAATTGGCATTTAAAGAAAACCATTGATTCTTTAGAAGAGTTTCAATATTTAGAGTTTTTTCCATATGCTGATAAACAATATAATCCAAGAAGACAACGTTGGATGCTTACGAACGGTTATTCGGCTTATTGGTTATCTCAAGAAAAAATTTTATACTATCAGATTTATGAACAATTAATAATAGAATGTTTTCAAATTTCGTATCTTCAGTTAGATAAACACCGTGAAATGTTAGACTATTTAGTACAATTATTAATGACCAAACAATTGTTAACTGAAATCCAATGGATTTTATTTTTTAAACGTTTTACTTAATGAAATATTTGGGTAATATTCTTAAGGATTACTTTACTGTTTATATTTTCAATTTTAATAAGCAATTATTCTACTTTTAAAACTATATATCAAGTCCATTTAGAATAAAAATCCTATTTAAGTATTCTAATATACTTAAATAGGATTTTTATGAAATAATATCCTCTTTGTCAATAAAATGGTTAAATTTACTAAAGAATATTTATCTCTAATACAATGTTTACTTTATAAAGCTCAAAAAAGAAAAAAAATCAAACAAGTTTTAAAGTTTAAAAAAATATTTTATAAAAGCAACTCAATAATTTTGTTTTTATTATGTTATCAAAGTTCAAAAAATTTAAAACGAAAAAAAGTCAAAGAATTTTTGTCTGAATCGATTTTTAGAAATTTTTTAAAATTTTCTATTTTTAAAAAACAGATACAAAATTGTTATATTTTTAATCCTCAATTTCAATCTAAAAATAAAATACGAAATTATTCTGAAAATTTTAATCATTTGTATCCCTATAGTTTGTTACTACATTCAAAAAAAAAAAAATTCTTTTTTTTTAATTTTATTTCGAATTTTAAAAAAATTAAATTATCTTTTTTCTATTTAAGACACTTGAAAATCGGATTTTTAAATTTATTTACTTATTCCATTTTTTTATTGTTTTTGCCAACATCCAATTTTTTTATTGTTAAAAAAAAAAACTTATTAGACAAAAAATCTAAGTATTTATTAGGCAAATATACAACCTTTTATTATCAAACATATTACCATTCTTATTTTTATTATCATAATTTCTTTTTAGATAGTATCAAAAATAAATATCAACAAAATTTTTATTTTCATTTATTATCAAAAAATAAACAACAATTTTTTAAAAAACAAAAAGAAAATATTAAGACTCAAATTAATACGCTAGCTAATAAAAAAAACTTAGACAATTATAAAAATTCGATATTTAAAAATAATCAATTTTTTTATTATTCAACTGTATCGAATTATCCATTTTTTAGAAATAATTCATGTTTTTTTTCTTCGAAATTTGTAAATAATTTATTGTTTTATTATTTAAACAAAATGAAATTCTTAAAAATTCAGTTAAATAATATTCAGAAACAAATTTTATTAATCATTTTAGAACCTATTTGGGAAAGTTCATTTGAAATTTCATCTTATAGTCACCGTCCTGCAAGATCCCTTTATGATGCTATCGAATATATTCGATTAAATTTAAGAAAACAACCTACGTTCTTATTTAAGATCTATTTAAAATTCTTGGATAGAATTTATTATAAAAATCTTAATAACCTCTCGAATTTAATTTTCTATAGAAAAAATTTATTATTTGATAAATTCAATTGTTTTGATAACAATATTAATACTATTTTCTCATTTTTTTGTTTTTTTAAAAATATTATCTTTTATGGAATTCAAAAAAAATACCAAAATAATTATTTAAGAACGAAAGAACAATTGTTTATATATCAAATAATAAAAATTATAAAAGAAAATAATAATAAAAATTCTATCTATTTTTGTAAATTTTTTTATAATAAATATTTTTGTATTTTAATAATGCAAAATAGATTACAAAAAAAATTTACAAATAAAAAGATAATAAATACCGATACAATTTGTTCATACTTTAGAAAACATAAATATAAAAAAATTACAAAAAATTATAAAAAATTTATACTAAACTCTAACAAAAATAACAAATTCTTTTTTAATCAATATAAACATAACGATTTGTTATTAGAAAATTATTTAATTAATAATTTTCTAATCTTTTCGTTAAATAATTTCTTTTTTGAAAAGATTAGAAATTTGAAACACAGGCTATTTTTAATAGAACTAGATAAGCACAAATTTGCATTTTATTTGGAGAACTGGATTTTTACTTTTTTTCCAGTTACTAACTATTTTACAAAAATAAAAGTAAATTCATTCTCAACTATTTTTAAAGATTCTAATTTATTTGTTTCAAAAAGCGCTTTTTTGTTTTTTTTTCTAAAAAAAAACAAAAAAGCTCTTTTTGAAACAAACTTGTTAAATTATTGGAATAATGATAAGTTTTGTTTTTTTAAAAAAATAAATACTAGTAAAAAATTGAAGTTTAAAATTGATTCTATAAAAAAATGGGAACCTATTTTTATTTTTTTAACTCAAATAAATTTAGCTCAATGTAATTTTGAAAAGTTATTAAAAATCCAGTTATCTTTTCTTTTTGGTTGTTTTAATGCTTTAAACAGTTTTTTAAATATATCGTCCTTTGATAATAGTTTTTTACTGTTTTTATTCTTTATAACAGAAATTGATTTTTATTCTAACTTATTGACAAAAAAAAAATTAATGAATAATCAAAAATTCTTTCTGATTATGTATTATTGTAATTTTTATAGTAAATTTTTCTCTTTTTTTAAAGTCAAATATAAAATGAATTTTATTATATTTTTATTAAAAAAAAATAATATAAAATCCATTTGGAAGGGTTTTATTAAATATGATAATCAAATTTTATTGTTTCATTCTAATTTTCTTTTTTTGAAAAGTTTTCAAACAATATTAAAAAAATGGATGATTTTGAATAAAATATTTTATTCGTTGTTTTTTCAAAAAACAACGAATAAAATATTTTATTCAAAATCATCCATTTTACAAATAACATTGAAATTAAAATTATTTTTTAATAATTATCAGGATTGGATATATTTTTATTTGAAGTATTTATTATATAAGAATCTTATTAAATATTTCTGTTTAATAAATACTTCAAATAAAACCTTTTATTTAAAAAGAAATATAAAAAAAGAACAGAATAACAAAAAGTTTAATATATTGCCCGTTTTTTGGTCTATTAAACTTTTTGTTATTAAAGAAAAACATACTTATTTACTTTATAAAAAAAAATTTAATGGTTTTTCGTTTTTAAATTTTTTTATGTTTCATAAAAATCAAATTCATCAACAATTTTTTTTTAATGTTCTTTTTTTTTTGCTATTTTATTTTCTACAGGTTTTAAAAAATTTAAAATATATTAATTCTTTTAGTAATTATTATGAAATTTATTTTTTTCTAATTGAAAAAGAAATTATCTGGATAAAAAGAAGATTTAAACAAAAAATAAAATTTTATTTTTTTCAATTTTTGTTTTTACAATCTGATTATCAAATGGTTCTTAATTATGAAAATTTTTTAAAGAATTTAATGTTTTTTTCATTTAAAAAACAAAAAACATTAAATTCTTTAAATTTATTTAACATTATTTTTAGTAAAAATTTAAAACTAAAAGATAAATCGATTTTAATGTACTATAAAAAATTATTACAACAACAACAATTAAAAATATATTATTATTTTGTGATCAAACCTTCAAAGTCTAATATAAAAAAACATTTATCTGAAATATATAATTTGGTAAAAAAAAGTCATAATAAAACACCAAAATATCTTATTTTTAAACTTTCAAAACTGATTAAAAATTGGTGTATTTATTATCAAATAATTACGCCAACACTACTTTATAAATATCTTGACTATTTAACATTGCAAATTTTGTGGCGATGGGCTTGTAAACGTCATTATAAAAAAAGCAAAAACTGGATAAAAATGAGATATTTTCATAAATTCAATATTATTCGTGATAGATTAAATAATATTTCTAATGCAAATAAAACTTTTAATCAAACTATTGTTTTTGCAAGTAAAATAAATTTTTTTATTAATTTTACTAGAAAAAACAATAAACTTATTTTATTTAAAAACCATTTTAATCAAAATAGCTATAATAGTCTTTTAAATAATAATAAAATTTTAAAAAGAATTTTTATTTGTTTACCTAATCATAATGATATTATTTTAATAAAACATAATTTGATTCAAAACGATCGATCACCTTTTGATGGTGAGTTTTTTTATTGGATTCCCCGAAATTATCATTAATCATTTATTTTAAATATAATAGAGAAGAACGAGAATAATATAAATTGAACAATAATATAAATTATACTATAATAAAGAATACACATATAACTCAACTAAATTTCCATAAATTAAAATCAATAATTATAATCAACTTATGATAAGTAGTATATCTTTCTTCTAACTCTTTGATGGAGTTCGTTTGTAAAAAAAACATTTTATTTTTTACAATATTGATTAATAATTTTTTATGGAGATATTTTATGGAATCTATGATTTTAGTTCTAGCGAAATTACCTGAAGCTTATGCTATTTTTGAACCAATTGTTAACGTTTTACCAATTATTCCTGTTTTTTTCATTTTATTAGCTTTCGTTTGGCAAGCGGCAGTAAGTTTTAGATAGAGTTTTTCGATTATATTTTTTCAAATATTTTTTGTCATTTTATTTAAAAACAAAAATACTCAAAAAAATAAAATATATTGCCTACTAAAGGTTCCATATATGTTTTAATCGAATCACTTCTATACGGATAATAATATTTGGATTTACGTAAAAATTTATTATCGTTTTCTTTTAAAACTTGTTTTGGATATTATCATACTAAAAATTTTTATAGACTATAATTTTATTTAGATACAAACTTTTATCTAAATTTTAGATTTGATTAAATACTAAATTCAAATTTTTATATGACTTCTATTTTTCAATTAACACTTTTTGCTTTTGTAGCGTTTTCTGCTCTTTTAGTTGTAGGTGTACCTGTTGTTTTTGCACTACCTAATGGTTGGACAGAAAATAAGCGTATTGTTTTATCTGGTATCGGCGTTTGGATTTTATTAGTTTTCGTTATTGGAATTTTAAATTCTTTTGTTATTTAAAGTTTCAATCTATTTTTCATATTTTTGAGATAAAATCTTTAAATAACAAAAGAATTTAAAGATTTTATCTCAAAAATAGTATAAAATAGATTTTACTATTTTATTTAACAGTTTTTTTATATTTTATTTATATACTTCTATTTTTTAATATTAATTATTATTATGTACATTGAAAATTTATTATCAAATATTTCTTTTTGTTTATTATTTTGCACAATGATTTCTTACTGGATTCAAGCTGTTTTTTTTTCAAACAGGAATTTTTTAGTTTTAGGGAATTTTGGAATGCTTTTTTCAAATTTCTGTTTACTAAGTTTATTATTATTTAGATGGCAAAATTCAGGACATTTTCCATTAAGTAATTTATACGAATCTTTATTATTTCTATCTTGGGGAATAACCACGATTCATTTATTATTACAGCTATTAGATAAAAAAAATGATAAAAATACAAATAAATATCAAAATTTGTTTATTTCTCTTTGGTTAGGGTGTGTTACTTCACCAACGGCTCTATTTATTAATACTTTTGCAAGTTTTAGTTTACCTTCTGAAATGCAAAAGCCAAATGCATTAGTTCCTGCTTTACAATCAAATTGGTTATTTATGCATGTTACCGTTATGATTGTTAGTTATGCTGCTTTAATTATAGGTTGCTTATTATCTTTTGTATTTTTAATTATTACTCGAGGTGAGGATATAAATTTTAAGAGCTCATTATTTAAAAAATATTTTTTAGATTCTATTAATTCTTCTTTTTTTACATTGAATAGTTTATCTAATAACAATATTTGTTCTTCTAATAATTCTAATAATTTCTTTCTAAACGAAAAATTTATAGGAAAAAATATTATATTAATAAAAAAAAGTTTCTTATTCTTAAATGAAGTAACAAATATATCAAATCAAACAAAATCTTTGTTTTCATTCATTACTATTAAAAATAAAAAAAAGAACCAAATATCGCCTATTACTTATTGGTTAAATAATTTTGACGATTTTTTTTATTTAAAGTTAAAATCTAATGATCTTTTATTTAAAAATCTCCAATATATAGATAATAACGATGAAAACTTATCATTATCATTTTCATATAATCGTTCAATTATTAGTGTTGAAAATAAAAATCTATTTCAAAAAATTTCTAATTCTGAAGAAGAATGGAAAAGAAAACTTTCAAAAAATAAAAAAAACTTGACTTATAAAATAGCTAAAAATTTAGATAATCTAAGTTATCGCATTTTAGGAATAGGATTTCC
>Ga0209812_10001045_pt1 | contig 21182 bp, 16 predicted proteins | sample JI71714BDNA_FD_187502 | JGI IMG/M metagenome (GOLD analysis project Ga0209812, IMG submission 187502) | Wastewater effluent complex algal communities from Wisconsin, to seasonally profile nutrient transformation and Carbon sequestration -... | ecosystem: Engineered > WWTP > Effluent > Algae...
CTAGCATACTAAATTAAGAAGAAGACCACTAAGAAAATAAGTGCCTCAAAGTAACTCTAAGAATTTCATGCGATATACTAAATAATTGGAGTTAGTAGTTAAAATATCATCACTTCCCGCAACTTCCCATCTCCCCGCCTTCCCGGCAACCCGGCAACTTGCATTTAAATGTTAAATTTTAAATTCAATACGCCCACCTGTAAAACGCCACAACCCCTTACCTCACAACAGTTTGAAAATTGTTCAAATAAGCCGAAAAATTAACATCACTTTTTTTTCGAACAATGCATAATGCATTTGGTTTTACCAGCATAACTATAAACAAACTAAACATTTATTATGAAAAAAATGCTCCTTACTTCGTGCTTAGCTATCGCAACAATTGCGGGCTTTTCACAAACTGCACGTGTGCAGGTAATTCACAACTCAGCTGATCCCGCTGCAAAATTCGTGGATGTTTATTTGGATGGTGCTTTATTATTAAACGATTTTAAATTTCGTACGGCAACACCGTATATCGATGCACCTGCCGGTACTCCTATCACAATTAGTATTGCACCTTCAACCAGTGTTAGCGTTGATGATGCAATTGCGAATTTCACATACACACTTACCGAAGGCGATAAATATGTAGTTGTTGCAAACGGTGTTTTAGACCCCGGTGCGTTTGCCGTAAATCCTGATGGCGTAAGCACTGCATTTAATTTATTTGTACGCAACGAAATGCGCGAAGAAGCATTAGATGCAGCAAATCTTGATTTCGTATTTTTCCATGGTTCAACTGATGCACCAACTGTTGATGCCATTGCACGTGGCGTAGCAACTGTTGTAGATAATGCTGCATATACTGCATTTACTGATTATGTAAGTGTGCCTGCAGATAAATATATTATCGACGTTACACCTGGTGATGTACCTTCATTAATTGTTGCAAGTGCTCGTGCATTTTTAGATGGTGCAGGTGGCGCATCTGCAGTTATTTTTGCAAGTGGATTTTTTGATACTGCTTTAAATCCCGGTGGAAAATCATTAAAATTATTTTATGCATTACCTGACGGAACAGTGCAACAATTACCATTAATTACTACCGCTAAATTACAGGTAATTCACAATGCTGCTGACCCTGCTGCTGCTGTTGTAGATATTTATGTTGATGGCGCTTTAGCACTTGATAATTTTTCATTCCGCACAGCTACTCCATATATCGATGTTCCGGGTAACGTTCCGGTAAGTATTGCCGTTGCACCTCCAACAAGCGAATCAGTTGATGATGCAATTGCAACAATTTCTGCAACATTTAAAGCTGGTTACGGTTATATCGCTATGGCAACCGGTGTTTTAAATCCGGTTTTATTTAATCCAAATCCTGATGGAGCTTCTATTGCATTTAATTTATTAGTAAAAGAAAATACCGAATTTGTTTCTGACCGTGCAAATGGTTTAGAATTTTTCGGCGTGCATGGTTGTACCGATGCTCCAACAGTTGATATTATTGCACGTGATGTTGCCACATTATTAGACAACGTTTCTTACGGTGCAGTATCAGATTATCAGGTTGTTCCTGCTAATACTACCTATATTTTAGATGTTGCTTTAGGCGATGCTCCTGAAGTTGTTGTAGCATCTTACGAAGCTTCTCTTGCTGCTGTTGCTGGTCAAAGCGCAGTTGTATATGCAAGCGGATTTTTATCACCTGAACTTAATCCTGAAGGTAGTTTACCATTCGGTTTATATTACACTTTAGCTGATGGAACAACCGGTGCCTTCCCTGTTTATGTAATGCGCCAGGCTGCTGAAAATACTATCGCAACTGTCATCTATCCAAATCCGGCTAATGCAAATGTAAATATCACATTACCAGCTGAATTTAATGGAAATATTCAAATTACCGATTTAAATGGTAAAATTGTTAAATCTGTAACCACCACGACTTCAACTAGTGAAACTTTGTCACTGAACATTGAAAACCTTGCTGCAGGTATCTATACAGTTACCACTACTTCTGCTAACGCAATAAGTGCAACAAAATTAATTGTTGAGTAATCATTAAGTTTTTAAATACAGTAAAAAAGTCAGCCTCGTGCTGACTTTTTTTATACCTGAACAAGGGATTTTCTATGTCACATTTGTCCAAAATTTGTAGCCGTTAATCAAACCCCTTGAAAACCCTATGGTGGGCTAATTCATCATCACCGATTTAAGTTTTAATTAAAATTTTAATTATAGGGTTGTGTTATTTTTTGTCATAATTAGCTAAATTAGACCTGTCAAACACACACTATGAGGAAAACTACTACTTTGGCAATGGCACTACTGCCGGCTGCAACACTATTTTTTGGTTGTGATAAAGGTTCCGATGAAAAAGGCACACCCGATGTAACCGGACCCGAAATTCTTTATTACGAACCCGACCCGAATGATGTATTTGCTGTAAACGACACCATTTTTTTACAGGCAGATGTAACAGATGATTCAGAATTACAAGATTTTTCAGTCAAATTAATAAAGGGAACAGATACTATTCTAGTTTGGCCTGAAGAGGTGGTGATTTTTGGTAATATTAAAAGTTACCATCTCGTAGATTATACAATTGATACATATCATATAAACTCGCCTGCAATCATTTTATATGAAGCTAGTGATAAAAAAGATAATGTTACAAAAGTTGAAGTGCCAATTGAATTGACAATGTGAATAATAAAAAAAGAGGCTGTCCGGATAAACAGCCTCTTTAACAATAAATTAAATGTAAGCATTAATAAAATTCTATTACTACATAGTTTAACCCGGTTGGATCAATTTCTACAATTACTGCAAAAGACATCATAAAATCTTTATTTGATGCACCTTTTACATTAAAATAGGTGGTTGTGTATTCCACTCCATCAATATCTGAAAGATAATAGTCTTCTTTTATTTCCCAAGCATTCATGTCCAAGCATTTTTTAATTTTTTCAATTAATTCAGTGCCTTTAGCCTTAGCCTCTTCGCTAGTTTCCGGGGCATACACATCTTCACTTGCGATAAAAAAATCATCTAATTCAAAGGAATTGTCCGGGATTAATGAAAAATTAAATGTTTTACCATAAACATCCTGCACACCATCCATAAGATACCACATACATTGCCAATGATTAACCATATAAGTTAATCTGCCACAAAAATCATTCTCTGTGGGTACTGACATTTGATTCGCATCTAACTGACGCATACCATACACAAATTCGCCACCCGATCCTGCCATTTCAGTAGTAAATATGACATTAAAGCTGGTATCTTTATCCGCAATGAATATTAAAATAGAAGAAGTAATGCCGTCACTTCCAATTACAGCATCACCTTGTCTCCAATTAATCTGTGCATTGTCAATAATATAAATTTGTGGTTCAAATAATATTGCGCGCATATAAAACATTGCACCTTCACCCTTTTTCATAGTTACTGGCAAATTTTTAAAGTTTCTGCCATCAGTCATGGTTGGGTCCTCAGCAGTGATATAGGCCGTTTGTTCTGCAGTATATGCGCCCATTGGAATTTGTGCATTAGCTACAGCAGATATACATAAACTTAACAGAAAAGTGAAAAAAACAGTCGAAAATTGTTTCATTTTGTGCATTTAGATAACAAAGATAAAAATATGAATAATTTCCTATAATGATTATTGTAACTTTGAAGTAGGTAATAAATATCATTGGCACAGCAAAAAAAAACATCCAAAACCTGGTCAGAGCATGCCATTCATGCGCCTGAAACCGATTATTTATATATCGAAAATTCGCGTATTGCAGGTGCAGGTCGAGGTTTATTTACTGCAATCACTATTTATAAGGAAGAAATAATTGCCGTTTATACCGGTGAAACGATCACTGAACAGGAAGCTGTAAAACGAGCTTTAGCAGGAAATGATGATTACTTCATGAATTTACACGATGGCAATACACTCGACTGTATGTCCAGTAATTGTTTTGCAAAATATGCGAATGATGTGGAAGGCACCAGATTAAAAGCAAATGCATTTATTGGCATGAATGAGTTGAATGAAGTATGTTTAATCGCCAACAAAACCATTCATGCAGGTTCAGAAATATATTGTAACTACGGGAAAAAATATTGGAAAAAACGCCAACACAAATTGTCTTAGGTATTATCTTCTCGGACCACTTCTGCGATGAAATGTTTTTTTACCACCCCGATTAAAATTTCCTGAATTCCTTCTCAATTTAGGTTCATAGACAGGCACCTCTCCTAATTCTTCAGGCACTTGCAGTCTGTTAATTTCCCCTTCAATCAGCTCTTCAATTTGCATTAGTTTGCGCTGATCATTTGGACCCACCAATGTGATTGCTTCACCTTTTGTATCGGCACGTGCGGTGCGGCCTACGCGATGTATATAATCTTCAGCATCACCGGGAACATCGTAATTGATTACCAACCCGATATTATCGATATCTATACCGCGGGATAAAATATCTGTAGCGACTAATATTTGTAATTCTCTGTTACTAAAACTGCGCAACACCGCTTTGCGTTGAATTTGTTCTAAATCTGAATGGATGGCTGATACATTATATTTTAATCGTTTCAACTCCATCTCCAATTGTTTCACCTTTTCTTTGGTAGATGAAAATATGAGGATACTTTTTATATCGCGACCGTTTAATATAATTCTCAGTAAAGGCATTTTTTGCGCATCGTGCAAAATATAAACACCTTGCGTAACACCTTCTGCAGGTTTTGATAAGGCAATATTAATTTGGTCGGGGTCCTTTAATATTTTTTTAGCTATAGCTCTTATTTTTCCCGGCATGGTTGCTGAGAATAATAATGATTGTCGGTTTTCGGGTAAATAAGAAATAATACGACTAATATCATCACTAAATCCCATATCCAACATCCTGTCTGCTTCATCCAAAATAAGATGTTGTAAAGTATCAAATTTTAAATACCCTTGTGAAATATGTGATAATAACCTTCCCGGTGTGCCGACAATAATATCCACCCCTTCACGAAATGAACGTTTTTCCTGTTCATACATTACCCCATCATTACCACCATATACTGCAATTGAACTCAAATTGGTAAAATAAGTAAATGCCCTGATTGCTTCATCAATTTGCACTGCCAATTCACGTGTTGGAACAATTATTAATGTATTGATGGAGCCATGCCCCCTTTTAATAATTTTATTAATAACCGGCAATAAATACGCAGCTGTTTTTCCTGTTCCTGTTTGTGCACAGGCTATAATATCTTTATTGCTGAGTATAATCGGAATGGCTTGTTCCTGAATTGGCGTAGGGGCTTTGAAACCCATCGACATCATCCCCTCCATTAATTCTTGTTCAAATCCAAATGTCGTAAAATCCATGTAGTGTTTTTATAATATACATACAAATTTACGCATTTTATAACTAATGAGCTAAAAGGCAATAGTATAGCGCATTTCAGGGACGTAAGCATGCAAATTCTAAGCGGCTTGAAAACAAGCTCGATGCATAAAAACACGAGCTATACTAAGTGATTTATGTTTTCAATATAAATATTGAAAACATAAATCAATGCACCAATCTGTTCAGTCGCAAAATAATTTTATTTCAGGAGAGATGTTATTTAAATGAATAATATTACAAAGCCAACGCAATTTACCTGTTGTGGAGAAAAAAGGTTGAGCAAGTCAATTTAAGGAGAAATAATATCATTAGCATCATCTAAACGCAACACATTAAAAACAATAAATTTATCAGGAACAAGCAAAACATATTAAATTGCAGTACAAGTTATACAACAAATATGATCTAAATTGTTGGAGATAAATGGTTACAGTATATCAGTTAATAACTCAACCATCTATTGATGTTTACACTGCACGTATTTTTTTTCTTTTTTCAATAATGGTGCGACGGATACGACTCAGACTTTCTTTTTCCATTCCTAGATAAGAGGCAATATGATATAATGGCAAACGCACAAAATATTCCGGTTTGGTTTCAAACAATTTTGTATACCGAGCTTCACCACTCAAATACAAATTGGTGGTGAGATGTTCGATGGTAATTTGAATGAGGGTTTGTGTAATAAATCTGTCAATGCCGGATTGTATAAATAATTCGCCTTTTCTTTCAAATAATTTTGCCACATCAATAACTAATATTTCAGTGTTTTCAATAGCCTGTAAACTAAATTGATGATAATTAACCTGGGTATGATTGTTAAGGTCAATCAGCAAATCGTTTTCAAACAGGAATTGAATATTCACCTCTTTGTTTTGAGCAATATAATATAAACGAAATGCTCCTGAAATAACTAACGCGACTTGAAATTCTGTAATTTCAAACTTTGGAAAATAATCGCCGGCTGTAATTGTTTCCCGCTCCAAACATGCTTCTAAATTGGATTGATTAAAAATAAAATCCGGCCAGCATTGGTTTAACTTGCGCGCTATAGTTGGATAATCATATTGCATAAACCATCATTTAAATATGAATAAATAAACAATAAAAAAAGTCGCCTTAAACAGGTAGAGTATTAAATGCTGTTTTACAAAAGCTGTAAGTGCAAATAACTGTTTAAGGCGACCAGCCCCTTAAAGGGATAATTTATTTAGCTACACTAAACGTAGTTGTATAAGTTTGTAAGGTTACCATATCTGTAACTTTTGCGATATATAAACCCTGTGCTAATGATTGCACATTGATATTGTTAGTATGCGCAGATAACATGAGTTTACCTTGCAAATCCACTATATCATAACGTGTTTCGTTGGTGGTTTCATAATCAATAGTCAGCACATCACTTGTCGGATTCGGATAAACATGAATAGTGTTAGATGTTAAATCAGCAATACCAACAGTAGCAGTCGTCTTCAACGCGCTGATACCAATATCGTTATGACCAAACCATAAATCACCATTAGGAGCAATAGTGAAATAGTTATAGATGCTTGATGGCATATCAGGATCAAGAGAAGGATGTAAATGGGTGGTAGTTTCATCAGCGCTATCATAAATATACATGCCCGCATCAGTTCCATTTATACCAAAATAGGTCTTGGTTCCTTTAAATTGAATACTTGTAACAAAATCAAAGTCTTCACCGAAAGTAAAATCCGTCCAGGTTGTGCCGTCAAAACGATAAGCTTTACCGCTATTTGCACCAAACCATAAATTACCTGCTGCGTCTTGCGCAATATCTTGTATACTTGAACCTTCTGCTAAGGCAGGCACATCATTATCATCAATAATTTCTTCACTGATGAAATCATATTTTATAATTGCGGTAGTTCTGCCCAACCATACCAGATTGTTTACCACATCGTATTTTACACTTAAAAACCATTTGTTCACCGGACCGGTTTCAATCAGGTTAATGGTAACACCATCTTTATATTTAAATAAACCTTCGTCGTTAGTAAAGTAAATAGTACCATCATCAGTAATATCAAAATCGAAAATATAAATTGATTCGTATCCTGCAGCAATTGGAATATGTTGCCATTCAGTTCCATTGTAGTATTCAATCAAATTACCATTATCTATAGTATAAAAATTACCATTTTTATATCTCAGGTCAATCATAGAACCATAAATAGTAGGCACTGCAGTTACCATATACCAATCGTCGATAGCTGCATTATATTTATAAATAGTAGTTGCCGAAGACATAAATATATCGCCTGCATCATCTACAGTTATACCTGAAATCGAGTTTGAATTGAAATTATATTTTTGTGTTTCAATAATAGTTTGGCCCATATCAGACAATTCAACTACCGTAGGAGGTGCCATATATCCTGATGTATTTAAAAGATGTGTAGTGCCATCAGTAAACATAAGTTTATCGGGATAGATATCTGCTATCGTATTTTTTAATTCCCATTCAGCGCCAACTAACTGGTATATTTCCATAGAATTTACTAATGCATATAAATTATTATCAGTACCTCTGGTGATATTATTTATAAATGCAAATTCAGGAATACCTGTGTTGGCAGATTCATAAGTACCATCTTTATGTTGAAATTCGAGATTGCCACTATTGTTAATTAAATAAGTATCAGCATCTGCGCCATAAATTCTAACCGTGGAAGGTGAACAACCTAACACAACAGGAGATTCAGTATTTGGAAATGAATCGATAGCCATATTGGTTACGGCATCAATTACGAGGCAATCTTCACCGGTAAATATTAATACATGATTATCAGGTGTAATATCAAAATCCCAAGCTTCAAACGACCAGCCTGCACCACCAACCGAGTTGATGAATGTATAACTAAAATCTTCACGGTCGAATTTGTATAAACCTGCATCAGTCTGCAACCAGATATTACCAAAACCATCCATTTTCATGCGATACATTAAAAATGACATCGGATAATCATAAGTCAGCCAATTTTCACCATCCCATTCCACAACACCGGCGTCATAAGTGCCCACCCAAATGGTACCTGAAGAGGCATCATAGGCGATTTGCTCAACCGAAGAAGAGGGCAAACCGGCATCACCTTGTTTGTAATAAGTTTTGGTATTGGTAGTGGTATTTAAATCCAGCACTCCACCCTTTGCGGTAATCCAAAGGTGCTCGCCAACCGGCTCAACGTCGGTAACTGCTGTAAAGTTGCTGTAATTAACCCATTGCTGATCCTGGCCGAAGCTCTGGAAAGCAGCAGCAGTGAGGAGCACTGCCGAAAGGATACTGAATACTTTTTTCATATAATTTCAATTTTCAAGGACAAATTTCATCCTCTTTATACTATAAAAGAAATCAAATTAATGTCATAAATTAGATGTCTGAATGAATTTTATCTGATTTATATCAAACGATAACAGCATTTTCATTACTTTTACATTAGAAGTCTATGAAAAACCCTTCCAACGATTTATTCCAGCTAATTCAGTCGCTCTCCAAAAGTGAAAAACGGTATTTTAAGCTGTTTGCCACCAGACATTTCGATAAAGATAACCAATATTTGAAGCTGTTTGAGGCTATTGAAACACAATTAACATATCAGGAAGCCTTGCTTGTCCCAATGTTTTCGGAAGGTAAATCGGCTGCCCATTTTGCTGTGCTTAAAAAACAATTATATGAATCGCTGCTGGAAGCCTTACATAGGTTTGATGAATTTGATGATGCTGAGCAGCAATTGGCAAAAGGTGTACATTATTGCACGATATTATTAAAACGTGGATTATTAACCCAATGTAAAAAACAAATTCTCCGATACAAACAATTAGGTTATAAACTGGAAAAATTTGAGCTCATTATCGAATTAATTGAAATAGAAAAACGTCTTGCAGCTAAATTACAATATAGCGGGATGGACGAAAATGATTTGCAGGCCATGCATGATGAACAATTATTTTGTTTACAACAAATTCAATTAACGGGATTGTATTGGTTAAAAAGTGCAGGAATTTATCAACTTCACTATGCTAAAAAAATTATTCCCGGAAAAGAAAATGTTATACTCAACACTACCATTGCTGAGCCATTATTTACACAGCCCGAAGCAGCTACTACTTTTAAAGCAAAATTAGATCAGCTCCAAATTCAAGCCCTGCATGCATTTGTACAACGCGATGTAAACGCAGCCTTTAATTATAATGCACAGTTTTTACATCTCATGGACGAACATGTCCATCTCAAACAAATTTATGCAGAACGATATTTTTCTGCGTTAAACAATTATTTAATAGACTGCCTCATATTACAAAGGCATGAGGATTTATTAAGTGGCATTATTACTATGCGGCAATTACCTTTAATGGAAGAATTCAGACATATTCAGCATCTGGATGCCAACGTGTTCCGTTTAAGTTATTTATTGGAAATGAATTATTATGTCGGAAAAAATGATTTTGAAAATGCCTTAACTTGCGCCAACCATATTCAGCAAGGGATTAAAAAATATGCCGCTTATATTGCCAAACCCAATATCATCACATTGAATTATTTGTGTGCCTATACACATTTTTGCAACCGCAATTTTAATGCTTGTCTCGACGTATTACTCAACCTGTTTGCTATTAAAGAAAGTGAATCCATTACCGACTTGTATTGTGATAGTAAAATGATGCAGATGTTGTGTCATTTTGAATTAGGCGACATAATGCTCATAGATTCACTGATAACCGCTTTTAACCGAATTACGACTATCAAAAAAGTGAAAACACAGACATATAAAGTTGTGATAAAATACATGCGCCAAACCTTGCGTAATCCCGACAAAAAAGCAACAGCCGGTTTGCTCTCACAATTGCAGGAATTAGCAGAAAAAGAAACGGAGAAAAACACCTTTAATAATTTTAATTATTTCTACTGGCTTGAAAAGGTGCGCAAATTGTAAGTGCAAGTAAAAAGCAAAAAAAAACCGGCAGCATTTATTGCTGCCGGTTAAAAAATATTAGGTAAAATTAATGCGCAAAAATAAAAATTGTATGATCCCCTGACTCATTTATATGATCCACTTTCAATTTGGTATCTGTAACTTCAGCCAATTGCAAACGCATTCCGGTATTTCCTGGTAATGCAATGGTCATCCAAGTACCTGCGTCATTTACTGTCCACGTACCGGCGTAATTAGTACCATCAATAGTTAATTCAATAGTTTTATCATTATGGATATTAACTTTGTCGTTTGCATTTAATAGCGGCACTTCAGTTTCAGCACCCATAACTTCAATCGCGCTAATGGTCCAGTTATGACATAATTGCAATTCCAAATCAGTTGCAACTTGTGCTTGTATAACCGAATTTCCAATAAAAGAGATAAATAATACACTCAAAATACGGGAGAATCTTTTCATAAAACAGATTTTATTGATATTAATTAAAAATAAATGTTTAACAATTATACTCAATGTAAATAAGGCTTTATCTGCATTGATATGGTAAAAATAAGGAAATTTCCCCAAATTAGTGGCACAATGTTTGGCAACTTACCCATGCCAACACCCAAAAATATTCGCCTATGCGCCTAACATTACCCGGCCTTTTATTATGTATTAGCCCTATTGCCAGTAACTCTCAAAGCCTTGTTACTGCTGAAATATTTCATGGTAATGACGCGCAATCAACAGCATCAGTTACAACAGATTTTGACAATAACATGTTGTGTTTTACCGGATTTTGGGACGATTTAGATGCCGACCCGGGACCAGGTGTGCTCAATTTCAATTCGGTTGGTTCACAGGATATAGCCATCACCAAACTTGACCCTTCGGGTAATTTAATTTGGTCGAAACAAATTGGCGGTAGCGGTTTTGCTGCAGCTCAGGTTATTAAAACGGATGCTGCCGGTAACGTAATTATATTCGGGTATTTTAATGGCACCATGGATATGAACCCGGGACCGGGAACAAGCAACTTGGTGAGTAATGGTGGTGATGATGTGTATTGCGCAAAATATAATCAGGATGGCAATTTAGTTTGGGCAACTAATATTGGGGGAACAGGTACTGAACAAAGTTATGGGTTCGATTTAGACGCTGCGGGTAACCCAATAGTATTAGGTTATTTTCAAAACACCGTAGATTTTGATCCCGGGGTTGGGACAGTAAATTTGACTGCAGGTTTTTCCGGTTCTAATTTTTTATTGCGATTAAATGCTGATGGCAGTTATAATAATGTTATTCAAATGTCATCGGCATATGGCAATTATTTATATGTAGATAATAGTGATAATATTTATATCACAGGATTATTTTGGGGTACTGTAGATTTTGATCCGGGTCCGGCAGTTTTTAATTTAATTGCTGCAGGATTTTCATCCGATGCATTTATTGTAAAATTAAACAGCGCATTTGTTTTTCAGTGGGCAGGAATAATTTCAGGAAATAGTTCTGAACAAGGCACAACAATTTCTGTTGATGAAACAGCAAATGCCGTTATTGTTGCCGGATTTTTTGAAGGAACAATTGATATCAATCCCGAACCTGCTGTTGTCAATATTGCTACGGTAGATTATGTAGATGCTTTTATTGTGCGACTGGATGGCGCCGATGGTGGATTTATTTGGGGTAAAAGTATTGGAGGAACAGGCTTTCAGGCCATTTATGGAGTTGGTGTAAATTCACTCGGCAGCATATGGCTTGCTGGAAATTTCAGCAATACTATTGACTGTGATCCGGGTCCTGGAACTGCTTCACTTACCAGTGGTGGCTCTCAGGATATTATGAAAGTAAATTGGGATGCAGATGCCAATTATATTGATGCAGAAAAAATTGGTGGTACCAATTCCGATTATGCCAGTTGTTTACATATCGATAACGAAGGTGCCGTTATTATTTCCGGAATATTTGAAGGTATAGTAGATTTTGATCCGGGTGATGTTACATTTAATTTAAATTCAGCTTTTACCGGATGGGATGGTTATGTCGCAAAATATTGTACTGTTTATACTATTAACAATATCATCAATATTTGTGAAGGTGAAAGTTATTTTGCCGAAGGCGCTAATCAAACTGAATCAGGAATTTATTATGATTATTATACACCTATTGAAGGTTGTGATAGTATTATCATTACTCACTTAACAGTTGGAAATCCTACGGTAGACCTTGGTGCAAATTATGCCATTTGTAATGGCACTACTACCACATTAAATGCCGGAAATCCGGGTGCTACGTATTTATGGAATACCGGTGCTACTACTCAAACAATAAATGTAAGTACAACAGGCACTTATAGTGTAACAGTAACTGACCCTTCGGGATGTGTAGGTGTTGATGCGATAACAATTACGGTTAACCCGGCACCAAACGTAAATTTAGGTGCAGATATCAATGCTTGCAGCGGAGAAACAATTTTATTAAACGCAGGTAACCCCGGTGCTACTTATTTATGGTCCACTGGTGCTACTACACAAACAATAAATGTAACTGAAACGGGTACTTATTCTGTTGTGGTTACGAATGGATTTACCTGTGCCGATAATGATGTGATAAATGTAACATTTCATCCCTCACCAATTGTTGATTTAGGAAGTACGATACAACTTTGTGAAGGAGAAACCGTTGTGTTGGATGCTGAAAATGCCGGTGCAACTTATTTATGGAATACCGGCGCAACTACACAAACCATTTCAGTTAATACTGCAGCTACGTATTCGGTGGTAGTTACTACTGCATTTGGCTGTGATGCTTCAGATGCAGTAGTGGTAAATGTTGTAGCCAATCCTGTTGTTGATTTAGGCGATGATCTTACTGTTTGTTCGGATGCAATAATAACATTAGATGCCAATAATCCGGGAGCCACTTATAATTGGAATACGGGTGCAACAACACAAACAATTGCTGTTACCGAAAGTGGTACGTATGATGTAATTGTAACTAATGGTTTTGGTTGCACAAAAAGTGATTTCGTAAGCATTACCATAAATCCAACTCCGATTATAGATTTAGGTACAACAATCGATTTTTGTGAAAATACAACTATTACTCTCGATGCAGAAAATACAGGCTCTTCTTATTTATGGAACACCGGTGCTGTCACACAAACTATTACCACTGCTATTCCCGGCACCTATAGTGTAACTGTAACTTCCGATGAAGGATGTATTGCAACAGATGAAGTAATAATAAATGCACTGCCTGCACCTGTAATTAACTTAGGTGTTGACACCGGTTTTTGTGATGGCAGCGATTTATTATTAGATGCCACAACTCCGGATGTTTCTTATTTATGGAACACCGGAGCTGAAACATCTTCCATTGTAATTGATGAAGCTGGAATATACACAATAAGTATTACCAACGATTTTGGTTGTGTAGCTGCTGATGAAATTGTTATTGAAGTTTATGTTACGCCAAATGTTGATTTAGGTGATGATGGCACTTATTGTTTGGACGAAGAAATTGTATTAGATGCAAGCAATCCCGATTGTAATTATGTATGGAATACAGGAGATACATTAGCAACAATTAATGTAACAACATCTGGTGTATATAGTGTATTAGTTACCAATCCAAATGGTTGCAGTGCTTATGATGAAATATCCATTTCTTTTTTACCATTGCCAATTGCTTCGTTGGGTGATGATATCATAAGCTGCTCCAATGAACCTGTAATTTTAGATGCCACTACTCCATTGTGTACATATCTCTGGAACACAGGTGCAACAACTGCTACAATAGAGGTAAGTATTTCGGGTTTGTATTTTGTACATATTACAAATTCATTTGGTTGCTCTATTACAGATTCTATACAGGTAGATTTTTTACCTGCTCCTGATGTCAATTTATCGTTGCCGTTTACAACAATTTGTAACAATGTTGCACCGGTAGAATTGAGTGGTGGCACACCATTAGGAGGTAATTATTTTGGCGAAGGGGTAGTTGATGGATTATTTTCACCTGCAGGTCTCACACCGGATACTTACGAAATTCATTATGTTTATGTTGATGCAATTGGATGCAGTGATACTGCTACGCAAACAATTACAGTTACTATTTGTCAAAACATTCAATTATCAACGCTGAGTGAGGTTCTTTTATTCCCAAATCCTGCTTTGTATTCTACTACAATATTAAATAATAGCAGCACACCCATAACTGAATTTGTTATTTATGATTTACATGGGCATAAGGTTTTAACTTCGCAATTAAACTTATTACCTGAACAAACGTATATATTAAATATAGCAGATTTCCCTTCAGGAACCTATCTTATTCAATATAACAATAATCAATATCAGACACTGATAATACAACATTAAATTAGTGCTGTCACTTGTAAAATTGACCCCACTAATTATTTAGAAATTTGTTTTATTAAACGTAAAGGTTTCCACCCAACTTTTATCTCCCTCATGCAACAATAGTTTAATCGTTAACACATCGTTGTTTTTTGCATAGGTAATGCCATCAAAATAAGCAATGGTGCCTTCTATTTTAATTAATTCAAAGGTGGTCCATATATCTTTTTCTTCCCAAGGAGAAAGGTCTCTCCCAAAATGTTTTAATTTGAGATTGATGGTGCCTTCCGATGCTTCCATTATCATGTATTCGGAAAATTGAACGGAGTCGTTGCTGGCATATCGGAAAATGCCATGCATCGAATTATCTAGTACCGGCGACCATAATTCATCGCAATTGCCGCCAAATCCGGTTCCGGTATAGTATCCTGCTAACCAACTGAGTTCTGTAATTTTTCCCAATCCCGGTTTTTCGCCCTTTTGCAATGTGAGCACTTCTTGTGCAAATAACGATTGTGTTACACATAACAACAATACAAAAACTACATTTTGCTTATTCATATGCCTGATTTATTAAATAAAGATAAAAAAAAGGCCGTCAATCAGACGGCCCTCACATATAAATCTAAGCTTCAAACTTAATTTAAAATCAGGTCTTTTTTACGAATAAACAAATCATCAATTTTTTCCTTATCAATTGATTTCATACAAAAGAACCAGTCGATACAATACACACCCTCTTCTTGGCCGTCCATACGTTTTTTAGCTACTCCACATGAACCAGCAGGTGGAACAATAACATCTTCACCGGGTTGCCAGTCGGCAGGAGTTGCTACACCATAAGCATCAGCAACCTGCAAAGCAATTAATACTCTTTTAATTTCTTCAAAATTGCGACCTGTAGAAAGCGGATAATAAATAATAGCTCTAATTTTTGCAGAAGGGTCGATAAAAAATACAGCTCTTACTGCTTTCGTATTACTTTCATTGGGTTGTATCATTCCAAATTTATTGGCAACATCCATTCGGATATCATCAATAAGCGGGAATAACACTTCGATATTTTTCATATCACGAAATTCGATTTTTTCTTTAATCGTTCTCAACCAGGCGATATGACTATATAAACTATCTACTGATAAACCGATGAGCTGACAATTCAGCGATTGAAATTCTTTATCCATTTTCGCAAACGTCATAAATTCAGTAGTACAAACCGGTGTAAAATCCGCAGGGTGACTAAATAAAATTACCCATTTTCCGGAAAAATCCTCCGGGAAATGAATAGTGCCCTGAGTTGTTTCTGCTGTAAACGAAGGGGCTGTGTCGCCAATGCGCGGCATAACATAGTTTGTTGCCGGATTTGTTATATTATTTTCCATAATTACTTATTATTTCAATGATAGTACAAAGTTGCGATGGGTTAACCATGAATTGTGTGATTTATGTGACATAAGCACCTGATTTTTGTCAACTTCGAAAAATTTGGAAAGGCCTTTTTAATCCATAAATTATGCAAAAAAGTAACAGTTGCAATAGGTTGCTAACTTTCTAGGTATGTGGTTATGAAATTATTTGTTAATGCGTTGATTTACATCGTATTAGTAGTTATTGATTAAACTTAACCACAACTATTAAGCCTTTAAGTGTTTGGTCTGATAAATGCCATTTTTTGCGATTTTAACAATTCAAAATAACCATTCGAAGAAGATTTTATTATATTTGAATTTGATGTCGTGCACCTATACTACAATTATTAAAAAATTCGGCACCATGGGTGAAAAAACCGGATGGACCTATATAGAAATCCCATCTGATATTGCTGAGGAGATAAATCCCGGTATAAAAACATCCTACAGAGTGAAGGGATTATTAGATGTTTTACGTATTCAACAAATTGCTATTTTACCTATGGGGGACGGCAATTTTATTATGCCTTTAAATGCTGCCATGCGCAAAGCACTTGGAAAAAAAAGCGGGTATAGTATTACCGTAAAAATTGCGGTTGATAATAGTCCTTTTTCACTTTCTGATGACTTCATGTCTTGTTTAGCAGATGAACCAAAAGCCTTGGCTTATTTTAATTCATTGCCGGGTTCACATCAGCGGTATTTTTCAAAATGGATAGAGAGTGCAAAAACAGACTCTACCAAAACAAAACGTATAACCATGGCTATTCGTGCACTTGCTGCTAAACAGGGTTATGGTGAAATGTTACGTTCTAACAAACAAAATTCAAGTGTATGAAAACATTATTTGTTGTAGTTAGTGTTATTTTTTTTAGCAGCTGCGCAGTTGATGAGGAAATCAATTTTACCAGTTCTTTGTGTGAAGCAATTGCGACAAATGACGACAGAAGTTTGCGGACAATTATTGATGATATTTGCGATGAATACCAACCAAATGTAACTGTAAATGACCCGGGCGGACATCAAATAAATTTGCAAAAAGTAATTGAAGATATTAATAACACATTTGATTGTGCTGAGGCTTCATTGGTGTGTTATGCCTGTATTGAAACCTATCCACCCATTTCTGAAATACGCATAGAAACTACGGTGGACAGCGTTTATTATTTTGTAGTACTTGATATTCTTACTCCTGAAAACAGTGAAATGTCATTTCAGGACATGCATTAATTTTTATTACAACGATTTATTTCTCCTGGCTTCACAACGCAACCAGTCTTCTTGATAAAATTGTTTTACACGCGCTAAATCTGCCGGGTCTATCAACGGCTTTTTGCTGATAAATCTGCTGGGAATTAATAATGCGCTATATAAAATAATATAACACAACAACATACGTGAACGGCGGCGAATCCATGTTTTATAACGCGGGCCTTCTTTATAAATTGGTGCTGATGAAAATATTTTTTTGCTTACTTTCAACATTACCTTAAGTTGTTTCTCCTCGTAAGAAGTGTGGTGAGGTTCTAAAGAAATAGCTGACTTATCGTATGTGCTGCCGGTATAATTGGCAATAGCATCAATAAACTGAAAGGGTTCTTTTCTTAAATCATCATAAAATAATACCAGCGGTGGGGATGTAAAATATTTTTCCAGAATTTCAATTTTCGGGTAAAACATGGCATCACTTATTTTCCAAAATCCTTTGTCCTGCACCACATCAAAAAACTCAGTAAACGTATACGGATAACCATTTTTTAAAAACCTGCGGTATTGTGAAGCAATCCATTGGTCGTTGCGACGCAAAACGATAATGGCATGCGTATCCGGATAAACCTCGGCAAACTTTTTCACCTCTCTTTCAAGTTGCTGGTCCATTTCGCGGGACAAAAACACTTTTTCGGCATTACTTTGTGCGACCAGTTTTTTCCAAGAACGGAATTTTGTTGGATGGATATAATGTAAGCCTTTGAGCTTCCCAAACACCTTGTTTTGAAGGTAGGTACTGGCCGTTTTACCCAGCCCTACATGAAAAAATACACTTACCGGTTTGCTCATCGTGAATAATCGCGTGTGAAATTCCATAAAAATAAGTTGCGGTGCAAATACTTACGAAATGTTAATGAAGGTCAAAACACTGTAAAATTGGGTGTTATGACATCTATTTTACATTATTCTGGTTATCTTCGCCGCAATATTATGCGCAGAATTTTAACCTTATTTATCCTCCTTACAGGGATTATCGCTGTGGCGAACGCACAAACCGGAACAATCCGTGGGTTTGTGTATGATGAAGAAAACGGAGAACCGGTGCCATTTGTCAACGTAATTGTAGCCAATACCGATAATATTGGTGCCCCTTCCGACATCAACGGGTTCTTCTCTATTTCTAATGTTCCGGTTGGCGAACAAAAGTTAGTTATGACCTATATCGGTTACGATACCCTATTTTACAATGTTTTAGTTGAGGCGAATAAAATTTCCAATGTTAAACTGAATATGAAACAAAGCGGAGTTGATTTGGATATCGTTACCATTTCGTCCAAAACCACCGCCAAACTGGAAGAAATTCAGATTTCCACAACAACGATTACACCTTTACAGATAAAACGATTGCCATCAGTAGGTGGTGAACCGGATTTAGCACAATATTTACAGGTGCTTCCCGGGGTTATTTTTACAGGCGACCAGGGTGGACAGTTATACATCAGAGGTGGTAGCCCTATTCAAAATAAAGTTTTGTTAGACGGGATGGTAATTTACAATCCCTTCCACTCTATTGGTTTATTTTCTGTTTTCGAAACAGATATCATTAGAAACGTTGATGTTTACACGGGAGGATTTAGTGCTGAATATGGTGATAGAATTTCTGCCGTTGTAGATATTACTACCAAAGACGGTAACAAAAATCAAACCCAGGGTGAAGTTTCGGTTAGTCCTTTCCTCGCTCGTTTCCTGATTGAAGGCCCATTAAAAAAATCTACCGATAAATCATCCAGTTTAACCTATATTTTAACTGCTAAACATTCTTATTTAGATAAATCATCAAAAGTAATTTATCCTTATGTAAACAGTCAGGAAGGAATAATTGGCAACAATGGTATACCTTATTCTTTTACCGATTTATATGGTAAAGTTTCTTTGAATTCAGAGTCCGGAAATAAATTAAATTTATTTGGATTTAACTATAGAGATAGTGTTAATTATTCAGATGTAACTACATTTAAATGGAATGCAATTGGTGCAGGAACAAATTTTGTAATTGTTCCATCTGAATCCAATATGTTGATTGAAGGCGTATTTGCTTATTCTAATTATACCATGGTTCAAAATGAAGCTGATGAAAAACCGCGTAACAGTTTTGTGGGTGGATTTAATGGCGGGGTTGACTTTACCTATTATCGTCCTCATGGCGATGTGCAATATGGTGTAGAGGTTATTGGCTTTGAAACTGATTATGAATTTTTTAATCGTTTAGGTGTTAAATATTCACAACAACAATTTACTACCGAATTAGGTACTTATGTAAAATACAGAAGGTCGTTTAATAAAAAATTCGTTATTGAACCAAGTTTACGCATTCAGTATTATGCCTCATTAAGTGAATTTTCACCGGAACCGCGAATTGGTATGAAATACAATATTACCGATAGAGTGCGTATAAAATTTGCAGGTGGTTTATATAGCCAGAATCTTATTTCAACCAAAAGCGACAGAGATGTAGTGAATTTATTCACCGGATTTTTATCAGGTCCTGATGATGATTTATATACCATTGATGGCGAAGAAGCGAAGTCGAAATTACAACGTTCAACACATGCCATTGCCGGTATTGAATTTGACCCTTCTGATTATATTGAAGTGAATATTGAACCATATATTAAATATTTTAATCAATTAATTGAGATCAACAGAAATAAAACCACATTACGCGACCCTGATTTTGCAACTGAAACCGGGCAAGCATATGGTATTGACTTCTCATTAAAATATGAACGTAAGGCAGTGTATTTATGGATGGCTTATTCATTAGGATTTATTGAACGCAACGATGGGGAACAAGTATATCCGCCACATTATGATCGTCGCCATAACCTGAATTTAGTGGCTACTTATTCCATTAAAAAGAAATGGGAATTTAGTGCAAGATGGAATTTAGGTTCCGGATTTCCATTTACACAAACAGCAGGATTTTATGAAAGTGTTGATTTTCTTGATGGTATCAGCACCGATTACACAACAAGCAACGGCTCATTAGGTATTATTTATGATGATGAATTAAATGGTGGCAGATTACCTTATTATCATCGTTTGGACTTAGCCGTAAAACGTACGTTTAACTTTGCTAATAAAAATAAAGTAGAAATGAATGCAGGTGTTACCAATGCCTATAACAGAGAAAACATATTTTATTTCGACAGGGTGCGTTATGAACGTATTAATCAGTTACCAATTTTACCATCTTTGTCGGTATCCTATTCTTTCTAATAAAACATATACTCCTATTAAAAACCGCAATAAAAATTGCGGTTTTTTTGTTTTTAGAATGTATAATGAAACATTCTTTACCAAGTTTAGTGTATATTTATTGTCGAGTTTGAAAGTTTTGTCATATAGGACAACTGTATTGAATATCTTAAATTTATTTAGCTTTGAAACCTAATAAATACAACCCGTTGCACCTTTATAGCCAAATGGCTGCTGTTTTTTTGTTGTTAAATAAGACAGCTAATACATCTGTTATTGTTACTGATATCGACCCTGATACTATTATTAATTTTGATGAAGAATTTTATCTTCTGGATATGGATAATAACGCTGTCAGTGATTTTATTATTTTTAAAGATTCTGGTGTGTATTCGTATGAGGACTATTCTACTACTTCCATTAGATTTCGGGAGTTCATTGGTGCGGGACCACAGGCAACATTTGAAAATAAATTAATGGCTGGACATTATTATAATTCTTGGAATGGTGCTGAGTTTTATCAGCCGTATCCGTTAGTTTATGGTCAGTTAATTAGCGAGGCTGAACAATTTTATAGTTTTGAAGTTCAAGTTATTTGTGCCGCTCATTTTGAG
>Ga0209812_10001049_pt1 | contig 21093 bp, 18 predicted proteins | sample JI71714BDNA_FD_187502 | JGI IMG/M metagenome (GOLD analysis project Ga0209812, IMG submission 187502) | Wastewater effluent complex algal communities from Wisconsin, to seasonally profile nutrient transformation and Carbon sequestration -... | ecosystem: Engineered > WWTP > Effluent > Algae...
TCGGCATCGCGGTCGGCGCGCAGGCGGCGGCGCAGCGCGCCTTCGACGAGGCGGTCAAGTTCACCAAGGATCGCAAGGCTTTCGGCAAGACCGTGTTCGAATTCCAGAACACCAAGTTCACCCTCGCCGACCTCAAGGCCAAGCTGCAAGTCGGCTGGGCGCACTTGGACTGGGCAATCCGCAAGCACCTCGCAGGCGAACTTACCACCTCCGAGGCGAGCGCGGCCAAGCTGTGGCACACCGACCTGCAATGGGAATGCTGCGACACCGCGCTGCAACTCCACGGCGGGGCAGGTTACATGAACGAATACGCCATCGCCCGCCTGTGGCGCGATGCGCGCGTGACCCGCATCTTTGGCGGTACCAATGAGATCATGAAGGAAGTGATTTCTCGGTCGATTTGATGTAAGCTGTTAGGATGAAGTCGCTTTTTCAATGGCTTTGTGCATTGGCACTGGCTGTCCCTTCGGCAACCACCTGTGCGCAGGAATCCGACGTCCCGCCCGAAGGCGTGCAGACAGTTACCCTGTCCCTGTTGCACAAGAAGCCGAATGCGACTTGGAGTGAGATCGATATCTCGCGCGGCGCGCCCCTGATGCGCTTCACGGTGAACGGCCAGACTGTTTGCGGCGTCATCGACACGGGAGCTGACCGCACGACCATAGACATTAATTTCGCTCGGGCATAGGGGTTAACCATTATGGCCCGTGATCGGAACGTCATGACAACCGGTGGAATTGTCACATCGTCCCGCGTGCTTGCCGTTCCGGTCGAAGTCGAAGGGCAATTTCGCTTTGAGGCCGAATTGGTCGGCCTTGATTTGCCCGACTACGTGTGCCCTTTCGGTGGCAATCTGACCTTTGCTCTGGGCATGGATATCCTCCGCAACATGGCGGTGGCGATCGATTCTGAGCGCCAAAGAGCGCTGTTTCTTGATAGTGGCAGCATCACCCCACGCGGTGATGAATGGCAGCGAACCGAGTGGCGTGATGGTCTGGTGTCCGGCACCCTTAATGGCACTCGTGCGGAGTTGCGGGTTGATACTGGCAGCAGCTTTCTGGCGCTCGTACCGGCCAATCGCTTCGATACCTATTTCCCTCAGGCTGATCTGAAAACTCTCGAACCTTCAACCGGTGCAGGCAAGATTGATGAGCCCGATGTCGGCATGGCAAATATCGAAGTGCGTGTTGGCGACTTGACAGTGAAATCCGATGTTAAACAGATTGCGGCGGACAATGGGCCGGAGGATGCCAATCTTGGCTTTCCTTTCTTCGTCTGGACCTTCACGATCTTCGATGCAGGTCAGAATCTCATCGCCATGAAGCTGCCCGAGGTGCCGAAATGATCAATCCCCTCGATTTCACCGGCAAACGCGTCCTCGTCATCGGCGGGTCGAGCGGGATCGGGAACGGGATTGCGCATGGCTTCCGGCAGCGGGGCGCGAGCGTCACCGTCACCGGCACGCGTCCCGATTTCGGCGATTACCTTGAGGCCGAGGACTCCGACTCCACCGGCCTCGACTACCGCCAGCTCGACCTTACCGACCGCGCCGCCGCCGACCGGCTGGCGGCAGACCTCGGCGCTCTCGATGTGCTCGTCCTCTCCCAAGGCACCGTCCGCTACGGGCGGCAGGAGTTCTCCCGTGAGGGCTGGGATGCGGTGGTCGACATCAACCTCAATTCGGTGATGGACGCCGCCCGCGCCTTCCACCCCGCGCTGGCGGCAGCCAAGGGCGCGATCATCATCGTCTCCAGCGTTGCGGCGTTCAAATCGACCATCGGCACGCCTGCCTATGCGGCATCCAAGGCGGGCGCGGCGAGCCTCACCAAGACGCTGGGCGAGGCCTGGGCGCGCGATGGCATCCGGGTCAACGGCATCGCCCCGGGACTGGTGCCGACCAAGCTGACCAGCGTCACCACCGATCACCCCGAACGCCTCGAAGCCAGCCTCAAGTCTATCCCCCTGCGCCGCATGGGCACGCCGGAGGATATGGCGGGCGCCGCGCTGTTTCTCGCCTCGCCGCTATCGTCCTACATCACCGGGCAAACGCTGGTGGTGGACGGGGGGCTGACGCTGTCTTGAGGGTTTCGGCCGGATTGCGACACGCCGCTGTAATCCCGTCATAAACGCGTCACACGCTTGCGCCAATCCGGCATGAAACCGGGGCAAGCAGCGCATGGATGTCGTCAATATCTTCCTCACTGGCGAGTTGGGCGAGAGCCTGGATGATTTCGTCCACGATCAGCGCCGCTTCACTTTCGACAAGCTGGGCCCGGAAGGCCCGCGCCGTCTGGTCGAGGGGCCGATGTGGGCCTTTGTCGACTGGGTGATGGATGAGCTGGCGGGGCTGGAAATGTGCCGCCGGTTGCGCGCCGATCCGCGTACGGCTGACGCGCATGTGACGATGGTGCTGGAGGCTGACGATCCCGAAGATCGCCGCCGTGCGCTCAGGGCCGGGGCCGATGATTACGTGATCGGGCCTTTGACACGCACCGCGGTGCTTGACCGGGTGCTGGCGCTGCAATCACGCGGGAGCGAAAGGCACGCCACCCGCCTGTTCGAACTGGGCGCGCTGGTGATCGACATGGCCGCATTGCAGGCGCGTTGGGCGGGAGAGCCGATCGTGCTGCGCCCCAACGAATTCCGCCTGCTGCGTTTCCTCGCCGAAAACCCCAACCGGGTGCTGACCCGCGAGGATCTGATCAACGGCCTCGGCAAGCGCGAACCGCCGATTGACGAGCGCACGGTGGACGTGTGGATCGGCCGCCTCAGGCGTGCGATCAAGTCGGCAGGCGGCGGCAACCCGCTGCGCACCGTGCGGTCGCTGGGGTATGTCTTCGACGTGGGGTGAGGGAAGGGGTGATACCCTCCCGCAAGCCCGCAAGCTCACGAACAACCGACCGGCCGCCCGCAGCGATGCGGCCTTCAGGCCGCGTGAGCGAGGAGGGTGCGGCCCGGACGGGCCGCACCTCTCTTAAAACGTCGCCTTCAATCCGATCGCGAAGCTGGTGCCGACATCGAAGGTGTTGATCTCGGCGCGGTTGGTACCCAGCTGCTGGAACTCGAAATTGTCGCGCCCGAAGATGTTGCGCGCCTCCAGGCTCAGTTCCAGCGGGAGGCTGCCCAGCTTGATCTCGGACCGGGCGACCAGATCGACCGTCAGGCCGGGGTCTTCCACCACATCGGGCAGCGCCCCGCCGCGCAGGGTCACACGCTCGCTGGCATAGTTGAACAGCACGGTGAACTGCTGGACCTTGTCGAGATCCTCGATCCCCAGCGAAAGGTTCGCCACGTGGTCCGACTGGCCCACCAGCGGCGAGCCGTCGTCGAACAACTGGCTGGCCAGCTGGCCCACCGCGCCCGGGATCGGAGCCAGATCGGCCGCGCCCACCGCAATTTCGGACTGGGTGTAAGTGTAGTTGGCAAGGATCAGGAACTGCTTGCTTTCAAAGAACCCGCCCCAATCGGCCAGATCAATCCCGTAGGCGACATCAAGCTCGGCCCCGTAGAGCTGGGCGGACGGCGCGTTGGCGTAGCTCGTCTCGATGATGCCCGGTGCGGTGATCAGGAAGTTTTCGATCGGGTTGTCGATCTTCTTGTAGAAGCCTGCGAGGCTGACCTTGCTCGGCCCGCCGAGGTAATATTCGGCGCGCGCTTCGGCGTTGATCAGCTCGCTGTCCTGCAGGAACGGGTTCCCGCGGAAGCGCCGGTTGCTTTCGGGGTCGAAATAGGTCTGTTCGACCAGCTCGCGGAACTGCGGGCGGGCGATGGTCTGCGATGCGGCAAAGCGCAGCTGCAGGTCATCGATCACCTCCCACGTGATCGTGGCAGACGGGAGGAAGTAATCGTTGGCGATCCGCGTCGGGTTGGCAAGGTTGCCGCCGCCGAAGGTGAGATCGGGCGCAGCCACCTGAAGTCCGTCTTCATAACGCACCCCTGCTTCGATGCTGATCCGGTCGGTCGGACGATAGCGCGCAAGGCCGTAGCCCGCATGCACGGTCAGCGCCGCATCGAACACCGGGAAGGGCGTGGGATCAGACACGGTGACGTTGAAGAACGGTGTCCCGTCAGGGAATTCAGCCAGCACCGCGCCGTTGATGATGTCGCCCGGACGGCGCAGGCCCAAGGCCCTCAGCGCGGTGTTAAGCTCGGCGGTGGAGCCCAAGAGCGGACGGATGATGAAGGACAACGAACGGCGGGTGGTATCCGAATAGGCATAGCCCGCCGTCAGCGACAGCGTATCGGTGACTTCGAAGGTCACGTCCGCGCCGCCGAACCACAATTCTTCGGTCAGGTCTTCAAAACCGACCTGGATACGCTCCGTCCCGCCGACCTGCGCGCCGACATCGACCACGAACTTGTCGCCGAAGGGGTCGCCCGGGATGTTGGTGCGGATGTAGGGGACGATGGCGTTGTAGGGCGCCTCGCGGTCTGTGCGGGCATAGCCGCCGCGCAGATCGAGCTCGAAGGCGTCGAAGTTGAATTCGGCGACGATCTGCGAATCCATCAGCTGGCGTTCGAACCAGCCGGTCTGCTGGGTCTGGAAATCGAAGGGCCGCGCCACATCGGTGAAGCTGTCGGTGCCTTGTGCCAGCCGCGCGGTCTTGAGCGTGTCGCGGATGTAGAGGTTGGTCCAGCGGATCGTGTGCTCGCCAATATCCAAGCCGATCCCGACCAGCGCGTTCACCAGCACCTTGTTGTCGGTGATGAAGTTCTGCGAATCGAACAGGATCTGCCCGGCTGCGGCATCGCCGAATTGCTGGCTGGTGACCGAACGGTTGCGCCAGGTGTTGGTGATCCCGGCAGTCGCGATCAGGCCGAGGTAATTGCCGTCCCCGACCTCGAACGAGGCACCGCCCGTCAGGTTGGCGCTGAAATTCATCGGCAGAACGTCATTTTTCTGGAGCGTGACCAGGTTGAGCGGCATCACCTGCCCGGCCAGCTGGCGCTGCACGTCGATCGGCGCGTCATTGATGCGCGTGCCGCTGGCGATCAGGCCTTGCAGCGCAGTGGGGAAATCGCGGTTGCCATTGTCGAAGCCAAAGGTGTCCCAGCGGCTGCCGAAATAGGTCAACCCGTTCTGGAAGGTCGTCTCGGTATCGCCGCTGCCGGTAATCCCGATGGTCAGGAAATCCTCGGTCGGGATCGCCTTGGTGGTGAGGTTGATCACCCCGCCGCCGAATTCGCCCGGGAAGTTGGCCGAATAGGTCTTCTGCACGAGGCTGGAGGCGATCACGCTGGTCGGGAAGATGTCGAGCGGGACGACGCGGCTCAAAGGCTCGGGGCTGGGAAGCGGCAGGCCGTTCAGCAGCGCGAGCGAATAACGGTCGCCCAGACCGCGCACGAAGACGCGGCCATTGCCGACCAGCGACAACCCGCTGACCCGCGCCAACGCGCCGGCAATGTCGCCTTCGCCGGTGCGGGCGATGGCTTCTTCCGACAGCACGGTGAGCACCTGGCCCGAATTGCGCGCCGGATCGCGGTTGCGCCTGCCAGTGACGATAATCCCGCCGCCAGGCACCGAAATGTCGGTCTCGTGCAGATCTTCTGCCGGGGGCTCTTCTCCCGCGACCTCCTCGGTCAGCGCTTCTTCGTCCTGCGGGGCTTCCTGCGCGTGCAGGACCGAAGGCAAGGTCAGCGATGTGGTGAGAAGCAGCAGCCCTGCCAGGCGCGTGCCGGTCGACATAGGTGAGGACCCCCTCATGAAATTGGTCATTCTGGATGCGAAAAGGGGGGAGGCGCTGCGATCAAGCGGCGTCTCCCCCACGAGGTATCATTGACGCCGCTTAGGCCGGGTAGACCGGGAGCGATGTGCAGGCGCCGGTCGAACTGCCGAAGTTCTGGATCGTCGAATTGCAGGTCCAGTTCCCGAAGATGGTGGTTAGCGCCGTCGCGTTCTGGATCGCCCCGATGAAAGTGCGGGTCGGGAAGAAGGTCGACCGGGTGTTGGCGTTGAAGGCAGTGCGCCCCGTTTCGCCCGCGCCGTTGACCACATTGTTGGTCAGCGTGATGACGAAGGCGAAGTTGTTGTTGGTGCCCGCGTTGATGCGGGTCGCTACGTCGGCGTTGGTGTTGCCGCCGCCGCCGCGGATCGGATCGGTCGCCGGACAATCGCCGACCACCGAGTCCACACCGATGATCGCGGCGAGCGTGGTGGGCTCGTCAATCTGGAAGCAGTGGTTGGTGCCGGCATTGATCACGCCGTTGGTCAGGCCGAGCGCCGCACCGCCGCGTGCCTGGACAACCTGCGGCGCACCGTCGCGCATCACAAAGGTGAAGTTGTTCACCTGGAAGCGGGTCTGCGGGATCGCATTGGAGGGCGTGCGGTCGGCGACGTTGGGCGAATCGAGTTCGATCGCGCGGTCGCCGGTGGTCGAACGCTGCACCGCGATCACGGTGTCGAGATTGACGATCGCGCCGGTGTCGACATCGAGCGAATCGTCCGATGCACCGATGATCGCGAAGTTGCGGGCGTTGAAGCCGCCGCCGAAGAATTCGACGCCGTCATCCGAGCTGTTGAACGAGACGAGGTTCTCGATCACCGTTCCCGAACCCGCACCGCCGGTGGTCAGCGACTGGAGTTCGTTGTTCGGTGCCAGTTCGAAGCCCGAGAAACGGATCTGGTTGAAGCGGAACGAACCCGAGCTGTCCGCCGAATTGGCACCGCCGAACGGGGTAGCAACTGCAGCGCCTTCCAGACGGCCTTCGCAGGTCGGGTTGGCGGTCGGGTTGGCGGTGGTGTTGAACACGCCGGTCGAACAATCGGAAATCGGTGCGCGGCCGAGCAGCACGACGCCGCCCCACTGCTGCTGGCTGTTATCATTGGCCACGCCGATGATGTTGTCGCGGCTGGTCCAGATGATTGGGCGATCGGCGGTGCCGTTCGACTGGATCTGGTTGCCGCGGTTCACGACCAGATAGGAATCCTGCTGCGCGAACACGATCACGCCCGGCTCGACGGTGAGGGTAACGGCGTTGCCGGTGCTCGAAAATCCGCGGTCTGCGCCCACTTCGACACGGCCAGGGATCTCGTAGACCAGGCCGCGGATGAAGGGCAGATTGTCGGTGGTGGTGAAGCGCGCCGGCAGGCGGCACACGCGGTAGGTGCCGGTCGGGCCGGGCAGGGTGCCGGCATCGGTCAGGCCGCCGGGGGTCGCGATGGTCGGGCAGCCCGCAGCCGGAGTGACAAGCGCCTGCGTGGGAGTCGGCGTCGGCGTCGGGGTGGGCGACGGGGGCGGATTGTTGATGATAATGTCGCCGCCAGTGCCGGGCGATACGATTTCATCCGCGCCGCAACCAGCCAGAGCGACCAGGCTGCAACCCATGATCAGAGTGCGTTGAAAATTTTTCACAGCGAGCGGTCCCCTATTGAGCCGAGAATCGAGTTTGGCGCGAATGTGATGCGCTGAGGGGTCGCTAGGGTCCGGGCGTGTCAGAATTCTTGCAGCATTACAGTCCTGTGTCAGTTGCGCGATTATGACTGAAGAAAGACAAATATGACAAAAAGGGCCGATGCGGAGATTTGGCGTTTTGTAATGTTAAAAATCATGAAAAACAGTGTCTTGTGTATTTGCATTACAGAAAAATTACAATGTTACGGTTTTGTTGCATCAGGCACCAAGGCGGGTCATTATGCCTCTCGATCAAATGGGAGCCATGCCGATGTCCGTTACCGCTTTCGCTCTTGCGCTGTTTGTCGCTCCGGTTCCGCAGGCGCCCGTCGCCAGCGCGCCCGCCATGCCGATCGCGGCGGCTGCTGCCGCTCCCGAACTCGCTGTGCAGCCGCTTGTGGCCGGGCGGGCCGAACAGGCGCTCGCCACGCTGGAAAAGGCCAGCGCGGCCGATCCGCATGACGCCGCTGTGCTGATCAATCTCGGCATCGCCTATGCCCAGGCGGGCGACGAGACCAAGGCGCGTGCCGCTTTTGAACAGGCGCTCACCTGCCACGAGGTCATCGAACTCGATACTGCCGATGGCACCAGCACCGATTCACGCCGCCTTGCGCGCAAGGCGATCAAGATGCTCGAACGCGGCGAATTCCGCCCCGCGTCTGCGCGTGCCGGGCAGCTTACGCTCCGCGACTGACATGATGCGGCCTGCGGGTCGCTCCCGAGCCTTCCGCAGACGGGCGGGCTGCCAGCCGTGCAGCCCGCCCGTTTCGCGATCCGGCCACAGCCCTGAATGGGGCGCTTTCCCAAGGCTTTCACCGGGCTGTCACCTGCCTGTCATTTAGGATAGACAAAGAGAGGAGATTCTGGAGGGCCGAGACATGATTCTCGCCGCGGCTTGCCGCGTCACGATTGTTGCGGTTGCGGCCGGGCTAACAGCCCCGGCCCATGCCGACGTGCTCGAACTGGGCACGGATGGTGCGCGCTGGGTGGCAGGGCCGCTGGCCGGAACTCCGGCTGTCGCCGATCCCGCCGCCGTTCCCTCTGCGCCACTGGCTGCATCGGACGCTGATTTCGCCGCGGGTTCGGCGGTTCCGGATCATGCCATCGCTGATCCCGCGCGCCACGCTGCCGGAATCCCGCCGCGCTATCACGCCAAGATCCTTGAACTTGCCGCCCGCTTCGACCTTTCGCCCAGCCTGCTCGAAGCGCTGGTATGGCAGGAGAGCCGCTGGCAGGAAAACGCGGTCTCGCCCGTCGGCGCGCAGGGCCTTGCCCAGCTGATGCCGGGGACAGCGCGCTATCTCGGGGTGGATTCGCGCGATCCGTTCCAGAACCTCGAAGGCGGGGCGCGGTACCTGCGCGAACAGCTCGACCGGTTCGACGGCGATCTGGAAAAGGCGCTCGCCGCCTATAATGCCGGCCCCGGACGGGTCGAACGCGCTGGCGGCTTCCCCAATATCCGCGAGACAAAGCAATATGTTGCCGCCATCATGGGGCGGCTCGCCAACCATTCCATTACCCCTGCGCCATGACAGCGCGGCGGACCACACCACATGAAAGTGCCGAGAACGAAATGATGTCGCTGTTCCGTCTGTCTGCCCTGATCCCTGCTCGCCTTGTCGCCATGCTGGCACTGGCGTTCACCCCGAGCGCTGTCTTTGCGCAAGGTGCGGCAGCGCAGGGCGGTGACCCCATCACCAACGCGTTGAGCTGGATGCAGAGCATCTTGCTCGGCCCGATTGCCACAAGCCTTGCCGTCATGGCCGTGGCGGGTGTCGGTTTCATGATGCTGACCGGCCGGATGAACTGGCGCTATGGTGGCACAGTCATCATCGGCGTTTTCGTGATCTTCGGCGCTCCCAGACTTGTCGCCAGCATCAGCGGGTTCTGACAAGGCCATGACCGATCTCGTCCGTCACCCTGTCCACCGGTCGCTGACCCGCCCGCAGATGTTTGCGGGTGTGACGATGAATTTTTTCATCATCAACCTGATGGTGACGACGATTACCTTTCTCATCATCGACAGCTGGTGGATCCTTCCCGTTCCGGTGGTGATGCACGTGATCGGCTATTTCGCCAGCTTGCGCGAGCCGCGCATTTTCGACCTGTGGATCACCAAGGTCAGCAAATGCCCGCGCGTGCCCAATTTCAAGCGCTGGGGGTGCAATTCCTATGCCCCGTAAGGACGCCCCGTCATGGTAAAGTGGATCGGAGCCGCCGCCTGGAGCGCGAAGGAAGCCCGCGTTGGCGACCGGCTGCCTTATGCCCGCCTTGTCGACGAGAACACCGTGCTGTTGCGCGATGGCTCGGTGATGAGCGCGATCCAGGTGCCGGGCCTGCTGTTCGAAACCGAGGATTCGGACGCGCTGAACGCTCATGCTGCCACACGCGAGGTGATGCTGCGGAGCACGCTCGATGCGCGCTTCGTGATGTATCACCACGTCATCCGCCGCCGGGTGGAGGTGGAACTGGACGCCGAATTCCCCGATGCACTGTCGCGCCATATCGATGCGCGCTGGAAGCAGCGGCTGGCGGGTGGATCGCTGTTCATCAATGACCAGTTCGTCACTCTGATCCGCCGCCCCGCGCGCGGCAAGACCGGCCTGCCGGAGCGGTTTTCGAAATTCTTCTCCCGTGCAGGGGCGGACGAGCTTGAGGCCGATCCCAAGGACATCCGCAGCCTTAAGGCTGCGATCACCGGGCTGGTCGCCAGCTTGCAGAATTACGGTGCGGCCGTGCTGGGGGATTATCAGGCCCCCGGTTCGGCCAATGGCGGCACCAATTCGGAAATGCTGGAGCTGCTGAGCGCGCTCTATAATGGCGAGATGCGCCCTGTGCGCCGGCCTTCGCCCGAGACCGATATCGGCCACATGCTGCCCTATCGCCGCGCCAGCTTCGGCTTGGATGCGATGGAATTGCGCGGGTCGGCTGCCCCCGATTTTGCCGCCATCCTCGGACTGAAGGACTACCCCGAGGCAACCTCGCCCGGCCTGCTCGATAACCTGCTGCGCCTGCCGTTCGAGATGGTCGTTTCGGAAAGCTACGCCCCCAACGAACGCACCACGGCCAAGGAGCGGATCGACCTTGCGCTGCGCCGCTCGCGCTCGGTGGACGAGGAAGCCGCTGCCGAACGCGCCGAGATGCTCGCCGCGCGCGATGCCTTGGGCAATGGCGTGGTCGGCTTTGGCGACCATCATCTGACCGTGCTGGTGCGCGAAAAAACGCTGCCCGCGCTCGATGATGCCATGGCGTCCTGCGCCGCCGCGCTCGCGGATACCGGCGCCATTGCCGTGCGCGAGGACACCACTCTTGAACCCGCATTCTGGGCGCAATTCCCCGGCAACGAGGAATATATCGTCCGCCGCGCGCTGATTTCCTCTGCCAACATGGCAGGTTTCGGGAGCTTCCACGGCTTTGCACTGGGGCAGGCGAGCGGCAATCACTGGGGCGATGCTGTGACGCTGCTGGAAACCACCAGCGCCACCCCGTTCTTCTTCAATTTCCACCACGGCGATCTGGGCAATTTCAGCGTCATCGGGCCAAGCGGTTCGGGCAAGACCGTGGTGATGAACTTCCTCGCCGCGCAGGCGCAGAAGTTCAAACCGCGCACCATCCTGTTCGACAAGGATCGCGGGGCGGAGTTGTTCATTCGCGGGATCGGTGGGCGGTACAGCCGCATCGCGGCGGGCGATCCGACCGGGTTCAACCCGCTCTCGCTGCCCGATAGCCCCGCCAACCGCGCCTTCCTGCGTGACTGGCTGGCGGTGCTGCTGAATGCCAATGGGCCGGAGGAATTTTCCACGATCAGCGCCGCGGTCGATGCGACCTATGGCAATGATCCGTCCTTGCGCCGCCTCCGCCACTTCAAGGAATTGCTGGCTGGCGCCCGCCGCCCCGAACCGGGCGATCTGGCGGACCGGTTGGCGGCGTGGATCGGCTCGCCTTCGGGCGACGGCGGCGAACACGCGTGGCTGTTCGACAACGAGCGTGACCGGCTTGATCTGTCCGAGCGTGTGCTTGGGTTCGACATGACCGCGCTGCTCGAAAACCCGCGCCTGCGCACGCCGACGATGATGTATCTGTTCCACCGTATCGACGAGCGGCTGGACGGGCAGCCGACCATGATCCTGATCGATGAAGGCTGGAAGGCGCTGGACGACGAGGTCTTCGCCGCGCGGATCCGCGATTGGCTCAAGACGCTGCGGAAACGCAATGCGCTGGTGGGCTTTGCCACCCAGTCGGCGCGCGATGCCCTCGACAGCCGGATTTCCACCGCCTTGGTCGAACAGACCGCGACGATGGTGTTCATGCCGAACAGCCGCGCGCGGCCTGAGGATTATTGCGACGGATTCGGCCTGACGGAGCACGAGTTCGCTCTGATCCGCTCGCTGCCCGCGCATTCGCGCTGCTTCCTCGTGCGCCAGCCGGACGCGAGCGTGGTGGTGCGGCTCGACCTGTCGGGCGCGCCCGAAGTGCTGACGATCCTGTCGGGCCGCGAAAGCGCAGTGCGCAGGCTCGATCTGCTGCGCGAAGCGGTGGGCGATGCGCCTGCGGCGTGGTTCCCGGCGCTCACGGGCCGCGCCTGGCCGGACGGCGTGCAGGCTGAGGATGATCCGATGTGGCAGGCGGCGGAATGAGTACGGCCTGCGACCTTGCCGCCCAGTCGATGGGCACCGGCGTTTCGGCGGCACTTTCGGCGGTGGATTGCATTGCTAGCGGCGTCAGCGAACAGGCCTTCAACCGCCTGTTCGGTACCGAGGGGCAATTGGCGCTCGCGCTGACGATCGTGTTGGGACTGTATGTGGCGGGCTTCGGCATATCGCTGATGCTGGGCCGGTCGAACCTCGGCGTGCGTGCGCTGCTGCCGCGGATGATTACGCTGGGGCTGGTGCTGACCTTTGCCACGTCCTACGTCGCCTTCTCGACGATCTTCTACAACATCTTCATCGGCGGGCCGGACCAGATTGCCGGCATCCTGACCGGCGTGCGCGGCGAATCGGCGACCGCCGTGTTCGCGCAGAAGCTCGACGTAGTGTTCATGGCGATCCAGCAGGCGAGCGGGGATACCAAGGATATCAGCGCTTTCTCCCCGCCTGGCATGATGTGGATCGGGGCGATGCTGCTGCTGCTCGGCACGGTCGGCCTGCTGGTGACGGCGCGGATCGCGCTGGCGCTGCTGCTGGCGCTGGGGCCGATCTTTGTGGTGCTGGCCTTGTTTGAAGGCACACGCGGGTTGTTCACTGGCTGGCTCAAGGGCCTGACGATGATGGCGCTCGCCCCGCTGTTTGCGGTGCTGGGCGGATCGATCATGCTGGAAATGGCCGTGCCGGTGCTGGCGGCGCTGGTCGCCGTGCCGGGGCAGATCGACCAGCAGGCGGCGATGGCGTTTTTCCTGATCGGTGCGGTTCACATGGCGCTGATGCTGCTGTCGCTGAAAGTTGCATCGAGCATGGTGGCGGGCTGGCAGGTGTTCGGTCTTGTGCCGGACAAGGAGCGTAGCCGGAGCAATGACGGCCCGCGCCCCGTGCCGGTGCCGCAGCCGGTCGGCACCGCGCCGCGCAACACCAATGTTGCGCCGCCCAGCCCCGGCCTTGCCCCGCGCAGGGTGGATGTTGGCCCGCTCCAGACTGTTTTTGCCGCCAATGACACGGGACCTGCCAGCACCGTGTCCCGCGAAACCCGCGTCTATGCCACCGGCGGCGGAGGCGGGCAGGTGGTGCCGCTGAACCCCGCCACATCACGCACCCGCGGCATCGGCAACCGCTTCCGTTCGGCATCGTCGGCAAAGCCTGTTCCTGCGCCCAAAGCCCCCCCTCCGGAGACCTACCAATGACCCGCGCCGTGCTCCTTGCCGCGCTCGCCCTCAGCCTTGCTGTGCCTGTGTCCGCGCAGGATAACCGACTGCAAACGCTCGTTTTCAACGAGAACGCCGTGGTGCGGATCGATGGCAAGGTGAAGGTGCAGACCACCATCAAGTTTGCGCCCGACGAGGTAATCGAGAATGTCGCCATCGGGGATTCGATGGCGTGGCAGGTGCAGCCGAACAAGGCGCAGACAATCCTGTTCGTAAAGCCGCTGGAACTGGATGCGCGCACCAATATGACGGTGGTGACCGACAAGCGCACCTACCTGTTCGATCTGGTAGCAAGCCCCAGGAATTCAGCCCTTTACGTGCTGCAATTCCGCTATCCCGAGCTGGAAAAGGCGGCCGAGGATGCCCGTCTTGCCGCTGCCGCCGAGGCCGAGGCTCAGGCCTTGCGGGCGCTGGAGGCTCCGGAGCAGGTCGCCACTGCCGCTGATCCCTATGCCGTGTCCGATCCGGCGCAATTGAACTTCGCCTGGGCCAGCGCCGGAAAGGCCGGCCTGCTGCCTTCGCGTGCCTATGATAATGGCGATGCGGTGTTCCTTGTGTGGCCCAAGGACGTTGCGATCCCTGCGATCCTCGTCACCAATGACGATGGCGAGGAAGGGCCGGTCAACTTCACTGTGCGCGGGGAAACCGTGGTGGTTGACGGGGTGCCGACACAGATCATCCTGCGATCCGGGCGCGATACAGCGACGCTCACCAACACAGGCCCGATGCGCCCTGCCGCCCGTAGCGCCGCGCTCGATCGAACCACGCCTTCAAGGGAGACCAACTGATGCGTCTGGCCATGCGTTTGCCGCCCAAAAAGGGCGAGGGTGCCACAACCGAGGGCGATCCGCGGGAGCGGGAAAGCGCGGAAATCATCGATCTGGCGAGCCGCGCGGCGTTTCCCGCGGTTACCGATCGCAAGGTCAAGGGCGACGGATTGGGGCTCGCCTTCGGAGCGCTGGTTGTGCTCGGTCTGGGCGGGGCCACGTTTTGGGCGATGAGCCTTCCGGACACCCCCGAACCGCAGGGGATCGGCAACCCGAACGTCGCTCCGCCGCAGGCCGCGCCGGCCACTGTGCAGCCCATCGACCCCGCGCAGCAGCCGGGTGCTGTGCCGGTAACGCCGCAAGCCGATCCTGCGCCGATGCCGGTCTATGCCACCAATCCGGCGATGATGACCGTCCCCTCGGTCAATCCTTATGCCAGCCCGCAGCTTGTGTATGACGCGAGCAGCGCGCGCAGTCTGCGGCAGGCCGATGCCCCGCTCGGCGTTCCGGCGGTCAACACCGCAGGCAATGTCGCAGGCACCGGCGGCGCGGCGGCCTTCGCCAGCCGTGTGGGCGGGGTCGGCGGCGCACCGGCGCAGGCGCGGGCGATGACCAATCCCTCGACCACCGTGACCGAAGGGACACTGATCCCTGCCGTGCTCGAAACCGCGATCAACACCGATGTGCCGGGCTATGTCCGCGCGGTGGTGAGCCAGGACGTGCGCAGCTTCGACGGCAAGCGCGTGCTCGTCCCGCGTTCCTCGCGATTGATCGGGCAGTATCAGGCGGGCGTCGAGCAGGGCCAGCGCCGCGCCTATGTGGTGTGGACGCGGCTGATCCGGCCCGACGGTGTGTCGATCAACATTGCCTCGCCCGCGGTCGGTTTCGATGGCACCACCGGGCTTGAGGGCGATGTGAACAGCCACTTCCTCAAGCGCTTCGGTTCGGGCCTGCTATTGTCGGTTGTCGGCGGTCTCGGCGCGCTCGCTACGGGCGGCGTCGGCGGTGTGATCGTTGCGGGCGGCGCGCAGGGTGCGGCCAATTCGGCGGTGCAATCGAACGGCCAGATCAGCCCCACGATCCGCGTGCGCGCGGGCGAGCCGATCAAGATTTTCACCGCACGCGATCTCGATTTCAGTACGGTCAATTGATCCCATGAGCGCGGACATCCACCGGCTGGGCGCAGGCGAGGGCGAGGCGGCGGTGCCGCTCTCGGCGGAACGTTCCGTCTATCTCGACGCCTATCTCGCGCCGTTCCGCCGCTGGCTGGAGCGTGACACCGTGACCGAAATCATGGTCAACCGCCCGGGCGAAGTGTGGATTGAAGACGCCGCCAGCCCCGGTATGCAGCGCATCGACACGCCGGAGATCGACGACCGGCTGGTGCAGCGCCTTGCCGAACAGGTCGCTCGCGTGAGCCATCAGGGCATCAACCGCGAACACCCGCTGCTGGGCGCGACCTTGCCGGACGGCGCGCGCGTGCAGTTCTGCGGTCCGCCCGCAGCCCGCAAGCACTGGGTGATGGCGATCCGCCGCCACCGCCGGCTCGACCTGCCATTGGACGCCTATGACACCGGCCCGCTGGCAGGGGAGATGCCGTTCGATCTGCCCGATCCGCAGACGCAGCCGATCGCCTTCCTGCGCGCCGCCATTCGCGCACGCCGCACGATCCTCATTTCAGGCGGCACCAGCACCGGCAAGACCACCTTCCTCAACGCCATGCTCGGCGAGATTCCGCCGGAAGAACGCGTGGTGCTGGTCGAAGACACGCCCGAGCTGAAGTTCCCCGGCGACAACGCGGTCGGTCTGGTCGCGGTCAAGGGCGAGCTGGGCGAGGCGAAGGTGACTGCCAACGAGCTGCTGCAAGCCGCGCTGCGCCTCCGGCCCGACCGTATCGTGCTGGGCGAATTGCGCGGGAGCGAAAGCGTCAGCTTCCTGCGGGCGATCAACACCGGCCACCCGGGCAGTTTTTCGACCATTCACGCCAATTCGCTGCGCGGCGCGCTGGAGCAATTGTCGCTGATGGTGATGCAGACCGGCATCGGCCTGACCCGATCGGACACCATTGCCTATGCCGCCAGCGTGATCGACGTGATTGTCCAGCTGGGCCGCGATGCCAATGGCAAGCGCGGCATCACCCAGATTGCCGAAAGCCGCGAACTGGTTTGATCAGAGCGGTAACGCTGCCAAATTGACATTTGTATGACAGGCACATCAAGGTGATTTACACCTAGCGTCCTAGCGAACACATGCGTGTCCGGGGCGGCGCGCCCGAACCTTTGGCGCGATGCGGAACAGGAAAGCGATGAGCACGTCACCGATCGGCAGTGAGCCCATGTCCGCCAATGCGGCCCCCATGCAAATGGCTGAACTGGCTCACGACGAATCCCCCTATTTCAACCGCGAACTGTCGTGGTTGCAGTTCAACCAGCGCGTGCTGGCCGAGGCTTGCAATCCGGCTTACCCGCTGCTGGAGCGGCTGCGGTTTCTGTCGATTTCAGGCAGCAATCTCGACGAATTCATGATGATCCGCGTCGCCGGACTGGTTGGGCAGGTGCAGCGCGGAATGTCGATTCCCTCGATCGACGGGCGCAGTCCCTCGCAGCAATTGTTCGCGATCCGCGAAAAGCTGGTCGAACTGAGCGCGATCCAGCAATCGATCTGGCGTTCGGTGCGTGAAGGGCTTGCCGGCGCCGATATCTACATCGCTGACGAACAGCGCGTCAGCCCGGCGGCGCACAAGTGGCTGAAGGCTTTCTTCCTCAATGAAATCCTGCCGATCATCACGCCGCAGGCGCTTGATCCGGCGCACCCGTTCCCCTTCGTTCAGAACGAAGGCATGGGCCTGCTTTTCACGCTGACCCGCGATGCCACCCGCGACCAGCTCATTGAAATGGTGCTCATCCCCAGCGCGCTCCCCCGGTTTGTGCGTGTGCCGGACGCGGTGAACGGCGATGGCAGCGTGCTGTACATCTCGATCGCAAGCCTGATCCAGCGCTATGCTGCCGCGCTGTTTCCCGGCTTTACGATTGCCGGCGATGGCCTGTTCCGGGTGCTGCGCGACAGCGATATCGAAATCGAGGAAGAGGCCGAAGACCTCGTGCGCACCTTCCGCTCTGCGATCCAGCGCCGCCGCCGCGGGCAGGTGATCCAGCTGGAACTGGAGGAGGATTTCGACCCCGCTGCCGAGACCCTGCTGCGCGACCAGCTCGGCATCAATGAAGCCGCCGTGATCAAGACCGATGGCATGATCGGGATCGACGGCCTTGCCGAAATCGTCCGCGAAGACCGGCCCGATCTGAAATTCGACGCCTATTCCCCGCGCTTTCCCGAACGTATCCGCGAACATGACGGCGATGCCTTTTCCGCTATCCGCGAGAAAGACATCATCATCCACCACCCCTACGAAAGTTTCGAAGTGGTGGTCGATTTCATCCGTCAGGCCGCACTCGATCCCGATGTGGTCGCGATCAAGCAGACGCTGTACCGCGCCGGTAGCCAGTCAGCGGTGATCAACGCGCTGATCGAGGCGGCAGAGGCCGGCAAGTCGGTCACGGCGGTGGTGGAACTGAAGGCCCGCTTCGACGAGGAGCAGAACCTCAAATGGGCAAGCAAGCTCGAACGCGCGGGCGTGCAGGTGATCTACGGCTTCACCGACTGGAAAACCCACGCCAAGGTCGCGATGGTGGTGCGGCGCGAGGGCGATGGTTTCCGCACCTATTGCCACTTCGGCACCGGCAATTATCACCCGGTCACCGCCAAGGTTTACACCGATCTCAGCTTCTTCACCGCTGACCCCAAGCTGGGGCGCGATGCGGCCAAGATGTTCAATTTCGTCACCGGCTATGTCGAGCCGCATGCGCTTGAACGTATCCACATCGCCCCGATTGATCTGCGGACGGAAATCTACAGCCGGATCGATGCTGAAATCGCCCATGCGCAAGCGGGCAAGCCTGCGGCGATCTGGTTCAAGTGTAACCAGTTGACCGATGAAGGCGTGATCGACCGGCTTTATGCGGCCAGCAATGCCGGGGTGCAGGTTGAACTGGTGGTGCGCGGCATTTGCTGCCTGCGTCCCGGTATCGCCGGCCTTTCCGAGAACATCCGTGTCAAATCGATCATCGGCCGCTTCCTTGAACACAGCCGCATTTATGCCTTTGCCAATGGCTACAACATGCCCAGCGCCCATGCGGCGGTGTACATCGCGTCAGCCGACATGATGACCCGCAACCTTGATCGCCGGGTCGAGGCGCTGATTCCCATTCTCAACCGCACCGTGCATGATCAGGTGCTCCAGCAGGTGCTGCTCGCCAATATGCTTGATACCGAACAAAGCTGGTGGCTGCATCCTGACGGCAGCTATGCGCGGGTCGAGACCGAGGATGGGGTCAAGCCATTCAACTGCCACCGTTATTTCATGACCAACCCCTCGCTGTCGGGACGCGGCGGCGCGCTGGAGGCGGGGGCTGTGCCAAAGCTCAGCCTGCGCCGGGGAGCTGCGGCATGATCTGGAAATGGCGGCGGGAATCGCGCGATGGTGCGCTGGGCGGTGCTACGGCGGAACGCGCGATCATCGACATCGGATCGAACACGGTGCGGCTTGTGGTCTATGGCGGCACGATGCGCGCGCCCACGGTGCTGCTGAACGAGAAAGTCACAGCCAAGCTGGGGCGCGAGATTGCGGCCACGGGGCGGCTCGCGGACGAGGCAATGGCGCTGGCGCTGCGGGGGCTGAAGCGGTTTATCCTGCTGCTCACCGACCTGGGCATCAAGGATATCGAGACGGTCGCCACAGCCGCCGTGCGCGATGCGGTCAACGGCCCGGAATTCGCCGAACAATTGCGCAGCATCGGACTTAGCCCCCGGGTGATCTCCGGCGAGGAAGAAGCCCTGCTGAGCGCCCATGGTGTCATCGGTGCCTTTCCCGATGCACGCGGCATCGTCGCCGATCTGGGCGGCGGGAGCCTTGAACTGGTGCGAGTGGCTGACGGCCAGACCGACAGCGCCAGCACGCTCCCGCTCGGCACCTTGCGCCTGCCCGAATACCGCAAGGGCGGGCGGGGCGAGATGCGCAAGAACCTCGACAAGGCGATCCGCAAGGGCGGCTGGGATCTTTCGGCCACGCCCGAGGCCGACAATGGCGCGCTCTATCTGGTGGGCGGAACGTGGCGGGCGATGGCGGTCTATGCGATGGCTGCGCGCGGCTATCCGCTAAGCGATCCGCATGGCTTCGTCATCGAAACCCCGGTCGCGCTGGAACTCGCCACCAACCTAGCCGCGAGCGAGACGGACGCCTTGAAGGGCCGTGACCGGATTTCGTCGATGCGCGCCGAAAAGCTGCCCGATGCCGCCGTGCTGCTTCAGGCGCTGCTGACCCGGCTTGCCCCCGATCAGGTGGTGTTTTCGTCATGGGGCCTGCGCGAAGGGCTGCTTTACGATCGGCTGCCTGCGCACACCCGCTCGCAGGACCCGCTGCTCGCCGGGGTGGCGGTGTTCGCCAACCAGCGCGGATCGGCTCCGACGCTGGCGACGCGGATGGCGGCGTGGACATTGGACGCGGCCCCCGCGCGCGAACACGGTAGCGAGCGGCTGCGGCTGGCGGCGACCATGCTGGCCCTGGCAGGGATGCAGATCGAACCCAACATCCGCCTGCCGCAAGCGATCAACTGGGCGCTGCACAAGCGCTGGGTCGGGATCGACGGCAAGGGTAGGGCGATGCTGGCAGCAGCGATCGCGGCCAATGGCAACCAGATGAGCCTGCCCTCCGAAGTGCGCACGCTGGCCGGCGAGGACGCGCTGGAAGAGGCAGTGCGCTGGGGCCTCGCCCTCAGGCTTGCCCGCAGGCTTGGCGCGCAATCGGCCCGTTCGCTCGAAGTGAGCCGGCTGGTGATCGAGGAGGGCGCGCTTGTGTTGCGCCTTGCGACAAGCCACGCGGCGCTGTTCGGCCAGCCGACCGAAAAGGACATGAAGCTGCTCGCCAACCGGCTGGGTCTGGGCTGGCGGGTCGATATCGTGGCCGAGAGCGAGCTTTAGGGCGCGGGCTGCCCGGACTTTGCGAAGGGCGAAAAGTCGGTGTCGATGTCGAACAGGTCGACGCCTTCCGCCTTTTTCAGCCGGTTCACCACCACATAGGTTACGGGCGTCAGCACCGCTTCCCACACCACTTTCAGCGCCCAGTTGGTGACCATCACGGTCAGCACCGCCTCGGTCGTCCAGATGCCGTAGAAGGCGATGGGGTAGAAGATCAGGCTGTCCACGCCTTGTCCGACGAAGGTCGAGCCGATGGTGCGCGTCCACAAGGCGCGGCCCTTGGTCCAGACCTTCATCTTGGCCATCACGAAGGAATTGACGAACTCGCCCGCCCAGAAAGCGATGATCGAGGCGACCACGATGCGCCACGTGCTGCCGAACACGCTGACATAGGTTTCCTGACAGATCGCCCCGTCGGGGATGCCTGCATCATCCGAGGTGGTGACGGGGCGAGGCCCGCCAAAGCCGCTGGCGCTGCACGACCAGCCATCGAAGGCAGGCAGGCTGACGACGACATAGCTCATGAAGGCGAGGAACAGCATCGCCGCCGTTCCCACCCAGATCACCCGGCGCGCTTTGGCAAAGCCGTAGATTTCGGTCAGCACGTCGCCGATTACATAGCCCAGCGGGAAGAACAGGATCCCCGCGCCATAGATGAACACGCCGTCGGGCGCGGGCCACCAGCCTTCGGGCCAGAACGGCACGTCCACGAAGGTCAGCTTGGCCGCGCCGATGATGTTCGACAGCAGGAGGATCGCGACAAAGGCCGCCATCACCAGATCATAATAGCGGAACGTCACCGGCGCATGGCTGGTGGCGACGATGCCATCGGTCGGATCGCGGTCGAAAGCGGCTGCTGGATCAGCGGGAGAGGTGTTTTCCATCGCTCGTCCGGTTAGCGCGATTTGCCTGTCCGGCAAAGCGCGCTATTGGGCTTCACAGCGCGCGCCCGTAGCTCATCTGGATAGAGCGCGAGACTTCTAATCTTGAGGCAGCAGGTTCGAGTCCTGCCGGGCGCGCCATTGGCTTTGTTGGGGGGCAGTTTGGACGG
>Ga0209812_10001051_pt1 | contig 21082 bp, 19 predicted proteins | sample JI71714BDNA_FD_187502 | JGI IMG/M metagenome (GOLD analysis project Ga0209812, IMG submission 187502) | Wastewater effluent complex algal communities from Wisconsin, to seasonally profile nutrient transformation and Carbon sequestration -... | ecosystem: Engineered > WWTP > Effluent > Algae...
ATCGTCCCGATCGAGTCAACCGTGGGGTACTGACAACTCTACCGCGCACTGTCACAGCGATTTCTTGAGTATTGCCACCAGCCGGAATCAGTTTGCTGATGTCATTAATGGCTGGTACTGGCGAGCGAATTTGAATATAAAAGCTAGCGATAAATCCCGTCACACCTGCGAGGAACCATACCCATTTTGACTTGGGCAGCATTTGATAAAAATTCAATGCTTCGGTTTTTTCTAAGGAAGAATCCGTAGGATTTTTGGTAGTTCGGCTGCGTCTTTTTTTCGGATTTTTGACAGCGTTTCGAGTGTATTTTCGCAAAAATTTTGGTAAGGCGATCGCCGTAACAACTCCCAAAGAAAGTACACCATAACCACCCCAAGGAAGCGCTGTAGAAATCAATCCCAAAATGTAAGCTAAACAGAAAATTACACCCGTTGCTTGATTCATCTAAACCTAAAACACGATAGCTATTATATCCCCGACTTCACCGCAGAAGTCGGGGATGTGGGTATGCTCTTAAATAGACAAACCCAATTTTAAACCGAAAGCCGCGTGGAGTACCATCAGTGCCAGGGCTGTCGTCCCCAAATAAGCGTGAACAGCACGCAGTGCCAGCTTGTCGCCCCCAAAACCTGTTAGGGAAATCAAACTATTAACAGTCAACAATACAATGATTGTCGAACCAGTCCAAAAATGAGGACTTTCCATCACTGGCTGGTGTTGCATCACCAGAGACAACAAGCCGCCAGTGTAGCCCAAAGCGATGAACAAAAACATCCAGGGAGCAAGTTTGCGGTGATCGGAGCGACTTTTGATAGCCACGTCTTTATCGGTGGCCAAACGTCCTTGCCATCCTGTATAACCAACAAAACTGCCCATGGCTACCACAACGATGCCCATCATGACTGGGTGTCCCCAATGGGTAATCGGTTCGGGAATTCCCAGGCTGCGGAATTGACTGGCTACAGGCTCTAGAATTTCGCTTAAATTTACCATTTGATTCTGACTCTCAACTTCCCGGTCGATTTTTTCGGAGCAATTATAAATAAATTATAAAATATTATGGTTGCCGGGGCGATCGTCAACTTTAATCAACACCAATTGGAAATTATAGAAACCAACTGAAAACATACATTTAAACAAAACTTAGCCGGCTAAGGCCGGCTGTGAGATTTCGACAGCATTGCTGCTGCTTCAAATTAATTGTTAGTCTTATAGACTAAATCAAAGGGCAAAAATCAACGCAGTTCACCCATTTAACATACCCCCTGACTGCGCTTCGCCAATCTTCACAGCCTCATCCTCACTCTGAATATTGAATTTTACTTGCCTACTCAAAGTTAATTTCAAATTCTTGGACTTTTGAAGGTCAAAGTGGGGAATTAACTTAGCAGCCGACTAGCACTCGTACTACCACATTTTGTGAGCTGCTCTCCAGGGAGAATTATGCGACGGTAGAAAATCAAATGTATAATTTAAGTCCCCCGGAAATAAATTGAGGGCTTGAAAATTTCACATTTTTTCTGAATTCGAGCGGTAAACTTTGGGCATTGTCTCCTCGCATTTTTCCGTCGATGGATGCCAAAAAAACTGGAAGTTCCGACACTTAGACCTAATTGCATCAACTATGCCGTCTGGGAAGGCCCACAAGAGCTTCTCTAGGGCTAGACTGAGAGTCTCAAAGCACTTAGTTAGAAGTCACTCAGAGGACTCTTGTCAGTTGAGTTGCGATCGCTCCGCAACTTCTGACCTTCTCAACATACTCCCCAAGGAGTGGTTGGCAGCAGGGAAGCATAGACTTTCGCTGTCGGTGCCCTTGGAACCAGACCATGACTAGACTCGTTGGGCCGTAGCCAAAGTAGCTTCTGAAGGTTGGATATGGTACTTCACGAGATTTGCCAGTTCTTGTAACTGACTAATCGCTTCTGCACCTTCTAGTTTCATCAGTTCCCGATCGTCCCGCATCTCAGTCCAAGTGATACCATAATCTGACACTAAAAATCGAATCAGATGATTATCCGTCAAACTGACCATAAATGAGGCACTGTTCATCTGACCCCCGCAAGTGTAGCAGGATGCCAGATAACCCCGATGCTCTAGCACGATCGCTAAAGCTTGGAGGTTCATTACCAAATCTTGGACGAATTTACGGTGTTGTTCTGCAAGTCTCAGAAACACAGTTTTTCTCCTATCACCACGCCGTTTATTTTACACCCAACTTCATAATTTCTTAATAATTGGGTCCCTAGGTGCTGGTACAGTATACGTTCAGTATGCTAGAAAAAAATCAAATTAGCGATCTCTTCAGCCCACCATTACTAGATTAACCGAGTTATGTTCTCCACGGAGTATCAGTAGCGACATTCAGACCAAACACTCTGCCCCAGAGCGATCTAGCCACAAAATTTGCCTTCTGTAATCGGTGATTCAGCCATTGAATCCCCCAAATATACAAATAACTAATGATAGTGATGGAGTTAGTTAAGCAGAAGATGTCAATCTCCCTGGGGATAATCGTCCCAAAGAGTAGTGGTCTGTCGTAAGCTCCGAAAATCGCCATTTCCCAAAATCAAGTGATCTAACAAGGGAATACACAAAAACTGGGCTCCAGCCAGCAACTGCCGTGTCAAAGCAATATCCTCCGGGCTCGGTTCCAGATTTCCCGACGGATGATTATGGGAAATAATCGCCCTAGTGGCCCCTTGACGGATGACTTCTCGAAAAATATCCCTAGGGTGAGCCAAAGTCTCTGTCGCAGTGCCGATGGTAATTACCTGAGTTCCCAGCAGCCGATTTTTTACATCCAGCAACACCACAGCAAAACGTTCCTGAGACTGCCACATCAAATCCTGACTCAGAGCAGCCGCAGCCGATTGGGGAGAGTCAACAATTGCCAAATCCGGTGGCCGCGACTGAAACACCCGCTTACCCAATTCTACCGCAGCCAAAATCCCCGTCGCCTTAGCAGGACCGATCCCGTGAATCTGGGTCAACTCCTGCACGCTAATATCCCGGAGCACAGCCAGAGGGTCTCGTTGGTGCTGGCTCAACTGATTTAAAATATATTGTCCCAACCCCACAGCCGAAAGCTTGCCCTTTCCCTGCCCAGTACCGAGCAGAATCGCAATCAGTTCCGCAGTCGCCAAACTTTTTGGGCCACTAGCCATCAAGCGCTCCCGCGGCCGTTCACTTGTCGGTAAATCGACAATTCTCAAGCTGTAAGTCATCGAATTTTAGATTTGAGATTTGAGATTTGAGATTGAACCTACAGATGAATCCAGGGGCTTGTGGTCAGGATGCTAGGTTTTTCTGAGTGTCTAAGGCCGCGGACGCACCAACATTGCAAGCTCAACCAAGTTCCCATATTAGCCGATCGCTCTCTCTGTTAAAATCAGTGCGATCGCCTAAAAAACCCCCAGAAATTCACCAAGGCAGTGCGGAATTTACGGCGATTTTTGATAAATACTTACTATTAAATAATTAATAGCTTTTTAAATAACCAAAAATTTCAGCTTAAAATATACGAAAACTTCCTAGCCGAAACTATGCAAGTCCGTTTTAATGTAGTTCGCCAAAATCAAAACGAGCCTCCCCGCGTTCATACTTACACCCTAGAGGTAGAAGAGAGCAATACTATCCTCGACTGCCTCAACAGCATTAAGTGGCAACAGGATGGCAGCTTAGCCTACCGCAAAAATTGCCGCAACACAATTTGTGGTAGTTGTTCCATGCGGATTAATGGTCGATCGGCATTAGCTTGCAAAGAAAATGTTGGCAGCGAACTCGCAAGACTTGACAAAATAGCTAATTTCAGTTCGGCAGAAAAACCAACCGATTTCATCCCAGAAATTACGATCGCCCCCATGGGAAATATGCCCGTAATCAAAGATTTGGTCGTCGATATGACCAGTTTTTGGGACAACCTGGAAGCCGTTGACCCCTATGTCAGCACTTCGGGGCGAGCAGTGCCCGAACGCGAATTTCTGCAAACACCAGAAGAGCGATCGAAACTCGACCAAACAGGCAATTGCATCCTCTGCGGCGCGTGCTATTCTGAGTGCAACGCCCGCGAAGTCAACCCAGAATTTGTCGGGCCCCACGCCCTAGCCAAAGCTTATCGCACCATCGCCGACTCCCGCGATAGCGATACAGAAAATCGCCTGGAAAAATATAACCAAGGCACAGAAGGCGTTTGGGGATGTACCCGTTGTTACTACTGCAACTCGGTTTGCCCCATGGAAGTTGCGCCGATGGATCAAATTGGTAAGATTAAACAAGAGATTCTCGATCGCAAAGATGACCAAGCCAGTCGATCGATTCGCCACCGCAAAGTCTTAATCAATCTAGTCAAAGAAGGTGGCTGGATAGACGAGCGTAAATTTGGCATCGAAGTAGTAGGAAACTACTTCCGCGATGTCCAAGGTTTATTAAGTCTCGGCCCCTTGGGTTTAAGAATGATCGCTCGCGGCAAATTCCCCTTATCCTTTGAGAGTTCAGAAGGTACTAACACCATCCGAGATTTGATTGAATCAGTTCAAAGTTTAGAAAAATCAACAGATTAACTCTCTGTTGTCATGTTTTGGTAAAATTGCCTAGTTGGACATTCTGGGGATGAGATGACAGGTAGATGTAGCCTTTCTCCGAAAGATGAGGTACGATCGAGAATTGGTAATGGGTAATAGGTAATTGGTAATTGGTAATTAATAATGCCCTATGCACTTCCCCCATCCCCCCTTGGGGGGCAGGGGGGGGTTCCCATGCCCCATTTACCCATTACCTAGTACCCACCTAACTTAGAAAGGCTATACCTCATACTTCCCATCCTCAATCCCTGGTAACGAATTGCCCATAGCTAACGCCCGTTAATTCCAAGAAAGGTGGGTCTATGACAGTCAAAACAGACGGCATATTTAAGACACAAGGTCAAGGTGCATCCTACTGGGTACTCGGAGATTTATCAGAAAACAGGGTTGAAAACCCCGTCCTTTTAGGACGGCTTTAATTGTAAAAATTTGTTGAACTTGCGAGCTATTTTAAACTGAGTAAGTTAGCCTAAAGCAGGAGGTAAAGCAATGCTAGTCTTTGAATTCAAAACCTACGGAAATCAGAGTCAGTTCTCAGCAGTAGATGAAGCAATTCGTACAGCAAAATTTGTCAGAAATAGCTGTTTGCGCTATTGGATTGACAACCCAAAAGTTAACAAGTACGACTTGAACAAATACTGCGCTGTATTGGCTCGCGACTTTTCGTTCGCTGACGAACTCAACTCTCAAGCAAGACAAGCTAGTGCCGAACGAGCATGGTCTGCTATCTCCCGATTCTACGATAACTGCAAAAAGGGAACTCCTGGCAAAAAGGGATATCCCCAATTCCAGAAATATTGTCGCTCAGTTGAGTATAAATCAACTGGATGGAAATTGGCCCTAGATCGTAAATCAATCAAATTTACCGACAAAAAAGGAATTGGGAAACTCAAACTAAAAGGAACGCGCGACTTACACTTTTACCAAATTAGCCAAATTAAACGGGTGAGATTGGTAAAACGTGCAGACGGTGTGTATGTTCAGTTTTGCGTTGACGTTGACCGTTTGGAAAACACAGAGCCTTCGGGTACTACGATCGGATTAGACGTAGGATTGAAAGAATACTACACTGACTCGAACGGAAATACGGTTGAAAATCCGAGGTTTCTGAGAAAAGGTGAAAAAGTCCTCAAACGCGCTCAACGTCGCGTATCCAGAAAAGTTAAACCTTCAAACAACAGAGGCAAGGCTAGGCTGGTTCTAAGTAAACGCCATCTCAAAATAAGTAGACAGCGCAAAGACCATGCTGTGAAATTAGCAAGGTGCGTAATCTCATCAAACGATGTAGTCGTCTACGAAGATTTGAGAATCAAAAACATGGTGAAAAATCCTTGTCTGGCTAAGTCTATTAACGATGCTTCTTGGTATCATTTCCGTATCTGGATTGAATACTTTGGCAAAGTATTTCAGAGAGTAACGGTTGCGGTGAATCCCCAATACACCAGCCAAGAATGCTCTAGTTGCGGTGAAATTGTCAAGAAAACACTATCTACCAGAACTCACGTTTGCAAGTGTGGTTGTACGCTTGATAGAGATTTTAACGCAGCTAGAAACATCCTGAATCGAGGATTGGGTACGGTAGGGCATACCGAAACCTTTGCATTAGATGCAAGCAACGCTTTAGGAGAATTGACCTCTACTTTTGCTGGAGAAATCCTGCATCAGCAAGTTGGCTCGTAGATTAAAGAATCCCTGCGCGTTCACGCCAGCGGAGTGTCAAATTCAAGAGGGAGAGTTTGAGTTTGAACTCGATCGAGAAATAATCGTCGCCAGTGCTGGAACTTTCCTTCATTCTCCCAAAGGACAACTTCACAGATTTACAAATATCGGCTCCCTTCCCGCAAAAATGCTGTGTTGGGTGACACCAGCAGGATTAGAGAAATTTTTTATCGAAGTAGGTACGATGGCGACACAACAGTCGGTGCTACCACCTCCCCTTTCCCCCCCTGATGTCGAAAAAATTTTGGCCGCGGCCCCAAACTACGGTTTAAAAATTATTCCCCCCGCTGCAAGTACAATTTGAAATAATCATAAATTAGAGATTATTCCCCCACTTTGAACTAGAATTTGAAATAAGTGTAAATGTGGTGAGACTTCCCCCAAATTTTGCTTTGGTTTGGCATCGAGCCAACCAAAAACTCGTTTTTTTGGGATAAATCTAAGAGTAAATAAGGAGTTTGGCAATGATCAAAAAAAAAATTAAGCTGCTGGTAATTAAAATTTACGACAAGTTATTTTCCAGAATAGGAAATTTGGCGATCGACAGATATATGGAAACCCGTTTTCTATTCAAATACTTGCTTTACGGGAATGAAGACCGTTTGCAAATAGCAGAAACTGCGGTGATTAACAATGCTACTTTTAATACAATCTCCGGTGACATCAAAATAGGAGAATATGTATTTTTTGGACTGAATGTTTCAGTTTTAACAGGAACCCACGATTATAACAAGTTTGGTCGTGAAAGACAAATCACTGTTCCAGGCTTTGGTAGAGACGTGATCATCAAAGAAGGAGCTTGGCTGGCTAGTAATGTGACGGTGATTGGTCCTTGTATCATAGGAGAGCATTCAGTAGTAGCTGCTGGTTCCCTAGTGAATAAAGACGTAGAGCCTTATAGTATTGTGGCGGGAATACCTGCGAGAGTTGTCAAAAAAATCGACCCCCCTTCCCCTAGCGATCGTACTTTCTCTGAATAATATTACGGAGTTTCATGTCTAGCATTGAATTATCTCAATCCTCCACAGAGCCCTTAAATCCCCCCAAATCAACAAGAATTCGCCTTGAATATTTAGATGGAATGCGGGGGATGGCAGCTCTATACGTGGTCTTGTTTCACATTTATCTTGATGTCATTAACACCCAATCAGGAATAATACAATTACCTTACTTGTTGAACTCAATAATAGAAGTTTTCATGTCACATGGAGCATCCAGTGTTGCCATCTTCATTGTGCTTTCTGGCTATTGTTTAATGTTACCTGTTGCTAAATCTAGCGATGGTAAACTGCGAGGTGGAGTTGTTAATTATATCCAGCGACGGGCCCGCAGAATTTTACCTCCTTATTACGCAGCCCTTTTCTTTTCCTTGCTATTGTCAGCTCTAGTACCAGCAACTTTAATGTCTGCTACAGGATGGCATTGGAATTCTGGACAACCTGCTTTCACTCTAGGTGGCATATTATCACACTTATTGCTGCTTCATAACCTCAAGGGTGAATGGGTCTTCCTGATCAATCCCCCCATGTGGAGTGTAGCACTAGAATGGCAAATCTATTTCGTGTTTGCATTTTTACTACTACCTGTATGGCGACGCTTTGGCCTCATACCTGTGTTAGTTGTGGCGAGTATATTTGGTGCTATAATTGGTTTTCGCATCGCCCATTGGTGGTACATAATCCTATTTACACTAGGAATGATTGGGGCCACTATCGGATTTTCTAAAAAGCAATCCTTAGTAAATTTGAAAGAAAGATTTCCTTGGGATTTAGTGACGAGCCTATTAGGTGGAATTTGGATTAGCTTAGTCGTTGCCAATGCCTTCGATCTGGTCCAAGTAAACATCATTTTTGACGATATTTTATTGGGTGTAGTAGCTACGGGGTTAATTATTTCCTGCACGCGGTTTTTGTCTGATGGACTAAAAAATTCTTTTACAGGTATTTTGCAGATATTAGAAGGGCGATGGCTAGTTAAATTAGGGTCTTTTTCTTATAGCCTGTACCTAGTACATACGATAGCAATGGCCCTGCTTCAATTCGCTCTCAAAGATGTAATCCGAACACCGTTAGTCAATTCGATCCTACTTTCAGTATTAGGATTGCCACTATGCCTCTTGAGTGCTTATATTTTTCATATAATCTTTGAGAAACCATTCATGAGCAACTAAACTAAAAAAGCCAAATACCAGCACCTCGACTTTTTGCATAAGTCGGGGTGCTAACAGAAAAGAAATCACAGAAATAGCGATGCAATACCGATCGCGATCGCCCCAATCGCCAATACCAAAGACCAGAAGCGATGATAACTATTAACCGTCGTACCGCTATCGCTTTCAAGCTGAATTAAATCCATCCAAGGTGCGACACCGCGCCGGAACCAACCCAAAGCCTGAACATCCATCCCAATCAAACTTTTCACCCGTTTCATCCCAAACAGAAAATTACCAATCGGGCCAAAACGAGAAGCATAACGCAGATAAATCATCCCGGTTCTATCTTGTAATTTCAAATCAGAACCGAAAGTATAACCAGCATCACCACGACCAATTAATTCGCCCTGAAGTTTCGCAGGTTGACCCCGCAAAGGACTAGCATAGGGATCAGACATTAAGGTTAAAACATCCAAACTCTCTGCTTGGTTGTATGTCGGGAACATCACCAAACTCTTCAGCAAAATCCCAGTACCCAAACCGATTAAAGGACAGGCAATCATCATCATCGGATTGGCAGCCGACAGGGAAATTCCGATCGCAAAACCCACAGACAAACCGACAATTTCTGCACTGTAAAGCAGCAAATCCAACACAAAATTGCCGTACAATTTCCCCTTGCTTAAATTGCGACCTTCGCCGACAATCATCCCCATATCAAACTCAATATCTAAGCCTAATTGTTCCGCATAAGTGCTCAAAGCGCGAACTCGTTTACCAGTCAGCGGGTGAGTCGAATTCAACTCCATCCACCAAGCCCAAGGATTAAACATATCCCACAAAAATACTCGCCCGATTTTTTCTGGTTCCGAAGAAATCCGGTAAGCAGTGCCTGTAGATGTGGCAGCTTTGGCATCGTAAATGCCTAAAGCGCGAGTTCCTTCTAATAAGCGGCTGGGTTCTGTTGCCCTTTGTCCTTCTTCCAAAATCCCGTAAGCAATTTTGACTAAAGCGCGGGACAAAGCATTGGGGTTGCCAGTAGTTTCAGCAGCAAAATGGTCAGCAAAATATTCCCTGGTGCGCGACAAGTATAGTAACAAATAAGTGCCGATAATGTAAAACAAATAAGCCACAGCGGCAACGGAACTGGCTGCATCTTTCACTTTTTCCCCACCCCTATTGCCGAGCCTGTGAGCAGTAGTGTAAATTAAATAAGTAATCTGCACTAAAGTCGAAGCTAAAGTCATGACTGCAAAATCCCAGTGGACGATGTGACCTAGTTCGTGGGCGTAAACAGTGGCAACTTCATCGTCATCTAAATAGGTAAAAAGACCTTCACTGACGACGACGCGAGCGCTGTTGGGAAAGGAACCGTAGGTAAAAGCAGTGGGGTTTTGGTCATCGATAATTCCTAACCGTGGTTGCTTCAATTTTTTTTGCTGACAAACTTTATGAATAACTTTCGCTGTTTCAGGACTTTTGTCTTCAATTTCTGCTAGGGAAACCCAGCGAGTATTGTAAAGCCAGTTTTGGGTTAAGTCCATTAACCAAGGTGAGAGGAAAAAAGTAGCGATGTTGAAAATTAGGGTAATGGGAAGTGCGATCGCCAATCCGGTTACTGGATCGGGACTATTGATAATGAAAACTGCCGCTAAGGATAAGGCTAACACCATACCTAATAGCAGGGTGATGGTGACACCGGAAGCTAAAACGAGATTTCCTCCCGTTTTTTGTACCAGCTTAACGCCAGCTTTAGCCGCTCTTCCTGTCTTGTGTAGGCGGGATTGAGAAGACATAATAATCTCCAAAGGTTATTTTAAAAGAGGAATGTCCGTCAGGCTTTGTATGTACTTCACTGTTTTAGCTTGTGACTTCGGAATGTGGTAGAGATTCTCAACAAAAGTATAGAATTTGTTCTAGTTTTGTTAAAATAGAAACTGAGTATAATAATTTTTTGACAAGTTACTGTTATGTCGATCGCCCAAATTGCCCAAACCACCCGCCAAGCTGCTAGAAAGTTAGCCGTTTTGTCCGCGGATGCCAAAAATCAAGCTATTGAAGCTATTGCTAAAGCTTTAGAAGTTGCTGCGCCCTCCATTGTGGCGGCAAATGTGGCAGATTGCCAAGCCGCTCAAGCCGAGGGCATTGCTAAACCGTTGTACGATCGCCTGAAGTTAGATGAGGTGAAGTTGAAAAGTGCGATCGCCGGTGTGCGCGACGTTGCCAAACTGCCCGACCCGATCGGTGTCGTGCAAATTCACCGGGAATTGGATACAGGATTAATTCTGAAGCGCGTTACCTGTCCTTTGGGCGTTTTAGGCATTATTTTTGAAGCCCGTCCCGAAGCTTTAATTCAGATAGTATCCTTGGCAATCAAATCAGGAAATGGCGTGATTCTCAAAGGTGGCAAAGAGGCAGTCCGTTCCTGCGAAATACTGACAAAAATTATTCAACAAGCCTTAGCAGAAACCGTAGTCAATCCCCAAGTTGTGCAGTTACTAACCACGCGGGAAGAAACCATCGAATTGCTAAAAATGGATAAATATATAGATTTGATTATTCCCAGAGGTTCCAACTCTTTTGTTCAGTTCGTGCAGGAAAATACCAGAATTCCAGTGTTGGGACACGCCGACGGAATTTGTCATTTGTATGCAGACCAAGCCGCGGATATTCACAAAGCAATCTCGATTGCCGTCGATGCCAAAACTCAGTATCCCGCAGCTTGTAATGCCATTGAAACTATGTTGGTTCACAGTGCGATCGCTCCCAATTTTTTGCCCCTAGTAGCCTCCGCTTTGCAGGAGAAAAAAGTCGAACTGCGGGGAGACGAAAAAACTCGTGAAATCTTGGATATTGCCGCAGCTACAGAAACAGATTGGTCTACAGAATATAGCGATTTAATTTTGTCTATCAAAATAGTAGATTCTGTGGAAGCAGCAATTAATCACATCAATACCTACGGTTCCCGACACACAGATGTAATTGTCACCGAAGATAGCGAAGCCGCCGAAACCTTTTTAGATCGAGTAGATGCGGCCGGAGTTTATCACAATTGTTCCACTCGATTTGCCGATGGTTTCCGCTACGGTTTTGGCGCAGAAGTGGGGATTAGCACCCAGCAAATGCCACCTCGCGGACCTGTTGGTTTAGAAGGATTGGTGACGTACAAATATCGAGTGGTGGGAGATGGCCATATTGCCGCTAGTTATGTGGGAAATCAGTCTCAAAAGTTTAGTCATCGGGATTTGTAAATCCTGAATAATATAAAAATCACAAATAACCAATCACAAATGAGTAACATAGAGTTTCTACAACCAGGAGATTTGCTCAGAGTAATTTCCCCTAGTGGTACTTTGCGAGAATTAACTAACTTTGAACGTGGTGTAGAAATTTGGAAATCCCGCGGCTATAGAGTTGAATTAAGTCCCGGTTTTGACGATCGCTGGGGCTATTTGGCTGGTTCTGACGAAAACAGACTCCAACAACTTGCCGATGCCCTCAAGGACCCAGATTGTCGCGGTATTCTATGCGTGCGCGGTGGTTTCGGCAGCACTAGACTTTTGGAAACAGGAAAAGTGGCAAAAAATACCCAATCACCAATTCCTGATACCCATTCTCCGAAATGGCTGATTGGCTTTTCAGATATTACGGCTTTGCTCTGGAATCAGGATAAACTAGGCATTTGGGGCGTTCACGGACCACTGCTGACTACTTTGGGCCTGGAACCAGATTGGTCTGTCGATCGTCTTTTTGATTATGTAGAAGGTCGTCCGTTACCATCTTTACAAGGTAAGGGATGGGGTGGTCCAAAGGCTACGGGGAGGCTGTTTCCAGCGAATCTGACGGTGGCTACTCATTTGCTCGGAACCCCCTATCAACCGGATTTAACCGGGGTGATTCTAGCATTTGAGGATGTTTCAGAGGCTCCTTACAGGATCGATCGAATGTTGACTCAGTGGCGGATGGCGGGGGCTTTTACAGGGGTGCAGGGGATTGCTTTGGGACGTTTCAGTCGCTGCGAGATTGACTCGCAGATTCCCAGTTTTAGTGTAGAAGAAGTTTTGCGCGATCGCCTCGGTGACTTAAATATTCCCATTGTCTCGGATTTACCCTTTGGACACGACGGAGTTAACGCTGCTTTACCAATGGGAATTATGGCCAGTCTCGATGCTGAATCGGGAATGCTCCTTTGCGGGTAAAAATGACCGTTTAGATAGGATGAAAAATAATTAACTACCTTTGTGCTAAATTCTGAGCGATCGCAGTTGGCAGTGGCTAAATAGTCCTGTTGGGTGAGGTTGACACTGGATGAGCGAAAGTATATTTAAAATGTAGCCTTTTACCGACGATCCATTACCGCGTTTATCTGTGCAAATGTCGGTATCAACACAGCCAAAAAAAATTAAAAAATTACCCAAAGAGGTTAATATGAAAACACACAATTTGTTAAAAAATATTACCGCCGCTGTGCTAGTTGCAGGATTAGCACTGACTGGAATTTCCTCCGGTGCTGCGGCTGAACAAATCACCAACGGCGATCGCATCGACGGAGTAATTCGTCGCACATCCACCATCTACCGCTTCCGAAATATGTGGGTCCCCGGAGCACCAACCGAAGAATTACGCGGGCAAGAATACACTTTCACTGCTAACGAAGGCGATGATGTCGAAGTTTATTTAAACACTAACAGAAGTGGCGGTTTTACTCCTGTGATGGTGCTGTTTTATGGGAATAACAAACAAGTAGCTTTTACCCAAGAGACTTCTTTTAATTATCAGATTCCCCGTAGTGGCGATTATCGACTGTTAGTATTAGCAAAAGATGCTACCAGAGGCGGAGATTATACCTTGGAAGTTTCGGGAATTCAGGGTGACAGAATGGCTAGGGATTGGCGGGATAACAGGAGCAATAACCGGCGATACAATCGCGGAGATAAGAACAGCAGGTACGACGGAGAACGGATTTTGCGAGATGATTTGGGTTTGCGGGCTGTGGATTGTAGCCAGAGACGTTCTCTGGTGAGAGTAAGGTTTGATGATGGAGATACGACTTATTGTGCCATACCAACTCGCGATTATCCCCAGGGAGATTATTACTATAACCCCCGCACGAGGAATTTAGATTCGGCTCGGATTGACGATAGCCGAAATCAGTGTCGGGTAGTCGTGGGCGGACAATGCGTCACGAGATAGTTTAGATAATTCCGGGCAGGTTTTACGGATATTTTAGGCGAGCAAACAATCTATAGCCTTTCTCAGTTAGGTGGGTACTAGGTAATAGGTAATGGGGAACCCCCCAGCTCCCCCTGGGGGGGAGGGTATAGGGCATTACCAATTACCAATTACCAATTACCAATTACCAATTACCAATTACCAATTACCAATTACCAATTACCAATTACCCATTACCCATTACCAATTACCAATGACCAATTACTTCAAATCTATCAAAATTATCCCCATCGTGGCTCCCTGAATTTTTTTTACTATGTCTAACGACATAGAACAAAGTTACACCTGTAGAGCGATGTAGCTATTTACCAAAATATTTATATTAAAAATAAGGTTTTTAAATTCAAACCACAAAAGCCAAACAATCAGTCCTATCACCTAAAACTTACCTGTTGGGTATTCAAATATTATGAACAAACTAACACCATTTTTGATCGGCGGTATTCTGTTATTTGGAGCAGTAGCTTGCAGTGAAGGTGCAAAAACTAGCGCTGATGCTCCTAATTCCGCCACACAAACTACAGCTAGTCCTCCCGCAGCCGAGACCGTACAAAAAACTCAGGGCGACGCAACTAGCGATATTCGCAAAGCCCAAGCCAATTCTGATATTAGGGCACGAGAACAGCGCAACAATGTGACAGGTGGCGATGCCATTAGAGCCGACGGCGACCTTAAAAGTGAAGTGCGCTCTAAGTTGGAAGTCAATATTACGAAAGGTCAGTTAACTGTGGAGGCCAAAGATGGGGTAGTTACCATCGGAGGAACAGTTCCCAATCAACAAGATTTAGCTAAAATTGAACCCTTAGCTAAACAGATTAAGGGTGTCAAAACAGTAAACGTTACCGCAGTTGTTGCCCCGGCTACACCCCAATAAGCTTCAGTAGTAATACCAAATCAGACTTGAATATCCCCTAGATTTATGAGTCCCCTTCTCCTGGGACTTTTTTTGTCGATTTCAATCCTGGTTACTCAGCATAAAAGGAGCAAATTCTTTACTTTTAAATCTCTAATGGATACATGGATTTACTCCGTGGAAAACCCTTGAATATCGGTCGGAAGATACAGAAGCAAGTTATGTCCAACGAGCGATGAATTTGCTAGGTAAAAAATGAGTAAATGTATTGATAGCAGCAAACAGAAATTAAATTCTGTAGTTGTTGACAAGTTAAAACTACAATATTTTGAAGGAGAAAAAAAATGGCTTTAGGTCAACACAAACGGGCTGTAGGAGTATTTTCTAATTACCGAGATACTGAACTCGCTCTGCTCGAACTACAAAGTGCAGGGTTTCCGATGAATAGAGTGTCGGTAGTGGGCGAAAATCTGGATGGAGGCAAAATCGCTGGTGCGACTGCGGGTAAGAGTACCGATGACCAAGTGGCCGGTGGCGCGAAAGCAGGGGCGACGGCGGGAGTTGTGACTGGGGGTTTGATTGGTTTGCTCGGAAGCATTGGTGCGCTGGCGATTCCGGGAGTTGGGCCTGTGATGGCTGGGGGAGCTTTGGCTACTTTGCTGGCTGACACTGCTGTCGGAGGCGCCATTGGAGCCGCTGCTGGAGGTTTAGTTGGCGGTTTGGTAGGTTTGGGAGTTCCAGATGACAAAGCTAAAATTTATAGCGATCGCATTTCCCGTGGAGAATATTTGGTATTGGTAGAAGGTACCGATGAGGAAATTGCTACCGCTGAAGGAATTTTCAGTGTCCGGGGTATTCAAGATTGGGGTATTTACGATGTACCGGTAGACTCTCACCGTAAAGCTTCGGGCCGCCACAAGCGCGCTGTGGGCGTATTTTCTACCAGACGTGAGACGGAACAAGCGCTCACAGAGCTTAGAGCTGCGGGTTTCGATATGGATCGGGTTTCGGTCATCGCTAAGGATGCCGACTCTAAGGGCGAAATTGCAGGTATTGATGTCAAAGAGGGCACGGACAATAAGGCTGATGAAGGTGCTAGTAAGGGCGCTCTCACCGGTGGCGCTTTGGGCGGTTTGACTGGTTTGTTGGTAGGTCTGGGCTTGTTGGCCATTCCCGGTATTGGACCGATTATGTTGGCGGGTGCTGAAGCTACGGCGATTGCGACTACATTGGCTGGTACTGCTTTGGGTGCCACAGCAGGTAGTTTGATCGGAGCCCTAGCTGGTTTGGGAATTCCCGAAGATGAAGCTAAAGCATACAGCGATCGAGTATCTCGCGGAGACTATCTGGTACTGCTTAACGGTAGTGAAGCAGAAATCGCCAAAGCCGAAACAATTCTCAACAAGGGAGGTATTCAGAACTTGGGTATCTACGATTACCCCAGCGTGGATACTGCTCGCACTGACTACGGTGTTCCCGGCGCTCCTGGAGTTGAGACCACTCCTCATATTTATGACCCAAATCAGGGTGTTACCAGCCACAGTCGGCTGTAAGTGAACTCAGCTTTTGCGAATAGATATCTAACCGCAAAATCATCTCCCAAGTCGGCAATTTTAGATAAATTGCCGACTTGGGATTTTTTATGGAAAGTAAAAAAAACTGCTTTTCCAAAGTGCGATTTTGATTTGTGTCGTGGACTCGGCTAACCTGCCTAAAACCCCTGTTCCCGACCAGCAGCTTCACAGTCAAATTAATTCTTAACATTAATTTTTATACACCACCTTGGTCATAATTTGGTGTCTGTAACACTCACTACTGCTTACTTGCTAAGGAGAGAGTATGATTTTAAAAGACGGCATACCTTACAGCAGATATTGCTCGGTTCATCAATCGCGACTATCTTTAAGTTATGGGGCCGCTAATTTCAGCAACTTATAGATGTGAATTAGTCCAGTCCCACGCGCCAAGTACGGCCTGCGGTGGTCGGCAACTATTAAAACAATATTGTCGTCGCCAGCCAAGATTGAGGGCTCTAGAACAGATTCTCCCAAGGCTTAGGTTGGCAATTGGTTGGATGGAGCAGCCTAATTGCCGTTGGCAAGACCTGCTACAGGAATACAGTTTTCCTGGGAATGCCTCAGCGAAGCATTTGAGAAGCCCAGGAACAGCTATGATGTCCGAGAGTGCGTCTAGTGTCAGGTGTTCTGTTAATTAGAACCGCAAGCGCTCATGGATCGAATCAAGATTAACAGCAAGCACATCAGCGCGGGAGCACGGAAATGGCTCGCGGAAAGTCTTTATGCGAAATTGCAGGCGAGGGATAGCCTGTTGCTTCCTTCGTTTGTGACCGGCTCAGAACTCAGAGGGAAAGAGCCTTCCTGTTGGCTTTCACTGGCACTATGCACAGTGGGGGGAGGTGACACTAGCTGAGCTGACCGGGTGCTGCTGTCGCTGGTTCTCGAAGGTATCAAGCAGATGCTACAAGGTAGAAGTGTTTAAGCTCTACTATCTGGACGGTTTCTGGGACTCATACATTCGATCGCCTGTAGCAGCAATTTTTCGAGTCAGAATGTGGCCTGTGTGCCACCACGGATACCCCAAATACTCGATCGCTCTTAGGAGCGATAGACAACTACTAAGTATTTTGGTAAATGGTTAGTAGTTAATAGTTAGCAGTTAGCAGTTAGTAGAAAATACAACTAATCACTAATAACTCATTAACTCAGAACGGCCGCCAACTAACTATTAACAAAATTCCGACTTCCCTCGCAGGATGCTGCTGGGAATTTGCCAGTTTATGCCATTTTTGCTGTTGCAGTAAGTATTTTTTCTCAAAAATACTCGCAACCTCGAAACTCCGAATTTTTCAGACTGCATAGAACATCGAATCGAGAAAGCAAGGAAACTCACTCAATTTTTTTATGAATTCCACTGAACAGTTAAGTGCTGATGAATTTTTAATTAGACATAGAAACGGAGAAAGAGATTTTCGAGGTGCTAACCTCATTAAAGCTAATCTCAGCGAAGCTAATCTCAGTCGGACCAATTTGAGCAATGCTAATTTGAAAGGTGCTAACTTAATTAAAAGCAAACTGATTGGAGCTAATTTAAACGGAGCCGACTTGAGCGGCGCTAATTTATCTAAGGCGAAACTCATTGAAGCGAATCTCGGCAGTTCTAGTTTAACTGGAACGATGGCGATCGGAGCAGATTTTAGCGGTGCTAATCTCAGCGGAGCCATATTGTCTCAGGCTGACTGGAGCAGAGCTATTCTGACTGGAGCCAGTTTACTCGGAGCTTGTATGCTCAGTGGCTCTAAACTAACTGAGGCTAATTTGAGCGGGGCGACGCTGAGTCGAGCCATTATGAGTGGAGTAGATTTGAGCAAAGCAAATCTAATTAGAGCAATTATGAGCGAAATAGATTTGAGCGGGGCTAATCTGGGCGGTGCAACCCTGATTCGAGCTTATATAAATCGCGGAAATCTTGGCGGTATTAATTTGGTGGGAGCTTCTTTGAGCGAAGCAAGTCTGCGAGAAGTTTGTATGTGCGCGGCTAATTTGAGCGGTGCTGACTTGAGCGGTGCTGACTTACAATCTGCTAATTTGAATGGATCTAATTTGAACAGCGCTGATTTGCAAGGCGCTAATTTGAGTAAAGCTAATTTAAATGGTTTGATTCTGCACAACGCTAATTTGAGGGGTGCGAATTTGAACAAAGCTTCTTTGCGGGGGGCTAATTTGAGCGGTGCTAATTTGTCGGGAGCTAGCTTGCTGGAAGCGGATTTGCGCGGGGCGAATTTGAGTGGTGCTAATTTATCGGGAGCTGGTTTGCTGCTCAGTTCTCTGGCGGGAGCAAATTTAACAGGAACTAATTTATCCGAGGCTAATTTGATTGGGGCGAGTTTGAATGTTGCTAATTTAAATGAAGCGGCTTTGGGCGGCGCAATTTTGCCCAATGGAGCTACTCACAGTCGGGATTAATCGGGTTAACTGTTGACGGTTAACGGTTAACTGAGGTCTGTGGTCAGCCAACAGCGAACAGTCAACCGTCAACAAACTCGTGGTTTCGATCGCTCCTTTGCGACTATCTTAAAAATTTTGGGTTTGCCTACTTGCCAAAGTAGAGACACCGTGCTAAGGTTAAAAGGTTTGAGACTTAACATCAATAGAGGTAAAACCCCGCAGAATGAAACAATTGGGAACCCATCTGGTCGCTGATGCTTGGCAGTCTCCTGGAGACCTGCTCAACGATCCTGAACGTATCCGCCGCGCTATTCTCGATGCGATCGAAGCCGGAGGAGCTACTCTCATCGATTTGTGCGTACACCAGTTTAGTCCTCACGGAGTGACGGCTACTGCTACTTTGGCTGAGTCTCATATAGCAATCCATACTTGGCCTGAACACGGTTATTTTGCTGCGGATTTATTTTTCTGCGGTGCCGGCGACCCTCACAAGGCCATGAAGGTGCTACAGACAGCTTTGGAAGCTAAACAGGTAAAACTCACTGAGTTCACGCGCGGTTTCGAGCCAGGGGTGGGCATCTTAGGTTCTGCTTCTGAAGAACAGTATGCGCCTCGTTTGATAGAGACGGGTGCCACTAGAGTATAATCAGCCAATTAGCGTAACTTTAACTATTTTATGCTATCTCTTGCTGAAAATCCCACGGTTCTAACCGTGGGATTATTGTTTTGGAAATTTACTTTTTCATTAATAAAGGCCGAACCACTATATAACCAGCGCCGAAAGCAGCAATCACAATCAGAAAAATGGCGATGGCTAACCACAATCCGCTCAAGTCAGAGGTTTTTTTTGGTTGAGAGCGCAAACGGTAAGGAGTTTCGGGTACTTCGGTAAATAATTTATCGGGAAATTTATCGGGCAGTTTTTCATCTAGGGAAGGACTTGTTGGTTCGGCTGCTGCCATGGGGAAGGGGAAATTTACAGTGGGAGGGGGAGGGGCTGGATTTGGGGTAGAGGTGTCGTTGGGTACGGAATAGTCAGCCGAGAATGGTAAAGATGCGAGGCGAGGCGATTCCACGGTAAGATTGAATTTTTTGACCGGAGTCATTTGAGGCATCCCAGTCTGGCTAACACTTTGAGCTGAATTGACCGCTTGCTGTAGATATATGGATGCTTGAACTACTGTTTCTACTTCTCGCCGCAGTTGTTGATTTTGTTGGACTAATTGCTGATTATGAGTTTTGAGAGAGTCAAGCAAAGCTTGAGCCGATTGCAACTCGGCAGTGACTTCTCGGTAAAGGGAAATAGGTACTGATGGAGAGTAGTTATTTGAGTTGGCGGAGGAGTTATGGTCAGGTAAGGTAGTATTTTGCATAATTTGTAGATGGCGAGGGTGAGCTTTTTTTAGTTTAGCCTGAGAGTATTTGCAATTAGATCGATCGCCACACAATTCGTCAAGATATTTGTTACAGATATTGATAGTGAAGTTTAATTAAATGTTAGCAGTTTCCACAGGCTCGCTATGAACAACTACCAAACAGAAGAAAGTATGTCACAAAAGTCAAGTACCGAGGCAATGAAATACGGCGAACGCCAGATTTTAGAAGGAGAGTTAATTACCTTCCCGAATCCGCGAGTCGGGCGACGTTACTCCATTAACATTACTTTACCGGAGTATACCTGCAAGTGTCCGTTTTCCGGCTATCCCGATTTTGCGACAATTCACGTCACCTACGTACCCGACGAACGAGTAGTGGAATTGAAGGCGCTCAAGCTGTACATTAACAGTTATCGCGATCGCTACATTTCTCACGAAGAATCGATCAACCAAATTCTAGACGATTTCGTCGCCGCTTGCGCGCCACATTCAGCCACCATTAAAGGCGATTTTTCGCCACGAGGGAACGTGCACACCGTCATTGAGGTATCCCATCAGAAGTAGCAGGCACAACCTGTGCATTTCTCGCTCCCAAGTACAGGCTTGGGAACCTTCCATGTTTTGATTTAAAATAAACGAAAAGATGCCAGAAACTTTTGAGCATTTTCCGGTTTTGGGGTAATGGCGACTAAGCCGTAAAGACGTCTGTCCACCAAAAATACCTGACCTACACCTACAGGCGTACTAGGGGAAAGGGACTGAAACTCAAATTCTTTTCCCGGATAACTACCCAAGGAAATATCGCGCACTTGCAGCAATTTGGCATTAGATGCGACCACAAATAAATCAACGGCATTATTTAAAGTGATTTTAATGTTATTATTAGTTAGGGCTAAATCTAAGTCGAAGTATTGCAGTAAATAAGTTTCTTCGTTTTTTAAGATCGATCTGTAGGTATGAACAATAATCTGATTTGAAAAAGTTTCTGCATTAATTTTGGTAGTTCCTGGTATGTCGATCGCAAACAAACCCTCAGCGGAACAAAAGGGCTGCCAATCCGGTTGAGCAAGTACGGCCGTCCTGGGAGCAGATTCAGCCTGGAGGGGACTAGCAAACTTGACAACAGAGACAAATAATGTAGCAGTAACTAGGAATAAATGTAGGAAGTTCATTTTGGGAATAATTAGATTAGCCCGATGGATTT